>Ga0302278_10004354_pt1 | contig 14687 bp, 15 predicted proteins | sample III_Bog_N3_2_FD_194543 | JGI IMG/M metagenome (GOLD analysis project Ga0302278, IMG submission 194543) | Peat permafrost microbial communities from Stordalen Mire near Abisko, Sweden - III_Bog_N3_2 | ecosystem: Environmental > Terrestrial > Soil > Wetlands > Peat | place: Sweden: Abisko... | reverse complement strand
GTCCTCGGGCACCCACGCTTCCGCAGACAGGTTAGCGATTTCACCCGCTATGTGCAGGGCGCTGTTTTCCAGCAGGACGTCGAGGTTGCGGAATTCCACGCTCATGCGCTTCTAAGCGTACAGCCAGCCGGGCCAGCGGTTCTTAACCGGGCCCGCCTTGCGGCCCACAGCGTAGATTCCGTCGCCGCGCAGGTTATGGCTTAGCTGATAGCGCTCCAGCAGATGTGTTACCCAGCCGAATTCCGGGTGCGGCTCGTCGAGAAATTCCCCCGTTTCGAGGCGCACCAGTTCGAAGCCCGCATCGGTCAGCAGATGCTGGATCTCCATCGGCACGTACTCGCGGTTATGCCGGGCTTCCGCCTCCTCGCCTTCCTTGCGCGGCCGGATATACGCGGGGAAAAACGCCGGGTGATAACCGAGCAGCGCGGCCGATACGGCGCGCAGCGAGCCGATATTCGGCGTCGTCATCACCAGGTGCCCACCCGGCTTGAGGATGCGGTTGATTTCGCTCATCATGTGCATCGGATCCTCGAACAGATGCTCGATGAGTTCGCAGCAAAGCACCGTGTTGAAGGACTCGTTGGCGTAAGGATAGACGTGTTTCTCGGCGTCGAAGTGGTCGATGTCGCACTCGAACGTTTCGCCGGTTTCGGAGGTCAGCGATTTATGATCGATGCGCCCTTGCGGGCCGTAATAACAACCGCGCACATAGCCGTACCCCAGTTGGAATTTCAGCGCCGGCGTGATCTGCATATACGCGCCCATCTCAAGCACGGACTCGGAAGCATCGCCGGGAGGCGTGATTTCGAGCGTATGCACAAACCGCGACTTATGATGCGCCGCATACTCTCGCCCCTCCGGACTAACCCAGACCTCAATATCCTCAATTTCGACGTGTGGGGTAGGCGCTGGCGCCTGCCCGGGCTCGTCCGGAACCATCACGTGCGGTTTGGGATCTACAGATTCTTCCGAGGTCTTTAGGGCAGGACAAGCGGTTTCGCTCGTCGGCGGCGCCGAAGGTGGCGCTAAAACCTCAGGTTCAGCGGACGTCGCCTCACGCCGAGGTTCCGGAGCCGGCGCGGCCGTCACGGGAACTGGGGTCGCAGGCTTCCCGCTCACGCAGTCCGCTAGAAATTCCACATACCGCCCCGCCACCACACCCCAGTTACACTCCTTCGCCACCCACTCACGCGCGCGCTCGCCCATGGCTCTCGCCAGATCCGGCCGCGAAACCAAGGTATTTAAATACTCGAAAATTAAATCCTCTTCCGACGGCCCCACCGGAACTTTCACACAAATATCGTCCCGAAGCTCCGCAAAGGACCCAATGTCCGTTACCACCACAGCCTTCCCCAACCCCAGCGCCCGCGTAAGACTGCCCGATGTTTCTCCCACCGTCGGATACCGAAGGTTGAGAATAATATCGCAGGCGCCCATATAATCGACAAATTTATCGATCGGCACAAATCCCAGCACGCGCACATGCAGGCTCAGGCCCAGCGTCCGGATCAACCGCTCGACCGGAAAATCCGGATGCGGCTCACCCACGAGAATCATGCGCACCCTCGGGTCCAGCCGCACCAGCCGTTTCAACGCCCGCAAGGACTCGGCAATGCGCTTATAAGGCTTCAGATATCCGAATGCGCCAATCAGCGGCGTGCCCTCGTCGAGTCCCAGCAGATACCGTGTGGCGTTGCGGTCCGTCTCCGGAATCCAGGCCCCGTGCGGGATCGTTGTGACCGGCCCCGTGAACCCCTGCAAACGCGACTCGCGACCCACAAAATCGCTGTGTGCGATCACGCCCCGCGAGTTTTCGAGCAGCCGCCGCGTCATCGCGATGCCGTCGTAATCCGGCCCGACTTCCAGCCTGCGCACACGATGCGCAAAAGCCAGAGCCGCCGCGCCGCCGTTGTACTCGCACTCTGCCACGTAGGTGTCCCAGTCGCCGCGCCTGATCGTGACATGCGCCACCAGATGGTGCAGGTTGGCTTCATGCATCACGACCACGCCAGGGTGTTGAATCGCCGCATCGTAAACGAAATCGTGATACGGGTTGTTGCCCAGATGATAGAGCGGGATATCGAATTTCGAAGCGTCGAATTTCTTCGCGGCGCTGTCGCTGTCGAAAACCGTGATGTCGGCCAGTTTCGACATCTCCGCCACCAGCGCTGCGGAATAATCGGCAATGCCGCTCTTCGATGGCGGCATCGGAGAGAAAAACGCGATCTTCAATCTCTTCAGCGGACCAGCTCCATTGAGAAACTGCCTATCGCAAACGGAACTTTCACCAGCAGCGGGGTGCGCGCCGGGTCGCGCGCAAAATACATTTCGAACGTTTCGGTTGACGAAGGTCCTTTGACGCTGCCCACCACTTTGTCCGATACCGCGGGCTTGCCGCCCACCTGAATGGTCTGTTCGCCGCCGTATACGAGGCTCAGGTCGTAAAGGCCTCCGAACACAATCTGCTGGCCTTCCGGAACGCGGCCCTGACCCAGTTCGCGCCGAGTGTAGAACAGCATGGTCAACCCGTCCTTCACGCAGTCCGGCACGGAGAACTGGCTTTGCCCGCCGCCGTTCGGAATGGTCTTGCGAACTGCCGTTTCGGTGGAGCGGTCTACGGTCTCTTTCTCGCTGCTCTTCTTCGACCCGTGCGAGAAGTCGCGGTCGAATTCGGTGCTGCAGAAATCGCCGTTGGCGTGCGCGACGTAGGCGTCTTTGATCTGAAAGCCGGGAACGCCGGCGTCGATCGAGAAATCGAAAATCCATCCCGCGCCATCGTGCCGCGCCTTGGTATGAACTTCGCCGAGGCCCAGGCCGCTCGGCCAGTTGATGTTGTAATTCAGCGTTTCATCGGTAAACGGGAACCCTGTAAGCGGACCGGCCGCAAAACACGACGGCATTATCAGTAAAGCGGCCGGAATAATCAATCGTATAAAGCGCATTAATTACGACGAATCCCCGCCGCGAGCGGCGCCACTACACGCTGCCTCGTTCCGGCGCAATCTTCCACAACTTCCCGGTAGACGTCAAGCGTCGTGCGCGCGCTCTTCTGCCAGCTGAAATAAGCGGCGCGCTGCACTCCCAGCCGCTCCTTGCGCGCACGCAGTTCCGGGTCCACCAGGATGTCTTCCATGCACCGCTTCATATCGTCGATGTCGTGAGGATCAAACAGAAGCCCGGCACCATCCGCAACCTCCGGCATCGCCGACGTGTTCGAGCACGCCACCGCGCGCCCACAGGCCATAGCCTCAAGAATCGGCAAGCCGAAACCTTCGTAAAACGAGGGAAACACGAAGCACTCGCAGGAATTGTAAAGCTCCAGCAGTTCTTGGTCCGTGACAAAACCGGTGAAATGAATGCGATCCGCGAATCCCGATGCCTGCGCCGCTTCCTGCACTTTGGGCGCAAACCATGTTTCTTTGCCGGCCAGCACCAGGTGGTGCTTCAATGCCGGACGCTGCGTCATCAGCTTCGCATAGGCGGCGATCAGCCCGATCTGATTCTTGCGCGGCTGCAGATCGCCGACCGAAAGCACGAAAGGTTCGGCAAATCCCAGGCGTTTGCGCGTTTGCGCCAAAGCCTTGTCGCGCCCGATCACGCGGAAATCCGATCCGGCAGCATTCGGAACTACCCGCACCTTTTCGGCGGGGATGTCGTAATGGCGCAGGATGGCTTCGCGCGAGAACTCGCTGACGGTCAGAACCCGCTTCGCCATTTTGATGGTGCGCGCCACCGTGTAGCGCAACTGCGCGCGGCGCATCATCGGGAAATACTCGGGGTGTTCGAGAAAACTCACGTCATGAACTGTGACGATTACGGGAGCCGTTCCGCGTAGCGGCGCTGTGTACTGAACGTGCAACAGGTCGGGCCGATCTTCCCGGACCAGCCGGCCCAGATCCCATCCGAGGCGCGACCAGGGATTCGCCGATACCTGACGCATCCGGAAGCGCTGCGGAACCCACGATTCCGCGTCTTTGGCCGAGATATAGGCGTAGAACTCGGACTCCCGGTCCAGTTCGGCAAATGCGCGCAGCAGATTGCGCACGTATACTTCGTTCCCGGTCAGGTGCCGGCCGATAGCGTGGGCGTCAACTGCGAAGCGCATCAGACTCATCCAGTATAACGATTAAGTTCATTGGGCAGCGCAAGTTGCGGAATCAGTTCCAGTGCGCGCCATGCCGCTTCCCACGTATAATCCGACTCGAATCTCAGACGTCCGGCGGCCGCGATACGTTTACTGCGATCTGGATCGCCCAGCAGCCGGTCCACTGCATCCGCCATCTCCACGGCGGTCGTGGCCAAACAAATGTCCATATTGTCCCTCGCAGACAGCCCTTCCGCCGCTAGTGGCGTCGCTACCACGGGACGACCGGAAGCCCACGCTTCGAGGATCTTAATGCGCGTGCCGCTGCCGATGCGAAGAGGCGCTATTACGACTTCGGCCGTCGCGAGTTCGCGCAGCGCGTCTTCCACCGGACCGGTCGTTTCGATACTTGGCGCGGCGAAAAATTCGCTGCCACGTCCGACCAGTTTCAGGCGAAGTTCCGGACGCCGCTTCCGGATTTCCGGCCAAACCTCGCCCAGCAGGAAACGCAATGCGTCAATATTGGGATGGTATTCGAAGTTACCCGAGAACGCGATTACGGGCTGCACTGCAACCTGCGGACTTTCGACCCAGGGAATGGAATTCGGATACACCGCGATCCGCGCGTTGGGTGCAATCGCACGCGCCGTCGCCTTGTCGCGTTCGGATGTGGCCAGCACCAGGGAATACCGCGGCAACAGCCGCGCTTCGAGTTTCTCCGACATATTCGCGAACCGCTTGTGCCCCGCGGCTATCAAACCCCGGCTCGCGGTGGCGCATCTCTGGTGTAGCACCGATTCCACATTATGCAAGTCAAGGACCGTAGTGCTACACACATCCGAGAGTTCCGCTACATAAGGAGCGCACCAGGAATGTTCCACGACTCCTAAGTCATAGTGGGTGTGTTGAATCGCACGAAGGATCGCCGGGCCAAGTCCGCCCAGACGGTCGGTCAGCGGTGGAACTCCCACGATCGCGCGCCGGGCGTTTCGCAGGTAACGCTCGACTTTTCCTTTGCCATGAACCGGCAGCGGAATCACGAACTGTTTCCGAACCAGTCCGGGCGGCAACAGTGCGGGCTGGCCGCCTTCGGAGAAAAAAATCAGGTCGAGATCGGCGAAGCGCGCGAAGTAATTCAGCAGGGAGGCAGTCCGGTACGCCCCTCCACCCTGCAGCGGATACGGCGCCTCGGGCGCGAGCATGACGACCTGAGGTCTCAGACGTCCGCTCCGAGGACTTCCCGGTAGAGCGCATGTGTGGCTCGGGCCGTGGCCGTCCACGAGAACGCGGACGCGCGCGCAAGGCCGGCATTTCGCATTTCGAAGCGACGCTCCGGCTGGGCGGCAACGGCGCGCAGGGCATCCGCCAGTCCGGACGCGTCGCCCGTGTGGATTGCGGTACCGGCGGAAACCTCCGTGACGGCGGGATCGTGCGATGTGATCACCGGACAGCCGCATTGCATCGCCTCCAGAACAGGCAGACCGAAGCCCTCGTAATGTGAGGGGTAGACGAAAGCGAGAGCGTTCGAATAGAGGCGCGGGAGTTCGGTATCGGGGACTTCACCCAACAGCCTCAGACCCGGTTCTTCGGGAACGGGAACGAAATCCGCGCGCTTTCTTCCGACGATGATGAGATCGGCTCCGGTATGCTCCTTCATTGCCCGCCAGGCATTGATCAATGCACCGACGTTCTTGCGCGGTTCGAGCGTTCCCACGAAGAGAAAGTACGGCTTCGCGGGCGGCGTCGTTTCGGGTGCGGGCCGGAACAGCGGTGAAGCCGCCAGCGGAATGGCGCGCACCTTGTGGTCCGCCACGCCGAAGAAAGAAATCACCTCACGGCGGACCGCTTCGCTGACCGTCAGGATCATGCGCGCCCGCCCCAATCGCACCAGCCAGGGCGTGCGTCGGCGTACCCGGCCAGCTGCGTCGTGCCATGCCGGATCGCGCCAGGGCGAAAGATCGTGGATCGTCAGGATCGCCGGCGTCGAGCCCAGATACGGAACCTCGAAGTTCGTTCCGTGGAACAACTGCGCGCCCGATTCCTTCAGGGTCCGGCGTAATCCGTGCAGCCACCAGCGCAGATGATGACGGCCGGTTGCCACGCTGGTCAGGTTTGGTGGCGACCCGACCGGCATTTCGAAGGGCTGATCGGATAGCAGTTGAAAGGTATCTTGCGGAAACTCGCGGGCCAGAGCCAGCGACAGCTCGGTTACGTAACGAAGCAGGCCGCCGGACGACAGGATGAGCGGCGTGGCATCCAGCGCCAGCGTCACTTATATTGCAGTTCCCAGTCGTAATTGAGAGCCGGATCGTTGTGCGGGATGCGGCCTTCGTCGGCCGGATTGTAGAAGCGGTCGGTGGCGTAAACGAGCACGGACGGCTGCTGGCCGATCACCTTGTAGCCGTGCGCGATGCCCGGCGGAATCAGAATCTGCCACGGCCGCAGCGCGCCGACATACAGAGTGTTGCGCCAGCCGAAGGTTTCCGACTCGGGCCGGAGGTCGATCAGAACCACCTGCAGGAGTCCGGCGGCCGGAGTCCAGCAATCGGTCTGATGGCGGTGGAAGTGGAAGGCTTTGATGATGCCCGGATAGTTGAGCGCCGCTGAAATCTGCGTGCTCTCCTTCGGGAACTCGGCAGCCAGACCGTGTCCGATGCGCTGTACTTCGAGGAAATAGCCGCGGTCGTCGGGCCAGAGCGCGTAGGGAGCGCACTGCACTCCCGCGATCAGTTTCGGCGAGGTCGGCTGTAGGATCACGTCGCCGATACCTTTGGAGCAGGAAGGCAGTTTGATCGCGATGGGTTCGGATACGATAGTCTTCATTTGAACAATCAGATTTAAACAACCAGGATACTAACCTTATATGGATCTTTACAACTGGGCCGGAATTCCGGTAGAGAAAATGACCCCTTTGCTGAGCCGCCAGGTGTTTCACACGGAGCGTATGACCATTGCCCGCTTGATAATTACGAAGGGCGCGATCGTGCCCCTGCACCATCACGAAAACGAGCAGGTGTCGGTGGTCGATTCGGGGACGCTGCGCTTCGAAGTGGATGGCAAAGAGACTTTGGTGCGCGGCGGCGAGGCATTGCGGATTCCGCCCAACGCGCCCCACATGGTGGAAGCGATGGAGGATTGCATCGTAACCGACCTGTTCGCCCCGCGCCGTGAAGACTGGATCTCGGGCGACGATTCGTACCTGAGGAAATAAATGCGGCTTCCGGTTTGTTTTGTAATCGCGGCAGCGGGTCTCTTTGCGCAGACGCTGACCTCGATTCCGATTGCGGAGAAGATCGACCAGCCGTTCGGGCTGGGGATCGGGCCGGATGGCGCGCTCTACTTCTGTGAAGTGGGGAACCACCGGATCGACCGGCTGGATCTGAAAAGCCACAAGCTCACTGTGATTGCCGGCACGGGGCAAAAGGGCTATGCGGGCGACGGCGGGCCGGTCGCCGCGGCGCTGCTCGACGAGCCGTATGAGATCGCGTTCGATAAAGTGGGCGACCTCTTCTTCTGCGACCGGCTGGATCACGTGGTGCGGAGAATCGATCGCAAAACGAACTTCATATCGACGGTGGCCGGAACCGGCAAGGAGGGGTATGGCGGCGATGGCGGTCCGGCCGTGCAGGCGCAGCTAAGGCAACCGCACAGCATCGCGTTCGCTCCGGACGGGAGGCTGCTGATTTGCGACATCCTCAATTTCCGCATTCGCAGCCTGGATCTGACGACGGGTCTGATCGCGACGTGGGCCGGAACGGGGCAGCGCGGCACGGCTTCGGAGGGTGCCGCATTTGCGACAACGCCGCTCGACGGGCCACGGGCGCTGGCGATCGACAGGGCAGGGAACTACTACCTGGCTTTGCGTGAAGGTAATGCGATCTACCGTCTGGATGCGAAGAGCGGTCGCCTGTTCCGGTTCGCGGGCACGGGCGAGAAGGGCTTTACGGGCGATGGCGGCGACGCCCGGTCGGCCAAATTATCCGGGCCGAAGGGTGTGGCCGTTGCACCGGACGGAAGCCTGTACATTGCCGACACCGAGAACCATGCCATCCGTCGCGTGGACCGGTCGGGGGTGATCACGACCGTCGCGGGCACGGGCGAGCGCGGCGACGGCCCCGATGGCGATCCGAAGAAAGCGGGACTGGGGCGTCCGCATGGTGTGTTTGTGGATGCGGCGGGAGTCCTATATATTGCCGACACGGAGAACCATCGGATTCGGGTTCTGAAGTAAGATCCGCGCCGGGCGGAAGCTCGTCGGCAGGGCCGAAGCCCTGACCCTACGAGGGTTTTCTTTCAACTTAGCTATTGCTTTCGCGCCTTACCGTCGTCCTTGAAGTTGATGGCGAAGTAGGGATAGTTGTAAGACGGCGCCTTGGTGGTGTCGGCAAGGAAGGTGCCGGGCATCAGGTGGCCGACGCCGAAGCCGAAGTTGACGTGGCGGTTCAGTTCAAACCACGTGTAGAAATCGATTTCCTCGCCGACGTGGGTGCCCGATCTGCCGGTCGCATCCTTGACGATGGAACTGCCCGACGTGTTGTAAAGCGAGTCGGTCGCGCTGGCCAGCCAGAAATCGAGGTACTGCGCGGTGACCGTCCAGCGGCGGCGCGGTTCCAGCGTGAAACCGGCGCGCTCGGAGCGGATGTTCTGCCAGCCGAAGAGGTCGGCCACGCCGAAGCGGTCGTGCGCCGTCGGGTACATGGTGTCGAAGGTGCCGTGGATGCCGTCACCCGAGTTCTTATCGCCCGAAGCGTAATCGTACTGGCCGAAGATACGCGGATGGAAGTAGAGATTGTCGAAACGGTAGCCCGCACCGCCGCTCTGACCCCACGCCTGAATGCCGTTGGTGCCGTCGGAGCCGCGTTCGATGATCGCTTCATAGGAATAATCGAGGGACTTCACGGCGAGGCCTTTGAAGCGGAGACCCCACGCCTTTTCGTTTTGCCTGCCGGTCTTTTCCGCGGAATTGGCTTCCACGGCAACGCTCGGCTGCACGCGCCACAAAACGAACGGCTCGAGCACCGAGTTGGGGACGATGCGGTCGATTCCGCCGTAGAGTCCGTAGATGTTGTTGCCTTCCTGATGATGGCTGATACCGTCGATCAGCGGAACCACGGCGGACGCCGCGAAGATTCCCAGCCGATAGCGGTTGTAGTGAAGGTTCGTCACAACCGCATCGTAGGAGCGGCCCTGATCGCGCCATTCCGAATTCGCAATGATGGTGTTGTTGTAGTTGATGAGCTGCCGTCCGACGCGCAGGCTGATCCAGCTCTTTTCGGGATCGCCGAACTCGGCGTAGGCGAGTTTGAGGTCCCAGCGGTTGGTGTTGGGCGGACCGAGCGGCGGTTTCTGCTCAAAGGCGCGCGCGTCCTGCGTCTGCGTCACCACCTTGAACCAGCTGGTGAACTGCAGGTTCATCTGCAGGCGGAACCGGTTGAGCTGATAGGAATCGTTGCTGTTCAGCTTAAAGCCGTTGTTGTGATAGCCCTCGTCGCGAAAGCGCTCTTCGACGCCGAAGCTGATCCATTTCGGCAACTGCTCGTCGAGCAGGCTTGCCGGGCGGAAATCCGGCAGCAGATAAGGCGAGTTCGATCCCGTGGTCCGGAAGGCGTTACCGTTCAGAAAACTGAGAGGGTTCGACGCCGGGCCCGTGACCCAGGCGCCATCGTAACCGCTGGAACCGTTCCTTGTAGTGACGTCGTCCTGCGCAAGGACGGGGATGGCGACGGCGAAGAGTGTGGCGAGAGTGGCTAAAATGCCCCTGACTTTCATATACACTAAAGTCTATCGGATATCAGTAGATTTCTGCAAGTGCTTTTTTCAGCCGCACAAAAACACGGTCTTCGGTGCGGATCCCGAGTTCGCGATGGCGTTCGTGAGTCAGTTCCACGGCGATGGTTTCGCCGTCTTCACCCACTAATTCGACCTTCACAACAGGGCCGGCGGACTGGATACGGACGATTTTCGCTGGCACGCCTGCCGGGTCGAGGATCTCACGGTCGATATCCAGTTCGTGCGGACGGGCGAAGACTTTTCCCTCATTCCGCCCATGGAATAAATTGACATTTCCGAGAAAGGTCAGTACAAACTCGGACACGGGATGATGGAAGACCTCGTCCGGAGTTCCCTGTTGTTCGATCCTGCCATTATTCATAATGACTACGCGGTCGGCCACTTCGAGGGCTTCCTCCTGATCGTGCGTGACCAACACGCTGGTGACGGGAATCCGCTGGTGGAGGGTGCGCAGCCAGCGCCGAAGTTCCTGCCGGACCTTGGCATCGAGAGCGCCGAAAGGCTCGTCGAGCAAGAGGACGCTTGGTTCGATGGCGAGCGCACGCGCCAGTGCCACGCGCTGCCGCTGGCCTCCGGAAAGCTGCGTCGGGAAATGCGACGACCAGCGGGTGAGTTGAATCAGTTCCAGAAGATCGTTGACGCGCTTGCGCAGCAGCGGTTCCGCGAGCCGGTGTCTGCGCGGCCGCACGCGCAGCCCGAAGGCCACGTTTTCGAAGACGGTCATGTGGCGGAAGAGGGCGTAGTGCTGAAATACAAAACCAACCCGCCGGTCGCTGAGGCTGCGTTGCGAGATGTCGTCCCCGTCGACCATGACCACCGAAGCGGTGTCCGGATCGGGTGTGTCGAGACCGGCGATAATCCGCAGCAGCGTCGTTTTGCCCGACCCCGACGGCCCCAGCAGCGCGATCAGTTCGCCGTCTTTCACCCGCAGGCTGACATCGCGCAGGGCGGCGAATTTCGTAAACGTTTTGCTCACATGACGTACTTCGATAGCCATGGTCAAAGCTCCTCGGTAAGCTGTTTCTGTTCCGCGCGAATTCGCCATTCGAGCGCGGTTTTGGCCGCGAGCGTTACGAGCGCGAGAAACGCCAGCAGGCTGGCCACCGCGAAGGCGGCGGCGAAATTGTATTCGTTGTAGAGGATTTCAATGTGCAGCGGAAGTGTGTTGGTGCGGCCCCGGATGTGCCCGGAAACCACTGAAACCGCGCCGAATTCGCCCATGGCGCGCGCGTTGGCGAGTACCACGCCATAGACCAGAGCCCAGCGGATGTTCGGCAGCGTGACGCGCCGGAACGTCTGCCAGCCGTTCGCGCCCAGCAGGATGGCGGCTTCCTCTTCCTCGGTGCCCTGTTCCTGCATAAGGGGAATGAGTTCGCGGGCGATGAACGGGAAGGTGACGAAGACTGTAGCCAGTATGACGCCTGGCGTCGCGAAGACAATCTGAATTCCGCGAGCCGTCAGCGCCGGCCCGAACCAGCCGTTCGCTCCGAATAACAAAATGAAAATCAGCCCGGAGATGACGGGAGATACGGCGAACGGCAGGTCGATCAGGGACAGCAGAAGGCTGCGGCCGGGGAAATCGAATTTTGCGATCAGCCAGGACGCCGCCAGCCCGAACACCAGGTTAGCGGCCAGCGTCACGGCGGCCGTCAGTAAGGTGAGGCGCAGCGCGGCCAGTGCCAGAGGGTCTGTGATGCTTTGCAGATAAAAGCCAACGCCTTTGCGCAACGCTTCGGTGAAGACTGCGGCGATCGGCATCAGGATCAGCAATGCCAGAAACGACACCGAGATTCCGATCAGCCCCCGCCGAAGCCATGGCGATTCCGTACTGCCGGCTTTGTGCTCGCTCACTTAAAATCTTTCCCTTTGGCCGCGCGTAGACCACCACTGGCCGAAATTCACGAGGAATAACAAAACGAACGAGCTGACCAGCATCAGCAGCGCGATGGCGGAAGCTCCGGCGTAATCGAACTGCTCAAGCTTCGTGACGATGAGCAGCGATGCGATTTCGGTCTTCATCGGCATGTTGCCCGAGATAAAGATGACCGAGCCATATTCGCCGAGGCAGCGGGCGAATGCCGTGACGAACCCGGCGACCAGGGCCGGGCGCAGCGTGGGCAGAATCACGCGGCGGAGCGTGGTGAAACGCGATGCACCCAGGAGGGCCGACGCCTCTTCGACGGCCGGATCGAGGTCTTCAATGGTGGGCTGAACGGTGCGCACGATGAACGGGAGGCCGATAAACGCGAGCGCGATTACGATGCCGAAGGGCGTAAACGCGGCCTTGATTCCGAGCGGCTCCAGCCAGCGGCCGACCCAGCCGTTGGGCGCGTAGATGGCCGTGAGCGCGATTCCGGAGACGGCAGTGGGCAGCGCGAAAGGCAGGTCGATCAGCGTGTCGAGTAATTTTCGGCCGGGGAAATCGTAACGGACGAGAGTCCACGCGACGATCAGCCCGAAGACCGCATTGACGAGCGAGGCGGCGAGCGTGGTTCCAAAGGTGAGCCTCCAGGCCGCGAGCGTGCGGGGATCGAAAACGGCGGCGCGGAATTCCGAAAACGGCTGGCCGACACCGCGCGCCACGAGAGCGGAGAGTGGAATCAGCACGATCAGGCTCAGGTAGGAGACCGAATAGCCGAGCGTGAGCCCGAATCCCGGGATTACGGTGTGTCGCCGGAGTTTCGTCATGGTCAGCTCTGCGGTTTGTAGATCTGGTCGAAGATGCCGTGATCGGCGAAGTGTTTCTCCTGCGTTTCCTTCCACGTACCGGCGACGTCTTCGATTTTGAAGAGCGTGATGTCGGGGAACTGGCTCTTGTACTTCGCCTGAATGGCCTGAGAACGCGGTCGGTAGAAGTTCTTCGCGGCGATCTCCTGGCCCGCATCAGTATACAAATATTGGAGATAAGCTTCGGCGACTTTGCGGGTGCCGTGACGGTCCACATTGGCGTCGACCAGCGCAACCGGCGGTTCGGCGAGGATGCTGCTGGAGGGGTTTACGATCTCGAACTTATCGGCGCCGAATTCCTTAAGCGACAGGTAGGCTTCGTTCTCCCACGAGAGAAGCACGTCGCCGAGGCCGCGTTCGACGAAGGTGGTGGTTGCGCCGCGCGCGCCGGAATCGAGCACCGGAACATTCTTATAGAGGGCGGCGATGAATTCCCGGGCCTTTTTTTCGTCGTGGCCGCTGTGATTCCAGGCGTATCCCCATGCGGCGAGGTAGTTCCAGCGCGCACCGCCCGAAGTTTTCGGGTTGGGCGTGATGACCGTGACACCTTTGCGGACGACGTCGGGCCAGTCGTGGATGCCTTTGGGGTTGCCCTTGCGGACGAGGAAGACGATGGTCGAGGTGTAGGGGGTGCTGTTGTCGGGGAGGCGTTTCTGCCAGGCGGGGTCGATGGATTTGGCTTTGTCGGCAATGGCGTCAATGTCGTAGGCGAGGGCGAGGGTGACGACGTCGGCTTGAGGCCGTCGATTACGGAGCGGGCCTGTTTGCCGGAACCGCCATGGGATTGCTCAATCTCTACGGTTTGGCCGGTCTTTGATTTCCAATCGGCGGCGAAGGCCTTGTTGAACTCCTGGTAGAGTTCGCGGGTGGGGTCGTAGGAGACGTTGAGGAGGTGTATGGTGGCGGCAGGATTTGACGTGCCGGATGGGGTGAAGGCACAGCCAGCGAGGAGGAGGCTGGTCAGGGCGAGGGTGGAGAGGCGAAGGCTCATTTGCGTAATTATGATTAACTTGATAGACAAAGTATAGTATCGATTTGCCGGATGTGCAATGGATTTACAAAACGAACCGGGACGGGATTCACGGGGTTTACAAAACGAACCAGGGTGTGGGACGAGGAGGGCAGGTCGAAAACGTCGGAAACCTGCCCCACGGTCGGATTACAAAACGAAGTGCCGTTGGGGTTATGCGGCCTTTCCCGCGGTCATCGCCGCTCCGCCACACATCCGCGTCTCAAAACGTTCGGAAACGAGTAGAATGTAGAGATTATGAACTGGGCTAACGTGGTGACTCCGGAATTGCTGGTGATGGCGATCCCCATTGTTGCGATTGTGTCGGGTACCGTTATGGCCGTGCTGAAGCATCGCGAACGGATGGCGATGATCGAGCGCGGCATGGACCCCGACGCGGCCAAGAAAGCCAAGCTGTTGGCACGCGAAGAAGCTCCCAGGCTGGAACAACGCAGGTAAATATGGGAGATCTGCTCGAGCTGCTGAACCCCGCAGTGCTGATCGTGGCAGTTCCGGTCCTGATCGTTCTCGGATGGGTGCTGACGGAATTTCTGAAGCACCGGGAGCGTATGGCGATGATTGAGCGCGGGATGGATCCCGACGCGCGAAAGAAGGCCGGAGCCAGTCGCCAGGAAGTTCCCCGGTCTGAACGGAGGTAGGTTGGAGCCATTAGTCCTGGCGAAGGGTTATCATCGGTTCCACTCGCATGGCCCGGCGCGCAGGCAGCCAGCAGGCCAGTGGCGCAACGATCAGCCATACCGCCGCTGCCAGCGCCCACGTAAGTTGGTCAGTGGCGCTTAAGCCGTATAGCAGGCCGGCGAGCAGGCGCGACGCCATGGCGGAGACGATCAGTCCCGCAGCGATGCCTGCCAGAGTGACCCGCACGCCCTGACCGATCACCAGGCGAAAGATGTCTGCACGCCTTGCTCCCATGGCGATGCGGATGCCGATTTCTCTGGCACGCGACGTGACATGATAAGCCATCACGCCGTACATTCCGACGGCCGCGAGAATCAGAGCGAGCGTTCCAACGATCCCGAGAATCCACACCTCAAAGCGCACCTGCCAGAGCGAGGC
>Ga0302278_10004353_pt1 | contig 14689 bp, 16 predicted proteins | sample III_Bog_N3_2_FD_194543 | JGI IMG/M metagenome (GOLD analysis project Ga0302278, IMG submission 194543) | Peat permafrost microbial communities from Stordalen Mire near Abisko, Sweden - III_Bog_N3_2 | ecosystem: Environmental > Terrestrial > Soil > Wetlands > Peat | place: Sweden: Abisko... | reverse complement strand
GCTCGGCCAGATCACCTACTGGAACGCCTTCGGCTTCGACCGCTCCGCCGTCCAGGGCTATTACACCTGGCCGATTCGCTTCCGCGACGTGCTCATCGCCAAGAACCTTACCGTAATCTCTCTGCTGATTCCTCAAATCCTGGTCATCTCGCTGCTCGGCCGCGCTTTCCACCTTCCGGCCAGCCCTGCCAAAATTCTGGAAACGATCGTCGTCATGACAGTCTCGGCTCTCTACTGGCTGGCAATGGGCAACATCTTCTCGGTGCGCATGCCGCGCCCTCTCGATCCCGACAAAATGAATCAGATGTCGAACAAGATGCAGGCGCTCACCATCTGGGTCGCCCCGCTGCTTTTGCTTCCGCTCGCGCTCGCCTATTGGTCGCGCTGGTTCTTCGAAAGCGAAATTGTCTTCGCCGGCATCGTAGCCATAGCCGCCGCCATCGGGGCCGTCTTCTATTACGTAGGGCTCGATTCCGCCGTGAACACTGCCAACGCCCGTCGCGAAGCCATCGTGATGGAACTCTCACGGGCCGATGGACCCCTCTCGATTACGTGAGCCACAATCGAGGTATGAACTATTCCAGCGCAGCGGCCCTTGGAGCGATCACCGGCCTTCGATCCTTTTCGGGTCCGGCCGTTGTCGCCAACCGTCTTGGCTCGCCCGGCGTCGCCCGCATTGCGGACGCGCTCGCGGTCACCGAACTGATTGCAGACAAGCTTCCGTTCATGCCCGACCGCACAAAGCCCGGCTCCCTGATCTTCCGTGCCATCTCCGGAGCGGCCTGCGGCTATGCGATGGCCAGTCACAAACGCCGCACCAAAGGCGAGAAATGGATGTCCGCGGTCGTCGCCGGAACCGCCGCTGTGGCCGCCGCATACGCCGGACTGGAATTCCGCAAGCGCGTTCACGTGCATCCCCTCGTTGGGGCTCTTCTCGAGGATGCCTTCACGGTCGGCTCCGGAGCCGCCGTTGCGGCGCTGATTGGCCCGGCCTGATTGGCCCCTCGTGAATTGATTGGCCAGTGAATTGCTCCTTCCGGAGTGTGAAACTAGCCGCTGTTATTGCCTTTGCCATTGCCCTTGGGGCCTGCTCTCCGTCTGAGGATCAGCATGCCCGCGAACAGGCCCGCCAGACCGCCGAGCAGGCTCGGCACGACGCCAAAGTGGTCGCGCACGATGTCAAGACCGAAGCCGAACACGCCAGCAAGGAACTCGATAAAGACCTCCACACAGCCCGTCAAAAGGTCCGCGGAGCGCTCGACAAGCCGGAATAAGCGATCGGCCAAAGGCCCCTGTTTATACTGGTGAAATGAAGGCCACCGAGAAGATCTGGCGCAACGGAGAATTTATCGCGTGGGACGATGCAAAGATTCACGTCCTCTCGCATGTCGTCAGTTATGGCAGCTCGGTTTTCGAAGGCATACGTTGCTACGAAACCGCCAGCGGCCCCGCAGTCTTCCGGCTTCGCGAGCATGTCCGCCGCATGGTGGATTCCGCGAAGATTTACCGGATGGACACTTTCCAGTACACGCGCGAACAGCTTGAAGACGCCATCCTGGAACTCGTAGCCGTCAATCACCTGAAATCCTGCTACATTCGCCCGATAGTTCTCAGAGGCTTCGGCGAAATGGGTGTCAACGGCACCAAGAATCCCGTCGATATTTACCTGGCCTGCTGGGAATGGGGCAAGTACCTTGGCGATTCCGCTCTGGCCGATGGCGTGGACGTCTGCGTCTCCAGCTGGAACCGCATCGCTCCCAATACCCTGCCCGCGCTCTCCAAGGCCGGCGCCAACTACATGAACTCGCAGCTCATGAAGATGGAAGCCGTGGCCAACGGTTACGCCGAAGGCATTGCGCTCGATAAGTCCGGCTATGTGAGCGAAGGCTCGGGCGAGAACATCTTCCTCGTGCGCGACGGTAAGATCGTAACTCCGCCGCTCGGAACGTCGGTGCTGCCCGGCATCACGCGCGATTCCGTGATCACACTCGCCGGCAAACTGGGCATCCCGGTCGTTGAACAGACCGTGCCCCGCGAACTCCTTTACATCGCCGATGAGGTCTTCTTCTCAGGCACGGCCGTCGAGATTACGCCCGTCCGTTCCATCGACCGCATCACGATCGGCAAAGGTATCCGCGGTCCGGTCACCGAGCAGATTCAGCGTGAGTTCTTCGCCATCGTCAACGGCACGAAGCCGGACGTCTTTTCCTGGCTCACTCCGGTGCCGGTCCGCGAACCCGTAGCCCAGTAAGTCACGAGCGCCACAAGATACAGGGCACCTCCCACCAGGAGCGTGCCTACCAGTCCCACATAAAGCGCGAGCACCAGCGCGCCCACCGAGCCCAGCACACTCGCGGCCGCGTTCAGCGACCAGGCCCATCTGACCGATGCCGCGTGCCGACGCTCCAGCATCCGCAGCCCTGTTGGAAACGGCAAGCCCATCAGGAAGCCGGGAGGCGCAACCATCGCCACCGTCGCTATCACTTTCACTGCGAAAGGCAGCCCCACGCCAGCCGACAGAATGGGCTGCACGGTCGCCGCCAGCACTCCGACCAGAACCGCCGCGAGCGCCAGCGCGCCCAGCAACCGGTCGGTGCTGTCGCCGATCAACGTGCGGCTTGCAAAGCTCCCCGCGCCGCTCGAAATCAGCATCGAAAAGATCACCACCGTCAGTGCGTACGTGGGATGGCCCAGGAACAAAACGAACTTCTGAATCAGCGCCACCTCGATCAGAATGTACCCGGTCCCGATCGCCAGAAAGTACACCAGAAACCCGCGCACCGCTCGGTCCTGCGGCAGCCTGGTTCCGAGCACCAGCGGCGGCAGCAGCAGAATCACCAGCACTGCCACTACGCTCACGATCATCGCGTAGAACAGATTCTGCACCGCCACATTGACCTTCTTATCCGCCGACTGGCCGCCGGTGCGCAGCAGGAAATCCTTCACATCGCGCGGCTGAACCGTGTAGAAGAAGAACGGCCGGTTGTCGCTCACGGGCTCGATGTTGTATTGATAATTGCGCTCGTAGGCCGCCGGATCGCTGGTCAGCAGCAACTCTCCAAACGGATTCTTTGCCGCGTCGCCCGGCAGATAGATCGCGGCCATGCCGGCTTCCGCAATCGCCGTCCGGGCCTTCGCGATATCGGCATCGCTCAAAGCCTTGCGCGAAAACACTACTGTGTCGGTAGCGCCCCAGCCCGCGATCCTGTTCGCGTCGGCCCGAGCCACAATGACGTGCCGCGCCGCGTCGTCTTCGCCCAGATCGTGCAGCGCCGCCCGCGCCAGCGAGAGCAGCCGCAGCGACTCGCGCGGCGGATCGAAGCCCCAGCGCGTGAACGTCAGCAGCCCGTCGTCCGTCAGATGCGAGAAGTAGTCGCGAAACGCGTCCGTCGTGTACAGGTTGTTCTCAGAGAGCGCGAACGCGCCCGCCGCGGTGGACGCCCACGTGTCCACCAGCGTGGCCTGGATGACTTGATATTTCTCCGGACTGCGGCGCACGAAGCTTCGCCCGTCCTCCCCATGGATATGCACGTCCGGCCGCAGATACAGACCGTTGCTGAACTGGGGAAACTTCTCGCGCATGATCGTGGTCGCGATGATCGGATTGATCTCAACGCCCGTCACATCATGGCTTCCCGACGCCAGCGCGCGCGAAACGTCCCACCCGCCGCCCGGCCCGATCACGAGCGTCTTCGCGCCCGGCCGGATGTTGTAAGGCAAACCCGGACCCTGATGCAACAGGTCACGCAGGCTGTCGGCGGAAAGATGATTGAAGTCGAACCGGGCAATCGCCGTGGATGCGTCGGCGTCGATGAAAATCATCTCGCCCGCATCTTTATCTTTGGCGAGGCCGATGCGCGAAATCGGATTCCACTTCGTGAACTGTTCGGTGCGCAGCTTCTGGCCCTTCGCGTAAGTCACCTCGAGGAAGTGATACTTCATGTTGGTGATGATGGTCAGGGTGAACATCAGCCCCACCGCCACACTCGCCACGCGACCGAAACGCATATCGGCCATGCTGAACCAAACCGCTCCGGCTGCCGCGAAGAGCACCGAAACCGCAACTACGGTGTTCGGGCCGCCGATGGTTTCGAGCAGCCACACCAGCGCCAGGCAGCCCGCTGCCGCGCCCAGAAGATCGAAGAAGTAGACCTTATCGACGCGTTCGATGGACGACGAAATCGCCAGTGAAACGATGATTCCCGCGCCCAGAAACGGCAGCGAATCTGTGAAGTAGATCAGTGCGAAATCGAAAATCGTCAGCGACGCACCACGGCTCAGCACGATCAGGATGCTGAGGAGCACCAAACCCGCATCGACCAGGCTCAGGATGCCGAGCTTGCGGTACAGCGGTCCGCGCCACCCCGCCACCACGTATGACAAGACGCCGCCCACACCCAGCCCGAACAATGCAATCGAGATCGCCAGGAACGCGAAATGGTAGTAGAACACCACCGAAAAAATGCGTGTGAGCGACAACTCGAGCAGGAGCGTCGCCGAGGTGGTGAGGGCAACCGCGAGATACAGTAGGGGCCAACTGGCCTGACGGGAGGGCAAGCCATCAGTTTAGCGCCGTGGAATCCGCGCAGCCAGTTCGTACCGGGCATTTCCGTAATAGCCTTAGCCCGATACCCCTTGCGTTTGGGATCGCATTGCGTCATACATTTAGATATAGGCCAACAAGAGATATGAGAAGTCTGCTCTCTGCGGGTTTGTTGTTTATCGCCTCGGGCGGTTTCGCCGTGGCGGCGGTTCGCCAGTTCCCCTGGATCAGGGGACATTCTGCCAGGAAGCCGGATCCGGCACAGACCCGGGTTGCCTACCACGGCACTACGGTATGGTCGTCGGAAGGGCGGCTGTATTTCCCGGCCGACAAGACACCGCCCCCCACGATTACCCGGGCGAAATCCCGGGCCGCTAAGACGCCGCGCTGACCAGGCCTTAACCTTCGCAAGGACGGGCCGCCCGCCTCGCTTGTATTTGCGGAAAGAATCTTTACGTAGATATATTCATCTATAAGCGTATGATTCAAGTACGCAAAAGTGGCGAGCGCGGCCACGCGCAGCATGGCTGGCTCGATTCGCACCACTCGTTCTCGTTTGCCGATTACTACGACCCGAAGCACATGGGTTTCCGCAGTCTGCGGGTCATCAACGAGGATCGGGTAGCGCCGGGACACGGTTTTCCGATGCATGGCCACCGCGACATGGAGATCCTCAGCTATGTGATCTCGGGCGCGCTGGCGCACAAGGACAACATGGGAAACGAGCATATGCTCGGGCCGAACGAAATTCAGCGCATGTCGGCGGGAAGCGGCATTATGCACAGCGAGTTCAACCCGTCGCGGACGGAACCGGTCCATTTCTTTCAGATCTGGATCGAGCCGGCTTCCACGGGTACGCGCCCCGATTACGAGCAGGTCCGGTTCGACCCTTCCGAGAAAAAAGGCAAGTGGATGCTGTTGGCGGGGCCGCGGATCAATCAGGACGCGAAACTATTTGTCACGGAACTCACGTCCGGAAAGGAGCTTGCCTACGATTTCGAACCCGGGCGGCACGGCTGGCTGCAAATAATAAAGGGTAGCGCCAAGGTCAACGGAACACGCCTCGAAACGGGCGATGCCGTAGCGGTAAGCGCAGAACGAACTCTGCTGCTTGCGGCGGCGGGAACGGAAGTTACCGAAGTTATGCTGTTCGACCTGGCATAAATAAGGAGAGAAATTGAAAGCGCTGCGCTTCCACACGTTTGGCCCGCCGAGTGTGCTGTCGATTGAAGACGTTCCTAAGCCGGAGCCCGGACCGGGCGAGGTCCTGGTCCGGATAAAGGCTGCCGGAATCAATCCCGCAGACATCAAGAATGTGGCCGGCCACTTTCACGGCACCACGCTGCCGCGCACGCCGGGGCGCGATTTCTCCGGCGTTGTGGTGGCGGGAGTTCGTTTTGTAAACGAGCAGGTCTGGGGCAGTGCGCCGGGTTTCGGCATTTCCCGCGACGGCGTTCAGGCGGAATTCGCGGCTGTTCCGGCAGAAGCCATTGCCCGAAAGCCCTCCGCGCTGACCTTGCAGCAGGCGGCGGCGATCGGAGTTCCTTTTGTAACGGCTTGGGCGGCGGTGATGCGGGCGGCGGAACTGCGGTCAGGAGAAACAATTCTGATTGTGGGAGCGGCGGGGGCGGTGGGCCACGCCGCCACGCAGATCGCGGTCTGGAAAGGCGCGCGAGTGTTGGGCGCGAGCCGCGATTCCCGACCGATTTCGGGTGTGGACGCCGTCATCGACACCACGTCGGAAGACCTCCGCGAGCGGGTTTTCGCGCTAACGGGCGGTCAAGGTGCGGACGCGGTGTTCGACACAGTAGGCGGGCCGATGTTCGAACCGGCCCTGCGATCGTTACGCCATGGGGGCCGTCACGTCGCGATCACGAGCGCCGGAGATCCGAGGGTCAGCTTCAATCTGGTGGATTTCTATCACAACGAATCGCGGCTGATCGGGGTGGACAGCAACCGGCTGACAGCGGCGGATCTGGGCGAGATCGCGAGGCAGTTGTGCCCCGGATTCGAAAGCGGGGCTCTGACCGCGCCGAAGATCGAAGCGGTGCCGTTTGAAAACGCGGTGGAGGCGTATCAAAAAATGGCAAGCGGAGGGGGCAGGAAGTTCGTTTTGTATTGGTAAAAAGACAGGCCAAACGGCCTGTCCTACCTTGATTTCATGCGATGCTGCGGGAGCGCAACAGATTTCCGAAGATGGCTTCTTCGAGCGGCAGCGATGTCGGGATTCCGCAGTACTTCCCGTTATTCCGCAACGCCAGCGTCTTCAGCGAACCGGCGAAGTCGTCGAACGCCTCGGTGTATTTCCGGCGCGTATCGGCATCCACGTGAATCCGCAACCGCGCAGACGTCTCCGCATCCACAAAATCGTATTCGCCGGAACAAGTCGGCGTGCGGTCCTCATCCGTCCAAAGCTGGATGAGCATCAGTTCGTTGCCGTAATCGGCCAGATACTGCAGGGCCTTATCGCAGCCTCCCTCGTCCAGAAAATCCGACATCACGATCACAAGGCCGCGCTGCGGATATTCATTCAGGAACTCGCGCGCCACCCTGAGGAAGTTGGTGTTGCCGGCGGGTTTCAGCGTCTCCAGATACTGCGAAAGCGGACTGAACCGGTGCCGCCCACCGCCGCATGTCTTGCCCTCATGCAGTTCGCCCGCGAAGGGCAAGACCTCGATGGTATCCAGCCGCACCAGACCCACATAGCAGAGCGACGCCGCCAGCCGCACCGCGTAATCGAACTTTTCACGGCTGCCCGCCGCCATGGAAACCGACGTATCCAGCAACAGCCGGACCGGCACGCGCGGCTCGATCTGGAACATCTTCAGGAACATCTTGTCGAGCCGCATGAAGGCGCGCCAGTTCACGGCGCGCAGATCGTCGCCCTGATGGAAATGCCGGTGGTCCAGAAACTCCTGGCCGCCCCCCGCGAAGTGCGAACGGTTATGTCCGCCCACCAGCCCGGCGAACGAGCGCTGCCAGTGGATCGAGAGGCGCTCCAGGCGTTCCAGAAACTGGCGGTCGAGAAGGGTTTCTTTGGCCAAGTCGGGTCTCGGATTCTATGCTGCGGAAGCCTGCACCTTGATACCGGAGATGATCGAGGCAATGATGGCGTCCGGCGTCTTGCCGTCGGCGTGCGCGTCGAAGTTCAGAATGACGCGGTGGCGCAGCACAGACGTGGCGATCTCCTTAATATCGTCGGTGCTGAGGTGAAAACGGCCGCGCATGAGCGCCAGCACGCGCCCGCATTCGACCATCGCCTGAGCGCCGCGGGGCGAACTTCCGTAGCGGATGTAGCGTTTGGCGTCTTCATGTGCTTCCTGCTGATCGGGCTGCGTCGCCATGACGAGTGAGACCGCGTAGTCCTGCACATGCGGCGCGACCATCACCTGGCGGCAGGCGGCGCGCAGTTCGAGAACCTCGTCGCGGCCGAGCACGCAGTGGACGGTGATTTCTTCGCGCGCGAGCGTGCGCTCCACGATGCGAGCCAGCTCGGAGCGCGTCGGATAAGTCACCAGAATCTTCATCAGGAAGCGGTCGAGTTGAGCTTCCGGCAGCGGATACGTGCCTTCCATTTCGATGGGGTTCTGGGTAGCCATCACGAGGAACGGGGATTCCAGTTCGTGCGTGGTGGTGCCGCTGGTGACGGTGCGCTCCTGCATGGCTTCGAGCAGCGCGGACTGCGTCTTCGGCGTGGCGCGGTTAATCTCATCGGCCAGCACGAGATGGGCGAAGATCGGGCCGGCCTGGAAGCGCAGCACTTTGTGGCCATGATCGTCGGTTTCCATAATCATGCTGCCGACGATATCGGCCGGCATAAGGTCGGGTGTGAACTGGATACGCGAGTAGCGCAGGCTGAGTGCGCGCGAAAGAGTGCGCAGCAAAGTGGTCTTGCCGAGACCGGGAACCCCTTCCAGCAGCACATGGCCCGAGGCGAGCAGACAGATCAGAACGCCGTCCACGACGCTCTGCTGGCCCACAATGACCTTACCTATTTCATTCCTGACCTGATTGAGTTTCGCGACCGAGGGGTTGGCCGCTTCCGATGCCATAATTGATTCTAAACGCATCCCTGTTGCGCCTTATCGGTAAGAGAAACACGCACGAGACGAGCACGCCCGCCGCGCCAACCCAAAGCGTTCCGGGTATTCCGATCCGCCCGGCCAGTACCCCACCCGCGAGAGCTCCGATGGGCAGAATCCCGCCCGACGCTAACTGCATGGCTCCATTGACCCTTCCGAGCACGCGTTCGCCCGCAAGGCTTTGCCGGAGGGTGGTTTCGTTAACAGCGTAAACGGTGAATGCGGCATCGCCAACAAGCTGCGCACCGCACATGCAGACGACGGCATATCGGGGAACCGCGGCGGCAAAAGGAACCAGCAGCTGCGCGACGGCCTGGATCAGAGACACGCCGAGAAAGGTGTTCTCAGCCGGGAATATTGCCAGGCGTTTCGAGAGCCATGCGCCCAGCAATGCGCCTGCGCCTCCCAGCGCGATCGTGAACCCCAGAACCGACGTGCTCATGTGCAGAGTGCGAATCGCGTAGAGCATGTAAAGCGTGAAGAATATCCCGAAGGAAAAGTAAGCGGTAATCGACCGGAGCGCCAATGCCCGAAGCGCGGGATGCCGCACGATGGTCCGTGCTCCCTCCGACGCTTCCGCCCAGAGGGAGTCATGTTGGGTGGGCACGGGCATAGGCTCCGGAGTCCGGATCAGCCAGACCGAAACAGCGGACACCACGAACGAACAGGCGTCGAAGAGGATCGCGACGGGTGCGGTTATGGCCTGGACCAATACACCGGTTATGCCGGGACCCAGGATCTCCGCCGCGGCTGCCGAAATCATCAGGCGCCGGTTGCTGTCGAAGAGGTTGTCGCGCGGGACCAAGGTGGGGAGATAAGACTGGTAGGCAACGTCGAACTGCACGGTCAGCAGCCCCGCGACAACGGAAACGGCGAGTAACTGCGGGAAGGTCAGAGCTCCGAATGCGGCGGCCAGTGGAACTGTGGTAAGCAGCAAGGCACGGGCGACGTCCGTCGCGACCATTAAAGGGCGCCGCCGTAACCGATCCGCAATCACACCGGCCGCGAGACTGAATATTAAGACCGACCCGCTGCCGGCGGCTGCGAGCAGACCCATCTGGAACGGGGTCGCCGCGAGCAGCAGCACGGCGGTCAGCGGAACGCCATCGCGTGTGATCCGGGAGCCGACCTGCGAGATCGCCTGGCTGGCCCAGAGTCTTCGAAAGTCGCGCTGTTGGAAGTTATGCTCCATACTCGCCGTGCGATGTATGGGCAGCGGCTCACTATGGTAACCCGGAAAGCTATTGCGGTTTGTAGGTCGTCGGAGGGAACGTCGCCGCTTCGAAGCCAATCCGATCCCCCATCAGCCGTTGCGGTTCCGGCGGGTCCAACGTCAACTGCTGCGGCAGACGAGACAACGCGACCACTGTGAAAGCCGCCTGAACCTTTTTCGCCGCACTCTCTGACAATCGAAACTCCACGCGGAAGTTGACGGTATAGGCGTCGCTCCCAGGAACCTTGACGGTCTTCATCTCTCGCGGCTGCCGCCATCCGGCAAGACGGCGGCCAATGGCGTGCGCTGCAAGAGTCGTCAAACCGTTCCCTTGCGCTGATAACATCGGAAGGAACATGATTCAGACGTTATTCGGTTCCATCGAACAGGAACCGACATTACTCGAAAAACTCAAGAGCGGCGTCCAGAAGACGCGCGACGGGCTGGTGTCGCGCATCGAAGACGTCATTTCGGGCAAAAAAGAGATCGACGCCGACCTGCTCGAAGAACTCGAGTACACACTCATCAGCGCCGATATCGGCGTCAAAACCACCGAGGAAATTCTGGAACGGATTCGCGAGCGCGTGGACCGAAAGCTGGTGGGCGATGCGTCCGAACTGCGCGGATTAATCCGTGAATATCTTCTGGAAATTCTGCAGTCGAGCGACCGGCCGCTCGCATACGTCGATGAGCCCCCCGCCGTTGTTATGGTCGTTGGCGTGAACGGCGCGGGGAAAACCACGACGATCGGCAAGCTGGCCTCGCACCTGAAGTCCGAAGGCCATACGGTGCTGTTGTGCGCGGCGGACACGTTCCGCGCGGCGGCTATTGAGCAGCTCGAAGTCTGGGGCGAACGCACCGGCACGCAGGTGATCCGACAGAATACGGGTGCGGACCCAAGCGCCGTGATGTTCGACGCTCTCACAGCTGCCAAGTCGCGCCGCACCGATTACGTAATTGTCGACACCGCCGGCCGGCTGCAGACGAAGACGAATCTGATGGCCGAACTGGAGAAGATGCGGCGCACCGCATCGCGTGTGATTCCGGATGCGCCGCACGAGGTGCTGCTCGTGCTCGATGCCACCACCGGGCAGAACGGCCTCGAGCAGGCGCGCAGGTTTACCGAAACCTCGGGTGTCACCGGCATCGTGCTGACCAAGCTTGACGGCACCGCCAAGGGCGGAGTGATTGTCGCAATCGCGCGCGAGCTGGGCTTGCCGATTCGCTACATCGGAGTAGGGGAAAAAGTGGACGATCTGCTGGCCTTCGATGCCGAGCGGTTCATCGAATCCCTTTTCGCGGCATGAGCCCTGATTACATGCGGGAAGCGCTCGACCTGGCGCGGCAAGGCGTGGCGCTGACGTCGCCGAATCCCATGGTCGGGTGCGTGATTGTGCGCGATGGCATGCCGGTGGGTCGCGGCTTCCATACCTGGGCCGGGTTGAAGCATGCCGAGATCCTAGCGCTGGACAAGGCGGGCGACCTCGCGCGCGGGGCAACGGCGTATGTGACGCTCGAACCCTGCTCGCATACGGGCCGTACCGGTCCCTGCGCGGACGCTCTGATTGCAGCCGGTGTTGCGAAGGTGGTGGTGGCATCGCGCGATCCCAATCCGCTGGTGGGCGGCGATGGTCTGGCGCGGCTGCGCAGCGCGGGTGTAGAGGTCGAAATGGCCCCTGAATATGAGGCCGAAGCGGCGAAACTGAACGAGCCCTTCTTCCATTTCATGCGCACCGGCAAACCGCTCGTGACGCTGAAATGCGCCATGACGCTGGACGGCAAGATCGCCGCGCCGGAAGATAACAGCGGCTGGATTACCAGCGAACGGGCACGGGCGCATGTGCAGGAGCTGCGGCATGCGTCGGACGTCATGATCACGGGCATTGGCACGGTGTTGGCGGACAATCCGCTGCTGACGGATCGCAGCGGGTTGCCGCGTGCGCGTCCGCTGCTGCGCGTGGTGCTCGATTCGACCGCGCGGCTGCCGCTCGATTCGAAGATGGCCCAGACGGCTACCGGGGATCTGCTGGTGGTGGCGACATCGGCGGCATCGGCGGAAAGGCGCAGGGCTTTGGAATCGCGGGGGATCGAAGTGCGAACTTTCGACGGGCCGCGCGGGCGCGTAGATATCCGCGATGTGGTGTCGCTGCTCGCGCAGCGCCGTTATCTTTCGGTGATGATTGAAGCGGGCAGCAAGGTGAACTGGGCGGCGCTGGAGTCGGGCGCGGTCGATAAGGTGTTTCTGTATTACGCGCCGAAGATTCTGGGCGGCACGGAGTCGCTGCCGATGGCGGGAGGTCAGGGCAGGCTGCGGCGCAAGGACGCGATCGGGGTAGAGCGGACCACGCTGCATCCGATTCCGCCGGACGAGTTCGCGGTGGAAGGTTATATCAGGAAGGGCACATAAGTGTTTACGGGAATTATCGAAGAAATGGGCACGGTGGAAGCGGGCGAGCGCTTCTCCGTGCGGTGCAGCGTTGTGCTGAGCGACATCACGCCGGGAGCGAGCATCGCGGTGAACGGGGTGTGCCTGACGGCGGTGGATATCCGGCCCGATGGGTTCTCCGCCGACCTCGCGCCCGAGACCTTACAGCGCAGTAATCTGGGCGATCTGCGGCGGGGCGACCGGGTAAATCTGGAGCGTCCGCTGATGCTGCAGACGCGCCTGAGCGGGCATATTGTGCAGGGGCACGTGGATGGCACGGGCGTGCTGGAGGCGCTGCGCGAACTGGGCGACGGGAACTGGGAACTGGAAGTACGCGCGCCGCGGGAACTGGACCGGTTTCTGGTTTACAAGGGGTCGATTGCGATTGACGGGATCAGTCTGACGATCGCATCGGTGACGGATGGGCTGGTGCGCGTCGCGATCATTCCGCATACTTACCAGGCTACGAATCTGGGGGCGCGTAAGGTGGGGGATCGGGTGAATATCGAATGCGATGTGCTGGCCAAGCACGTGGATAAGCTGTTGGGACACATGGCGATTCCGGGTCTGAATGGGTAGATCTACGGGCATCGGATTTGCGCTGTCATCCTGTGCGTTGCGCCCGGCGCCAGCACAATCGCATTCTCCGCGACATTGGCGGTTTCGACGCAGATCATTCCCTGCCAGTCGTCCGGCCCCATATCCGCCATACCGGCCGTCTTCTCAATCCAGGGATTCCAGATCACCGTACTCGCCGAGCCCGTTTTTTCCACAACGATCCGCCGCTCCCATCCGGGATCGGTAACGACACACGTAGCCGCCGTATTCAGATAAACGGAATCGGTTTCCTTCGCGATCCGAAGCGGCTCCGGACCTTGCACTGTGCGGCGGAAGCCATCGGTCTTATCCATATATTCGACGCCAGCCAGCCCGGTCACCGAAACCTGCCGCACGTCCGCCACCGCCAGGTATGTGTGCAGCGCTTCTTCAAACCGCGCTTCAGCGCCGGTGTAGTTGCGGACTTCGAGCGCCAGATCAAGCGTCGCGCCCATCGCGACTTCAAACCGGACATGGAAGCCTTCGTCGGTCAGTTCGAACGCCAACCGGTCCGCGGATCCTTCAACCAGCGTCCACAGAGACGTCCGCGCCCAGCCATGCGCAGGCCCCGGCTTCCCGTCGGAGCGCGCGCCGAACCACGGGAACACAATCGGCACACCGCCCCGGATCGCCTTGCCTGGCGCAAGTGCCGAGCGCGAACTCATGAACAAGACGGGCAGTTGGCCCGCAGGAGTCCAGCGCGCCACGTGAGCGCCCTGCAGATAAACTTCTCCCTCGGCCTGAGGCGTCGATACCACCACCGATTCCAAAGCTGTCATAAATTCAGCATCTCCCGCAGACGCCTGCTCTGCATTCTGCTGACCGGAATTTCGCTGGCCTTCCTGTCGTCCATTTTTAATTGATAGGTGGACTTGAACCAGGGCATCACTTCCCGGATACGGTTCACGTTCACCACGTAAGAGCGGTGGGCGCGCCAGAAAAGATCGGGATCGAGCGCGGCCTGCAGGTCCTCGAGAGTACGGAAGTTCGACTGCCCTTCGGCCTGCGCGGTCACCAGCGTGATGACGCCGCCGTCGATCGTGGCGTAAATCAGTTCCTGAGGATCGACAATCAGATTGCGCACCCCGCTGCGCACCACCAGTTTGGTGAATCCCGCGGGACGCGGGGCCGCGACCGGCAGCGGTTCGGTGAAGCGGTCGCCCACCATGCGCCGCGCACGCTCAACGGTTTCCTCCAGGCGTTCGCGCTCGACCGGCTTCAGGATGTAATCCATGGCCTGAAGGCGAAATGCCTCCACGGCGTGTTGCTCATAGGCGGTCGAAAAGACGATGTGCGGAAGGTCGATGCCGCCGTCCTTCAGACGGCGCACCACGCCCAGGCCGTCCAGCCCGGGCATCTGGATGTCCAGAAATGCCAGCGCCGGATCGAGTTTCTGAATCAGATCGAAGGCTTCGAGGCCATTGGTGGCCAGGCCGACCACCTCGACGTCGCCTATCTCGTTCAAAAGGAAGCGAAGTTCCTCGCGCGCGAGTTCTTCGTCGTCGGCGATGATCGCGCTCATCGGAACGGTCGCGCGCGACTTCATGAACTGCTATTATATCGGATTGGATTAATTCCAATCGTTTCATGCAATTGCAGCGCTGTCGCCAACTTCCCATGTTGGACAGAGCCCAGCGCAAAAGGAGCTAACCCGTTTGTCCACAACGCCTGACGCCCTCTCGCAGGACGCCCAGAAGCCTACCCCGACCATTCAGCCAGCCAATGGAAAACTCGGAGTCCTGATCCCGGGGATGGGTGCCGTCACCACGACCTTCATCGCGGGCGTGGAGGCGATCAAACAAGGCATAGCCAAGCCCATCGGCTCCGTC
>Ga0302278_10004347_pt1 | contig 14694 bp, 15 predicted proteins | sample III_Bog_N3_2_FD_194543 | JGI IMG/M metagenome (GOLD analysis project Ga0302278, IMG submission 194543) | Peat permafrost microbial communities from Stordalen Mire near Abisko, Sweden - III_Bog_N3_2 | ecosystem: Environmental > Terrestrial > Soil > Wetlands > Peat | place: Sweden: Abisko... | reverse complement strand
ATCGGCGTGGATACCGAAGAGGATCTGTTGCGGGCTGAGAAGCTGCTGCAAAGAGGTGTGAATTAAGGAATGCTTCGACACGTTCTCATCTTCGGCCTTGTCGGCGGCGCGCTTGTGGTTCTTCTCAAGCTCACTGAGTACCGGCTTCTTGTGATCGAGCACTCGTTTGAGCTGTATGCGGGGCTAATTGCGGCCATCTTTGCCGCGTTTGGTATCTGGCTCGGGATCAGGCTGAATACGTCGCGCCACAAAATCATCACGGTTCAGGTGCCGCAACCCGCTGGCCAGCCGTTCACCATCAACGGGAAAAAGCGCGACGAACTTGGCATTACGCCCCGCGAGCTGGAAATTCTTGAACTGGTGGCCGCCGGCATGAGCAACCGCGAGATCGCCGGCAAACTATATGTGAGCGAAAACACGGTGAAGACCCACTGTGCCCGCGCCTTTGACAAGCTCGGAGCCAAACGCAGAACTCAGGCCGTGCAGTTGGGCAAGGAACTGGGCCTCATCCGGTGATTTCTGTCATTCGAAGTAATGATTAGTTGCCCCAAATCGGAAAATCACCCGAAAGGATGACGACATCCGTACCCGAAACCCCGCATCGTGACTCCATCGTCACTCGTACCCCACTCGAAACAGGAGCCAGCCATGAAGAAAACAGTCCTCACCTTCGGCCTGATCGCCGGCGTCATGATCTCCGTCCTTATGGACGGCTCGCTTCTGATCGCCAACAAGATCGGCACCGGCCACAACAGCATGCTTCTCGGCTACACCATGATGGTGGCGTCGTTCCTACTGATCTACTTTGGCATCCGCAGCTACCGCGACAACACGCTGGCCGGCCAAATCTCCTTCGGCCGCGCCTTTGCATGCGGCATTCTGATCGCCCTCATCACTACGGTCTGCTACGTTGCCTCGTGGGAAGTGATCTACTTCAACTTCATGCCCCACTTCATGGACAGTTACTGGGCCGCGCAGATTCACAGGGTCCAGTCCCTGGGGCTTGACCCCGCCACCACTGCCGCACGGGTGGCTGCCATCGAGCACTCTCAGCAGAGCTACCAGAACCCCTTGGTTAATATGGCCTATACATTCATGGAGCCGCTGCCGGTCGGGCTTATCATAACTCTCATCTCAGCTGCGATGTTGCGCCGCAAAGCCCCTGCCGAACCCGCCGCCGCAAGCGCAGTCATGACCGCATAAATCAAAAAGGCCGGAGCGTGAGCACCGGCCTTCCAAATTCGGAACTGCAAAACATTTCACATAGGAGAATGCATGGCTTCAGTCACCGGTTATGGCGGAATATTCCTGCGAGCAAATGATCCGAAGGCTCTTTATCAATGGTACGAACAGCATCTTGGCCTGGTGAAGGCCGATGGAGCCTTCTCGTTCCCACCCCCAACGCAACACCCTCATGTTGTCTTCGCGCTTTTCAAGCAGGACAATGACTATTTCCCCGCGGCACAGAAAGCAATGATCAATCTTCAGGTGGACGATCTGGATGGCGTGCTCGACCGATTGATCAGTGAAGGCGTCACCGTCGACGAAAAACGCGAAAGCTACGACTTCGGAAAGTTCGGCTGGATAACCGATCCCGAAGGAAACCGCGTCGAGCTATGGCAGCCTGTTGGAAACTGAATGATGCAGAGGCCGACCCAGCCTGGCCCCCTGAAGCCGGAAAAAGTTGGGGGGCCACCCTTCCGCTGTCGGGGCACCTTCAAGGGCATGGGTCGGCTACAGGAGCGAGATGAATTCTCTCGATTCTGTGCTCAAGGACGAGAGAGTCGATCTGCCAAACATTATTCGATTTTGTCGCCTCCAACTCCAGGGATCCGCTGCCGGCCGGGCCAGTCACAGGAATGCTCAGCTTAGCCGTTCCGTCATCGCCGGTTTCATCCTCTGCGCCGCTGGCTGCCCACTGCGCATTCCACGGTGCGCCAAGCGCATTTGTTACGCAAGATGAGCTGCGGGCCACCTTCAATGCGGTCTGATATGGAACGGAGGAGTGGAAGGCAGTCTCGACGAGGACAAAGATGCCGCCAACGAACAGGCCGACGGCCGCAATAGCGCCGGCCACGATCCAAACGATCCCTGTCTTTGTTAATCGTCTTGGAACTTTTGGTATCGAGCCGGCATCCGGGTCGGGGCCGACGCCAAATGCGAAGCGCACTCGAGGGCGATGTAGGTACCACGCGATCAATAGAAAGGGAATGGATGTCGCGATCAGGATCGGAATTCCGGCGCTTAGAGGTCTTGCGATGATCGGGGTGAGCACGAGGGCAAGGCCAAGGATTGAAATGTTGATGGCTATGGCAGCTACACGAGCCCGGTTACGCATTCTCCAGAGGCCAATTCCCAGAAGCAGATACGCGACGTAACCGGCGTAAAGGACAGCGCTCAAAAGATAGCTGAGTGCTTTCGAAGCAGTCTCAGATTGAATTGATCCCGCAAAAAGCGCGCTTCCCAAGAGTGACGCAGAACCGAGAAGCATCATAAACGGGAAGATCAGCGTCCCACCCCCGCCAATCCAGAGGTACATGATAGCGAGCAAAGTTACGCCAACGGGTCTTTTGGTTGTGATAGGCATTTGTCGAAATCATATCTCGGGTTCGTCGATGAGTGAACGATAAATGCGAATTGTCTGCATGGAGATAGGGCTGCCGGCCGCTGCATCCGCCGATTGACGACCTGTATAGAACGCATTGAATGATTCAGGGTTCGGCGAAGACATCCCTCAGGGGCTAAAGCCCTGACCTACCAGTCGTGCCCTGACACAAGGCACATGAGCGCGGGATTCGTACGACGCCGCTAGTTCGTTCCAGAATCCTTGCCCACCACCAGAATCTGGAATGAATGCGGAATCATTGGCGCCCAATTGCGCCGCCAGGCTGGTGGTGGGCCACCGGCAGCGGGAGCAGCATCGGCCGACTGGGCCGGTACTGGTCCAAACTCCGCCGTGATGAGGTAGAGATTGCCCGTCTTGGCATCGAGTGTGATGGTTTTGGCGCGCGCCGGCGTCAATACCGTCTGCTCGACTGCGAAATCAGTGGGCGAGTTCTCCTTCACCACGGTGAGCGTGCCGTCGCCCTGCGAGGTAAACGCCTCCATGGTGGCTGGATTAAACGTGGCGCCGTCGCAGCCCACGCCGATGGGCAGATCGGTGATGATGTGGCCATCAGCCGCCGACAGGATCACCATGTTGTTCTTTTCGCGGCAGGCTGCAAACAGGATGCCGTTCTTGGCATCGAGCGCAAGGCCCGCGCAGCCTGACCCTTTGCTCGAGAGATCGTATTTCCCGACCACTTTCATCGAGTCAGCGTCGATTACCGCGATGGCCGCCTTGTCGACAATGTCTACGTAGATCTTGCCGTGGCCGTCAGTGGCTGCCTGCTCCGGCGCGCCGCCAATGTCGATGGTTCCAAGAATGGAGCCGTCTTTGTCGTCGATTACGGTGATGTTGGGCGCCGAATGGCTGAGAACGTAGTAGCGGTGGTTGTAGGTGTCGTTCAGGTAGCCGTCGGGATTGCCCTGAACATCGATCTTCTTGATCACCGCGAAGGTCTTGGCGTCGAACATTGTTATCTGCTTCGAGGTCGCGAATCCGTGCCCGGTTGCCGTATCAACCGCCGCGCCGTGGGCGCTGGTGCCGGGAATGTCGCCCACCTGCGCGAGGGTGTCGAGATTGTAGACGCCGATGTGGCCGGCGGGGCCAGAGCGCGCAACGTAGAGGTTGCGGCCGTCAGGGTCGGCAGTCACGTAGTCGAATCCTCCGTCGCCGCCGGTGAGCTGAATCTTTTCGACGTGGTACGGGCCACTTGGTTGCTGCTGCGGTTGCGGAAGGGCGGCGAGCGGAAGGGCGGCGATGAGTGCGGCGAGAGCGAGGGACTTTGCTGGCATGGCGTTTCCTCAAGATCGATCTGTGAGATGAGTTGCTCGTCAGGCTCGGGAGGTGACACCTGAAAAGCGGCAGCTATCTATGCAGAGAAAGGATACACTCCCGAGACAACCGGCTGGTAAAGGGATAAATGGCCCGTTCAGGTGGCAGTCGCTGGAATTGCACGCAAGATTCGGAGTGCAGCGAAACCCCGGTTCAGGCGAATATCATTCTCATGAACACGAGCGCACAACCCGTTAGAGCCGAATTCGATTTTCCAACCACCATGCCGAGTGCATCGAAACGCGCAATCATCTCGCCCGCAACCATAGAGCCCTTTGACGAAGAGGCTGCATGGAAGCAGGTGCAGGCGCGCGACCGCGAAGCCAGATTTTTCTATGCGGTCACCACAACCGGCGTTTTCTGCCATCCATGGTGTGCGAGCCGCAGGCCGCTTCGGGCCAATGCACGTTTCTTCCTCACAACGCAGGCGGCGCAGGCTGCCGGATTTCGGCCGTGCAAAAAGTGCAAACCCACGGCGGTTGAGAATGCAGTCTCCGCTGGCCGGCCTGTCGACAAGGTCCGCTCGCATATTGAGCGCAATCTCGATCGCGCGGTGAAGCTTGAGGAGCTTGGCCGAATCGCCGGCATGAGCCCCTTCACTGTGCAGCGGCTGTTCAAGAGCGAGATGGGTGTGAGCCCGCTGCAATATCAGCGCGCGCTGCGTGCCAACAGCCTGCGCGGAGCGTTGAAAGGAGGCAGCTCAGTGACTGATGCAATTTATGCTGCGGGATTTGGATCATCGAGCCGCGCCTACGAGGGCTCATCGCTGGGCATGACGCCAGCGCGCTTTCGCGACGGCGGCCGCGGCGAGGAGATTGGCTTTGCGGCTGCGTCTTCACCCTTTGGTTGGATGATTGTTGGCGCGACAGACCGCGGCTTGTGCTGGCTCGCGCTTGCCGGCACAAAGGCCGAGGCCGAAGCTACGCTGCGCGCCGAGTTCCCGGAGGCTGAACTGCACCGCGATCCGTCGCTTGCCAGCCTGGTTGATGCGGCGCTCGCATCGGTTCGCGCCGGCACTGACCTGTTTGCAAGCGGTTCCGGCGGCGATCGACTGGACTTGCGTGGAACTGTTTTTCAGCTTCGCGTGTGGCAGGCGCTGCGCCAGATTCCTCGAGGCGAAACGCGTACGTACAGCGAGCTTGCCCGCGAGATGGGCCAGCCGAACGCGACGCGCGCCGTTGCCCGCGCTTGTGCGTTGAATCGCGTTTCCGTGGTTGTGCCTTGCCACCGCGTTATAGGCGTCAATGGGTCGCTTACCGGCTATCGCTGGGGAGTGGAACGCAAACGGCAGTTGCTTGCGGCTGAAAAGAGTTAGCGCTCATCCATCTCTTAGGGTGCCCCATGTCCCGATTTTGGGACATGGGATACCTCAAATCCCGGCGCCGTTTTCTTGTCCCGCCGAGAACAGTTCACCGGGTAAATCCGCCGGACGCGTAGATCGTCTGGCCGTTCACCCAGCCTGAGTCGTTCGAGGCCAGGAACGCCACCGCAGTCGCCACGTCCTGCGGCTGGCCGATGCGGCCCAGCGGAGTCTCCTTCGCCGTGCCGGTCGAAAACTCCGAACCGATCATCCCCGCGCCGTGCGTGCCTTCGGTTTCAATAAGGCCAGGGTTCAGCGCGTTGACGCGAATGCCCCTGGGTCCCAGTTCTTTCGAGAGCGACACGGTCACCGAGTCCACCGCGCCCTTGGTTGCGCTGTAAACGGCAGCATTCGGAAAGGCCATCTTGCCCACCACCGACCCAATGTTCACGATGCTGCCGCCCGCGGGGTTGAACTCCTTGACTGCGGCCTGCGTCACCAGCAACAGGCCCAGGACGTTCAGGTCAAACTGTTTGTGGAAGTGCTGTGGCGTGATCTGTTCGAGCGGCCCGAACTCGTAGACGCCGGCGTTATTTACGAGCACGTCGATCGGTCCCAGTTTCTGGGCAACCGTCTTCACCAACGGCCCAACCTGGTCGGGATCGGCCAGGTTAGCCTGCACTGCGATTGCCTTGCCGCCGGCCGCGACGATCTCATCTACGATCTTTTCAGCGGCTGCCTTGCTGCCTGAATAGTTGACTGCCACGGCAGCGCCGCGCTGCGCCAACTCGCGCGCGATGGCAGCGCCGATTCCCTTCGATGCGCCGGTCACGAGCGCCACTTTTCCCTCAAGGTTCTTCATTTTGATCTCCCGCATCGAATGTCTTCATTTCGACGATTCGACAACTGTCAAATTGATTAGCGAGGCCAGGGAAAGGATTCAGGGCTTTTGCGGAAATCATTCTTTTCCGGATTGAAGCGGGTATCTTCAGGTTCGCGCCGCCCCTAAGGGGCTGCAACCATCTGTTTCGCGCTTACCAGGACGGCGCTCGCTGGCGCGAAATTGTCATGGGCTAACTTCCTTGCCTCCCCACGGGTGGCGGAGCACAGGACCTGGTCTCGAGCACTTCAAGACTCGCCGCAACCGAAGTTAGAACTCCCGGCTTCAGGGAGAGATAAGCGAACTTGCCTTCGCGCCGCACTTCGATCAGGCCGGCGGTTTCGAGTTCCTTGACGTGGTGCGACAGCGTGGCGGCGGAGATGGGCAAGGCAGCCAACGCCTGTGAGCAGCCCAGCGGGCAGCCGGCCTTGGCGATTCGCTCGAGCAACTCGTAGCGCCGCGGATCGGCGAGGGCCTTGAGGATGGCGACCTGCCGTGCCCGCGATAGTCGCACCTTTTTGGCAGGCGCCTTTTTTTCGGGATGTTCAAACCTCGGGTTCATTTCCGGCTCCGGATATTGAATGCAATGGTAGCGCAGTGAGGAGCGGCGAGTCAGCAAGTCAGCGGTGTAGACGAGAGGCGGATGCAGCGGAGCATAAAAAGGGCGGCAAAGCCTTCGCTTTGCCGCCGCCCTGTCCCTGGGTTTTCTTGAAATGTTGCAATATTGCTAAACCTGTTCTGGAGCCGGGGCTAAAGCCCCGGCCTACACATCGATTATTGCAGAAGCTTGGTCACTTCCTGCTGAACGCTGTTGGCCTGCGCGAGAGCGGCGATGCCTGTCTGCGAAAGAATCTCGTACTTCGACATGTTTGAAGTGGCCGAGGCGTAGTCGGTGGCCTGCACGGCATTTTGGGCCGATACGATGTTCTCCTGCTGCGTGCTCATAACCTGGCTGATGGCGTTGAGCGTGTTGATCTGTGCGCCGATGTAGCCGTCCTGGGCCGCCACGTAAGTGATTGCGTTGTTAAGCACTGACTCGGCGTTCTGCGCGTTGCCCTGCGTGTTGAGGTTAGTGTTGGAGAGGTCCGCGCTCGTGTCGCCTCCGTTGGCCGTCACGTACTCGATGGTTTCGGTTGCCGCGGAGCTGGGGTCCACCCCATCTGGTGTGATCGCGGTCGATGTGTCTTCAAACGCCGCGGTTACCGGAGGCCCCACCGCGGCGGTCGATAGCGAAATCGATACGTTCTTGTCCGTGTTAGTCAGCAGGATGCCGGTATCGCCAGCGGCGACGGCGTCTAAGCTGGTGCTGTCTTCAGTGACGCCCACTGCGCCCGCAGTGGTAAAGCTGGCCGTCACGCCGGGAATGCCGTCTTCGTTGATCTGCGCGATAAGATCGCCAACGGTGGTAGTCGCGGTCGCCGAAGTAGCTACGGTGCTCGTCGTTCCGTCGGGGTTAGTGATGGTGAAGACCAGTCCGCTGCCCGTCGCAACATTATTGCCTTGCCCTGCCGCCGTGGTGAGCGTGCCGGCGACCGTGTCGACTGAGAGGTCGATAAATTGGCCGGTGTCGCTTTGCTGCACCGTGCCGCCCGAGTCGCCTACGTTGGCTGAGGTCAGCTTCGCGAAATAGAGGTTGTCGATCGAGGCGCCGGTGGAAGATGAGTCGCCGGTGTAGATGGCCACGCCGTTCGCATCGCCGGTGAACACCTGGTTCTGGTTATAGGTGGTGGTGGTGCCAATGTTGTTGATCTCTGAAAGGATCGATTGGTACTCCTGGTTGGCCGCCGACTCCTGCGCGCTGTTGAGCGTGCCGTTCGAAGCCTCGGTCGCCAGAGTAATGGCGCGGTTCAGCAGGCTTGTGACCTGCGAGAGAGCGCCGTCGGCCACCTGCAGCAGGCCCACTCCCTCAGTCGAATTGGTTTCGGACTGGGTGAGCGCAGCCGAGTTGGCGCCGAGGCCGTTTACCAGTGACAGGCCAGCCGCATCGTCGGCGCCGGAGTTGATGCGTGACCCTGACGACAGCTGCTGCAGAACCGTCTGCAAGCTGCTGTTCGTGTTGTTCAGATTGTTCTCTGCGTAAATTGCTGACAGGTTATTCAAAACACCAAGGGCCATGGGACCAACTCCTTCTCGGATGCCGATTGCGCGATGCGGCTCGAAGCTCCAAGCCGGTTCCCTTTCAGGGGTTAAGGCGTTTCAGCATCCACCCCATTCATCGGGCTGGCTCGGAATAACTTTAGTCATTTTTTTAATTTCTCTTTCGGCGCAGTTTGCATCGATGCCAAACAGAGTGTCCGGTAACGGTTCAGAGGCTGTATCGATGCGATGCAGCGGCTGGTCTGAATTGCTACATCGAAATGGAGTGAATCGAGACAGCTGGTAACGGGAAAACAAGGGAACGAGGGAACAAGTGATCTGGCTGACGCACAGAGCAAAAAAATGGCGGCCTGGTTTTACCCGGGCCGCCAACGGTCCTTCTCAGGGGACCGCATGCTCTCTGCCTTGAGAGGTCTGTGTTGAATCCTTTGCGGGCCGGCCGGTTATGAATTTGAACCGCGCCGGCCCTCTCAATATAAGTCGTGTCGAAACTACTGCTCTTGCTCGAAACTTACTGTTCGTCGCCTGAGGGGCCGCCCTGAGGTGGTGCGGGTGGAGGCGTGCCCCGCGACGTGCCTTGCGGCCCGCCGTCGGGTTGTTGAGACTGCCCGTGGTGGCGGAATCCGCTGCCGGGACCATTTGCGCCGGGGCCACGGTCGCCGCGACCCCATTGGCCGCGCTCCGGCATCGGGTGGTCGCGAAACGCCTGCACCTGTTTCCACTGGTCGGGCGTGAGCTTGGCGCGGATGGCGAGCAGGAAGCGCGCGTTGGCTTTTTCAAGCTCCGCGCGGGTGGCTGCGATCTTGTCGATCTGCGCCAGGACCGCCGATTCGTTGGGCTGGTCGGCGCCCATCAGGGGCTGCATCTCCAGCTCGGCTTTCTCTTCAGCGGCGCGCATGTCGATGAGCTTTTCACGGTGCGCCAGCAGGATCGAATCCATTGCCTTGCGCTGATCTTCGGTCAGGTTCAGTTTCTCAACTATTTTTGGATTGTTCCAGAACTGACCGTGTGTGCCTTCAAATCGAAATGCCCTTTCCATCGGCGGCCGATGGTCGCCAAATCCGGGACCATTGCCCCGACCGATTCCGGGACCATTGCCCGGTCCCTGGGCGAACGCGAATCCTGCGGCCAGGGGTAATGTTGCCAACGCCAAGACCAACCGTAATGCAAATTTGCCTTTCATCTCTTGTCCTCTTTTCAGGTCTCGCCGGACCGCTTCGATCTAGTTTTAATTCGTGCCGTTGTCATCCATCAGCTGAGCCAGTGGCTCCATGGCCGCCGGAACGCTGCGTGAAATATCGGTATCGACATTTGAGAGCAGGGCTTCATCGGTTTCCTGGGCTTGCTGCTGCGCGGCTAGCTGGCGCAGATGCGCAATGCGGGCTGCCGCCTGCTGACGCTCAATCACGATGCGATGATGATCGTAGATGCCGCCGCTTACGCCGCCTGCAACCACCATGCAACCGAGGGCCCAGGAAAGCACGGGGCGCCAGGGGCTATGCGCAGCCGCGCGCAAGGTGTGCGGACGCTTGGAGTCGGCTTCGCTTCTGTACTCGGCTTCGCTCCAGGCATGCACGCTTTGGCGGAAGTTTTTGAGCGCCTGCTGGAGTTCGCCATCCAGTTCCGCATCGGCCACAGAAACGGCTTGAGGCTCGGCTGCCGTTCCCGTCTTTGACTTAAACAAATTCATCGTTTGCCTCCCATCTCCGCTCGCACCTTGCCCAGCGCGCGCGACAGATGCGCTTTTACCGTTCCCTCGCTAAGCCCTGTGGCGGCTGCGATCTCGCTCAGTTCCTGTTCCTCGACATATCGCAGCAGAAAAACTGTTCGCTGCCGCTCGCTTAAACCCTCGACGGCTTTCCATACCCGGCCCACCTGCTCGCGCGCCAGCAGTTTCTGCTCGGCTGAGCGCTCGCCACTGGGCAGCCAGTCGCTGGCCTCGTCCACATCCACCGCGTTTGTCCTGGTCTGCCGCCAGAATTGCATGCGGCGGTTGCGCCAGTGATCTTTCTGCAGGTTGATCGCAATCCGCATCAGCCAGGTCATGGCGGTTGAATCGCCGCGGAAGTGGCTCCAGTTGCGATGCGCCTTCAAAAAGCATTCCTGCGTGAGCGTCTCGGCCAAATCGATATCGCGCGTTGACGCGAGCAGGAAGCGGAAGATCTGCTGCCGGTGAGTCTCGACGACGCGCGCGAATTCCTGGGCGGAGATTTGCTCCGCTGTTTGCGCCGCAATCGGCTCAACTAGAGTGCCGGCTGCCATCACCTTGGTAGACGCCCGCATATCGCGCAAGTTTACAGCCTCCGTCTTATTTTCGACGCAGTTGAGGGCCGCCAGGACGCTTTCGAAGCCAGGCGAATAGCGGCCCTGCAACGTACTGAGCCTGTTCGACGCGCGAAGGCTAAAAGGGTCAGTTTTGGCGACCAGTTTGCCGGGCGGGTTGACCGGGCCCGGTTCAGAAGGCGGCAGGGCGGTGTGCTCGGCAGATATAATTTGGTGCGGAAACGAGGGCTTCACTGATGGGCGATGAGATTGTTACGCGGCGGACTTTTTTGAACGGGCTTGCGGCCGGCGCCGCGGGCACGGCATTGGCATCTACGGCCCGGAGCTACGGGCAGATTCTGGGCGCCAACGATCGCATCAACTTTGCGGTGAACGGGTTGAACGGGCGCGGCCATGCGCATCTGTCGGCGCTCAAGAACAACGAAAAGACTGCGCGCATTGCGTATATCTGCGACCCGGACACGACGATCCGCGAAAAATTCGCGAGCGATGCGCAGCAGGTACTGGGGTACGCGCCCAAGGCGGAGCAGGACTTTCGCAATGCGCTGGCTTCAAAGGATGTGGACGCCATCACCATTGCAACGCCCGACCACTGGCATACGCCGATGGCGGTTTTGGGGCTGAAGGCCGGCAAGCATGTTTATGTTGAGAAGCCGTCAAGCCAGAACGCGCGCGAAGGCGAGTTGATTGTGGCCGCGCAAAAGAAGTACAGCAAGATGGTGCAGGTAGGCGACCAGCAGCGCTCGTCGGACTATACCATCAAGATGATCGAGCAGATTCACCAGGGCTATATCGGCGAAGCGTACCTTGCGCGTGCGTGGTATGCGAACACGCGCGGTTCGATGGGGATTGGAAAGCCCGCTCCTGTGCCCGCAACGCTCGACTGGGATCTGTGGCAGGGACCGGCGCCGCGCAGCGAGTACAAAGACAACATCCACCCTTATAACTGGCACTGGCTGCGCCGTTATGGGACTGGAGAGACGCTGAATAACGGAACGCATGAAGTGGACGTTTGCCGCTGGGCGCTGGGCGTCGATTTTCCGTTGACGGTTTCGTCGACCGGGGGCCGCTATCAATACAAAGATGACTGGCAGTTCTACGACACGCTGCTCACCGACTTCGGTTACAACGACAAGACCATCAGTTGGGAGGGCCGGAGTTGCCAGGGCATGCGGGTTTACGGTCGCGATCGCGGCTCAATGATTTGTGGAACCAAGGGCACAGTGGTGATCGATCGTGACGGCTACGACGTCTACGACTGGAAGGGCAAGCAGACTGACCAGTTCCGCGTGCATAGTACCCAGACATTGTCGAGCGACACGGTGGGCCGGGATGATATGACCGATGCGCATTTTGCCAACTTTATCGCGGCAGTGCAGGGGCGCGAGCAACTGCATTCGCCAATTGAGATAGCAAACGTGAGCGTGACCATGTTGCTGCTCTCGAACATTGCATGGTTTGTCGATCGCAAGCTGCATCTCGATCCCGCGACTGCACACGTGGTCAACGATGAAGAGGCGATGAGTTATTGGGGACGTACGTATGAGCCTGGGTGGGAAGTGACGGTGTGAAAGGCACCTGTTAGCTCTTAGCAATTAGCTTTTAGCTGCATGGAGGTCCAACGGCAGGTGGCGCCGTCCCAAATGCGAAGATTGCGCTCGCATCGAACTGCGGCTTGAGCCATCAAAAGAACGAAGGAGAACAGGATGGCAATCGGAATCGAGATTTTGCCCGCAGCAGCGGCGGGAACCATCACCCTGGGCGGGGATTTGACCGTCAATCGCATGGGCTATGGCGCCATGCGCATTACCGGCCCCGGCATCTGGGGTCCGCCTGCGGATAAAGCCGCCGCGCTGGCCACTTTGCGCCGCGCCATGGAACTGGGCGTGAACTTTATTGATACGGCCGACTCTTACGGGCCGGATGTGAGTGAAGAGCTGATCGCCGAGGCGCTTGCGCCGTATCCCAATGGAGAGGTGATCGCGACCAAAGTTGGATGGACGCGGCCCGGACCCGGGGTGTGGGCGCACAACGCCAGCCCTGCACACATTGCCGAGGCCGTTGAAGGCAGCCTCAAGCGGCTGCGTGTCGAGCGCATCGACGTTTACCAACTCCATGTGCCGGACCCGGCGGTTTCGTTCGATGCCTCGATGGAGGCGATTGCGAAGCTGAAGGAAGCGGGCAAGGTTCGCCACGTGGGGCTTTCCAACGTGGCGCTCGAATACGTTAAGCGCGCGCAGAAAATTGTGCCCATTGTGAGCGTGCAAAACCGTTACAGCTTCAACGACCGCGAGTGGGACTTCGTGGTCGACTACTGCACGGAGCAGGGAATTGTCTTTTTGCCATGGGGCCCGATGGCGCAGGGACGGCAGGCGAATGAAGCCGTGGAGAAGATCGCTCGCGAGCGGGGGACTTCAACCTCAGTTGTTTCACTGGCTTGGCTGCTTCGGCGTTCGCCGGTGGTGTTGCCGATTCCCGGAACCGGCTCGGTGAAGCACCTCGAAGAGAATGTTGGTGCGGCGGCGTTCAAGTTGAGCGACGAGGAGTTTGCGGCGCTTAACGCGGTGGCGCCTAAGCCTTATTGGCTGCGGGGATAAAAATCCGTCAACCCCGGCGGACCCTTGCCGCGTTGAATCTCAAGCGTTTAGCGCCTGTTTCTGGCTGCGGTTAATTACCTCTATCCGGAGCACAATCTATATAGGACTCAATAGGAAGCGATCGGTTCGGAATCAAGACCAGGAACAGCCAAACTCGTACGCGCCTCCCACTCTCAGGCGTCATTCCATCCAGGCGTTCATACGCCGCGCCGATTTTTCCTGAAAAGCACGCAGTTGCACAGCTTTCCAATAGAATCAACAGCTTGGCGGCAATGGCTTCACAGCCTTCTCTGAAGCCATTCAATAGAATCAGTTATTTGGAGACAGTCGCTTCACAGTTTTCCCCACAGAAACTGTGGAGATTCACACAGAAAATGCGCAGATTCACCTAGTTTCTGTGGGCATGGGTTCATTGGTCTTAACCTGCCGCGCGCTTCGTCCGTTTCGGCGGGATGTAGTGAAATCTCACCAGGTAAATCTTCTCCCCGCGGCCGTGCTTAGCCACCTTCAGTAGGTCAAGCACTCCCAGAAACCCCGACGCCCGCGCCAGTTCCGGCGTGATGTCGGGCAAGCCGATCGGCTCAATTGAGTCCACTTCGATTTCGCCTTCATCCATGCGATAGCGGTGGCCCACCTTCACACGGGGGCTCATCCAGATGCGTACGCTGACAGTGATGTCGCCGCGGCGAACGCCCTCGCGGAGGCGCTTGGTGAAGATCATGGGAGAAGTTTAAACATTGCTGGCCGAAGGATGAGAAGGGCTGGGAAGGTTAAAAGGTATCCCGGGTCCCCAAGTGCGAGGGACCCGGGGCACCCGGGTTTTGTGCGGGCTTACTGGACCAGGATCACGTTCATGCTCCACGGCGCGAGCGTGACGTTCAACGGTAGAGTCTGGTTGCCCAGGTCGGTCGTCGTTGGTGGCGCCCACACCGGGGTGGCGGCGTTGGTCAGGTCGTAGATGGACTTGTCGTAGGTAATCACTTTCACGTCGGACGAGTTGCTGACGCCGTCGACTTTCACCGTTATGGACTCGCTGGTTGTCTCATTCAGGTTGAAGAGAACGATGGCCGTGCCGCCGGAGTGGGTGGCTGCGTAGGCATGCACGTCGGTGGAATCTCCGGTTACTGAGGGCGTAAGCACGTGCTCGCCGGTCACCGCCACGTGCTGGAAGAGATTGAATGCTTCCGCCGTCGGCGACATGGTACCGACGGGCCCGCCGTAGTTGCAGGGTGTATTGGGGTAAGCAGGGGGACCGGAGGTTCCTCCGCCAACATCGCCGGCAGGATCGGCAAAGACGTTGTAGGCGCCGAAGTCCTGCCAGCCGTAGAACCCACTGGTCGACGCGCTACTAATCTGATCCCATGGCGCGCCTGCAATGCCGTTGCAGTTGCCGAAGCCGATCCACCAGGTGGCGCGGGTGACGCCGTCGTTCATCATTTCGCCCAGCATTTGCCCGGCGAACAAGCCCTGGGTGATGGACCAGCTTTCTATACCGGGGTTGCTCGAAACCGAGCCCATTTCACCAACGTAGATGGGCGTGTTTGGTTCGCTGGCGGCCGTGAGTTCGTCCCTAATGGTCTTGATGTTATTGGTGAAGTCC
>Ga0302278_10004342_pt1 | contig 14708 bp, 5 predicted proteins | sample III_Bog_N3_2_FD_194543 | JGI IMG/M metagenome (GOLD analysis project Ga0302278, IMG submission 194543) | Peat permafrost microbial communities from Stordalen Mire near Abisko, Sweden - III_Bog_N3_2 | ecosystem: Environmental > Terrestrial > Soil > Wetlands > Peat | place: Sweden: Abisko... | reverse complement strand
CGTCTCCCGCTCCATTCCGCCCTCCGGCGCCCGCCGGACTGGCTACGGCGGATTGGAGCGAACAAAGAAAATCAGGCAGCCCTGCCAAGGCGCGGTACCCAAGTGGTAAGGGAGAGGTCTGCAAAACCTTTATGCGTCGGTTCGATCCCGACCCGCGCCTCCAATCTCTTCTAATACTTCGCTGGATGCTTTGCGCGAACCTTAGTCTCCCGGCGCTTCCTCCAGCTCCGCCCCAATCCGCCGCAGCTTCATGAATCTCCATTGCAGCCGGTCGAAGAACAGATAGACCACCGGCGTAGTGAACAGCGTGAGCATCTGCGAAACGATGAGCCCGCCTACGATCGTGATGCCCAGCGGCTTGCGCAACTCCGAGCCCACGCCCATGCCGATTGCCAGCGGCAAGCCGCCGAACAGCGCCGCCATGGTCGTCATCATGATGGGGCGGAAGCGCAGCAAACATGCCTGATAAATCGCATCGACCGGCGGCAGGCCCTGGTCGCGTTCGGCCTGCAAAGCAAAGTCGATCATCATGATGGCGTTCTTTTTCACGATGCCGATGAGCAGAATGATGCCAATCAGGGCGATGATGCTCAGGTCGGTTCCCGTCAGCAGCAGCGCGAGAATTGCGCCTACTCCCGCCGGAGGCAGCGTCGACAGAATGGTCAGTGGATGAATCAGGCTCTCATACAGAATGCCGAGCACGATATAAACGGCCACCAGCGCGGCGAGAATCAGCCACGGTTCGTTCCGCAGCGAATCCTGGAAGGCCTGCGTGGTCCCCTGGAATGTGGCATGAATCGATGGGGGCATGTTCATCTCGCGCTCCGCCTTCTCCAGGGCGGTAACGGCGTCTCCCAGAGCCACGTTGGGCGCGAGGTTAAAAGTGAGCGTAACCGCGGGATACTGGCCCTGATGGTTCACCTGGAGCGCGGTCCGCTGCGGCTCAAAGTGCGCAATGGCCGAAAGCGGCACCATGGCTCCGCCTGTCGACGGAGTGCGCGCCGAGGTGCCACCGGGCGCGGCCAGTCCCACGGCTCCGGCCGTGGACGAAGTAACCGCGGGAACTGTCGCGCTAGACGCTGCAGCCGGAAGAGTCCCTGGAGCCGCGGGAGCCGCCGCAACTGCGGATGAGGTCGTCGTCCCCGTGTTCGGTACCGCGCTCGCAGCTCCCACAACGTTGCTCGCCTTGATGTAAATCCCGTTCAGCGCGTCGGGACTAAGCTGATATTTCGGGTCCACCTCCATCACCACAAAGTACTGGTTCAGTGCCGTGTACATGGTGGAAACTTCGCGTTGCCCGAATGCATCGTAGAGCACACTGTCGATCGCCGCCGCGGTGATGCCAAGCCTCGAGGCGGTATCGCGATCGATCACCAGCGTGGCCGAAAGCCCCTGGTTCTGCTGGTCGGTGGAAACGTCTCGAAGCTCCTTCATCGACCTGGCGCGCGCCTCAAATCGCGGCGCCCACGAGTTAAGCTCGCTCAGGTTTTCGTCGGAAAGCGTGTACTGGTATTGCGCCGCCGCGCCGCGTCCGCCAATCTGGATATCCTGCTGCGCCTGTAGAAACAAAATTGCGCCGGGGACGCTGGTGAGCCGGCCGCGAAGCCGGTTTACCACATCGTCGGCGGTCACGTGATCGGGGTTTATATGCAGCGTCTTGCGCAGGCGATTGACCCAATCGTCTGCAACAACGCGGTATGGGCGCTGATTCAGCGGCTTCAATGCGATGAACATGTTGCCAATGTTGGTGCTGCCGCCGCCAGGGCCATTGCCGCCCACAAAGGCGGTCACCGACTGAACCGCCGGATCGTCCATCACCATCTGCGCCAGGTTCCTTTGCTTAGCGCTCATCGCATCGAAGCTGATGTCCTGCGCGGCAAGGGTTCGCCCCCCCAGCCTGCCCGTGTCCTGCTGCGGGAAAAAACCCTTCGGCACAATTTTGAATAGATAGATGTTCAAGAATGCCGTGCCAATGGTCACGCAGAGCATCAGCGTCTGGTGGCGCAACACCCAGCGCAGCCCCCGGTTGTATTCGAAGTGAAGCCATTCAAACGCTTGTTCGCTGGCGCGGTAGATAGGCCCATAGCGCATCTCGTCGCGCTGCTTCAGAAACCTGGCGCAGAGCATGGGCGTGGTCGTCAGCGACACCAGCAGCGAAACCGCGATGGCTACGCTCAGTGTCACCGCGAACTCACGAAAAAGCTTGCCCACAATGCCGCCCATCAGCAGAATCGGAATGAAGACGGCAATCAGCGACGTGCTCATCGAAAGCACCGTGAAACCAATCTCCTTTGACCCCTTCATTGCGGCATCGAAGGGGCTTAGCCCCATTTCCAGATACCGCGTGATGTTCTCGATCACCACAATGGCGTCGTCCACAACAAATCCAGTGGAAATGGTCAGTGCCATCAGCGAGAGATTGTCAATCGTGTAGCCGAGCAGGTACATCACGCCGAAGGTGCCCACCAGCGAAAGCGGCACCGCTATCGACGGAATGATGGTGGACCATATTTCGCGGAGAAAGATAAAGACCACCAGTACCACCAGCATCACGCTGATGATCAGCGATAACTCCACGTCGTGCACGCTGGCGCGAATGGTCGTGGTTCGGTCGACAGCCACATCGAGTTTAATGGTAGGCGGGATAGCGGCCTGAAGATGCGGCAATTCGGCCATCACGCTGTCCACAGTGTCGATCACATTCGCGCCTGGGATCTTGAAGACGATGATCAGGATTGCGTCTTTCAGCTTGCCTGTCCCGCCTTGGGCCGCGTTGATGCCCGACACGCCCGCGGTGTGAATGTCGGAGACGCCGTCCAACACCATACCAAGGTCGGAGACGCGCACCGGAGCGCCGGTTTGCTGGTTATAGCCGGCAATGATGGGCGCATACTCGCGCGCTTTGTATATTTGATCGTTGTCGTCAATCTGCCACCGATGCGTAGGGTCCTGGAAGCCGCCCTTGGGCCGGTTGGCGTTGGCGTTGGTCAGTGCCGCGCGCACCGCCTCAAGGCCAACTCCGTTGTTGCCCAACTGCATGGGATTCAACTCAACCCGAACCGCCGGCTGCGCGCTGCCACCCACAAAGCACTGCCCTACACCTTGGATTTGAGAGATTTTCTGCGCCAGGATCGAATCGGCCATGTCGTAGATTTGCGGCTTGGGTACCACGTCCGAGGTGAGGGAGAGAATCAGGATCGGCGCTTCCGCCGGATTCGCCTTGCGGTAATTCGGATTCTGCGGCAAGTCGGAAGGCAGTTGACTGCGTGCCGCGTTGATAGCCGCCTGCACGTCGCGGGCTGCGGCGTCGATGTTGCGATTGATGTCGAACTGCAACGTCACCGAGGCCGAGCCCAATGAACTCGACGAGGTCATCTGGTTCACGCTCGCAATGCGTCCGAACTGGCGCTCCAGCGGCGTGGCAACTGAAGACGCCATCGTCTCGGGACTGGCGCCGGGCAGGCTTGCGCTCGAGCCGATAACCGGGAAGTCCACGTTCGGCAGCGACGCCACGGGCAGCACCGAGTAAGCCACCGAACCGGCCAGCAGCAGTGCCACGCTAAGCAGCGATGTGGCCACCGGGCGCTGAATAAATGGTGCGGATAAATGCATTGCTCGGCGCTCCTAATCCGCAGTGACCGGTTCACGGTGTTCAATGGCGGGCTCATTCACAACCCGCGGCTTCATGCGCTGCGCCAGCTTGTCGAAGTAAAGATAGATGACCGGAGTGGTGTAGAGGGTGAGCAACTGCGACACCAGCAGCCCGCCCACAATGGTGATTCCCAGCGGTTTGCGCAGCTCTGCACCCACGCCGCCGCCCAGAGCCAGCGGCAGGCCGCCCAGCAGCGCTGCCATGGTGGTCATCATAATGGGCCGGAAGCGCAGCAAACAGGCCTGAAATATGGCGTCCTCGGCCGTCTTGCCCTCGTTCCGCTCAGCCTGCAACGCAAAGTCGATCATCATGATTGCGTTCTTCTGCACAATGCCGATTAGCAGGATGATGCCGATCAGCGCAATCACGCTGAATTCGGTGCGCGTAATCAGCAGCGCCAGTATGGCTCCCACGCCGGCCGACGGCAGCGACGAAATAATCGTGATGGGATGAATGTAGCTCTCGTATAGTACGCCGAGTACGATGTACACAGTAACCAGCGCGGCAAGAATCAACAGCGGCTCGTTGGCCAGCGACGTCTGAAATGCTGCTGCCGTTCCCTGGAAACTAGCATTGATAGCAGCCGGCATCTGGATGTTCCGCTCAATGCGATTGACCGCGTTAACAGCGTCGCCCAGCGACTTTCCCGGCGCAAGATTGAAGCTCACCACGGTGGACGGAAACTGTCCCTGATGCCCAATTGCCAGTTGCGCCCGCGATTGCTCCCAGTGCGCCAGCATGCTCAGCGGAACCTGTGTGCCGTTGCCCGATTTGACGTACAGATTGCTCAGCGTTCCAGGGTCGCTCTGGAAGTCTTTTCCCACTTCCATCACCACATGGTATTGGTTGAGCTGGGTAAAGATGGTTGACACCTGGCGCTGTCCAAAGGCGTCGTAGAGCGTGTTATCCACATCGGCGATCGCAATTCCAAGACGCGCGGCGGTGTCGCGGTCAATCACCAGCCTGGCACCCAGTCCCTGGTCCTGCAGATCGCTGGCAACATCGGTCACCACCTTTTCGCGGCTCAACTCATCCACCATCAGCCGCGTGTATTTCGCCAGCTCCACCTGATCCGGATCTTCCAGCGAATATTGAAATTCGGTCCGGCTCACGCGATCCTCAACCGTAAGATCCTGCAACGGCTGAAGGAAGAGTTGAATTCCCTCCACCCCTTCAAGCTTTGGCTGCATGCGCCGAATCACGTCCGTCGCGCTAAGCTTGCGCTGCTCCAGCGGCTTCAGGTTGATCTGGATGCGGCCCGAGTTTAGCGTGGTGTTGGTTCCGTCCACACCGATAAACGATGAGACGTTATCCACCGCCGGATCCTCAAGCAGCACGTCCACAAGCTTCTTCTGCCGCTCGGCCATACTTGCGAAGCTTACCGTCTGCGGAGCCTCGCTGATGCCCAGAATCACACCCGTATCCTGCACGGGAAAGAAGCCTTTGGGCACCACGATAAACAGCAAAATCGTGGCTGCCAGCGTGGCGATGGTGACCACAAGCATAGTAAATCGATAGCGTAAAACAACCTGGATGCTGCGCCCATACGCGGCGATTACAGAATTGAAAACCTTCTCCGACCAGTTATAAAAGCGGGTCTGATTCGCAGCCGACTTGTCCTTCAGAATGCGAGAACACATCATCGGCGTTAGCGTAAGCGAGACCACCGCGGAGACCAGAATCGTGACGGCCAGCGTGACGGCGAACTCGCGGAACAGCCGCCCCACCACGTCGCTCATGAACAGCAGCGGAATGAGTACCGCGATAAGCGAAACAGTAAGCGACATGATCGTGAAACCTATCTGTTCGCTGCCTTTCAGCGCGGCGCGCATGGGGCTCATCCCCTCTTCAATGAAGCGCGAGATGTTCTCGATCATCACGATCGCATCGTCCACCACAAAGCCTGTCGAAATGGTCAAAGCCATCAGCGTCAGATTGTTCAGGCTATAGCCCAGCAGATACATCACGCCGAATGTGCCCACAATCGAAAGCGGCACGGCCACCGAGGGAATAACCGTTGCCGCCAGGTTGCGCAGGAACAGGAAGATCACCATCACTACCAGCGCGATGGTGAGCATCAGCTCGTACTCCACATCCCTCACCGAGGCGCGAATGGTGGTGGTGCGGTCGGTCAGCACCTTCACCTGCACGGTGGCCGGCAAACTTGCCCGCAACTGAGGCAGAAGCTTCTGGATCCGGTCCACCACCGCAATGATGTTTGCGCCCGGCTGGCGCTGAATGTTCACGATGACCGCGGGCTGGCGGTCCATCCACGCGGCCTGCTGCGAGTTTTCAGCGGCGTCCACCACCGTTGCCACATCGGACGTACGCACTGCGGCCCCGTTGCGATAGGCCACGATCACCGGCTTGTAATCTTCGCTGGCCAGCAACTGGTCGTTGGCATTGATGGTGTAAGACTGGCGAGCCCCGTTCAGCGTGCCCTTGGCCTGGTCTACGTTGGCCGCCGAAAGCGCGGTGCGCAGGTCTTCAAGGCTCAGGTTGTAAGCGGCAAGCTGGGCCGGGTTGGCCTGGATGCGCACCGAAGGCTTCTGTCCACCGGCGATCGAGACAAGTCCCACCCCGGTGACCTGGGAGATCTTCTGCGCCAGGTTGGTGTCGGCCGCATCCTCAATCTTGTCCAAGGGCAGCGAATCGGAGTAGAGCGCCAGAGTCATCACCGGCGCATCCGCGGGGTTCACCTTGCTGTAGATGGGTGGATTAGGCAGATCGGGAGGCAAAAAGCTGTTGCCCCCATTAATGGCCGCCTGCACCTCCTGCTCGGCCACATCGATGTTTTCGTCCAGGTTGAACTCAAGCGTAATCACCGAGCCGCCGCCGCTGCTCACCGAGGTCATTTGCTTCAACCCCGGCATCTGGCCGAACTGGCGCTCCAGCGGCGCGGTCACCGACGAAGCCATCACCTCCGGACCGCCGCCGGGATAAAACGTCAGTACCTGGATGATCGGATAGTCCACCTCGGGCAGCGCTGATACCGGCAACTGCTCATAGCCCACAAATCCTGCCAGCAGGATGGCCGCCATCAGCAGCGAGGTCGCTACCGGGCGCAGAATAAATGGCCGGGAGGGACTCAGGCTCACTGCCGCACCCTCTTATCGTGTTCGTGATTCGGCTTGCCGGCGCCCGCCTGCGCTGCGGGCTGCATCGCGGTAAATGGCCCGCCGGCCTGGTCGGAGCGGTGCGGAGCCATGGTCACTGCTACAGCTTGTCCGGGGCGGAGCCGGTCCGCGCCATCCACCACCACGCCCTGGCCCGGCTTGATGCCGCTGTCGAGAATCGTCAATTGTCCCTCGGCCAGCGCCACCTTGACCGGCTGATTCCTGGCAGTCCCATTGCCCTTCGAATCAACGCCGTCGATCACCCATACATACGCGCCCTGGATTCCCGTCTGAATAGCCGCCGAAGGCACCACCAGCGCGCTCGGCCGGTCTTCCATCACCAGGTGAATGTTCACGAACTGGTTCGGAAACAGAGCATTGTCCTTGTTGTCGAATACAGCTTTCAGCTTGTCGGTGCCGGTCGTCGTGTCAATCTGGTTGTCCGCGGTCATCAACGTTCCGCCTGCAAGCTTCTGCACGTCGCCGCGGTCGTAGGCATCCACAGGCAGGCGTCTGTCAGTGGCCAGCTTGTGCAGCACCTGCGGCAGTTCGTTTTCAGGCAGCGTGAAATATACCGCGATCGGCTGAAACTGATTGATGATCACCAGGCTGGTGGTGTTGGCAGTGATGATATTCCCTGGGTCCACCAGCCGCAGTCCAATTCGCCCGTCGATCGGCGATTGAATCGAGCACCAGTCGAGCTGCAACTGGGCGGTCTCAATGGCCGCCTTGTCCGCCTCGATTGCGCCCTGGTACTGGCCCTGGGCTGCCTCATCGCCATCCAGAGTCTCCTTCGACACCACGCCCGCCGCGTAAAGCGCCTGGTACCGCGCAAACTCCGCCTTGGCGTTTTTCAGAAGCGCTTCATCGTGGGTCAAATTGCCCTTGGCCTGGTCCAGCGCCGCCTTATAGGGCTTGGGATCGATCACAAGGATGGTCTCGCCCTGCTTCACTTCCTGTCCCTCGGTAAACTTCACCGGCTCCAGTTCCCCGTTTACCCGCGCCTTCACCGTCACACTCATGTAGGGCGTCACCGTGCCCAGCGCGGTTAGATACACCGGCATCGGCCTCTGCTCCGCCGCCGCCATCTGCACCGGAACCGGGCGGCTGTACAAGGCCGCCGCCTGGCTGGCGCTGGTTGCCGCGCTCTGCTTCTGGTTCTGAAAGATCTTCCAGACAATGGAGCCCAGAGCACCCGCCAGAACCAGATAAACAACAATGCGAATCCAGTTCCCCTTGCTGGAGGGCGGCTGGTGAGATGCGCTGAGCGGGGACAGATGCGACCCCGGAGTACTTTCTATAGACATGATCTCGATTCCAGTCGTTTCAATTGTGTGAATGCCCGCCGGGGCAACATTCTGCCCAGACAACAAGGATCAAACTCCCGGCAGTCGTTTTTAGGGACGCACCGGTTTGGGCAAAGGTTTCGTCCGCCCCGCGTGCTTCAGGTATGGACTTTCATCCACAGCCTAAGCCTGCTGCACCCTGTCATTCGCAACGCGACCATTGTATTCGAACCAGCCCCTACCGGCGATGTGACGACGCACAACCGCCATTTGCACGGCAGACGCCGGCTTCCAATCCCCAACAGGCCCATATCCCGGGATGCCGAACCCCGGAATATTGCGTCCTTTCCACCCATTTCAGCGTCCTTAACCCTATGGAGAATGCTCCATTTTGTCGCCCTCATGCCTGCATCCTGAAAGTTCGGATACCATAGTAGTTTCATCTGAATGTTGTACCGGTCCTGGACGGCTCGGGTCGCCAGGCCGCGAAACCCGGTGAGCCGGTCGAAACCGGATTCGGGGTAACCGCTGACCAATTCTTCCCGTCCAATGGTCGCGCGCGTCCCAGTCACGGTCGGCGTCCTTAGGAACACCCCGGCTCAGGAGCGAGTACCCGCCTTATGATGTGGATTGTCCGGCTTGCGCTGCGGCGGCCTTACACCTTCGCCGTCTTTGCGCTCCTGATCATGATTCTCGGCGTCTTCAGCATCGAGTCGATGCCGACGGATATCTTTCCCAACATCGACATTCCCATTGTGACCGTGGTGTGGAATTTCACCGGCCTCTCGGCCCAGGAAATGTCCAACCGCATCGTCTTCAACAGCGAGCGGGGCATGACCACCACCGTCAACGACATTGAGCACATCGAGTCGCAGTCGCTCAACGGCATCGGGCTCATCAAGATCTTCTTTCAGCCGCACGTCAACATCGGCAATGCTGTGGCCCAGGTGACTGCCATCTCGCAGGTGCAGTTGCGCCAGTTGCCACCCGGCACCACACCGCCCTTCATCATCCAGTACAACGCCTCCAGCGTGCCGGTGCTGCAGTTGGGCCTCTCCGGCAAGGGCCTGAACGAACAGCAGTTGTTCGACCTGGGCTCCAACAACATCCGTACCCAGTTGGCCACCATCGAAGGTGCGCAGACTCCCTATCCCTACGGCGGCAAGCAGCGCCAGATTCAGGTCGACCTGGACTTGCATGCCCTCCAGGCCAAAGGCCTATCGCCGGTCGATGTGGTCAACGCCTTCAACGCGCAAAATCTCATCGCGCCCTCCGGCACCATGAAGATCGACCGCTTCGAATATGCGGTCGAAACCAACTCCGCGCCGTCGGTCGTCGACGATCTGAACAACCTGCCCATCAAATCGGTCAACGGCGCAATGATTTACGTCCGCGACGTAGCCCACGTACGCGATGGCAGTCCCCCGCAGACCAACATCGTGCGCGTCAATGGCAGCCGCGCCATCCTCATGAGCGTAATGAAAACCGGCTCGTCTTCCACGCTCGACATCATCAAAGGCGTACAGAACGTACTGGTGAACATCAAGGGTCAGTTGCCGCCCGAGTTGCAGATCAACGCGCTTTCTGATCAGTCGATCTTTGTGCGCAGCGCTATCGACGGCGTCATCCGGGAAGCAATCATCGCCGCCTGCCTCACCGCCATCATGATCCTGGTCTTCCTGGGCAGCTTTCGCTCCACCGTCATTATTGCGGTGTCGATTCCGCTCTCGATCCTGTGTTCGCTGATCATGCTCTACTGGCTTCACGAGACCATTAACATCATGACGCTGGGCGGCCTGGCGCTGGCCGTCGGAATCCTCGTAGACGACGCGACAGTAGAGATAGAAAACATCAACCGCAATCTCGAGGCAGGAAAGGAAATCGAGCAGGCCATCCTCGACGGCGCAGCCCAAATCGCCACCCCTGCCCTGGTCTCTACCCTCGCCATCTGCATCGTCTTCGTACCCATGTTCCTGCTCAGCGGCGTGGCCCGCTACCTGTTTGTGCCCATGGCCGAGGCGGTGGTCTTTGCCATGCTGGCCAGTTACTTGCTCTCGCGAACCGTCGTGCCCACCATGGCCAAGTACCTGCTCAAGGAGCACGACGACGCGCAGACCGCATTGAAGCAAGCTAGCCGCAATCCCTTCGTCCAGTTTCAGCTTGGTTTTGAATCCGGCTTTTCCAACATGCGCAACGGCTACCTGCGTCTGCTCACCTTGTGCGTAGATTTCCCCGTGTTCTTCCTCCTGCTGTTCGCAGTCTTCGCCGTTGCTTCAGTCGGCCTTCTGCTTCCCTCGCTCGGCCAGGATTTCTTCCCTTCCGTAGACTCCGGCCAGTTCAAGATTCACGTCCGCGCCCGAACCGGCACGCGCATTGAGGAGACGGCTCTGCTCTGCGACCACATCGATTCCACCATCCGCGAGCACATCCCGGCCAAAGAGGTGGTTTCGATCGTCGATAACATCGGCCTGCCCTACTCGGGACTGAACCTCTCCTACTCCACTTCGGCGCCCATCGGCCCCGCTGACGCCGATATCCAGGTGCAGTTGACCAAGGACCACCATCCCACAGCAGCCTATGTCTCAAAGCTCCGCGAAGTTCTGAATCGCGAGTATCCCAGCGTAACCTTTTATGCGCTGCCCGTGGACATTGTGACGCAGATTCTCAACTTCGGCCTCTCCGCTCCCATCGACATTCAGATCGTAGGCCCGGACCTCTACGGAAACCGCGCACTGGCAGAGAAGATGCTCAATGAGGTCCGCTATGTTCCAGGCGCAGCCGATGCGCGCATTCAGCAACCGTTCAACTACCCCAATTTGACGGTGAATGTGGACCGCACCCGCGCGCAGACGATTGGCCTTACGCAGGCGAATGTGGCGCAGAGCGTGCTGATATCGCTCAGCGGCAGCTTCCAAACCACCCCGAGTTTCTATCTCGATCCCAGGAACGGCGTAACCTACAACGTGGCCATCCAGGCTCCGCAATACCGCATGGACTCGATGGCCGACCTCAAAAGCCTGCCCGTCACCGGCAGCGCCGCTTCGCAACAGGCCGCCGCCGCCCAGAATGGCGCGCAGTCCACCACCGCGCCGGGAGCTACTCTGCCCGTGAATGTGCTGGGTAACCTGGCCACCATCAAGCCGGGAACGGAACTGGGCACTGTCAGCCACTACAATGTGCAGCCAGTACTTGATATTTACGCCAATGTGGATGGAACCGACCTGGGCTCAGTGACCCGCGGAATTCAGGCAATCATCGCCCGCCACAAAGCCGAACTGCCCCGCGGTTCGCGATTCATCCTGCGCGGCCAAAGCGAGACCATGAGAGCGTCTTATTTCGGCCTGCTCACCGGCCTCGCGTTTTCCATCCTGCTGGTCTATCTGCTCATCGTGGTCAACTTCCAGTCCTGGCTCGATCCGTTCCTGATTATCGCGGCCCTGCCCGCCGCGCTCGCCGGAATCGTCTGGTTTCTCTTTCTTACCCACTCCCGGCTCAGCGTTCCCGCACTTACCGGCGCAATCATGTGCATGGGCGTGGCCACATCCAACTCCATCCTGGTCGTCACTTTTGCCCGGGAGCAGTTGGAGATCCTGGTGGGCGACGCGCGCCAGGCCGCCCTGAATGCTGGCTTCGTCCGCCTCCGCCCGGTCATAATGACTGCGCTGGCCATGATCATTGGCATGGTGCCCATGGCGCTGGGCCTCGGAGACGGCGGCGAGCAGAATGCGCCCCTCGGCCGCGCTGTAATCGGCGGTCTGCTGCTGGCCACCGTGGCCACGTTGTTCTTTGTGCCCGCATCTTTTTCCTTGGTCCACGGCTGGCTCGAGAGCCGGCGCAGAACCGCGGTCCGCGATTCCCTCACCGAGGCGTTCGACGAATTCGACAAGTTATCGGAGTAGATCATTCATGACCCCTCAATCCAATCCGAACCAGCAAACCGCCTCGCAACCGTCTAGCCATGCGGCACACGGCAATGAACCACCGCTGAACCAGAAGCCCATTTCGCCGCGCATCGCTCTGTTCGGAGTCGCCCTGGTCCTCATCGCGGCGTGCGTTCTGGCGGGCTATGGCATTCTCAGCCGCAAGCACGACGACCGCGTGCTGGCCGACACCACCAACCAGTTGGCCGCGCCAACAGTGATCACCGCAAACCCCGCCATGGGTTCGCCGACGGGGAGTTTTGTTCTACCCGGCAACGTTAGCGCCTATACCGATTCGCCTATTTACGCCCGCACCTCCGGCTACCTCACCCACTGGTACTTCGACATCGGCGCCAAAGTCAGCAAAGGCGCGCTGCTGGCTGAGATCGCCACCCCCGAACTGGACCAGCAGCTTTCCCAGGCCCAGAGCGACCTGGCCACCGCTGAAGCCACCGCCAACAACGCCCGCATCCAGGCCGACCGCTACTCGGGTCTGGTCAAGTCCGACGCCGTCTCCCGCCAGGACACCGACACATTCGTCAGCCAGGCTGCGGCCTCCGCGGCGGCTGTCAAATCCGCGCAGGCCAATGTTCAGCGGCTCAAGGAACTGCAATCCTTCGAGAAAGTCTACGCGCCGTTCGACGCAGTCGTCACCGCCCGCAACATCGACACGGGCCAGTTGATCAACCAGGGCGCCGCCAATGAACTCTTCCATTTGCAGGCCATCCAGACCCTGCGCGTCTATGCCAACCTGCCGCAAGTCTACTCGGGCAGCGTGAAGAAGGGCATGAAAATCGACCTCAACTTTGTCGAGCACCCCCAAAAAACCTACCAGGGGACGTTGGTGCGAACCGCGGACGCCATCGATCCCTCAAGCCGTACGCTCCTCGTGGAGATTGACGTCGACAATCGCGCCGGCGAACTGCTGCCCGGCTCGCTTGCCCAGGCCCATTTCAAGACGCCCACAACTGCTCCAACCTTCGTTGTGCCCGCCGCCGCGCTGATATTTCGCAGGGAAGGCCTGCGCGTGGGCACCGTCATCAACGGCAATGTCGCACATCTGGTCCCGGTCGTCATCGGCGAGGACGATGGCGCCACCGTTCAAATCGTCACCGGCCTCAGTGCCGGTGACTTGGTCATCCAGGACCCGCCCGACTCACTTATTGAAGGCGAAAAGCTATCCGTGGAGAGCCCCGCCAAAGTCGCCGTTGCGGGAGGCAAATAACCATGCCCGTGCCCTGTGTTGCAGCCCAGAGCCGGGTGCCCCAGGTCTCGATTTTGAGACCTGGGAAACCACAAATCTCGACCGGCATCTTTTCCTCAGCCGCTCTTCTCTCCCTAACCCTCCTGGCCGGCTGCAAGCCCGTAGGCCCCAATTACAATCGGCCCGGCTTTGAAGCCCCCCCGGTCTACAAAGAGGCCGGAGCGTCCACCGTCTTAGTCCCCCCGCCCAACCCGGCCGACGGCGGATGGAAGCCAGCCAATCCCTCTGACGGCATGCTGCGCGGCAAGTGGTGGGAAATCTACCAGGACCCGCAACTCAACCAGTTGGAAGACCGCATCGAGACCTACAACCAGGGACTCCGCGGCGCGCTGGAAACTTACCTTGCGGCTCGCGATCAGGTCAAGGTTGCCAGGTCCGCTCTCTTTCCCACCATCTCCGCCAGCCCTTCCGTCGCCCGCGACCGAGTCTCGGAAAACCAGCCGTTTTTCAGCAGGACGAACGACCCCAACTATAACGATTTTCAGATTTCCGGCCAGGCAAGCTGGGAGCCCGACTTCTGGGGCCGCATCCACCGCACCGTCGAGGCAGCTCACGCCACCTCCCAGGCCAGCGCCGCGGACATGGCCAACGTAGACCTCAGCCTTCATGCCGAGATGGCCGCCGACTATTTCCAGCTTCGTGGCCTGGACTCCCAAATCCAGCTCCTGACTTCCACTGTCGCCGATCTCGAGCACCAGTTGGATCTTACCCATCGGCTCTTTGCCGGCGGTATCGGGACCGCGGTCGACGTGGCCCAGGCCCAGACCCAGCTCGAGACGGTTCGCGCGCAACTCGTCGACCTCGGTGTGGCTCGCGCCCAGTACGAGCACGCCGTGGGCACCATTGCCGATTACAAGCTGCCCACCTTCAGCATTCCGCCCTCGCCGCTCAATATTTCGTTACCGAATGTCCCGCTCGGCGTCCCATCGCAGTTGCTTGAGCGCCGCCCCGACATTGCCGCTGCCGAGCGCCGCACCGCCGCCGCCAACGAGCAAATCGGAATCGCCGTCAGCGCCTTCTATCCCACCATTACATTGGGAGCGCAGGGCGGTTTTGAGAGCACCCACTTCGGCACCTGGATTCAGGGCCCCAGCGCCCTGTGGTCGCTCGGTGGCCAGGCCACCCAACTCTTGTTCGATGCCGGCCAGCGCCACGCACTCACCGACCAGGCCCGCCACTCCTACGAAGCCCAGGTCGCCGCTTACAAAAGCGCCATCTTCCTCGCCTTCAATGACGTGGAGGATCAGCTCTCAGGCCTGAGGATTCTGGAGCGCGAGACCGGTGTCGAGCAGAAGGCTGTCGAGTCCGCACAGCACTCCCTTGACATCTCCAACACGCGCTACAAGGGCGGCGTAACCAGCTACCTTGAGGTCCTGACGGCCCAGGCCACCCTGCTCCAGAATCAACGCACAGCCATCGACCTGCAAACGCGCCAGTTCGTCGACAGCGTAGGCCTGGTCCGCTCCCTCG
>Ga0302278_10004334_pt1 | contig 14728 bp, 5 predicted proteins | sample III_Bog_N3_2_FD_194543 | JGI IMG/M metagenome (GOLD analysis project Ga0302278, IMG submission 194543) | Peat permafrost microbial communities from Stordalen Mire near Abisko, Sweden - III_Bog_N3_2 | ecosystem: Environmental > Terrestrial > Soil > Wetlands > Peat | place: Sweden: Abisko... | reverse complement strand
ATGTGCCTCGGGAATCAGCTCGACCCGCTGGTTAAACAACTCGGCGGTTCCTGCCGGCAGGTGTAGATCAAACGATGATTCAGGGGGTGTGACCATGCGCAGCAGGCTAGGATTCAGCGCCTCCAGCTCATCCACTGGCGCGCCCACCAGGTCCGATACCAGCCGCAGATCAATCGAGTAATTCACCGTTACCGTATCCGTCAGCACCGGGGGATCGAGTGTCACTTCGTCAAAACCGTATTGCGTGGGGTGATTAGCGATGATGATCGCCGCCAGAATTTCAGGCACGTAGTTCGCAGTTTCGGTGGGCAGTTCGTGACGCTTGTAAAGCTCCCAGAAGTCAGCGTACCCGGTCTTCTGCACCTCGCGCTGAATGTTGCCGGCGCCATGATCGTAGGCCGCCATCGACAGGTACCAGTCGCCGAGCTGGTCGTAAATGTACTTCATGTACCGGGCATAGGCGTGCGTCGACTTCTCAGGATCGAAGCGCTCATCGACGTAGGCGTTGCGGGTGAGGCCGTAGTCGCCGGAGGGCATAAACTGCCACATGCCGCCGGCCCTGCCGCCCGACCTGGTTCTGGGACCAACGGCTCTAGGGTTGAATCCTGACTCGGCCACGGCCAGGTAAATCAAATCCTGCGGCACGCCTTCATCGGCCAGCACCCGCTGAATCATGGCGCGATAGCGGCCGCCCCGCTGAAACGAGTGCAGCAGCGTGTTGTGGCCCTTCTGCGTATAGGCGAAGAAGTTGATGTACGCCGCCACGTATTCGTTCATCATCATGGGCAAGTCCGACTTGGTGGTCGCCAGGTCGGCTCGCGCTTTGGCCACCAGGTTCGGATCAACCGCGAAGGTCACGTCGCTGGCCGCCTCGGCTGGGCTGATCTCTTCTTTGGGAACAAACCCGTTGCCTTGCTTCAGCGCATCCATCTCCAGGCCATTCACCTGGTCGACAATGTGATCGAATTCATCGCTCAGTTGCTGGTTGCCGCGGATGTCCATTCCGCTCGAAAGCATCAGGTCAACCGCGCGATCGAACTCCACCTTGGCCTCGGCAAGCATGCCCTTGCGGTAGTCCGCGTCGCCGCGTGCGTAGGCTGCCTCAACCTGCCCAATCAGGTCGTGGATGCGTTGTTGCTCACCGCTTGATGGCTGTGCGGGTGTGGCCGCGGTCTGGGTTGGTTGGGGAGCGGCTACAGGCGCAAGAATGGCCGGCGCCGTTGCCTGCTTGAGCTGAGTGCTGGACGCGCTCACTGGTTCCTCAGGTCCGCATCCTGCCACTGCAATCGCCAGCAGGGGCACAATAAGCAACGCACGACCTGGGGTCAACGAACGATTCCAACTCATATGCAGATAAAGACGCGAAAGTAAGCAAAGACGCGGCTCTCAGGCGCGCGTAACCGCTCGGAGGGCACTCTTCCGATGATAAGCTATGCCATGGAGGGACTGTGCGCCGCAAGCGCTAAGTCCTTCATTTCGGCAAGCTTCCCATGGATGCACGTTTCATACGCAACTTCGCCATTATTGCCCACATCGACCACGGAAAGTCGACGTTAAGCGACCGTCTGCTTGAACTCACCGGCTCAGTGACCGCGCGCGAAATGCAGGCCCAAGTGTTGGACGCCATGGACCTCGAGCGCGAGCGCGGCATCACCATCAAAGCCCACGCCGTCCGCATGGCCTATACCGCCAAAGACGGCATCACCTACCAGCTCAACCTGATTGACACGCCCGGCCACGTGGACTTCAGTTATGAGGTTTCGCGCTCGCTGGCCAGTTGCGAAGGTGCGCTGCTGGTAGTCGACGCCAGCCAGGGCGTCGAGGCCCAAACCCTGGCCAATGCCTATCTGGCCATCAATCACGGCCTTGAAACCATTCCGATCATCAACAAAATCGATCTGCCCTCGGCCGACATCCTCCGCACTCAGGAGGCTATTGAGCAGGCCGTCGGCATCGACGCCACCGATGCCATCGCCGTCTCCGCAAAAACCGGCCAGGGAGTCGACGAAATACTCGAGGCGGTCGTTCACCGCCTGCCCGCCCCCACGGGCGACCCCAACGCGCCGCTACAGGCCCTCATCTTTGACTCATGGTTCGACGCCTATCGCGGCGTCATCGTGCTCGTCCGCGTGATGCAGGGCACCATGCGCAAGGGCCAGCGCATCCGGTTCATGGCGACTGGCACGTCATACGACATCGAATCCATGGGCGTGCTTTGCCCTAAGCCCGTCGAGATCGGCGAGCTATCCGCCGGCGAAGTTGGCTTTTTTGCCGCCACCATCAAGAACGTTGCCGACACGCGCATCGGCGATACCGTTACCCACGATGGCCGCCCCGCCGCCGCGGCACTGCCCGGCTTTGAAGACATCAAGCCCATGGTCTTCGCCGGGCTCTACACCATCGATTCGCACGAGCACACCCTTCTGCGCGACGCGCTTGAGAAACTCCGCCTCAACGACTCATCGTTTTTCTTCGAACCTGAGAGTTCGGTCGCACTCGGCTTCGGCTTCCGCTGCGGGTTTCTCGGCCTGCTGCATATGGAGATTATTCAGGAGCGGCTGGAGCGCGAGTACGAGCTCGACCTCATCACCACAGCTCCCGGCGTACGTTACCACATCACGCTCACTGACGGTACGGTGCTTGAAGTCGACAACCCCTCGCGCTGGCCCGATCCCAGCAACATCGAGGCCATCCGCGAGCCGGTCATCACCGCTAAGATTCTTACCAACGAAGAGTACGTGGGCGGCATTCTGAAACTCGTGGAAGAGAAGCGCGGCCGCCAAATCAATTTCGAATACGTCGCGCAGACACGGGTGATGATTACCTACGAGCTGCCGCTCAACGAGATCGTGCTCGATTTCTACGACCGGCTCAAGTCCATCTCGCGCGGCTACGCTTCACTCGACTACCAGCTCGCCGGCGAGTGGGTGTCGCCCATGGTCAAGCTCGACGTGCTGGTCTCAGGCGAGCCCGTCGATGCGCTCTCCATCATCATCCACCGCGACCACGCCTACGAGCGCGGCCGGGCGCTGGTTTCAAAGATGCGCGAGCTTATTCCCCGCCAGCAATTCGAAGTGGCTATTCAGGCCGCCATCGGCGCAAAAATCGTGGCCCGCGAAACCGTCACCGCCCTGCGCAAAAACGTAATCGCCAAGTGCTACGGCGGCGACATCAGCCGCAAGCGCAAGCTGCTTGAGAAGCAGAAAGAGGGTAAAAAGCGCATGAAGCGTATCGGCAAAGTCGATATTCCGCAGGAGGCGTTTCTCGCCGTGCTGCGCGTGGGCGAAGATCAACAGAAATAGCCCGCCCGCGGAAACGCCAAAAGCCCTTTTGTTACTTCACGTTCACAACAGATTGTGGAAACCTTTGGAATTGCGCGTGATCCGGCTCACATGGAGCCCGCGGGTCCCGCACAGAGTCGGCACTGTATTTGTGATTGAAAAATAAGGACTTACAGTGTTTATCAAAACCGGCGAACAGTTGGCAAGAGGAGAATTTGACTATTTTTCAGGGCGATACGGAGAGTATTCCACAAAGTTTTCCACAATTCTCACGGTGAAGTTTCCTCCACGCCCGGCCAGCAGCGCGCGCAATCTAAATCAGACATTAAACCGGCATGCAACTGGCCGGGGCTGGTTCGTTATACCAGGTCCCGGAATCGGGACCCGGGGCACCCAGTTTCCAGGTGGATTGAAGCACCAAAGAGCAAGGCCGCCCGGATGGGGCGGCCTTTTGCCTGTACAGTCGAATTCGCGCCACGAGCGTGCGCTTAGAACGTGGTCGAGATGGTGAAGCGGAAGGTCTTGCGAGGTTCGCGGAAGACATAGCGCGAACCGTATCCCTGAATCGCCTCTTCATAGGTGTAGTCGCCTGCGCCTCCGGATGGGAACATGGACCGGGTAATAAGCTCGGCCGAGCAACTGCCCTGCTTGCCGCCGACGAGCACGTCGTTGCAATAGGGCGTCTCATATAACCGCAGCGGGTTATAGGCGTAGTAAATGCGCACTGGGGCATTGAGGATGGGCATAAAGGCACCCAGTTCCGCACCGGTCGACATGCGTGGGACGAAGTTGGTGCCGCTGATGGGCCGGATGTTCTCTTTGAACCCGACGTCAGCGCCCGGAATGCCGCCCTGGCAGGAACCGTTGTTATAAACCGGGCAGCCATAGAGCGGCGCGGTAAGCGAGGCGAATCCTTCTGGGCTCTGCTTCAACTGGCTGTGGTTGACGGCGGCGTCGATGCCGAAATCGTCGAACAGCGAGAAGGTGAACGGGCCTACCACCGGGATTCGATACTCCACGTTGGTTGTCAGGTTGGTGTCGCCGCCGATAGACGCCACGCCGTAGATCGGGAGCGGCACCTGAATGCACTGGTTGTCTTCAGGGTTGGTGGGATCGCGGGGCACGCAGGTTCCGTCGGGATTGGTGAGCTGGAAGTTGACCCGCGTGGGCACATAGCCGTAAGGCGTGGCGCCGCGCACATCAAAGCCGCGCATCTCCATTTCGCCGCCGGCGTAGAAGCGGTTGTTGGGCGGAGCGACTTCGCCGCCGAATCCCTCAATGTATCCCAATTGCGCGCGCACGGCGAGCGTGTTGCGCCCGGTAGGGTTGGGGAGGAGGTAGTGCATGGGGATATAGCGCTTGTAGGCGACGACGGGCTCAATGTAACGAACATTACCCCACAGGCCCGAAGCCTGGAACGCGACCGAAATCTCTTTACCCGCATGCGGTTTGATGGGGTTACTAACCGTGTTGTAGACGTAGCTGAGCGAGAGGTAGCTGTTGATGATGCCGGCCAGAGCATTCGACGACTGTACGCCGGACCGGAATGCAATGGTCTGAAAGAAGGTTTGTGAAGCCGTGCTGAACGCCGTTATTGTGGAGCTCGTCCACGAATAAGTGGCGCCAATGCGCTGGAAGGAGTGGCGCTTGAGCGGGTACTGGATTGATACGTTTATACCCTTTGAAGCGGTGTTGTAATTCTGGGTCAGCGACTGCTGGGCAGCGGACAAATTGGCTGAAAGTCCAGACGAGCTCACATTACTCTTGGAGGCGTTAAAGTCCTGCTTCTGGTTGAATATCTGGAAGCCCATGTTGATGGGCCGGTTGCGGAAGTAGGGCTCGGTGAAGCCGAAGAGGAACTGGCGGCTGATGGAGCCAAGGTTCGCCTGCAGGCTCAGCGTTTCTCCAAGGCCGAGGAAGTTGTTGGTTTGATAATTGAGGCCGACGAAGGCTCCGGAGAGACCGCTGATACCGCCGTTCATACCGATCGAGTTCTTGCCCTTCTCGTGCACCTTGAGCAACAGATCGACGGTGTGGGCGTCGGGGTCCTGATGGGCTTCAGAGTCCTGATCGACCTTAAGGGGATCAAAGTACTCAAGCTGATTGAGGCGGAGGAGACTGTACTCCCACAACTGGGAGTTATAGATAGAACCTTCGTCGAGCATGAGCTCGCGGCGGATGACCTTGTCGCGGGTGATGGTGTTGCCGGAGAACTCAATGCGGGAGACGTAGAACGGATATCCCTCGTCGATATCGACGTTGATTGAGACGGTCTTTTTCTGGTCGTCGTAATGGACCTGGGGAACGGCGCCGAAATTGATATAGCCGAGCGAGCCGTAGGCCTTCTTGAGACTTTCAAGACCTTTGCCGAATTCGGTAGCGTTGAACCAGTCGCCATCTTTGATGGGGAAGGTTGAACGCAGACCCTTGACGTTTTTCACGGCCTTGTTGCCGGTGAAGGTGATTTCAGATAGGCGATAGCGGCCGCCCTCCTCAATGGGGAGGAGAATATCGATGCGCTTGCCCTTGTTGGGGCGGAAGGTCAGCAGATTGAGGCCACCCTGGTCGCGAATCTGCGTTTTGGGCTGCTCAACAGCCGCATTGGCGTAGCCCTTGTCGCGGTAGGCCTGGCGCACGCGCTCCGTGTCTTCTTCGAGCTTCGATTCATCGTAGGTCTGCGAGAAGATGTCTTCGAAGATGATGGAGTAGGGGATGCCGATGGGCTTGAGGTTCTTCATCGACCTGCGCAGATAAAGCGAGCTCAGATGGGTGTTGCCGACAAACTTGATTTTGCCGACCTTCACCACCGGGCCTTCCTTGACGTTGAAAGTGATTTGCACCGAAGCCGGCGGCATGGTTTTGACATCGGTCTTGATGGTGGAGAACTGGTGGCCGTGCTCTGCCTCCAACTCCTTGATCGCCGTCTCAGCCAGTTTGACCTTGGTGGGATCGTACTGGCCATCTACAGACAGGCCGACTTTCGCTTTTTTGAAGCGATCGAGGATGTCTGACTCGGAGATGGAACTGAGCCCGTTGTATTTGATGTCGCGGATATTTGGCTTTTCAGTGACGAAGATATTGAGAATGACCCCTTTTTCGGAGTCTTCGCGCTCGACACGCAGGTTCTCAAAGTAGTTGGTGTTCCAGAGCGACTGGAAGCTGGCCTCGACGGAATTGATGTCGAAGGTGTCGCCGGGATGGATGAAGAGCCGGGCGAGAATGGTCTCTTTGGGTATACGGCGGTTGCCGATGACGCGAATGCTGTCAATGGTTTCGGAGGTCTGCGCCATGGCCGAGACGGCCGTAAAGGCGAGGATCGCCACCAGAAGCAACCGAGTGACGCGGCTGTACAACCCCAAGTTGCGGCCAACGAGGCGGGATATAAAAGTGTGCTTGATCTTCACCGGGCAGCGGCCCTGCGGCGAGCACAAAAAATACTGGTGCGGTCCATGGTTCAGCTTCGCGGGAAAAATATGCACACCCTCATTGCTCAAAATCGTATCCTGCGTCGAGGAAAGACTGATTATATTTGACCGCACCGACCCGGCCCAAACTGCTGGACCATGAAGCCGGCACGGAAAGCGTCCCTTTCCCCGTAATTCCCCCGCCGCGCTTGCCGCCTTCGGACCCAGGGCCGGGCTCCCGCTCAATGCATCGGGCAACAGACGCGTTGCTGCCGATGCGCCAGACTCTCGCCAAATCATTGCGCCTGGGGCGAAATGATGCGAAGTCCGGTTGGTTGGGCACCCATCCCACAGTCTACCGGAACGAGGCGGGTTCCGACGCCTGTGCATCGTGACCGCACGTGGCAGAATGCTGTTTAGACGCAAGAAGCAGGGACTAGGCACTAGGGACTAGGCAATAGGCACTAGAGATTGGACAATGAGCGGTGGGGACCAGGGACGGGACTGAAGACGAGCTACCCGGCTTCCGGCTTTTGCCTTTTGCCTATTGCCTATTGCCTGGTCCCTATTGCCTATTTTCTACTGGCTGCTTTTATGACTGAAGTTGATAGTCCGATTTACACGTTCAGCGCTGAACCGCTCTCGGGGGGCGCCGTCTCGCTTGGCGAGTTCCGAGGCAAGGTGTTGCTGATAGTGAATACCGCCAGCAAGTGCGGCTTTACGCCGCAATACGCGGGGTTGGAAGAGCTTTATCGCAAATACCGGGACCGGGGGCTGGTGGTACTGGGATTCCCATGCAATCAATTTGGCCGGCAGGAGCCGGGAACGGCCGAGGAGATTGGTTCATTTTGCGAGCGCGAGTTCGGGGTCAGCTTTCCCATTTTTGCCAAAATCGACGTGAACGGGAAAAATGCCCATCCGCTATACCGTTTTTTGAACCGGGAAAAGCCTGCCGCGCTCAGCTTTCTGCTGGGCAACCGCATCCGATGGAACTTCACCAAATTTCTGGTCGGGCGTGACGGCCGGGTGGTGGCGCGCTTTGGGCCGTCGGCCAAGCCGGCTGGATTGGCGTCAAACATTGAAGGGCTGCTTGGCGAGAGCCGGTGATTCGGGGCTAATGAGGGTTGGTGGTCTCCCACCCACTTGGGCTATCCGGATCACATGACGGGATTCGAGCCGGCGGAAAAAGCGTCCATCCGGGACGCAGAATCGTCCTAAGCAGTACGGCATGTGAGGGGTTGGCACGGCCAGACGACCTTTTGGGGCGAACCGGCATCATAATCAGAGACGATTCAGCGCAACCTGGGTTCAAATCTTCGGAAGCGCGGTCTCCAGGCCGTGGATGGGGATTGGACTTGCGTGTTCCAGGACACCGAGTTCCCGGCGCCATATCCGTTCGACTACCATTTGGACTCAACAGCGATTAAGACCGGTGGTGACGGCTCGGGAACCGGTCAATTAACCCATTGAGCCGGTGCGAGCGGGCCAGGATGCCGCTGATCGAATCTCTCGCGTGAACTTGAGTGGCATTCAGGATGCCGGGATGGGCAGCATAATGACGCCGGCCGAGGAGCGAATACCAGCCTTATGATGTGGATTGTCCGGCTCGCGCTAAGGCGGCCTTACACTTTCGTCGTCTTTGGTCTTCTGATTCTGATTCTTGGCGTCTTCAGCATTGAATCGATGCCGACGGACATCTTCCCCAACATCGATATCCCGGTGGTCACGGTGGTGTGGCAGTATCAGGGTCTGTCGGCCGACCAGATCGCCAACCGCATTGTGACCAACGCCGAACGCGGCATGACCACCACGGTCAACGATATTGAGCACATCGAGTCGCAGTCGCTGGTGGGCGTAGGCATCATCAAGATCTTTTTCCAGCCGCACGTGAACGTAGCCCAGGCGGTTGCCCAGGTATCGGCCATCAGCCAGGTGCAATTGCGCTCGCTTCCGCCGGGTACAACGCCGCCCTTCATCATCCAGTACAACGCATCGAGCGTGCCCATCATGCAGTTGGGGCTGTCTGGGCAGGGCCTGAACGAAACGCAATTGAATGACATTGCCACAACCACCATCCGCGTTCAGATGGCCACGGTTGAGGGCGCGCAGATGCCGTTTCCATATGGCGGCAAGCAGCGGCAGATTCAGGTGGACCTTGACCCGGAAGCGCTGCAGGCGCGGGGAATGTCGCCAACCGACGTGGTTACGGCCATCAGCAACCAAAACGTGATCGCGCCTTCGGGCACAGTCAAGTTCGACAGGTTTGAGTACGAGGTTGAAACCAACTCGGCGCCGTCGCTGGTTGATGCCCTGAACAACCTGCCCATCAAGGCAGTGAATGGCACGGTAGTCTACATCCGCGATGTGGCTCACGTGCGCGACGGCAACCCGCCGCAGACCAACATTGTGCACGTGAATGGGCGTCGCGGCGTGATTATGAACCTGATGAAGGTTGGCTCGGCTTCAACGCTCGACATCATCAAGAATGTCCGCAGCATTCTGGCCGACCCCAGCTTCAAGGGCCAGTTACCGCCCTCCATGCGCGTCGACACGCTGGTTGACCAGTCGATTTTTGTGCGCGCGGCAATCGGGGGCGTGGTGCGGGAAGCGATTATCGCGGCGTGCCTGACGGCCGTGATGATTCTCATTTTTCTGGGCAGTTGGCGATCGACCCTGATCATCGCGGTTTCGATTCCGCTCTCAATCCTTTGCTCGCTGATACTGCTTTACGCCCTGCACGAAACCGTCAATATCATGACGCTGGGCGGCCTGGCGCTGGCCGTGGGCATCCTGGTGGACGATGCCACCGTCGAAATCGAAAACATCAATCGCAACCTGGAGTCGGGCAAGGAAATTGAGCAGGCGATTCTGGACGGGGCCGCGCAGATTGCTACACCGGCGCTGGTGTCAACGCTCTCGATCTGCATTGTGTTTGTGCCCATGTTCCTGCTGAGCGGCGTGGCGCGCTACCTGTTTGTGCCGTTAGCCGAGGCGGTGGTTTTCGCCATGCTTGCCAGCTACCTGCTCTCGCGCACCGTGGTGCCCACCATGGCCCGCTACCTGCTGAAGGAGCACGACGAAGTCGAGGCTGAAAACAAGCGCCGCAGCCGCAATCCCTTCATCCAATTTCAGCTCGCGTTCGAGCGCGGCTTTGAGAACCTGCGCCATTTTTACGTTCGCGTGCTCACTTTGTGCGTCGACAACGCGGCCGTGTTCATGATTTTGTTCTTCGTTTTTGCTCTGGGATCTCTTTTTTTGACCCCCGAGCTCGGGCAGGACTTTTTCCCGGCGGTCGATTCGGGCGAGTTCATCCTTCACGTTCGCGCCCACACCGGCACGCGCATTGAAGAGACGGCCGCGCTGTGCGATCACGTGGAGCAGACGATACGCGATGTGATACCAGCCGACCAGCTAACCACCATTACCGACAATATCGGCCTGCCCTATTCATCGCTGAATCTCTCTTATTCGACTTCGGCACCGGTCGGCCCTTCAGACGCCGATATCCAGGTCACGATGGCCCCCAAGCATCGCCCCACCGAGAAGTATCTGAACCAGCTGCGCGAAGTGCTGGCCCGCGAATATCCCGGCGTGACCTTTTATTCGGTGCCGTCAGACATCGTGACCCAGATTCTGAACTTCGGACTGTCGTCGCCGATCGACGTGCAGATTGTGGGTCCCAACCTCTACGCCAACCGTGCAATCGCCGAGAAGATATTGAATGAAGTTCGCTACGTGCCGGGCGCGGTGGACTCGCGGATTCAGCAGCCTTTCAATTATCCCAATTTCACGGTGAATGTGGACCGCACCCGCGCGGCAACGGTGGGACTGACCCAGGCTAACGTAGCCCAGAGCCTGCTGGTAACGCTGAGCGGCAGCTTTCAAACCAGTCCCAGCTTTTACCTCGACCCGCGCAATGGCGTCTCATATAACGTCGCCATCTCGGCCCCGCAATACCGGGTCGATACGATGTCTGAGCTCGCGAGCCTGCCGGTCACGAGCGGCGCAACCATCGCGGCGCCGGGTAATGCGCCGTCGACGCAGGCTCCGGGCGCATCAGGCTATGCCGGGCCGGGAGCGGCGTTCACCATGGCGCCGGGCGCGTCAAACAAACCCATAGAGGTGCTGGGAAACCTGGCCAACATTGTGCCGGGAGCCGAACAGGGGCTGGTGAGCCACTACGATGTGCAACCCGTGATCGACATCTACACCAACGTTTCAGGAACCGATCTGGGCAGCGTGACGCGACGGATTCAGGCGATTGTAGACCGCTACAAGAAGCAGTTGCCTCGCGGGTCGCACTTTATATTGCGCGGACAGAGCGAGACCATGCGGACTTCGTATTTCGGCCTGCTGACGGGCCTCGCGTTCTCGATTCTGCTGGTTTACCTGCTCGTGGTGGTGAACTTTCAATCGTGGCTCGATCCGTTTTTGATTATTGCCGCGCTGCCCGCCGCGCTGGCAGGAATTGTGTGGTTCCTGTTTCTGACGCATACGCGATTGAGCGTGCCGGCGCTTACGGGATCGATTATGTGCATGGGCGTGGCCACGGCAAATTCCATCCTGGTGGTGAGCTTTGCGCGCGAGCAGCTTGAAGTTCTGGTGGGCGATGCGCGGCGGGCCGCGCTGAATGCCGGCTTTGTGCGACTGCGGCCGGTGGTGATGACTGCGCTGGCAATGATTATCGGCATGGTGCCCATGGCGCTGGGACTGGGCGACGGCGGCGAGCAGAATGCGCCGCTGGGACGCGCCGTGATTGGCGGCCTGCTGGTGGCGACGCTGGCAACGCTGTTTTTTGTACCGGTCTTCTTCTCAGTGGTTCATAGCTGGCTTGAGCGGCACAAACAGACCCGCGGCGAAAGAAAGAGAACCGAGTCTGACAACTTTTGGGAGAGAGTGGAGTAATCCGCAATGACGAATGAAGTGCCGAATGAATCGAAACCTGACAACGCGAAAGCGGAGCATCACGATACCCACGCGCCGGAGCAGGAAAAAATTGCGCCGTACAAGGCGATTATCGCGCTGGTGATTGTAGCCGTTGCGCTCGGCGCAATCGCGCTTTTCGGTTACCTTGACCGCAGGCACGTGAGCAGTGTGCTGGCCGAAGAAACGCAGAAGTACGCCGCTCCCACGGTGGAGATTGCGCAGGCCAATCAGGCTCCGCCGGTGGATAATTTTGTGCTGCCGGGCAATGTAACGGCATACACTGACTCGCCCATTTACGCGCGCACCGACGGCTACCTGACCAAGTGGTATTACGACATTGGCGCACGTGTGAAGAAGGGCGATCTGTTGGCGGAGATTGCGACCCCTGAACTCGACCAGCAACTGGCGCAGGCCGAGGCGGACCTGACAACCGCGGAAACCAACGCAGGCAACGCCAAAGCGCAGGCCGAGCGTTACAAGGGATTGGTGGAGAGCAATGCGGTATCGAAGTTCGATACCGACACGTATGTGACGCAGGCGGCTTCAACGTCGTCGGCGGTAAAGTCAGCGCAGGCGAATGTGCAGCGGCTCAGGGAACTGCAGTCGTTTGAAAAAGTGTATGCCCCGTTTGACGGCGTGGTGACGGCGCGCAATGTGGACACGGGCCAGTTGATCGCCCAGGGAGCGAGCGTTGAGCTCTTCCACCTGCAGGCGCTCTCGACTCTACGCGTGTATACCAATTTGCCGCAGGTCTACTCCGCGGCCATCAGGCGCGGCGCGAAGGTCCCGCTGACGTTTCCTGAATATCCCGGAAAGACATTTGAGGGCACGCTGGTGCGAACCGCTGCCGCGATCGATCCGGCAAGCCGCACTTTGCTGGTTGAAGTGGACGTGGACAACCGCGACGGCAAGTTGATGCCGGGCTCGCTGGCGCAGGTGCACTTCAAGACGCCGCAGAGTGTGTCGACGTTTATTGTGCCCACCGCGGCGCTCATCTTCCGCCGCGATGGATTGCAGGTTGGCACGGTGGTCGACAGCAAGGATGGAACCGTGGCGCACCTTGTGCCAATCACGATTGGGCAGGATGACGGCGCAACAGCCCAGGTGATAAGCGGCCTTACGGCAAACGACCAGGTGATCCAGGATCCGCCGGACTCGATTATCGAAGGTGAAAAGGTGACGGTAGTGAAACCGGGAGACGACAGCCAGCCCAATGGAGGAGGCAAGTAGTGCGGCGTCCACGGACCACAGCAATCGAACCCGCGAATCACGACGAGAGACCGGGTGCCCCATCCATTTCGCAGGTTTTATCGCGAAATGGGTGGGAGACCGACATACCATTTGCGGTCTGGATCATTAGCGATGCCGAAAACACGCCAAAAACTTCCAGGGCTTCACAGGATGCGGAAAAACTCGTTCCGGTACAGGCAAAGGGAGCTTTGTGTCAGGGCACGACTTCAGTCGTGCCGATAAAGCCATCAAAATTCGGTGGGGTTTTAACCCCTGAGGGATGCTTTGCAGAAACATCGCCGGGCTTGATGAGTTTTTCCGCAGCCTCTTCAGCCCAGGATGTCTCCGGCCCCGGAGGGGCCGTCGATTATAGCCCAGCGTGGAGTTTTCGTTCGCACAAGCGAACGGAAGCGGAACGCTGGGAAAGCCGCTCCACCACGAATCCGCCGCCCCGGAGGGCCGGCGCGAAAACCGCCGCACTTCTGCCCCTCTGCGCCCTCATTCTCCTTGCCGGCTGCAAGCCGGTTGGCCCCAACTACAATCGGCCCGGCTACACTGCGCCCGTTGCATACAAAGAGACCGGAGCGGCCACGGTTGTGCCGCCGCAGAATCCCGCGGGTGGCGCGTGGCAGCCTGCCAACCCATCTGACGGAATGCTCAAGGGCAAGTGGTGGGAAATCTACCAGGACCCGCAACTGAACAGCCTTGAAGCCCGCGTAGATTCGACCAACGTGCAGTTGAAGCAGGCGTTGGAAACCTACCAGGCGGCGCGCGACCAGGTAGCGTCGGCGCGCGCCAGTCTCTTCCCCACGTTGAGCGGCAGCGTTGGAGCCACTCCGCAGCAATATTCGAAAAATGCGCCGCTGTTTAACAAGGCCAACGCAACAATTTATAACGACCTGACGCTGGGTGCGCAGGCAAGCTGGGAGCCGGACTTCTGGGGTCGAGTGCGTCGTACCGTGGAGCAGGCACGCGCCAATGCGCAGGCCAGCGCGGCCGAAGCGGCTAACCTCGCGCTCATGCTGCATGCAGAGCTTGCAGCCGACTATTTTGCGTTGCGCGGGCTCGACTCGCAAACCAAACTGCTGACCGACACCGTGACCGATCTTGAGAAGCAACTGCAGTTGACTCAGAACCGGTTGAAGGGCGGCGTGGCAACCGAGGTTGATGTGGACCAGGCACAAACGCAGCTCGAAACCATTCGCGCACAGCTTGTGGATTTGGGTGTGGCCCGGGCGCAGTACGAGCACGCCATCGGGACCATCGCCAACTACGATCTTTCGCAGTTCTCCATTCCACCGTCGCCCCTGGACGGGCAACTGCCGAAGATTCCCATCGGCGTTCCTTCCCAATTACTGGAACGCCGACCCGACATTGCCGCCTCCGAGCGCCAGGCGGCGGCCGCAAATGCGCAGATCGGCATTGCCGTTGCCGCCTTCTACCCCAACATACCGCTAACCGGAACAGCGGGCTTCCAGAGCGTCAATTTCGGCACCTGGCTTCAGGGACCGAGCACGTTTTGGACGCTGGGCGCGCAAGCCGCGGAGTTGCTGTTTGACGCGGGGCAGCGTCGCGCCGTCACTGACCAGGCCCGCCACACGTACGAGGCACAGGCCGATGCCTACCGCAACACGATCTTTCAGGCGTTCGAGGACGTGGAAGACCAGTTGGCTGCGCTGCGCATACTGGAGCAGGAGTCGACGGTGGAGCAAGGTGCAATTGCGGCAGCGCAGCGGTCATTCGATATTTCGAGTTCGCGCTACAAGGGCGGCGTAACCAGCTACCTTGAGGTGCTGACGGCTGAGCAGACGCTGCTACAGAACCAGGTAACGGCAATCAATATTGAGAACCGGCAGTACGCGGCCAGCGTAGGGCTGGTGCGGTCTT
>Ga0302278_10004332_pt1 | contig 14731 bp, 14 predicted proteins | sample III_Bog_N3_2_FD_194543 | JGI IMG/M metagenome (GOLD analysis project Ga0302278, IMG submission 194543) | Peat permafrost microbial communities from Stordalen Mire near Abisko, Sweden - III_Bog_N3_2 | ecosystem: Environmental > Terrestrial > Soil > Wetlands > Peat | place: Sweden: Abisko... | reverse complement strand
TAAGGACGTGCCCAACAGCGAATTCAAGTTGACGCACGAATGATTAACGTCCTCTAACAATCCTGTTTTCTTTCATTTCCATTCTCGTCATCGCCGCCTTCCCGCTTAGGCACTTGACGTGCATTGCATGAGCGATAGCTGACGTAATCGATAACCCAAACCAGGGAGGCAGTACGGCAGCAAACGCAGTCGTGCGGTACGAGGGTACTGAAATGAAGATGAAATTTCTGCTTAAACTGCTACTCGCCGTCGTTGTCGTGCAGGGCGCTGCATTTGCCGATACTCTGATCAATTTTGCCAGCACTGGCAACGGCATCACACTCTCCTCGCAGTCTGGTGGTGAGTACCTGACGTTCTCCAATCTGTACGTTACCGGCGCGGCGGGCGATTCCGCCAACGGCGCATTGGTGACGATCTCACCTGGCGCGGGCCACTTCTACCTGAGCAGCGAGAGCTCGAATGGGCTGACCGGCTACTTCTCCTCAAACGGAAATGCAACGATTCAGATTGGCACTTCCGCGAGCACCGGCGGCGGTATGTTGACCGGCACGCTGAGCATGGTCGAGCTGGATTCCAACGTCAACGGGCACGCTCCCAACGGTAATGGCAGCTTCACGCTGTACCTGACGCTGTCCAACCTTGCCTACCACTGCAGCGCCGGTTGCACCAGCAGCGCACTGCTGAGCTCCTTCGCAGCGGGCACTACTCCCGGCAGCTATGTGGACAGCCTGGTATTCAGCTTCAGCGGAAAATCGAAGGTGACCACACTGAATGGGCTTAATGGCAGCGCAGGCGTCATCAGCGGAACGTTGGACTCAACGAGTGCTCCTGAGCCGGCTTCACTGGCGCTGTTCGGATCCTGCCTGATGATGGCCGGAGTGAAATTGCGCAAGAAGGTAAGAAGCATGTAGCGCGGTCGTCGCCAAGTTAGATCGCGCGCTCAATATGGATTCCTTAGGGGGAAATCTATGCTGAACGCACTCACAATCGACGTAGAAGATTACTTCCACACGGAAGCAATGTCAGTGGCGGCTCCCGCCGCGCGCTGGCAGACGATGAGTCTCCGGGTGGAAGGCAGTACCAGCCAGTTGCTTGAACTGCTGGCGGCCAAGGGTGTCCGGGTGACGCTGTTCTTTCTGGGGTGGGTGGCCGAGCGCTGCCCGCAACTGGTGAAGGCAGCGTCGCAAGCCGGCCACGAAATTGGCTGCCACAGCTACTGGCACCGGCCGGTATATCGCCTTAGCCCCAATGAATTCCGCGAAGACACCCGGCGCGCCAAGGACATCCTTGAGTCGCTGACGGGACACCGCGTGACCGGCTATCGCGCGCCGAGCTTTTCCATCCTCCAGAGTATGGACTGGGCACGGCGGATCCTCGTCGAAGAAGGGTTCGTTTACAGCTCCAGCAGTCATCCCATCCGCCACGATCTTTACGGAGACCACGCAGGCCGGCGCACGCCATACCAATGCGCGAGCGGACTGTGGGAACTGCCGATCACCACATGGCGAGTGCTGGGACACAATCTGCCGGTGGGCGGCGGCGCCTATCTCAGAATTCTTCCCTCCATGTATGTGCGGTTCGGGTTGCGCCAGGTGGCAGCCTCAGGCGAGCCGCTGATGGTTTATCTGCACCCGTGGGAAATAGATGACCAGCAGCCGCGGTTGCGCGCCGGGTTGAAGTCGAGGGTGCGGCAGTACACGGGATTGAAAGGGATGCGGCATCGCCTGGAGAAGCTGCTTGATCGCTACGAGTTCGGCACGGTGGCACAGGTGTACGGCATGGCGCAAAGCGGAATGAAGCAGCAGCGCGTGCTGCCGGAACATTTGGGGGTTGCATGAGTCCGGTTCGTAAGAAGGAAGGTTGGTTGGGCCACAGGAAACTGGGCACGGTGCTGGCCGGCGCGATGGTGGTGCCGGTCGTGCTGGCGCTGGTCGCAGGTGGTTTCCTGGCGTGGAATCTGTATCACTCCGTGTATGTGCAGCCCGCCAAGTATGCACCGGCGCCCGCACAGAACTTCCGCGCGGCCCGCAGGATTTACCCGTTCTCGGTGATTCCGGGAGGTGTGTACGAGCCCAAAGAGCTGGTTACGAGCATGGAGAAAGACCCCGCGCTACGAGAGCACTACAAAGATGTGAAGTTGGACAACTTGGTGGCAGTGCGGACCAGTTCGGCAATTAAAGCCGAGGTGAGCTACCGCAAGAACGGCTGCATTCTCTGGTCGAGCAAGGCCGTTACGGTTCCCGCGGGCGAACTGGTGCTGACCGACGGCAAGAACATGATTCGCGGCCGCTGCGGCAACCGGATGCGCATGCCGAAGGAGACCGCGCGATCTGGCGTCGCCACGACCGAGACGGAAGAGGTGGCCTTCGACGTTCCTCTGCCCCCGCTGGAGCCGCCCGCTCCGCCGTATCAGCCGGTGGTGCCCCCGGGAGTGCATCCGCCGAACGTGGTTCCGACACCACAGGAAACGACCACACCAGAGCCGGGCACGCTGTTGTTGTTTGCCAGCGGGATGCTGTTCCTCGGTATGTGGGTGGTTCCCAGGCCATAGCAATACACAAATACAACGCCGGCCGCGACTGACCGGAGCAGAAAGTTTTGAAGGTGGGAGATGAGTCAATTCTTAAGAACGTTAGTACTGGTAACGATGGTGTCCGTGGCACTGACGGGCATGGCGCACGGTGGCGGGCAGAAGAAAGGCAACGCCGCCACGCCGGAAGCCTCCGCGCCTGTTACCGACGCGCAATACCTCATTGGCAGGGAGGACATTCTCTCCATCCAGGTCTGGCGTGAGCCGGAGTTGACGCGGCTGGTGGCGGTGCGCGCGGACGGGAAGATCAGCCTGCCGCTGGTGGGTGAGGTGGAGGCGGCCGGGAAGACTCCGCTGGTAGTGCAGAGTGAACTGACACAGTTGCTGGACCAGTACATGAAGGCGCCGCAGGTCTCCGTGACGGTGCAGGACGCGCGCAGCCAACGCTTCAGCATTATCGGCGAGGTCATGCGTCCGGGATCCTATCCGCTGGTGAAGCCGATGACGGTTCTGGATGCTCTGTCGCTGGCGGGCGGCTTCCGCGAATTCGCCAAGATGGAAAAGATGTTTGTGCTGCGCACTGCTCCGGATGGCACGCGGCGAAAGATTCCGGTGGCCTACAAGAAAATCATCAGCGTGAAGGGTACGGGCCAGAACGTCGAGCTTGAGGTTCGGGACACCCTGGTGGTGCCGTAAGGGGAGTTATGAAGTTTTTGGCAAAGGTTGCGATGGCAATCCTATTGATTTTGGGTGCGTTGCCCCTGCTGGCGCAGGATCCGGCGGAGCCACAGAGTCCCAGCGAGCCGGGAACTGAGGCGCCACCACCGGTTGCGCCCATGGCATCGGGCGCCATGGAGATTCCACGGGTTGTTTCCCATATGAACAGCTACGGATTTGAAACACCGCCGGGCTGGAACCTGGCCGCGGCCGCGTCAGCACTGGCGATCTATGACACGAACCCACTCTTCCAGACCGTGCCGAGCGGAGACGTTGCGCAGAACTATACGGGAATTGCCTGCCTCAGCTATCTGTCCAGGCACAGTGCCTACCAGGCTGCCTACACGGGCTCATGGGTGGGCTACGACAAGTACTCGGGCCTGGATAGCACGAGGCAGTCGCTGACGCAGACCTGGTGGCATCAACAGTCTGCGCGCACGGATTACACGTTCAAGCTGAATCTCAGCGAATATCCGACATGGGGCGGTTCCTCGTTCAGTCAAAGCGCGTTCGGCTCCATCGTGCTGGGTTTGACCGGAATGACCGCGCTCGAGCTGCGATCGAACGCACGGCGTGTTGACGGTAGCGGCAGCATGCAACAGAAGGTGGGCCGGCGCGGCTCGATCAGGGTGTCCTTCGATGGCGGGGTGATCAAGTTCACGCCGAGCTCGCGGATTCAGTTGGTCGATCTTCTGACAGCGCCCGCTTCGAGCACCGTCACCGGTTCCGTGGCAGTGAGTTACGACTACAAGATCAACTCCCGGCGAAGCGTGGGAATCATCGCCGACACAGGCTACGTGTACTTCACCACTCCAGACTACAGCGCTTCCAACGAGTCCATCTCGGTGCGCTATGCCGAACGATTCCGCAATGGCTGGTCTTACTCGATTTCGGCAGGACCGCAATTTCTCCGGGTGCAACAGGGCGCGGGGACCACACAGACGTCTATGGCTCTGTCGGCGACGGGCTTCCATCGCACGGAAAGATCATCCGTGAGCGCCGAGGTTCGGCGGAGATACGAGATGGGCGTGGCACAGGGCAACTACTCGCTCTGGTACATGAACGTCCAGGCGGAGCGGGCGGTACGGAGACGCTGCTTCATCGGTGCGTTCGTCAATTACACGCAAAGCAGCTCGCCAATACCAGTGGGAGAACTGCTATCGGGACAGACGAACAACTTCATCGTTGCAGGCGAGGGCGGAATCAAGGTGGCAAGACGCGTCGTTTGGTTTGCCAACTACGGGTATGACAGGCAAAAGGGAGCGCTGACCCTGGAAAAGCAGATCGGCAAGCAGGAATTTGTCACGGGCTTTGCATTCAATGTGGACAGCCTGTTTTCACGTTAAGAGGAAGACATGAAAAAGACACCAACAGGATTACAGGACTATCTGGACATTGCACGCAGGCGCGTGTGGTGGCTGGTACTGCCCTCAGTATTGATCACGCTAGGCGTGTTTTTCGGGAGCCTCAAGCTGCCCCGCGTGTACGAATCCGAAGCGACGATCATGATCGAGCCGCAGAAGGTCCCTTCGAACTACGTGCAACCGACGATTTCAGTGGATATTACCGACCGGATACAGAACATCCGCCAGGAGATCCTGAGCCTGACGAGGTTGCGCAAGATCATCTCCGACCTGGGCCTGTATGACTCGGTGCCAGGAAAGACTGTGCCGGACGAGGTTGTGGAGCAGATGCGCAAGGACATCAGCGTGGATGTAGTACCGAGCCTGATGGGAACCGATCGCACTCGAAGCGTGACCGCCTTCCGCATCGCCTACGTGGGTGCAAATCCGGTCCTGACCCAGAAGGTGACGCGCAACCTGGCATCACTGTTTGTGGAAGAAAACCTGAAAAATCGGGAACAGGAGTCCGAGGGCACGACGGACTTTCTGGACGGCCAGTTGGAGAAGATGCGCCAGTCGTTACAGGAGCAGGAAAAACGCCTCGAGACGTTCAAGGCAGCCCATGCCGGAGAACTTCCGGAGCAGCAGAGCTCGGGATTCCAGATGATCGGGCAGATGCAGACCGTGCTGCAATCCAACGCAGATGCCATTACGAGGGTGCAGCAGCAGAAGGCCTACCTGTCATCCGTACTGGAAGGCATCCGGATGAACCAGACGCCGCAGAACATGAAGTCGGCGCTGCAGATTCAACTCGACATGAAGAGTGCCGAGCTGTTGCACGCAGAACAGAAGTACCAGCCGAACCATCCTGATATACGCAAGCTGAATTCCGAGATTGCCGCCCTCAAGAGTGAGGTGGAAGCGGAGAAGTCCAGTAGCGTTGACGGCAAGAGCCTTGCCACCGCCGACCAGGTTCAGGTGCAGATGGCGGAATTGGACAAGGAAATTGCGCTGCGCACGAAGCGGCAGAGCGAACTGGAGCGCAACATTCAGGAAATGCAATCACGCATAGGGCGGCTGCCGCAGGTGGAGCAACAACTTGCCGAGTTGACGCGCGACTATCAGACCTCCAAGGCCAGCTATGACACCATGCTGGGCAAGCGCGACAACTCTTCCGTGGCGGCAGAGATGGAGAGACGCGCGCAGGGCGAACAGTTCCGCATTCTGGATCCGGCGAGCTTTCCGGATAAACCACTGAAGCCGAATCTGCTGCAGATTGACATTCTGGGCCTGCTGGCCGGGTTGTTCGGAAGCCTTGGACTGGCCTTGGTGGCGGAACTGGCCGACAACACCATGAACACCGATCGTGACCTCGCCCATTGCTCGGGACTACCGGTGCTTGCCTGCATGTCCTATGTAAGAGACGAAGGCGAACTGCGGCGTGCCAAGTTGCGCCGCGGATTGATTTCAGCAGCGACGTTGGCGACCGTGTTGGTCACCGTGTTCCTGGTGTACATGCAGTGTGGCGCAATTGCCACCGGATTTGGATGGAAGTTCTAAATGTACCTAAAGCATTTTGGTCTGGACAGAAACCCGTTCTCCCTTAGCACTGAGCCACAGTGCATGTACTACAGCGCGTCGCATTGCGAGGCCGCTGCCCACCTGTTGTTTGCCGTGCGTGAACGCAAGGGAATTGCGCTGCTGATGGGCGAGCCCGGCACAGGCAAAACGACACTTCTGCGCACGTTGCTGGAGATGTTGCGCTCCGCGGAAGTGGTGCCGAGCATCATTCTGAATCCGATGCTCAACTCCGCGCAGGATCTGCTCACGTCAATCCTGACGGGCTTCCAGCTCACTCCAAGCAGCCGCTCACCAGCCGAACTGATGAACGTGCTGTTCGAACATCTGGAGAGTCAGCTCCGTCTGGGGCGGCGTCCCTTGCTGGTGGTGGACGAGGCGCAGCAATTGAGCGCATCAACGCTGGAGCACCTGCGATTGATCTCAAACCTGGAGAGCGGCGGCCAGCGCCTGCTGCAGGTTGTGCTGAGCGGGCAGCCGGAGATTCGGAGCACGTTGGCGGAGCCGCAGCATAGCGGGCTGCGTCAGCGGATCGTAGTGCGCAGCGAGATCAGGCGGTTGGCGACGGGCGAAGTGTGGGAGTACCTGGCGCTGCGCGCCACACGCGCGGGCAGTGACGGCCGCCCACTCTTTCAGGCGTCGGCGGTGGACGCCCTGACGGCGGCTTCCGGTGGAATTCCGAGAATCATCAACGTGCTGGCCGACAACAGCCTGATCGCCGCGTACTCCGGAGGGCAGGCAACGGTGAGTGGCGAGCACGTGTGCAGCATGGCCCGGCACTTTGAGCTGCCCGTGCCGGAACTGTCTGTGCGGATTGACACCGTAGGAGTGCAAGACATGGCGCGCAGGGACGAACAGTGGAAGGCACTCGTGAAGGGCTTTGCCGGCTACGAGATACCCCCGGCACTGCGGGAGTTCACCCGCTCAATGATGGGAAAAACGGCATAAACGAGTTTGCACGGAACGGAGGAGGGTCAGTTGGACTATCTGTATAAGGCGATTCAGAAAGAGACGGGCGTGGTAACGCAGGAACAGGACCCCGCGGTGGTGGCGGAAGCGCAGCCTGTGGCGCCATATATGGCCGCGGCACCCGCCAGGGATTCTGCGATATTACCCGCCGCGGAATTTTCGACGGAATCGCGGACCTCCGCCGCAGCCGTGGGATTATCGCGCCGAGTGCCGTTTCCGGTGAAGGCCGGGCGGCTTTACTGTCAGCGCGTGCCGAAAATGAACAAGGAGCGGTGGAATGCGCTTGAGCAGTTCCGGGTGTTGCGCTCACGGGTGCTGGAGATGGCGCGAACGCAGGACGTCCATTCGTTGATGATCACCAGCGCGGTGGCGGCCGAGTCAAAGACCACCACCTCGATCAATCTTGCGCTGGTACTCAGCCAGGTGCGCGGAGTCCGGGTATGCCTGGTGGACGCAGACATGCGCAAAGTGGGCATTGCCGACGCGCTGGGAGTTTCGTATGAGAAGGGGTTGGATGACTACCTGCGCACACCTACGCCGTTGAGCGAGGTGTTGCTGCAACTGACCGACAGTCTTTACTTGATTCCCTCCGGCGGCACGGATGAAAGCTCGGCGGAGATGCTGCATTCGGAAACCATGGTGGGGCTGGTGCAGGCGTTGAGCCAGTCGTTTGACCTGGTGATATACGATACTCCGCCGCTGTTTCCAGTGGCAGACGCGCGCATCCTGGCAAACCTGGTTGACGGTACGCTGTTCTGCGTACGCGCCGGGCATACACCGGCCAATGTCATCCAGGAAGCAATCGAGCTTATCCGTCCCAGGATTCTGGGAGCGGTGCTGGTGGGCGCTCAAGTGAACTCCAGCGGCTGGTACTACTACGAACATGAAGTAGACGGCAAGGAATAAGCCATGTTGAACGTGATGAACCGTTACGTGCCGGGTCGCGTGTTTGTTCTGCTGGTAATGGAGAACACGCTGATTACGCTGGGTATCGTCCTGGCGGCCATGGTGACGGCGCGGATTCATGGTCAGGCATTGACGCAAAGCAGCGAACTGCTGCTGCACGGATGGGCGATCTCGGCCATCTTCCAGATTTCCTTCTACTACTTCGATCTGTACGACCTGCGCGCGCTAAAGAGCAAGTGGGCGCTGCTCGGGCGGCTTATGAGCGCCGTGGGAGGGGCATGTGTGGCCATCGCGGTGGTAGTGGCCGTGTTCCCGCCGGTGCGGCTCGGAATTGGCGTGATGGAAGTAACGTCACTGTGCATGGCGCTGATCATCCTTCTGGGGCGTATGTGCCTGGAGTGGATTAATCGCTGGATGACCGCCGGGGAGAGAATTCTGCTGGTGGGTAGCGGCAATATGGCTGTCTCACTGGCACGCGAAATACACCTGCGCACCGACCTGCGGCTGCATCTGCTGGGCGCGGTCTGCGAACCGGAGTCGGAGGATTCCATTCCAAACTCGCGGCGGCTGGGCACGCTCAAAGACCTGGATAAGATCATCCGCGAGCAAGCGCCACGACGCATTGTGATTGCGCTGGACCTGAGCCGTTCGGGCCTGCCGCTGGATGCACTGTTGCACGCGCGGGCACAGGGCATCAAGGTGGAGGAGGCCGCGACGCTGTTTGAGAAGCTTACGGGGCGCATCCCCGTGGAAACCATTGCGCCCAGCACGCTGATTTACTCAAATGGCTTCAGTACGCAGTCGCAATTCTCTCGCGCCATCACACGGCTGACCAGCGCTGTCGTAGCGTTGGCCGGTCTGGTTCTGACATCTCCGCTGATGCTGTTGACAGCCCTGATCATCCGGATGGAGTCGAAAGGACCGGTGCTTTACAACCAGGAGCGCGTGGGAAAAGACGGGCGGTCTTTCCAAATCCATAAGTTCCGCTCCATGCGCCTGGATGCCGAAGCGAACGGCGTGCAGTGGGCAGGCGAGGACGATCCACGCACGACGCGAGTTGGACGAATCATTCGCCGACTGCGCATTGACGAGTTGCCCCAGTTCATCAACATTCTGCGCGGAGAGATGAACCTGGTGGGGCCGCGGCCTGAGCGTCCGTTTTTTGTGCAACTGCTGGCGGGCAAAATTCCCTACTACGATCTGCGGCATGCAGTACCGCCGGGTGTGACCGGATGGGCGCAGGTCTCCTATCCCTACGGTGCCACGGTAGAGGATGCAAAGAACAAGTTGGAGTACGACCTGTTCTACGTCAAGAACGCATCAACGGCCCTCGACCTGGCAATCCTGTTTGAGACTGTGCGCACGGTTGTGCTGGGCAAAGGGAGATAGGTGAATATGAGCGGGCGACTAAGGCACGTGGCGCATTTCGTGGTGGCGGCGGCGTTGTATTACAGCGGAACGCTTGCGTTGCGCCGCTGGCTGCGCCATGGCGTGCTGCGCCAGCGGGAGTTGACCGTCATCGGCCTGCACCGTGTGCTGACCCCGGAAGAGCGGGCCGCGAGCAGCAGCGAAGAAGCGATGGTGGTGTTGCTGCCCACCTTTGTCCGCCTGCTGGAGTCGCTGAAGAAGAGTTTCGATGTGGTGAACTTCGAAGAGGTTTGGCGCGGGAGTTTCCCCCTAGGCGGAAAGCCGAAGTGCCTGCTGACATTTGACGATGCCTGGCAGGACACCTTTGCTAACGCCACTCCCGCGCTGCGCAGGTCAGGCCTTCACGCAGTTGTATTTGTCCCGACAGGATTGCTCGGCAGTGCAGAGCCTTTCTGGGTGGAGCGCCTGACCTGTGTTTGGAATCAGAGTGAGGCCGCCCGGCAGGCGGTGCGCGCCGCGGCAGGCGAGTCTGCCGCAGATGATGGAACGCCACTGGCGGCGGCGATTGCTGCACTCAAGCAACTGCCGAACGCGAAAAGAGAAGAGGTTGTGCGCGCACTGACCATGCAATATTCAGCCCATGATCCGGAATCGGTAGACCGCTTTATGAGTTGGGAGGAACTGGCGATGGCCGCGCCGGTGCTCCGGGCGGAGAGCCACACGGTGCATCACGTTCTACTGGACACAGAGGATGAGGCGACGGCACGGCAAGAGCTGGTGGAGAGCCGCGGCGAACTTTGCCGTCGCACCGGACGAGAAGTACGCGCGTTGGCCTATCCAAATGGAAACCACAACGAACCGGTGCGGCAGTGGGCGAAGCTTTCCGGCTACGAATGGGCATTTACGGTCTGCCGCGGCATCTTCCATGAAGGCGGCGACCAGATGCAGGTGCCACGCCTGCTGCTGCAGGAAGGCAACATCACGAATCCGTGGGGCGGCTTTTCTCCGGCGATGCTGCATTTGCGCCTGACCGGGTGGAGGTAGAGCGATGATCCGTGCATTCATTACCGATGGCAACCTGCGCTCGACACTTGCGGTCGTACGTTCACTGGGCAAAGCGGGTGTATGGGTTGGCGTTGGCGATGACGAACCGCACCCCATGGCCGGCGCCTCGCGCTACTGCCACCAGAGTGTGTTGTATCCCTCTCCAGTGAAAGAGCCAGAGGCGTTTCAACACTTCTTAAGAGTCGAGTTACCAGGAATGGGCTACACGCACCTGCTGCCAACCAGTGACGTGACCGTACAGTTGGTGGCTCCGCTGAGGGATCTGCTGGAGCCGAAGATTACGGTGATGATAAGCAGTGTCGAAGCCCTGAGCAGAGCGCAGGACAAATCCGCAATGCTGGAGGAGGCGCGGCAGGCCGGCATGGCTGTGCCACGGACCATTTCCAACTGCAGCCGCGAGGAACTGGTGCGTTTTGCCGAGGAAGTTGGTTACCCGGTGGTGATCAAACCACGGCGCTCGCGGCAATTCTGTCACGGTCAATGGAGCACCGGCGCGGTGAAGTACGCATGGACTCCGACTGACTTGGTGGACTTGTACGAGAGCTGTCCGATTCCGTTTCCACTGGTCCAGGAGCGGGTAGTGGGCGAGGGGCGGGGCGTATTCCTGCTGATGTGGGAGGGAGAAATACAGGCGGCCTTCTGCCATCGCCGCCTGCGGGAGAAGCCTCCATGGGGCGGAGTGAGCGTGTTGTGCGAGAGCATTCCGCTGGACCCAGTATTGATGTGCCAGGCAGCGACGCTGCTGCGGCGTATGCAATGGCAGGGGCCGGCCATGGTGGAGTGCAAGCTGGACGAGCGCACCGGCGAGACGAAGCTGATGGAAGTCAACGGGCGCTACTGGGGCTCTCTGCAATTGGCGATTGATGCAGGAGTGGATTTTCCGGCGGCACATATGCTGCTGGTGACCGGAGAGCGCATTGCTCCGCAAACCAGCTATCGCACGGCGATTCAGTGCCGCTGGCTGCTGGGCGATCTGGATGGTCTCATCAGCCGTCTGCGGGCGACTCCGAGGCAGGAGATGCTCTATCAGGGCGGAGCCAGCAAACTGCGTGCGTGCGCGGAGTTCATGCGCTTCCTGGCACCCAAACTGCACTACGACGTCATGTCGCTTCGTGATCCCGCGCCGGGCTGGCGAGAGTTGTGCGGCTACTTTGCGGCGAATGTGCGCCTGGCGGCACACGCGCTGTCGGCGGATCGCCCGCAAGTGGAGATTGTATGAGGAAACTCAACATGCTGCACACGATTGAGACCAGCGGTCCCGGCGGGGCGGAGAACGTATTGCTCTCGCTGGTGAAGGGGCTGAACCCTGGCCGCTTCCAATCGTTAGTGGTGCTGAACAGCCGGGGCTGGTTGGAAGAGCGCTTGCGTGAGGCCGGCGTTGAAGTCATTTGCGTGGATTGGAAGCATTGGTGGGATCTGAAGCTGCCTTGCGCACTGGCGGGCATTATGCGCGAGCGAGAGATTGACCTTGTGCACTCGCACCTGCCAGACCAGAATTTCTACTCCTGCATTGCCGGGCGGATTGCCGCCTGTCCGGTAGTCGTCACTTACCATGGCCCCGTGGAGCTGCGCGATGCGAACCGGCTGCGCGGCTGGCTGAAACTGCGCACGGTGAAGAGCACAGCGGCGCGCGTGGTAGTGGTGTGCGACTTCGTGCGAAAAATGTTGAGTGAAATTGGATTCTCCGAACGGCAACTGCACCGCATTTACAACGGTATTGCGATAGAGAGATTTCACTCGGCTGTGCGTGGAACGCTGCGGCTGGAGATGAAGTTGCCGGCGGAGGCTCTGCTGGTGGGAATGGTGGGCAATGTGCGCGGTCCCAAGGGACAGGAACACTTTATCCGCGCGGCAAGGCGCATTGCCGATAAGGAACCAGCGGCGCACTTTGTCATTAGCGGCGATCTCCATCCCACTCTTACGCCGCCATTGCGCTCACTGGTAAATGAACTTGGATTACAGGAAAAAGTCCACTTCCTCGGCTTCCGTTCGGACGTACCGCACGTGCTTGCCGATCTTGATGTCTTTGTCCTGCCTTCCACAAGTGAAGGATTTCCGCTTGTGGTGCTGGAGGCGATGGCAGCAAGTCGCGCCGTGGTGGCCACGCGCTGCGGTGGTGCAGAAGAAACTATTGTTGATGGCGAAACCGGGCTGCTTGTTCCGGTGGGTGATGACAAAGCAATCGCCCATTCCGTGTTGAAGCTACTGCGCGATCCGCAACTGAGGGCGCAGCTGGCCGGCAAGGGACATAGGGAGTGCGTAAGAAACTATTCCGTCAGAACCATGATTGAAGGTTATGAATCGCTTTATACGGAGTGCGTGCCGGGAGCGGCCGCTACGGAAGAGATGCGTGCAGCAGCGTATGCCGGGGAGCGCACCTGATGGTAATCAAAGGCGCACTGCATGTGCATACCGACCTCTCGCATGACGGGAAGCTCTCGATGGAGAGCGCCGTTGACCTTTTTCGCCAACGCGGCTTCCAGTTTGTCTTTCTGGCGGAGCATGCCGAAGACATGGACGCAGCCAAAGTTGAGACAATGCGCCGCCAGGCAGCCGCACTCTCCACCGGGGGATTTCTGGTCATTCCGGGCCTCGAATATTCCTGCCCGGGCATGGTGCATATCGTCGGCGTGGGTTGCGATCAGGCGTTCGACTTCCGCGAGCCCGTTCGTGTGGCTCGGGAGATCCAGGCGGCTGGGGGCTTCGCAGTGTTGGCGCATCCCGGGCGATTCCACTGGCAGTGCGACAACGAACTAATCCGCAACGTGAACGCAGTAGAGGTGTGGAACGTCGCGTACGATGGCAAGTTCGTTCCTGAACCCCGCTCATTGGAATTTCTCCGAAAATCAAGGTCGGCGAATCATCGGCTACTTGCGTGTGCCGGGGTTGACCTGCATCGAGCCGGAGGTTTTTACCCGGTCGGAGTGCAGATGGATGTACAGAAGCTGACTCGTGAGGCGATTCTGGCTGAACTCATTCATGGTCATTACACGCTGACCGCTCCGGGACTGAACATGCATGCCCGCGATGAGGCAGGAGACATAAGCCTGTTTGCCCTGCGGACAGCGCGGATTCCACTGAACGGATATAAGAGGATGCGCCGCAGCTTGCGTGAGGGGTCGAGATGACACCGGAGATGGTGTGGACATTCTGGATCTCGGTGGCGTTCATCGTCTACTCCATGGTTGGCTATGCCGGCTGTCTGTGGCTGCTGTCGCTGCTGCGGAAGAAGGTTGTGGATCGCGCGCCCATGGAGCCGACAGTCTCGATTCTGATTGTGGTGCGGGGAGGAGAGCGGCTCATCGAGGCGAAGCTGCGCAACTGTCTGGAGCAGGACTATCCATGTGAGAAGGTGGACATTGTCGTGGTTTGCGATGGCGCGGCTCCGGAGACAGAGGCCATTGTGGAACGCTATGCGGCGCAGAGCGTGAAGCTCATCCGAGCCCCGCGCCAGGGTAAGAATGGATGCCTGGCGCTAGCCCTGGGAGCAACCTCGGGTGAGATGGTCGTGTTCACCGATGCTGCCGTCATGATGGATTCGAATGCGTTATGTCTGATGGCCGAAAACTTTGCCGATCCCCGCGTGGGATGTGTCAGCAGCGAGGATGCAACCGATGGCGCGGGCATCAACGCAGAGCCGATGTATGTGGATTTTGATGCCAGGGTGCGACGGCTGGAGTGCGCGGTCGGTTCCATGATCGCCTCCAGCGGCTCTCTGTTCGCCGCCCGGCGTGCGGTGTGCGCCCCCTGGCCGAAGCGAATGAGTAGTGACTTCTTTGTTCCGCTGAACTGCATTCAAGCCGGATACGACGTGGTTGTTGACATCCGGGTGCGCGGATATTTGAAGACAGTCAAGGTTTCTGACGAATTCTTTCGCAAGGTGCGCACGATTGTCCACGGCATTGACGTTCTATTTGAGTACCGGGGACTGCTGAATCCATTTCGTTATGGTCTGCGTTCATGGGAGCTGTTTAGCCACAAACTATGCCGCTGGTTGCTCCCGCTCGCTTTTCTCGGCGCGCTGGTCAGCAGCGCCTTCCTTTGGAGCAATGGCTGGGTGTATCAGGCCAGTTGTATCGCTCAGTGTGTGTTTTACGCCGCAGGCGCAGCCGCATGGCTCATACCGTCGCGGCGCACTGCCTTGCCTCTCAAGGTCGCCAGGTTCTTTGTGATGAGCATCGCGGCGACAGGTTTGGCATGGGTCAAGTTCTTTAGCGGTGAGTATTACGTGACATGGGAGCCGAGCCGCAGGTAA
>Ga0302278_10004331_pt1 | contig 14735 bp, 19 predicted proteins | sample III_Bog_N3_2_FD_194543 | JGI IMG/M metagenome (GOLD analysis project Ga0302278, IMG submission 194543) | Peat permafrost microbial communities from Stordalen Mire near Abisko, Sweden - III_Bog_N3_2 | ecosystem: Environmental > Terrestrial > Soil > Wetlands > Peat | place: Sweden: Abisko... | reverse complement strand
ATGGCCTTCGGCCCGGGAGAACGTTATGAATATCAGCTGGACACGATTGTCGATTTTCCTGATCAATGGGTCCCTTCTTGTCAGCGGGGGTCTGGCCCTTTCTGCCAGAGGGACGGGCACCGTGTACACGGAGTCCAATGCCAGCGCCGGCAACCAGGTCCTGGTGTTCCAGCGTGCGGTGGACGGCACCTTGACCCCTGCCGGTGTCGTGGCCTCGGGAGGCATGGGCACCGGCGCACCCCTGGCCTCCCAGGGCGCCTTGGCTTTAGGCGGCGATGGTGACTGGTTGTTCGCTGTGAATGCGGGGAGCAATACCATCTCCTCCTTCAGGGTGCACAATGGCGGCCTGGAACTGGCGGACACGGCCAACTCGGGTGGGAATACACCGGTGAGCATCGCGGTCAGCGGCCACCTTCTTTATGTCTTGAACCAGGGCGGCACCGGCAACATCACAGGGTTCTGGGTCGGCGACCGCGGGAAACTGGAGATGATCCCCGGATCCTCGCACGCCCTCAACTCCACCAGCGCAAGCGCGGAACAAGTGGGCTTCAGCCCGGACCAGACCACGCTCGTGGTCTCCGAGAAGGCGACCCAGACCCTCGACCTATACAAGGTGAAGGCCCACGGCCTCGTCACGGGGCCTACGGCCCATCCCTCCAACGGCGCCGGCCCCTACGGGTTCACCTTCACGGGACGGGACGAACTGCTGGTGACGGAAGCAGCCGTCAACGCAGTCTCCTCCTATGACCTGGATCACGGCAGCCTGGCTCTGGTCAGCCCCAGCGTGCCCAGCGATGGCGCTGCTCCCTGCTGGATCGCGGCTACCCCGGACGGACGGTTCGCATTCGCCGCCAACGCGCACATCGGCACCATCGCCGGTTTCAGCGTGGGAAGGGAAGGCACGCTCACCTTCCTGGGGCTGACGACGACGGCGAGCATCCCCCTCCTGGATCTGGCCGCGACCAGGGACTATCTCTACGCCCTTGCGGAAGGCACAAACCAGATTCTTGAGTACAAGGTGGCCGGGGACGGCGGCTTGATGGAGATCGGTCAGGCCGGAAGCATTCCCGCGTCTGCCGCGGGGCTTGTAGCCCAATGACTCGAGGCCAAGGGTTCCTTGGGGCGCCGGACTAAATTGAATTACCGCCAGTTAATTCCCAGGAACAGGAATAACAACTTATCCCACCGATAATACCAATGGGCAAAGGTGAAGCTCACGATGCGCTCTTGCTTTTTGAACGTCCTTTTACTTTTGACTGCCGCTGGTTCGATGGGGACTTTTGTTGTCAGCAAGGGAACCCCCGAAAACAAGGGCCGGATTGCTCAACGCACGAAGACGCCGGTCCTCGTGGAGCTATTCACTTCTGAGGGTTGCTCGAGCTGTCCACCCGCTGATGATCTGTTGGCGGAAATCGACAGGGCACACTGGATCGGCAACGCAGAGGTGATCGTGCTCAGCGAGCATGTGGATTACTGGAACCGGCTGGGCTGGTTCGATCCCTTCTCAAATGGCCAGTTCAGCGATCGCCAAGAACGATACGCGGTCCGGTTCAGCCAAGGTGGCATCTATACGCCACAGATGGTCGTCGACGGCCGCGAAGCCTTGGTCGGCAGCGACCGGATCCATGCAATGCGGGCCATTGCCGAGGCTGCGCGCCACCCCAAAGCCATCGTGACCCTTGCCCTTGCCGCACATAGCCAGGTGAAAGCCGGAAACCTAGTCGACCTCACCGTTCAGGTTGAGGGGTTCCCTGCCCAAGGCTCAGGGGAAGTCTTTCTGGCGGTCACGGAAAGCCAACTGCATTCTCAGGTCCTGGCCGGCGAAAATTCAGGCCGAAGGCTCAACCACACAGCGGTCGTGAGGAGGCTAATGGCCTTGGGCAGCGTGGAACCTGGAGAACATCCGTTCATGGCAAGCCCCGAAGTGCTCTTCGAACCCGGCTGGAAGCGGGAGAATGTGCAAGCGGTGGCCTTTGTACAGGAGCAAGGAAACCGTCGAATTTGGGGGGCTGCCTCCCTCCGGTTGGCGTCCACTGCCCCATAGCAATTGCTCGCCCTGCTACCTGGAGATCGAGGCGGCGCCTTGGGCTTCCAAGAACGAGACGGAGTTCCCCAGGAGCACTCTGTGCCGCTGGAGTTTGTGCCCGAGGGTGCGCCGAACAATCGCGCTGATCGCGATCGAGTTGGCAAAGCCCCGAAGGGGGGCCTTCGACCGGATGAGATTGGCGGCGAAGAATAGACCCCGGTGGAAATTTTGGACGATGGTTATTGACTGGTCGTTCCACAGACTATACTGGAGCCCATGGTGCGACCCAAAGAATTCGTCGAGGAGCAGGCCCTTCAGAAGGCACTTGTGACTTTCCAGGCCAAAGGATTCGACGGTACCTCCATCCAGGATCTGGTGGAGGCAATGCGAATCAATCGTCAGAGCCTCTACGACACGTTTGGGGACAAGGAGAGCCTCTACCACATGGCACTGGAGCGCTACCGATCGCAGGTGCCCGCCCTCATCGGCTCGTTCATCGACGGCCCTCTGCCTCTGCGGCGGGCGATGGCCGCACAGTTTCAACAGATCGTCACAGCCCTCCTCTCGCCCGAAGGGTTGCCCTGCTTTATCGCCCAGGCTGCTTTGGGGAGGAATGACCCCGCTTCTGTTCAGTGCGTCAAGACCGCCTTCGGACAGAATCTACAGCGGCTGGAGAAGCGGTTCCGGCGCGCTCAGGAAGAAGGTGAACTGGGTCTCCACCATGATCCAGCCGCCCTGGCGCGGTTCTTCCAGAATGCCTTGCACGGTTTTCAAGTCACGGCCCGGTCCGGTGCCAGCCGGGAAGACCTGGACACGATTATCCAAGTAAATTTGTCCATCCTGGGGTGAGATTTTTTGGGACATTTTGGAACGCTCGTTCCACGGAGGCATACCCGATGAACCAACTTAAAGGCAAGAATGTCCTGATCACAGGTGCGCTGACAGGTATTGGACGGGCCACAGCGCTGGCTTTCGCTAGGCAAGGGGCCAATGTCGTCATCTCAGGTCGCCATGAGGAGCTGGGTCATCAATTGGCCGAAACCTTGCGCGCCATGGGTGTCAAGGCAGCGTTCCTGTTCGCGGACGTAACGGATGAGGCGCAGGTTCAGGCACTGGTAAACCATACACTTGAGCACTTCGGCCGCCTGGATGTGGCTGTGAATAATGCCGCCATGGAAGGCCAACGAGGCCCCCTTACGGAACAGACCGTGGCCAGTTTCCACGCGACCTTCGAGACCAATGTGCTCGGCGTGCTACTGAGTCTGAAACATGAACTGCTTGTTATGTTAAAGCAGGGTTCGGGTTCTATAATAAATATTTCATCTGTTGCCGGCCACGTCGGCTCACCTGGGCTTTCGGTCTATTCCGCCAGCAAGCACGCCGTCGAGGGCCTCACCAAATCAGCTGCGTTGGAAGTGGCAGCAACGGGTGTCCGGGTCAATGCGGTGGCTCCCGGCCCCGTCGAAACCGAAATGCTCAACCGGGTCACAGGACACGATGCCGACGCGAAGGCCAAATTTTTGAGCAAGGTACCTGCCCAGCGCGTTGGCAGTACGGAAGAGATTGCCCAAACGATCTTGTTTCTCGCGTCAGATGACGCTGCCTTCCTCACGGGCCAATCCATTGCAGTTGACGGTGGCATCACCGCAGCCTAGCCCCTCCAAAATCTCATGAAGGGACCCAAAATGAACAAGGCCTGCGGCCATTCTTGATGCGCTCCAGGTTTCTTGAGGATTGTCCTATGCGAATTGCAGTGATGGGAACGGGCGGAATCGGAGGGTACTTTGGTGCTCGTTTGGCTCTAGCCGGGAACGACGTCGTTTTTATCGCACGCGGCGCACACCTTGCCGCCATCCGGGAAAAAGGCCTCAGGGTGGCAAGCCCCTTGGGCGACATCCACCTGGCCAGGCCTGAAATAACAATGGATCCGACTGAAGCGGGTCCGGTGGATCTGGTGCTCCTGGGAGTGAAACTCTGGGACACTGAGGCGGCCGCCCGGGCCCTGAAACCCCTCAATGACGCGGGCGCCGCCATCGTGTCCTTTCAGAACGGAGTCCATAAGGACGACGTGCTTCGACGTCTCCTTGGCAATGAAATGGTTATGGGCGGTGTATGTTATATCGCGTCCACCATCGAAGAACCAGGTCTGATCCGACATTCAGGGAGAATGGCCAAGATGGTGTTTGGCGAATATGATGGCCGACCTTCAAAGCGCACAGAGGCGTTCCTGGATGCCTGCCGCAAGGCTGGAATCGAAGCAGGTATTAGCATGGAAATCCGCCGTACCCTATGGGAGAAGTTTGTTTTCCTGGTGGGACTGTCGGGGACGACCACCACGATCCGAGAGCCCATCGGCGCCATTCTTACCAACCCGTATTCCCGGACCCTCCTGCTCGACGCGATGAAGGAAGTGGTTCAGGTTGGCCGCGCCCAGGGCGTGGGCCTGGATCCCGACTTCGCCGATAAACAGCTCGTCTTCTGTGATGGGCTTCCTGCGGCCATGACCTCATCCAGGCATAAGGACTTGGAGAAGGGAAACCGATTGGAGGTTCAGTGGCTCAGCGGAGACGTGGTCGAACGTGGGAAAGCGACTGGCGTCCCGACCCCCGTCAACCGGGCGATTGCCGATATCCTGGCCCTCCATGCCGGAGGCGACCGTGGCTGAGAAAGCATCCACCTTTTCGAATCTTGCGGCAGACCGGCGCGCGGCCTACGCCATCCTGCGCCTGGCGCTCGGGGTGAACATGCTGCTCCACGGCCTGGTCCGGCTGCCGCACATGGCTGCCTTCGTCAATGGCATGGCTACCCAGTTCCAGGCCACCGTCCTGCCGGGGTTCGCGGTCAAGAGCTTTGGCTGGGTGCTGCCGTTCGCCGAGGGCTTGATCGGGCTGCTGCTCGTGCTGGGATGGCGGACGCGGCAGGCCCTGGTGGCGGGCGGGTTGGTGATGGCGGCGCTGATCGCCGGCACTTCCCTCCGGAGTGACTGGCCTACCGTTGGAATCCAGATGGTCTACTCAGCCATTTATTACCTTCTGCTTCGCGATGCTTCCCACAACGGGTTCTCCCTCGACGGATGGCTCGGTAGGCGTGGCAGATGACAAAAGGCAGGTTCATTGGAGAAGGCGAACAACTTGAACCCCGACTGTTTGGCTCTTGCCAAACCTTTCATTGCGTCCTGGAATTGAGGCAAGGCCTGGTACTCCTTCAGCAATTGCTGGCGGGCTTCCTCCTCGATGGGGACTTTGAATTGTGAATGAATTGTGAACAGGTGTAATCCAGAGCCTGGCTGGTGCATATGGCAAAGGTCTGGTATTGCTTCATCAGCTCGCGCCGGAATGAATACTCTAGCTGTTTCGCGCGCCAACTGTTGGAGAAGGCCAGTACATGCGGGCCAACATACTTTGCCAGCGAGTGGACGACCCCATGCGTATCTATCAACGTCGCGTATACATCAAATCCCAGCGTGGCAGTCAATAGGCTCCCTTCCGGCCCCCGACAGGGAAAGCTCATTGCCGCCGAGACCCACCCGGATTGGCCAGGACCCTGGCCGGCTTGCGTTCGGTGTAGCGAGGCAGGAACCGGTTCAGGGCACGGTAGCCAAGCAATAGTGCAAGGACTCCAGCGAAGGTCAAGGGTATCCGGGTGTCCGCTTTCACCAGCAGGTAGTAATGCACTGCGCCCCCGGCCACCGCGAGGTAGGCGAGCCGGTGCAGGCGGATCCAGCGCCGGCCGCCGAGCCAACGAATCACCCTGGCGTTTGAGCTGATCGCCAGCGGTACCAGAAGCAGGAAACTGGTCATTCCGACCATGATGAAGGGCCGTTTGGCCACGTCGGCGGTGATGGCCCCGAGCCGGAAGACCTTGTCGAACCATACGTAAGTCAGCAGATGCAACACACCATAGAAGAAGCCGAACAGGCCCAACTGGCGCCGCAGCGGGGCCAGCCACGGCTGGCCCAGCAGCTTGCGGACCGGGGTCACGGCCAGCGACAGGACGAGGAACAGCAGGGCGAGGATGCCGGTGGCACGGGTGGCGAATTCATGCGGATTAGCCCCCAGCTTGTGCCGGTAACCGTCCAGCGCCAGCAGGGCCAGTGGCACCAGGCCGTTGACCAGGATCAGTTGTTTGAGGAAACGGATATCGCGCATCGGTGGGCCCGTTCAGTAGTTGGCCTTCAGATCCATGCCGGCGTAAAGGCCCGCGACCTGGTCGGCGTAGCCGTTGAACATCAGGGTGTCGCGCAGACCGGACTCGCCGATCCGCTGCTCCGTGCGCTGGCTCCAGCGCGGGTGGTCCACATTGGGGTTCACATTCGAATAGAACCCGTATTCGCCCGGCGCGCTGCGGTTCCAGGTGGTGCGCGGCATGGTCTCCACCAGGTGGATCCGGATGATCGACTTGATCCCCTTGTAGCCGTATTTCCAGGGCACCACCAGACGGAGCGGCGCACCGTTCTGCGGCGGCAGGGTTTCGCCATAGAGCCCGAACGCCAGCAGGGTCAGCGGGTGCCTCGCCTCGTCCAGGCGCAGGCCCTCCACGTAGGGCCATTCCAGCACCGACGAACGGATGTTGGGCATCTGCTTGGGATCGGCGAGGGTCTCGAACGCGACGAACTTTGCGTTGCCCATGGGCTGCACCTCGTCGAGCAACCGGGAGAGGGGGAACCCGATCCAGGGAATGACCATGGACCAGCCTTCCACGCAGCGGTGCCGGTAGATCCGCTCCTCCGGGGGGCTGAGCCGGCGCAGGTCATCGAAATCGAAGGTGCGCGGCTTGTGCGCCAGGCCACCCACCTCCACGGTCCAGGGGCTGGTGACGAAATGCCGGGCGCGCGGGGCCACCTCCCGTTTGTCGGTGGAGAACTCGTAGAAGTTGTTGTAGTGTGTGATGTCCTGCAGCGACGTGAGGGGCTCGCCGGGGAGCGGGGCCTGCGTCTGCGCGGGCGCAACGACCCCGACGATCTTCTCCCCCGCCTTGGAGACTCCGCTGGGCGCACTGAACTGGCGGTATAACCACGCGGTGCCCAGCGCGGTTGTCACGAGGGTTGCCCCCCGGAGAAACTGGCGCCTGGAAAAGTACGCCTTCTCGTCGGTGATCTCGCTGCCCTTGATGTCTTCTGGTCGCTTGATGAGCATCGCTCGATCCTTTCCCTGCCTCGGTGCTGCAAAATAGCAACGGGCCTCGCGGCCCGCTGCCTGGCAATCGTTCAGGGTTGGGCCGGCGCGTCAGCGGGCTTCATCATCTTGTCCTTCTTCATGGATTTCTTCTTCATACCCTTCTTCATGGGCGCGCCCTCAGCCATACTGCCCGACCCATCGGCAGGCTCCATCATCTTGTCTTTCTTCATGGGCTTCTTCATGGATTTCTTCATCGGGGCCTCAGCGGCAGGCGTATCTGCCGGGGCCTGGGCGAATGCGGGGGCAACGAGCGCGAGCGCGATGACCAGGGAAGCGAATTTCATGGGTTCCTCCTGCGAATGACCCGGCACGGCCGGGGGTGGTGATGAAGATCGGTAATCACGGACCAACCTTAAGCTGCTGGTCCGGTCAGGCAGGTCAAAAGCGGGTGGTCAAATGCGTGAGCCAGGCCGGTGAATGATCCACCAGTTCGGCTTCCAGCCTCTTGTCGGCACCGGAGAGGATCAGGACGGCAATGGCGATCATGGCGCCGCCCAGGATCTGTTTGCCGGTCTTGCCAGCCTGGGCCAGGTCACCGCGCAGCCTGGTCAAGGTGCCGCGGGAAACGTAGCTCAGGGCCACCACCGGAAGGGCCGCCCCGATCCCGAACACAGCCATGATCGAAGCCGCCTGGGCCAGCCTTGAGCCCTGACTCGCCAGCACCACGGCCGCGCCGAGGGTGGGGCCGACGCACGGGCTCCACACCACACCGAGGATGAGCCCGATGGCGAACTGGCCCCAGAGGCCGTCAAGCCTCATGCGGCCGAGCAGGTTGCCGCCGGCGTTCCCCAGGCCCAAGGTGGCCGAGGCGAAGCGTTGCTGCAGACCGGCCGACATCAGCACGACGCCGAGCAAGCCAAGGACCGCTGCGCCGATCCCTCGGAACAGGGCGGTGTCCAGACCCAGGGCCGAGCCGGCCCAGGCCAGGGCCGTCCCGATCAACGCATAGGAGAGCGCCAGCCCTCCCGCCAGAATGAGCGGAGCCCGGCGGTTGGCGTTGGTGGCGGCCGCCAGTAGGATCGGAATGATCGGTAGCACGCAAGGCGACAGGGTCGAAAGCAGTCCCGCCAGGAATCCGAAGCCATAGGAGGAGAGGCCGAAGATCATGGCCTACTGCACCGTTTTCTTGACCAGGGTTTCGATTCCGGCCCTGGTGGTGTCGCCCACCGAGCGGGCCACTTCTCGCCTGCCCTTGAAGCCGATCAGTGTGCTTTGCATGCTCACCTTGTATTTTTTCAGTAGGGGTTTCCCCGCGTCGAAATCGATGGTGAGGGTGGTCACGTCCCTGAAGGCTGCCTGCCCCATCAGATCTTCGATGATGGGCTTCTGGGCCTTGCAAGTGGGGCACCAGTTCGCCTGGATGGCCAGTACCACCGGCCTGCCCTCGCTGGCGAGCTGGTCGAATCCAGCCTGGGTGTATGGCTTCACCTCACCGGCAAAGGAGATGGACGCGGAAAGGATGGACAGGAAAGCGGCTTTAACGAACGCCACGGGACTCCTTTCAGGTGAATGGCCGAACCGTGCGGTCGGCTGCTTGGAATTGGGGTGCCGGAAGAGCCTGCAGTGTGACAAATAATTTCAATAACCGGGAAAATCAATCTTTTCGACTCCGATGGAGCAGTTCGGCCTTCACCTCCGCGATGCGCTCCTGCAGGGGCCGGATGACCTGCCCGATTTCCGCCTCAGTGGAACGGCGGGTGATGAGCTGGGGGCAGTTCCAATTAAACGCCGCCATCTGGATACGGAACAGGCGCTCCGTGACCTTGCCTCGCCGCGGATCGATCAGGGCCTTGGCCAGCTCCACGTCTTCCTGGACGGACAGGATCTGGGCCCGTCCCAGGATCTTCAGGCGGGCCTGCAGGGGATAGTTCAGGAGGAGCAGGCAGACCCGGTCGTCATGGGCCAGATGGCCAGTGTTGCAAGGATTAATGACCACATGCAGATCCAGGGACTCTTAACCCGGTTTTCTGTTCCATTGATCCCCAAACCCCTTTTTAGCCGAACCCTACACCCCGGAAGGGGATGAACTAGAGAGCGATCGGCAGTGACTGGCTACATAATCGAGCGCCATATCGAGAGCGACCATGAGCGGTCCTTCACTGCGCGAAGTTTTGGCGAGAAGCGCTCCTCCTTGAGCGGCGCACAATACGCCGATCGCAAGATCCCTGGGAACGGCTGAGCGCCTCAGTTCGCCATTCTGTTGCATTTTCGCAAAGCCTTCGGCCAGACAGTCTTCCCAGTTATTGAAGCCGGCGACGAGGAGCGCACGGGCTTGCTCTGATTGATTGGCCAGTTCGTTTGCCAGAGATCCGATCGGGCACCCGCCATTAGCGGCCGCTCCACGGTACAACGACAGGATGCAATCGCACCAGCGACGCAATGCTGCCAGGGAGTCAAGCTCCTCAAGTTCGGTCTGTTGCGCCTCGAGCACATGCACCATCTGCGCGGAAATGACTTCGCGAACGAGCGCGTCCTTATCTGCGAAATAGTGATAAAGCTGCGATTTACTCACGCCAGCCGCTGCGCGCACATCGTCAAGGCTCGTACCCTCAACTCCCTTTGCGTAGGTAAGGCTGGCCGTCGCATCAATGATCCGTTGCCGAGTCGAGGCTCCGCGAGACGTGAACGTCTTTTGCGCACTGGCCGACGGGTTCTTCATAAAATACATTCTCGCACAACTGGACTTGACGGTCCATTGCTATCGCGTATCCTGGCACAGTGGACTGGGTAGTCCACTTCGAATTTTTACCGCTACGCTCACTTTTCCAGGAGCAATGTTATGAGCAGCTCGGCAACCCTTATTTTCCCAAGACTTCAGGGCGACCAGGTTCCCGCTGGGTCTCGGCCGCTTTTAGAAAAGGTGCAGAAAGGTTTCGGATTCATCCCAAACTTGTACGCCGCCTTCTCGAATTCCTCGATACTGCTCGAGGGGTATATAGGTCTTGATGCCGCCTTTAGCAAAGCCACATTGAGTCCCGCAGAACGGCAGCTGGTCCTCCTGGCCGCTAGCGTCGTCAACGAATGTGCCTACTGTGTCGCCGCCCATAGCACAGCGGCAAAGGGAATGCTCAAGGTCCCCGCCACCGTCGTCGCAGCAGTGCGAGCTGGGGAACTGGTGGCAGATGCGAAACTCGACGCTTTGGTCAATCTCACGCGGGAACTCGTGCTGGGCCGAGGTCATGTTGCCACAGCGACCATCCAGTCGTTCCTGAATGCCGGCTATCGTAGCGATCAGATTGGTGAAGTGCTCATCGGGGTCGCCCTCAAGACCATTAGCAACTACACCCACCACCTTTCCCCGGTGGAGATTGACTCTGCATTCAAAGCGGAGGCGTGAATTCACTTTCCACGCAGCTGAACACAGTTATGGACAATTACAGGAGCCCTAGCATGACGAGCCTTTATGATCCAATCGTTCTTGGCGACATTAAGCTCGGCAATCGTGTCTTCATGGCACCTTTGACCCGAAATCGCGCTATGCCAAGTGGGGTGCCGGGGCCATGGGCATCCACGTACTACAGCCAGCGTGCGTCGGCCGGGCTGATTGTCTCAGAGGCAACGCAAATCTCGCCTATGGGAAAGGGATATATCAACACGCCGGGCATTCATTCGGAGGAGCAGGTCGCCGGCTGGAAGCCGGTCGTCGATGCAGTACACCGTTCGGGCGGCCGAATATTTCTCCAGCTGTGGCACGTTGGCCGAATCTCTCACAGCAGCCTGTTGCCAGGAAACGCATCCCCAGTTGTCAACCGTCAAAAGTATTGAGCAGACAGGCGTCATAAGTTCTGAGCACCCCCAGTTTGGGTTTTCTTCCCCGGCAAGTGCCGGAATTGGAGCGGCCAGCGCAGCGCCGCCGTACCAATTTTCATTAACGAATCAAGCTGCTGATGCCAACTCTGCACAGGGGAGGGTGTGGGAAACGCGCAGCGTTTTCCAGGCGGAGCCCGGGGGTGTGGATAGGTTGTGGACCCGGAGGGCGCCCCGCATGGGCGTTGCTTGTGGACCCGGAGGGCGGGCCAGAGGCCCGTTTCGCGAAGCGAAATCCAGCAGGCAATCCATCAGCCTATCCATGCCCCCGCACCCTCCCCGGCGGGAGGGTCGCGACCTCGTAGCCATTGACGCAAGTGCACCTGGTCTCCTTTCTGGGTGGCGGCGGCGTCAGGCCCCCGGCCCCTCCGGCCTGCGCAGCAACCCGGACATCCGCTTCTCGCGCAGGCGGTAGCTGTCGCCCTTGATGCTGATGACGTGACTGTGGTGGAGCAGCCGGTCCAGGATGGCCGTGGCCAGGACGTTGTCCCCGAACACCTCTCCCCAGTTCCCCACTGGCTGGTTGCTGGTGAGGATGATGCTCCCCCGCTCGTACCGGCGGTTAACCAATTGGAACAGCAGGTTGGCGGCCTGGCGCTCAAAGGGCAGGTAGCCTACCTCGTCAATCACCAGGACCGAAGGTTTCGCCAGGTGGGCCAGGCGTTCCTCCAGGTGGCCTTCGGCCTCTGCCCGCACCAACTGAGCGACGAGCCCCATGGCGGGCGTGAACAGGCACGTAGCGCCATGCTCGATGACCTTCCGTCCCAGCCCGATTGCGAGGTGGGTTTTCCCGACTCCGGGCGGGCCGAGGAGTAGCAGGTTCTCTCCGTTGGCGATGAACCGGCCGGTCTCCAGCTCGCGGATGAGCTTCCGGTCGATGGAAGGCTGCAGTGCGAAGTCGAAGTCCTCCAGGGTCCGCTTGAGGGGGAAGTGGGCGATCATGGTGGCCATCCTGTTCCGCTTCACGTCCTTGGAGGCCACCTCATCCGATAGGATGCCGTCCAGGAAGTCCAGCAGGGAGCCGTCGGCCTTGGCCCCGCGCTGGAGGATGGCATCCAGGCTTTCCCGGGTCGCCGTGAGCTTGAGCCTGGTCAGGTGGCTGTGCACCCGTTCCATCTGGGGATCCACCATGGCTCACTCCCCTACCGCATCGGCGTAGACGCCGATGGGCCGTGCAAGCTCGTTGGGGCCAGGCATGTTGTAAGTCTTTCTGACCAGCCCCTCGATGTGCAGAGGGTTTTGGACGAGCTTGAACCGGCCCACAGGAATGTCATGCTCCGCTACGATCTTCCCTTTCCAGCGGGCCGTCAGTTCTCCAGCGACCACCTCCAGGTCCACCCACTTGCCCACCAACTGGTAGGGGACGCTGTATTCGTTCGTGTCCAGTTCGACCCGGCAGTCCCCGTGGACCTTCCGCTCAAGCCGCCGGACCTTCAGGTAGCTGACCTGCTTCCCCAGCGGGGTCAGGTGCTTTGCCTCCATCACGAAGCGATCGACGGGGCGCTCCTGGGTCGTGCCGTGGATCCGAACATCGGCGACCTCCGCCATCCACCATTCCAGGTGGGAGTGGACCGCCTCCCAGCTCGCATAGGAGCGGCGGCCCAAGGCGTTGCCCTTGACGTACTTGACCCCGCTCTCGACCTTGCCCTTGGTCCGAGGCCGATAGGGCCGGCAGGCACGAGGGCGCATCCCCCAGTGGTAGCAGAACGCTTCGAACTCGGGGTGGTAGTGCGGCGTGTCGCCTGACCACTTCAGGACCAGGGCCTTGGCGTTGTCGACCAGGCAGTCCTCCGTCGCGCCACCGAAATGCTGGAGGGTGGCTTCCAGCCCCTCCAGCCAATGCTGCTGGCGCATCGCGGGGTAGATCCTGACGAAGGTCCTCCGCGAATACCCCAGCGTCGCCACGAACACAAAGGCCTTCACCCGCTCCCCGGCCACCACGATCCACTTCTCTCCGAAGTCGATTTGGATCTGCTTGCCCGGGTCGGTCTCGTAGCGGAGCGTGGCGGCCTCCGCAGCTCTGAATTCCTGGCGCATGGTTTCCACGGCGCGCTCCACCGTGCGGATGCCCACCACCACGCCCTTCTCGAGCAGTTGCTGGCGAAGGACGGCGCCATTACGGGCCCCGCCCTGGAACTCCTCCTTGAGGTAGGCCTCCTCGTCAGCCAGCTTCCTGGGCCTGCCCATCGTAGGTCGGTCCGTCGAAAGGCCTCGATCGAGCCAACCCTGGATCGTGTTCCTCGACCACCCGAATTGCTGAGAGATCGCCTTGACGCTCCACCCATGTTTCCGGAGGGTGAAGATCGTTCCTATTTTCTGTTCATCAAGCACTTGGGCTCCTGGGCAGACCTCTCCCAGGATGCTATTGATTTGGACCATGACCTCTCCTTGGCGATCGAGGTGCTCAGGACTTATGACGCCAAGTGCTCAGTTTCCGGTGACGCCGTACATGGGGAAGGCGCCTGACCGGGGGGTGATCCGCTTGATGGCCCTGGGCTCTGATCCGCCGGACCTGGCGCCACAGAGCCAGTCCCGGGCCTTCAGGAAAGGGACGGGGCAGAGTTCCTCGCGGGTCGGCGACCAGTCGTCAGCGGGGCCGGACTCCGGGATGGTGCGCCAGAAGACAAGGCAGTCATGCTCCTCGCCGGAACGGATGAAGCGGGAGATATCCAGATCGGTCCCGGAAAGATCGGGGGCGGTATTGAACAGGTCCTCCCATTCCCGCCGCAGGAGCAGGTATTGCGGCTGGTACGGGTAGAGTGCCTGTAGCCGATCCGGCGCCAGCCGGAGCTGGTCCTCGAAAACCTCGAGGGCGGCGGGGGCCACATCACCGAGACCGTCCAGGGCCATGCGGGCCTGGGCCAGGTCGGCCAGATCGTAAGGCAAGGCCTTTTTCTGGTCCTTTTCCTGAAGTCCGCGGTCCAGGACGATGACCGTGCCGGTTTCGCCGGCATAGCGGGCACAACGGCCGAACCGCTGCACCAGGCTGGACCAGGGGGCCAGATCGGTCACCAGGGTGCGGGCCGAGAGGTCCACCCCGGCTTCGATGACCTGGGTGGCGACCAGAATGCGGCCCTGGGGCGGGAGCGGGGCACCCTTGGCCAGGAACTCGGTCCGCCAGGCGGTGCGCTCCGCCGGGCGGAACCGCGAATGGACCAGACGCAGATCCACCGGCGCACCAGTCATCAGGCCTTCCAACTGCCGATGCACCGAGACGGCCCGTTCGACCGTATTCAGCACCACCAGGGTGAGGGTGCCCGGCTGGTGGGCCTGCTGGACAAGTGCAGCCACCTCGGCCCCGGTCTTGTCTTCGGTAACCGGCTGGAGGCTCAGGGCCTTGGTCACCTCCCAAAGCCCGCCCCGCCTGGCATCGGCCGAGATCTCGACCTGGGCTGGCGTGGCCGCCAACATGGTAGTGGTATCGACCGTGTGCAGCCAGGAGGGCTGGAGCGTGGCGCTCATCCACCAGGTTCGGCACGGGCGCAGCTCTTTCCGGCCGGCCCTGTCCTCGTCCCGGAAGGCCTGCATCTGGGCGGAGGTGGCCAGGCCGACATCCATGAGCTGGACTTCGTCCATGATCCACAGGGCGTCCTGGTTCAGCAGGCCGAAGTCCACGGGCCAGCGCGCCCGGCCGGCCCCATAGCCTCGATTCAGGGAGCGGGACAGGAGCATGTCCTGGGTGCCGATCAGGACCGCGCAGGCCTCGGGGTAGAGCTGCCAGGGCT
>Ga0302278_10004327_pt1 | contig 14740 bp, 10 predicted proteins | sample III_Bog_N3_2_FD_194543 | JGI IMG/M metagenome (GOLD analysis project Ga0302278, IMG submission 194543) | Peat permafrost microbial communities from Stordalen Mire near Abisko, Sweden - III_Bog_N3_2 | ecosystem: Environmental > Terrestrial > Soil > Wetlands > Peat | place: Sweden: Abisko... | reverse complement strand
TAAATCCAATGATTGCAAGCCGAGGTCCGGAGAAGTGTGCCCGGCCGCGGCCAGAAACGACAATTCTGCGAGTAAATCGCCGCGCTGCGGGAGCAACCGCAACCGGCCAGCTCCAACCCAAGCTCCCGCTGCCATTCAGCGGGCTATTTTTGCAAGTCCCTCTCCAGGTCCGCAGTCGGCCCCCTGGCTGGCCTTCGGTGGGACGAGGGTTCCTGGAGAACTTCGCCGAGCTGAAGTTAATCCAGATGAGCGGCCCACGCTTGGGATGTTCTGGCGCCGGATGGGCGACCAGAGGGTCGTCCGCGGACCTGGGGGTCCGCCCCACCACGGGCAAGTACCCTAAAATGAAAAGTTCGCATGCAGTCTTATACTCGGTTGGCTTCGCGTCTCAGCGAAGAAGAAGTCCGCCGCGGCGTGGAAGAGCTGTCGCCATGGTTTTATTCGTTCGATCTGGGCGACGGATTGCGCACGGTTTCGGCCGTGCCGCCGCAGGTGGAAGGCATCTTCGCCACACGCCAGGAAATGATGGAGCGTGTCGTTCGCGCGCACTTTGGCGAGCGGCTCGGCGACGTCGATTGCCTGGACATCGGATGTCATGAAGGCTTCTACTCGCTGGCCCTGGCGCGGATGGGCGTGCGGAGCGTGACCGGCCTGGAACCACGCGCGGAGAGCCTACGCCGGGCCGAGTTCATCCTCGCCGCCACCGGCGTGCCGAATCTGAAGTTCCGCCAAGGACAGGTGGAGACGCTCGCCACGGAACATAGGGTCTACCCGCTGACGCTCTTTCTGGGCGTCTTGTACCACGTGATGGACCCAATGCTCTGCCTGCGCAACATCAGCGCCGCCACGGGCGAGCTCTGCGTGATCGAGACACAGGTGGTCGACGAAGTGGAAGGCATCACGGAATGGGGTTCTCGCGAGTGGACGAGGCCCTACCAGGGCATCATCGCCCTGATCGACGAGAGCGGCGAATTCAAGGACGGCAATCGCGAGACGGGCGTCACGCCGCTGGTGAGTTGCCCGTCGCCGCGAGCGCTTGAAGCAATGCTGCGCCACGCCGGGTTCCGCAAGGTCGAATTCATTCGCCCTGCCGCTGGAGCCTACGAACAGCATGCGCGGGGCAAGCGCGTCGTCGTCGCGGCCTGGAAGTAAACATGCCCAACGAATTTGAAACCGCATACAACGCGCGGCGGCAGGCGTTTCTGCAACATGTCGAGGCCGAGGGGCTGCCCACCGAATTGCAGCGTTACTACTGGTATCACGCCATCGACCTGGGCGACGGGTTCGTGACGCCAGGCATCTTCGACTACCGCTCGGAGTGGGAGCAGTTTGCATTGCCGGAATCGTTCGACGGCGCGAGTGTGCTGGACGCAGGCCCGGCGACAGGTTTCTTTTCCTTCGAGTGTGCACGCAGAGGCGCGCGCGTCAGTTGCATTGAACTCCCTTCCCTGCGCGGGCTGGACCGCTTTCCCGGGCAGACCGTCGAACAGTCGCTGCTCAAAATCGAGCGCATGATGTTTGCTGGCGATTCGACTGGGACGCATTCGGAAGAGGAGCTTTACCGGCTCTTGCTCGAAGGGCCGTACCGTTTCTGCGAGCAGCGGCTCGGGGTCGAGGTAGACCGGCATTATCTGAACGTCTACGACGTTTCGCCCGACGCGCTGGGCTGCGGCGATGGCTTCGACTGGGTGCTCGCGGGCGACATCTTCGTACATACGCTTTACCCGCTGAAGGCTCTGGCCGCGCTCGCTTCGGTGTGCCGCGGGACGCTGGCGATTGTGGAGCGGATTCCCGGCGCCTCCAGCGATGTTCCGGCGATGCTCTATACCGGCGGCTCCGTTCCCGCGGAGGACGAAGTGAACTGGTGGCAACCCAACCGCGCGTGCCTGGAGCAGTTGCTGCGTAAGCTCGGTTTTCGAGAGGTGCGCGAGGCCGGCCATCATACCGCGATCGTGCAGTCGTCGGGTTTCTCCGTTGAGCGGACGGTGCTCCATGCGATTCGGTGATCCCCTGAAAAGTCGTACCCATGCCTGTTGATCCCACGGACCTGCTGCTTCGAGTTCAGGGCGTCTCTAAGGCCTACCCGATCGACGTAAAGCCGTCAGCGCGCCTGCGCTCGCTGCTGCCGAAGAGGTTTCAGGGCGAACCGAAGCTCTTCTGGGCACTGCGCGATGTCTCCTTCGAACTGGAGCGCGGGGAATCATTGGGCATTGTCGGGCCGAACGGTTCAGGCAAGAGTACCTTGCTGCAAATCGCGGCGGGCATTCTGCGACCCACGCTAGGCACAGTGGAGTTGAACGGCCGGCTTGCCGGACTGCTCGAACTCGGCTCCGGCTTCAACCCGGAATTCACAGGACGCCAGAACGTCCAGCTATCCACGTCTCTGCACGGGCTCAGTTCCAAGGAGACAGCCGAACGCTTCGACGAGATCGCCGGGTTCGCCGATATTGGCGACTTCCTCGACCAGCCGGTGAAGACCTATTCGAGCGGCATGTTGATGCGGCTCGCGTTCTCGGTCTCAATCCACGTCGATGCGGACATCCTGCTGGTGGACGAGGCGCTGGCGGTCGGGGATATCGCATTCCGGCAGCGCTGCATGCGGCGTGTCCACCAGATGCGCGATCGCGGGTTGAGCATCCTGTTTGTGTCTCACTCGTCCGAAGATGTGAAGGCGATTTGCGGTCGCTGCCTGTGGCTCGAAGAAGGCGTTCCGAAGATGATGGGGCAGGCCGACCACGTGGTGGGCGAGTATCTGGCCAGCATGGCTGTGCGGGACGCGGCATCGCTCGCCGGCGAGTGGGAGAGCCAGCCCGATCGCGCGCCTTTCATCGCACCCCAACTCGCTCCTCCGCTCGACTTCGCCGGCCACCGCTTCGGCGACGAGCGGGCCAGGATCAGTGGCGCGGCATTCGTATTACCAGAAACGCCCGCGAACATACCGGCGCATGAGACGGTGTTCCAGGCCGGCGACAGCATCGTACTGCGTTTCAGTTTTGTGTTGAACCGTCCCGTGCCGCTTCCCATCGCAGGCTTCCTGGTGCGCGACGCGCAAGGAGTCAGTCTCTTCAGCACGAACACGACGCGAGAAGGATACCTGCTGCCGCCGCTCATCGCCGGGGATCACATCACAGTCGAATTCCTGTGGACGCTGCCGCGCCTCGCCCCTGGTGGCTATGGCGTAACGCTGGCGGTCAGTGACGGAACGCTCGAAAAGTTTGTGGTCTGCGACTACACCGAGGACATACTCTCGTTCAGCGTGCCACCGGGCGACGAGCCGGATTTCGGCTGGCTTGGCCTGGATTGTGAAGTCACTGTCAATTCGTCGCAGCCTCAAGAGTAAGAGTGGCTGTGGCGTCTGCGTCCCACATTCCTTGCTGAAACAGCCCTATCCCGCACGTAGGAGCGCGGCCCCGGGCCCGCGGGCGCGAAGAATCGCTAAAACGTCCGCGAGATTCCCCAGCGGCTTTCCACGAAACGGTGCTCGATACCACCGCTCCCGGACGGTTGCGGCTCCGAGAGGCGCGACCGTGAGCGAGCGGTGGTATGCTATGTTCGCGAATGGACCTGAGCGCGTCGGCGTGATGAGAGAAAGAAGGACATGAACTATGTGGAAACCGTCGATTCTGCTGTTCTGCGCCGTGGCGCTGCTGGCTGAACCCGTGAAGGTGGACTGGAGCAAAATTGTCATCGTATCGAAGACGACGCCCACGCTACAGGTCGTGGTGAACCCTCCGCTTCGCCCTGGCTCGAAGATCCACGACCGTACTTATGAAGAATTGAGAAAGCTCGGCGCCGACTACGTGCGATACGTTCCGTGGCTGCCGTACCCCAAACTCGCCGTGGCTGAACTCGAACCGCCCGCCAACGGCAAAACGAGTTGGGATTTTTCACTCATCGATCCGATGACTATCGATTTCCTGAAGGCGACCGAAGGCCATCCCGTCATGCTGAACTTCAGCACCATCCCACAGTGGATGTTCAAGACCGCAAAGCCTGTGCCCTACCCCGCCGATCCCGACCAGCCTGTCTGGAACTACACGCAAGGCACCGAGTTGCGCGATCCGACGATGAAGGAACTCGCCGATTACTACGTCCGGCTCGTCTCCTGGTACACGAAGGGTGGTTTCATCGACGAATTCGGTAAGGAGCACAAGTCAGGCCACCATTTCAAGATCGCCTACTGGGAAATCTTCAACGAGATTGAAGGCGAGCACGACACCACGCCCCAGCAGTACACGGCGCGCTACGATGCAATCGCGGGAGCACTGCACAAGCTCGACCCGCAAATGAAGTTCGTCGCTCTCGCATTGATGTCCCCGAGCCAGGGAGCGCACTTTTTCGAGTATTTCCTCAACCCGAAGAATCACAAGCCCGGCGTCCCGCTGGATATGATCAGCTATCACTTCTACGCCGTGCCGCAACCCGACGAGACGATGGATATCCAGCAGCATACCTATTTCGCACAGGCTGACGGCTTCGTGAATTCCGTGGGATTCATCGAGTCCATTCGCAAGCGGCTGTCGCCATCCACGCGCACGGACGTGAACGAAACCGGCTCGATCTCCGCCGAGGACCTCGCCCAAGGCGAGCCGGGTTTCGTCTTCAAACCCATTCCCAACGCTTACTGGAATCTCTCTGGCGCCGCCTACGCCTACGTCTTCGCCAAGCTCGCCGCGATGGGCATCGACATCGTCGGCGAGAGCCAACTGGTCGGGTATCCGACTCAATTCCCCAGCGTGAGCATGGTGGATTGGGAGAGCGGCGCTCCGAACGCGCGCTTCCGCGTGTTGGAACTGCTCCAGAACAGCATCGCCCCCGGCGACAAACTGGTGGCCACGGGCAACGCTCCGCAATTCGTACACGCGCAGGGCTTTGTGGCGCATGACGGTAAACACAAGCTCCTGCTGATCAGCAAACGCGATCGGGAGATCGTGGTTCCGCTTGCGGCCTCGGCAGGTGGGACCGCCGTTGTCGTCGACCAATCGACCAAGGGCGATCCGGCACGAGTGGAAACGCTGAGTGGCGACTCGTTCCGTTTGCCAGGCTACGGCGTGGCGGTCATCACCTGGCCCTGATTCAAGGACCCACACCTCCGAACTGAGCGGTGACCGTCAGAGAGCGGTGGCTTTCGAAGCCCTCTGCCAATCTGCTTTTCAGACGAGAACAGCGAGACCTTGATACCAAAGCTCCCTGACGGCCGCGGCTCCGTCTGGCCCTGGGACGCATACCGCCGCCAGCGGCCGTCGCGCTTCTGGCACAGGCTCTCCGCTTGATAAAATTGCACTACTCTATGTCACGCAACTTCAAAGACCTTTCAGAACAAGAGATTGTCGCGCTTGCCATTTCACTCGAAGAGGAGGACGAGCGCATTTACGCGGACTTCGCGAACGGGCTGAGCGAAACGTATCCGGCCACGGCCCAGGTCTTCGAGGCCATGCGCGACGAGGAGGCCAATCACCGCCGCCGTTTGATCGAAATCCATCGCGCGAAATTTGGTGAGCACATCCCGCTGATCCGCCGCCAGGACGTGAAGGGCTTCGTTCAGCGCAAGCCGGTTTGGCTCATCCGTCCGCTCGGCATCAACACCGTCCGCAAACAGACGGAGCTGATGGAGCTGGAGACGCGCCGCTTCTACGAGCGCGCCATGCAGCACGTCACCGACGCGAGTATCCGCAAGCTGCTCGGCGACCTGGCCGAAATAGAACGGCAACATTCGGCGACCGCCGAATCGCTGGAGCATAATTACCTGACCACCGACGCGCGGCACGAGGAAGACGCCACCAACCGGCGGCTCTTTGTCATGCAAGTCGTCCAACCGGGCCTGGCAGGCTTGATGGATGGTTCGGTCTCCACGCTGGCGCCGGTCTTCGCGGCCGCGTTTGCGACGCACAGTAGCAAGGACGCATTGCTGGTCGGGTTGGCGGCTTCGGTCGGCGCAGGCATCTCGATGGGTTTCGCCGAGGCCCTCTCCGACGACGGCTCGCTCACCGGGCGCGGCCACCCGTGGGCACGCGGTCTGGTTTGCGGGTTGATGACCACGGCGGGCGGTATCGGCCACACGCTGCCTTATCTCATTCCCGACTTCAAGATCGCGACCGGCGCGGCTGTGGGCATTGTCGCGGTCGAGCTTGCCATCATCAGCTGGATCCGCCATAGGTACATGGACACGCCCATCGTCTCGGCCACGCTGCAAGTAGTGCTGGGCGGCGTTCTCGTCTTTCTGACGGGCATCCTGATCGGCAACTCTTGACACTCGTCGTCTATCGGAATCGCGAAGCGCACGAGGCGGCTTGTGTGGCGCGGCTCTCCAGGCCCCGCACACAAAACCCGCTGCCCAGCAAGTAGTATTTACGGCCTGGCGTCATATCCTCGACGGCAATGCATGCTGGACACCGCTTGGCCGCGAATTCGAATGAGCCGCGCAAAACGATATACTGCCCTTCTAAGGAGATTTCTGAATTGTCCTCAATGACACGACGATCTTTCTATGTCGGCGCGGCTGCTGCCCTTTCCGCAACGCGCGTCTTTGGCGCCAATGACCGTATCCAGGTTGGAATTGTCGGGCTGGGCGGACGCGGCAGCGACCATCAGGCATCGTACATGCGCATTCCGGACGCTCACGTGGCCGGTCTGTGCGACGTGAACCAGGCTGCGCGAGAGCGGGCGCAGGCGCGCATCGTCAAAGCCGGCGGAGCGAAGGCGCTCGAGTTTAGCGACATGCGGGAGATGTTCGCGAGCCAGAGCATCGACGCCGTCTCGATCGCGACCCCCAACCACTGGCATGCGCTGGCTACGATCTGGGCTTGCGAGGCGGGCAAGGACGTCTACGTCGAAAAGCCGGCCAGCCACAATATCCACGAGGGCTTCCGTATGGTGGAGGTCGCGCGCAAGACACAGCGCATGGTGCAGGTCGGCATGCAGAGCCGCAGCACGCCGCTCAAGATTCGCGCGATCGAGCTCGTGCAGGGCGGCGTCATCGGCAAGCTCTACGCGGCCAAGGGGCTATGCTTCAAACGGCGCAAGTCCATCGGCAAGGCGCCCATCGAAGCCGTGCCGCCCGGCTTGGACTGGAGCATGTTCCTCGGTCCCGCGCAGATGAAGGAGTACTCCAAGACTCGTTTCGCCTACAACTGGCACTGGTTCTGGGATACCGGTAACGGCGACATCGGAAACCAGGGCGTGCACGAAATGGACGTCGCCCGCTGGGCGTTCGGCGATGTGGGCTTCCCGCAGACGGCCGTGGCAACCGGCGGGAAGTTCGTTTACGACGACGATCAGGAGACGCCCAACACGCAGCTTGCGAGCTTGGGCTTCGGAGATCGCGAGATCACTTTCGAGGTGCGCGGTCTGCTGACGGGACCAGAGGCCGGATTGCCCGTCAAGAACGGCAACACGGTAGGCGATATCTTCTTCGGCAGCGAAGGCTGGATGTGGGTGGATTATGGCGGCTTCCAGGTCTACAAGGGCGAGTCCAGCGAAAAGACCATGGATCAAAAGGGCGGCGAGGACGAAGACGGAACCGTCCTGCACATGAAGAACTTCCTCTCCGCGTGCCGCAGCCGCAATGTGAAAGAACTCCATGCCGATGTGGAGATCGGGGCAACCTCCGCCGCCTTCTGCCATCTGGCGAACATCAGCTACCGGACCGGGCGGCTCCTGCGCTGGGACGACGCTTCGAAGCACTTCGTGAACGATGCCGGGGCCGACGAGTTGCTCACGCGCAACTACCGCGCGCCCTATGTGGTCTGATTCGAGATCCTCTGCAGCCTGGTTGCGTGGCGCACGTATTCAGAGTGCGCCACGGGGGTGAGACCGTCCAAGCGGGGGAGGGCCGGCAAGCCGGAAAGCCCTTTCGTTCTTGTAGCTATTGCCCCCGTCTGCTACTCCCGCGTCCTGGCGTGCGGCGACTTGCTCTCCAACTTCAACCGCAACCAGACTGGAAGACGGCGTCCGATGGCGACAACCAGCTTATAACGCCAGCCGGGAATGACGATCAGCTTGCGCCTGGCGAGCGCCTTCAGAGACTCTTCGACCACGAATTCGGCAGGCATCCAGAGTTGCTTGGGGATCCGGTTCCGGTCGCCCCCCATCACGTCGTGGAACTCGGTATAAGTGAAGCCCGGGCAGAGTGCCTGAACGTTCACCGGTGAACCCAGACTGTCCAGTTCGACGCGCAATCCCTCGCTGAAATCGATCATCCAGCCCTTTGTGGCGCAGTATGAGACCGAGCCAGCGCTGCGAAAGAAGCCGGCCACGCTGGCGACATTGATGATTGCGCCGGCGCCGCTCTCGATCATCGCCGGCAGCACCGCGCGCGAAAGGCGCAAGGGCGCCATCACGTGCAGCTTGTGCATCTCCACTTGCCGGGCGTAATCGGTAGCGTGAAACAGCCCCTTCGTTCCAAACCCGGCGTTGTTGACGAGCAAGTCGACGGCCCCCTCGGCCTCCAGGCGCTTGGCGAAATCCTCGAGTTGGACGTCGTCCGCCAGATCGGCGCAAAACGGCTCGACGCGGACGTGGTGCGCCCGCTCCAGGTCCAATTGCAGTTGTTCCAGCCGCTCCATGCGGCGCGCGGCCAGCAGCAGGTTGTAACCGCGCGCGGCGAGCTTGCGAGCGAATACCGCGCCTAGACCGCTGGATGCGCCGGTAATTACGGCCAGAGGAGCTTCATTGGACGTCGCAGTATTAGACATAGGTGAATGGGGACCTCGCTGGTCTCCTATCGTAGCGATGCAGTGCGTGGAACACTACTCCAAGTTTGCTATGGCCGCCTGAGAACTGTTTAGTTGGGTTGGTGTTTGAGGCAGTGCACGGAAAGCACCTTGCTCCGGGGAGCCAGGAGGACGGCCACCCCATGCTGAAGGGGTGTTGGAGGCGGCGGGAGTCCAGGAGTGCGCCGGCCCCGACCCAGGCTGCGTGGCAAGCGTGCGTCGATGGCGATTGGCTCGGACTGGGCCGGAGCTCGTCAAAATCTGCTCCGCGTTTCGCTACAGGCGTGGAGGCTCGGAAAAGTGAGCAATTTTGAACAGACCCCGTGATGTTGCCTTGCTAGTTTCAGTCAGGTGCGCACGCCGACGCACCCCGCATGGGCGTGATGGCCCAACTACTCCTCCTACCATTGGGCCGGAGCACGCCCATGCTGAGGGCTCAGCAGCTTGATGGGGTGGATCAATCAATGAGTTCAGAGACACCTGACAGACAGTCCGATGACGGGACGGAGCAGATTCCCGATGTTCGGGAACCCAAGTCCTCGGAAGCGTGGCATCCCGTCTACCTTGTAACTGCTGACGAAATCCCCGACCAAAAACTAGACTGAGGCCGGGCAAGTACTCGAACGCAACATCACGGACCTACCGCCAATCACGCCTTCATAGGCGCCCAGGATCACAGTTGAAGCGTCAGCACGCCCGGGCTCCACGTCACACTCATTGAGGTGATCGCGAACAGTGCTTGATCTGCCCAACGAACCACTCAATTGCAATGCTTCCCATCAGGCATTCACGGCGTCCACTGCTGCCCGGAACGGTTAGCAGGGGAGAGCAACGCACTGGCAACCCTGGAGAACCTGCCTTCCCGTGGAATGCTGGTGAACCTGGAGCTTGGAGATAAGCGGCTCTTCGCACTTCCAGCACCGCTGGCGGGATTCTTCGAATCCTCGATGATGCCCGTGGGCAACGGGCACGCCTCGGCACTCCGAGGCATCGTCAGCCCCGAGCGAATTCCACCGCCCGGCTACTTGTGACTGCGCACCTTGAGCCAATTTGCGGTTTTCGCGCCAACGGCTTTAGGGCACGCTGCGGAATTCCTCCGCACACTTAGCTGGTATTGGAATTGCAGGATCACGTGGAGCATTTCCGCGCCCTCCCCGAGTGCATGTAGTTTGTCCGCGCAAGGAGGCCTCGTGCCGGCCCCTGATTCAGTGCAAGGCTGGGCCGGCGACGCCGCCCCCGGCAGCGTCCAGAATCTCAACGCTCGAGATCGTCTTCATGGACTCGTGGTCGGCAAAGGTCCACACGACGCGCTTGTCCCGCGTGACTTCAATCAGGTGGGGGGCCCTGCCGAACTGGCCGTGTCCCAGCCAGTTACTCATCACCGTATTGCCGTTGGGCAGCCGGTGCAGACCCGCCATGAACTTCAGGCTGATGCCGGGCAACTCGTCGCCCTGAACCTCCCAGACAGTTCGCCCATCCGGAGTAACCTCGAACACACGAGCCGTGGCGCCGCCCCTGTCCGCGCTGGCGATCAGCGTGTTGCCGTCCGGCAGGCGCACTGCGCTGTGCGGCCCGCCCGGCACCGCGACCTGCCAGACGACCTTCCCGTCCGGATCGTACTCGCGCACCACCTGGTCTCCGTAGTGAGCGACGAGGTAGTTGCCATTGGCCAGCCGGCGGGCATTGCGCATGTAGGCCGACCCACCATCCTGGCCCTCCGGCAACAGTCGGAGCTGTCGCACGATCCGGCCCGCTGGATTCAATTCCAGAAGACGGCCAGTATTTGATTCGCCGATGAATGTGTTGCCATTGGGAAGCCGCTGGCAGGCGTAAATCTCACTCACGGATTCGTAAGCGAACACCACCTTACGATCGCGGGTTACTTCCTTGACTCCGTGTCCCGTGTTGAACAGCAAGTTGCCATTGGGAAGCACCCAGATATCGTTCGCGTTGGGAGCATCGTAGGACCATTCCACTTTTCCAGCGGCGTCCACCAGGAACACTTTGCCTTGCGAGTAGTCGGTACAGGCGAATCGATGGCCCGCCGCGGCCACCGCGCTACCCAGGAGAATCAACGCACAGAGCAGCTTCATGACGGCGAAAAATGGACAACGGCGACCTTCGTCGCGGACGAAGCACTCCGCCGGTTATAGCCTCCGGCTCAGTCTACTGCTTGCTGGCAGCCCACAAATCACCGCCCCCTAGCACAGCCCAGATGCCGGAGTCACCCCGATCATCTGGGCCATTGCCGCAGTGCCATGGAGAACGCAGTCAGTCTTAAACGGAAGCCCTATTCAACGTCAGCCAGCGCCGATCGTGCGCCCACGTTATCGGGACTGGCCTCCAAGGCTTCTTTCAACTCCTTCTTGGCATTCGGTTTATCGTTCAAACCGAGGTAGCCGAGGCCAGCGGCATAATGCGCCGTTGCCAAAGTCGTTCGCTGAACGCTGAGCGCGTCCGGCGACGCGCTGAGATCCAGTTTGGCCGGACCCTGCTGGAGAGCATGATTGGCCGTATCCACCAGAGTTCGAAGCATCGCGGTCGCTTGTTCCGTCTGCCCGAGTTGCCGAAGCGAAAGCGCTTGATAATAAGACTGAATGTCGCGCGGTGAGAGCCCGCCGGAACTCGGACGCCTCGATCGCCGCGGCTCCAGCTTTGCGCCAGCCGACTTCTGCCAGTACGCCTTGGCTTGCGCCTGGTCGCCCTGTGCGGAATATGCCGTGCCAATCCAGTAGTTCACCTCCGGGGCGCGAATCTCTACAGCAACTCCTTCCGAGGGCAGATTCGACGGGATCACGAGCGCGGCTTCAAAGTCCGCCAAAGCCTCTTTGCGATGCTTTGCGGCAAGCTGTTTGCGGCCTCGCAGAATGTGGGCGTCGGTCCACATCTCGGCCACGTTGATGTTCTCGCCTTCCGCGACCGCGAACTCGCGGCTGTTCAGGAGTCGGATGGCCTCATCCGATTTGCCCAACGCGACCAGCAATCCGGCCTCCCGCGCCAGCGAGCCATCGCCCTGTCCGACGACCTTCTGGTTCTTCTCGAGCACGGCCAGGCGCTTGTCGGGAGTGACCCCATTCGCCTCATAAAACTCGTCCAATTCCGTGAAATGCCGGGAATAACGATCCCCGGCGGACACGGCCTGTTCCAGTTGCGCAATCGCTTTTTCGAGCGAAGGTCCGGACTTCCGGTATCCATAGGCAATCGCCAGATTACGATGAGCAATGGCTAAGGAAGGATCGATCGCGATCGAAGCTTCCCACATCTTTGCCGCCTCGGCGGGCTGCCCGTCGAACAGCAGAGTACCCAGGTAATATGGCGCGCGCGCGTCCTTCGGGTTGGCTTTCATCGCCGCCCGCAGCACGTCGGCCGCCTCGTACTGGAACGGGAAGACGTATTCAGGAGGCATCTTCTGCGCCAGCGCGAAGTACTCGGAAGCCTTCTCCGGCTGCTGCAGTTTTTCCGCGAAGTAGCCGAGATAGTAGTACACCAGCGGCTGGATCTTGTCTTTGTCCGGCGCTTCCGCGACGGACTGCTGGAGAACGTCAATGCCATCCTGCCACAAGCCGGCGTTCAGATACTCGGCAGCCGTCTCCGTTGCGGTGGCGGGATGAGTGTTCATCGTGGCGGTGAGTGTGCTTCGCACCGCGGAGTCTTTTGACGCCAACCAGCGCTCAGCCATCGAGCGAACGTCCAACGGATCCGACCTGCGATGCGCGGTCGCAAGCACCGTTAGCGCCTCCTCGGAGCGGCCCAGATGCCGCAACAAGGCGGCCTTCAGATTCAGCGCCCGAATGTTCAACGCGTTATTGTCGATTGCGCGGTCCACGAAATCCAGGGCGGCGGCGAAGTCCCCGCGCTGGGTCGCGATCTCGGCCACGCCGTAATATCCGGCGGCGCGCCAGGACAGGTTCCAGGTGGCGTTGTACAGATACTTATACGCCTCGTCGAACTTCCCTTCCGCCTTCAAGGTGAGCCCCAGATAGTAGATCGGCTCGGCGTCCTTGGGCGTGGTGTAGTTATGCTCCAGCCGTTCCAGCGCCTTGCGGAAGAGCTGTTCGGCTTCGGCGAAGCGCTCCTTCCTGAAGTAGTTGATGCCCAGGACGGTGTTCACGCGGGCGTCGCCGGGATCGCGCCGCAGCGCTTCCTCCCAATACGGCTCGGACTTGATGGAGGGATCGTGGAACTGCTCGGCGCGAAGCCCGATCAGATACAGTTCCTCCACCGTCTTCACCTGTGCCGGCGGCAGCGGGGAGGTCACCGGTTTGGGCATGGGTTCCGGCGTCAGACGGATCGGAGAATACGAAACGAGCTCTTTGCCATCGGCCGAAATCGAGGCGACCAGATCGTGCTGATCGATGCCGGCGGGGACGGTGACCTTCTTGGAGTAAGGCTTGCCCGGATCGATGGCGATCGTCTCTTCCAGCAGCACCTTCGAGCCCGCCACGAGCCGGACGATGGCCGCGGCGTGCGCCGAGGTCGTATTGAATCCGAAAGTCGCAGTGCCGTTCTTATCCACATCCAGGTTCACGGCCGCATCGAGATTCGCTTTCTTCACCCCGCCGATGTCGCGGAACGGGTACCAATTCATGGAGAAGGACTTCTCGTCGAAGGGCTGGAGCCAACTGTAATCTGGCTGATTGTCGGAGTAGGCGCCGACCATGAGTTCGTCGTACGGGCCATCCGAGTCGGTGAGAATGCGATCCCACATACGGCCGCGCGGTCCGTCGCCCCAGGTCCAGACCTTCTTGCCGGGCACGATGTTGTGATCGGCGACGGCCATGGTTCCGGCCTCTTTGCCGTGGTCATAGCCCGCAAAGAAATCGTCGGCGTAGTTCCACGCAAAAATCGAATTCGCCTGGACTTGGTTTTTGTACCAACTCACGTCCACGCCCTTCGTGAAATCCGCGCCCGCATAAATCGAGTTGGCGATCGGCCATTTCACGAACTCGCGCTTCCCATGAAATGTTCCGTACTGCGTGCTGGGCGGGAAGATGACCTGATAGTCCTCGTTGACGTGCACCGCCACGTTGGCGAAGCAGAGCATTGAGTTCACGACTGGGGTTCGATTCAGGATCCGCACACGCGCCTCGATGTACGATTTGCCCGGCCGCAGCGTATAGCCGACAGCCCAGCGCATGCGCTGGCGGACTTCCAGTTCGCCCACCCAGACCGTCTTGCTGCCATCGGCGTTCTCCTCGATGCTGTACTGCACCGGGAGAAACGTGGAGGCACGGTGATGGTGCGGAATGTTCCATTCGATGCCACCGGAAATCCAGGCGCCGATCAACCCGATCAGTGCGGGCTTGATCACGTGCTGGCGGTAAATGAAGTTATAGCCATTGGTCTTGTCGACGCCTTCGAAAAGGCGGCCGCCGATCTCCGGAAGGACGCCGACGCGGATGTACTCGTTTTCGAGGTAGACGATCTTGTAAGTCTTGTCGACCTTTTGGTGGGTCAGGTTGTCGTAAAGCGGATACGGGTAGACAATTCCCTGCGCACCCTGAGAGCTTCGTCCCAAATCGAATATCGGATTCGGCTCCGGGTCGCCCGCGACGTAGGTCGGGATGACCGTGTTCTCCTCCCACGCCTTGACGGACGACGCATCAGCGGCGTGGATCAGGGGAGGGACTCCAGCGAGCAACGCGAAGCCGGCCGTCAAACAAAACCAATTGCGCAATGTACGGATCATGGCACTCCATTCCCATCAAAATCATATACCGGCAAGGCGTGCCGCGGGGGGAGTCGCCGCAAGAAACTTGAAACTCGTCATCCCACGACCGCGGCTCAAGGGATAACAACCAACTGCAGAACTTGCGGCAGTCGCCTCGCCGCGCGCACGCTCCAAGGAAAGCGCACGGACTGGATCAGCGCTTGGTTGCCTTCGTTGCTTGCGGCGGCTTCCGGACCGGTTCTTTGGCCGCTTTTGCGGCCTTTTTCGCCTTGCGCTTCAGATCCCCCAGCGGGTCCGCCGGCTGGTAGCCAAGCTCTTGCGAAAGGACTTCCACCAGGCGGCTCAACACCTTCACCCG
>Ga0302278_10004325_pt1 | contig 14747 bp, 12 predicted proteins | sample III_Bog_N3_2_FD_194543 | JGI IMG/M metagenome (GOLD analysis project Ga0302278, IMG submission 194543) | Peat permafrost microbial communities from Stordalen Mire near Abisko, Sweden - III_Bog_N3_2 | ecosystem: Environmental > Terrestrial > Soil > Wetlands > Peat | place: Sweden: Abisko... | reverse complement strand
CGTTCGGTGGCGTGAACAGCCTGAGGGACGTGGCGATGCGTTACGGAATGACGGAGCAGAATCTCTTCCAGCTGATGCGCGGCCACCGGGACCTGCTGTCTCGCGCGGCGGACCCGGAGTACGAGATATGAGCCTCGATACGCGGCTGGCAGCGGCTCTCGACGGCGCCCACAACGCCCCCCCGCTCCAAGCAGAGGCCGCGGGGTCCTTCATGCACGACGGGCACCGACATCGCATCGAGAGGATCCGGTTTTTGGGGCCGCCCGCGAGCTACGACTACGTTCGCATCGGGATCTTCGCCGGAATTCATGGGGACGAACCCTCGGGAACGGCCGCTTTGAGCATTTTTCTCAGCTCGCTCCTCGAGAATCCCGCCCGGGCCACAGGATACGAGTTGTTTGCATACCCCGCAGTCAATCCTGTGAGCCTGGAGCGAGGAACCAGAGGGAACTGTTCCGGTTTGGACCTGAATCGGGAATTCTGGAGAGATTCCAGGGAACCCGAAATCGGGATCATCGAACGCGAACTGCGCGAGAATTGCTTTAATGGTCTTATCGCGCTGCACGCGGACGACTCGTGCGAGGGCACCTACGGGTATTCACACGGCAATACGGTGGAGGACAGCCTGCTCAGGCCGGCACTGGACGCGGCCGGAAAGGTGCTTCCGAGGGACCAGCGTCCGTCGATTGACGGATTCCGTGCACGCGAAGGAATCATCTCGGACTGCTATCAAGGCATCTTAGCCCCGCCTCCCGAACAGCGTCCGAGGCCCTTCAATTTGATCTTTGAAACTCCAGCCAAAGTGGCCCTCGGCCTGCAGGCAGCAGCCCATGTTGCGGCGCTTGACGCAATTCTCGCCACATATCGAGGATATCTGTCCTACGCACAGGATCTTTAGAAACCGCCAGGATCGACAACGAAGAACCTGTGGGTAACTATAAGGAACTGAATGGGGAAGAGGAATGAGCCCACGAATGTCTACCTAGCCCTGTAATTCTTCCGGAATGAACTCAAACTGCTGCAACTACCTTGCCGACATCGCTCATTTTCGCTCCCGTCGCAAACAACGCCCTAAATAATAGATCTAGGGAGACGTCGGATTCCGCAGCCTCTAGTTTAGCTATTCGAGATTGGCTCGAGCCAATACGGCGCGCGAGTTCAGTCTGTGAATAGTGTAATCGCAAACGGCGGCTGCGCACCTGTTCGGCCAACGACATCCGTAGCGACACCAAGGTACTTTCCTCCGGGCTAAGGGCCAGAAATTCATCGGCAGAGCCCACTTTGAAGCCGGCGGCTTCGAGACGTTGTTTTTTTGCAGGTTTCATAGAATAGATTCGTAGATCTTCAGGCGACGTTTGCAGTTATCGAGGACGGCTTGGGGAGTCTTCTGTGTCGTTTTGTTGTGCACCTCTAGGATGACCAGGGCATCAGCCGAGTTATGATAGAAGATGCGCCAGTTCTTGGTTTCGTCACGAATGCGAAGCTCGTGGCAACGCGATCCTATGTCCGGCATGGGACGGGAATGCGGAAGGCCGATATTTTCGCCCTTCTGCAGTCGCCGTAGCAACATGCCAGCCTCAATCCGGGCCTCACCTGAGAATGGAGGAGTCTTGATTTCTCCCTCCATCCACACGAGTGGCTTGTCGGCTTGAGACATGGAAAACTAGTATGTCAGTTGCGATATATGTCAAGGCCGACATTTTTTTGGTCGTCCTCGCCAAGGTAACTAAAAGAAACTAAATAGGACGCGCCATTGTGGCTCATTAGAATCCGCATGATAGCCGTCATTTAGTCACCCTGAGGGCACATTCTCCGGTTCTGGACCCTCTGATTTCATATCTGGACTCCGAGCGATTCGGATCAATCCTCGAAGACTGACCTCCCCTCCCTTGCTCGCTGTCAGGGTATCATCTAGTTGCTCCCGCGTGATCTTCCCAAGCGGCCAAAGTTGAGAAACGCGGGCTCGCGTAATACCCTCCCTTCTAGCTATTTCCGCACAAGAACGAACCCTACCCTCTCGTAAATGTGCGGTCCACGAGTGGACCTTGAGAATCACCGACCAAAGGTACGATGCGGTCCCAGTAAACCGGCGCTTCTGCGGAATTTCCATGGTCGCTTTCCTGATAGAATTCCTCGCCGTCTCGAAGGGCATCGAGACTCGCAGAATTTTGTCTCGGATCCCTCCTTGGGCAGCCATTTCAGGATCAGAGACACAATTTTCGACGGCTTTTTGTGTCAGATGCGTAATTGGGTCTCGATACCCATGCTGGGATGAAACGATTCAGTTATCGGCACGCGGCCTAAATAGATCCACTGAGACCTTCAAAACGCTTACAAGTCCTAGGATTCAGTTAAGTATACTCACCTACGTTTCGGCGTAGAATTGCATTGAGCTAATTAGGATGGAATAGATGGTTCAGGAAACGGAGCCCTGACTTTCCAGCACACCTGGGCTTGGAGGCGCACTTTGAGAACGAATCGCCCGGTCGACAACATTTGCAACCGGCCCGACAAGGAAGAGCGCATAGTAGGGAGCGTCGACCACGCCATTAAGGCGCAAAACCATTTCCGCGACGGCAATGAGCGACGCGACCAAACATTGAGAGCGCCATCCCCGCACCGTCGTCGGCGGGTCCGTAATCATGAAAAAAACGAACAATTGATACATTGGCCCGGTCAGCGGCGCGACGGCCGAGAGCCATGGATTGCCCGTGACCTCACTCCGGATCCATGAAAGGAACAGAAAGGTCCCGACATAGGACGCGCAGATGTGGAATCGCCTGAGGCGGAAAATGATGACCGAACCGATGCACCAAACCGTGATCATCGGCCAAAGCGTATTGCCCCATTGAATGCTCAGGGAGGCGACGGCCGCCGGGTAGAGGAAGAGCATCGCGCTGACCCCGAAGTTTGACGGATTCCAGATGTGCCGGCCACGCCAGCGGATGGCGTACTTGGACAGTATGGACAGGGAACTACACAGCATGTAGGGCCACAGAAACGGCGAGCGAACAAGGATACCGACGCTAATCCCGGAAATGTAGGCGCTGGCGAGGTGCGGCCATTTCCCGAGGACCAGGCGGGAAAGGATTATTTCCATCCCTATCGAGGTGGCGATGGCGAGCAGAGTGCGCCCCCCGCTTTCCAGGACCCCAAACTCGAACTGCCCGGCAAGGAGGATACACGTGATGAACAGCGGCGGCAGATAGCGGTTGTTCGGGCTGAAAAATCGCGACTGCCACGAGGGAGCATCTGCCATCGGGGTTTCGCTTGGGACTCTGGCGACTGCTGTGTTCACTTGGGTTCCTCGATATGGTTCAGGGTGTCGATTGGTGGGGATTCCAACGTCTGCACGCGCCCGGAGGGCCATCTAACGGTGACACTATCGACCGCCCTTGCCTCTCCCAGTCCAAAATGCAACCGCCGTTGGTTTTCGGCTGCAAAGCCGCTCGCAGCCTCGACTTCCTGAAGTTGACTCTGGCCGTTCCATTTGACCCTCACCTGCGCCCCGATCGCGCTGCGGTTGCTGGCCCCCCCCTTAAGTTCAAACTCGATCCAATTTCGGCCCGGCTTCACATGGTTGCGATAGAGCAAGAGGGGCCCTCCTTGGTTGGCAACGATGACATCCAGGGACCCATTGTTCTCCAGGTCGGCCAGGGCCACGGCACGGCCGTCATAGGTTTCCGTGACTCCGACGGCCTGGGATACATCAAAGAATCGGCCGTCTCCTCCATTGAGCCAGAGACGTTTCCTCTGGAAGCCGGCGAGGCTCCGGCCCCGCATCGCCGGCCAGTTCTTCGCATCCGAGATGATGCTGGCGTTTCCACCCGTGATTTCAGAGAAGTCGTACCAGTAATTGCTTTCCGACTTGGCCGAGACGTAGCCATTCACCAGGAAGAGATCGAGGAACCCGTCATTGTTGAGGTCGCCGAACTGCGCCCCAAAGCTCCATCCTCCGAGTTCTATGCCCATCGCCGAGGCTAGGTTCGAGTACTTCAGTGATCCCGGGGCCTGGGGTACCCAAAGGTTGTTGCCTTGAACGAGGACTCCATCCTCGGAGATGTTGGATACATAGATCGAAAGGGCGCCGGAATTGAGGACATCTCCGACACTCGCGTTCATGCCGCTCTTCGGACTGTGTCCGACCCCCGACTCCTCCCCAATCTCTCTAAAACGGCGACCGTTGGGTCCGGCCTCATTGATGTACAGCTGCGATACCCCGTAGTCGTTCGCGAGGAAGAGATCGGGCATCCCGTCGTTGTTGAAATCGGCTGCGATCACCGCGAGCGTCCATCGGGTGCTGTCCAGACCGACCTCGTGGGTGACGTCCCTGAACGTGCCGTCTCCCATATTGCGAAAGAGCCATTTCCGCCCGCCATTGTTCGCGTACTCGAAGCTGTTGGGCATAACCTTCGTCGTTGGCGTCGACTCGAGGCGGACGTCGTCTGGCCAATAGCCCGCGATGAACAGGTCCAGCTTCCCGTCGCCGTCGTAATCGAGCCAGGTTGCGGCACCCGCGTTGATCCAGTCGGGCAGCCCCGACCGGTCGGTGACCCGGGTAAAGCCACGGCCGTGGTCGTTGTGGAACAGCTCGGGCTTCCCCCACTTGTAGACAAACAGGTCCTCGTAGCCGTCATTGTCGTAGTCGGCCCAGACCGCCCCCATGCAGACGCCGGTGCCCGGCTTGTTCAGGTCCGCGATGCCGAGTTCTTCAGCAACGTCGACAAACCGGCCGTTCCCAAGGTTGCGGTAAAGGTGGTTCTTGCTGCCAGGACTGCTGTTGGTGACATAGATGTCATTCCAGCCGTCGTTGTCGTAGTCGACAATCGACACCGACGCGCCCATGGAACCGATCATCGGCGCGATGTTCTGCAATTTCTGGTCCACGACCGGGATCGAGTGTACCATGTGGATCCCGGACGCCTCAGCGACTTCCTCGAGCGACATTCCGTAGCGATCCATGGCCGACTGCTGCCTGGCGAGGTCCGCGTCGGCTCTGCGCTTTCCGCGAAGGTACAGGAGCGGCCCGAACAGGACCGCAATTAGCAATAATGCGAGCACCGTCTGCTTTGAGGTCTTGCTCATATCCAGCTCCCAGCGGCTACTTCTCGCGACAGGGTCGGGGTGGACCGCAACGTGGAGGTTGCGCCGAAAAGGGCGGTGGGCATCAAAGGGTTTCCTCGTTTAGATTTGTCGTACTAGGTGGATTGCGCGTGCCTGAGGCCAAAGGTCACTTCTTTAACACCCGTGACCCAGACTTCCCATTCAAAAACGCCGGAAGGCGAGATCTTTGAAAGTTCGAAAATCCAATCGCCTCTCATAGCGAATTTCGGGCTTCCCACATACTCTCCAGCGGGCTGACTTGGCGAAATATTTGTGGTGAAATGCAGGCCCAAAGGGGGGAGCGTTCGAGCATCGCTGAGATTGTTTAAATTCGCTCGGCCACACAATCCCGACCTATCGCAACCCGCATCGGGCCAGCATGGCCCCGATCTCCGCATCGGTCGCGTCCAATTTTTCGCCATTCCTGTACAAGTCCCACGGAGACGCTGGAAACCACGGGTCGCGGCTCACATCGGTGAAACCTGCCACGTCGTAAGCCTGGACCGCATCGCGCACCCTTGCTCCCAGGTTGGCGCGGCCCGGTTCCTCAAGGGACAACGCCTTCAGGCGGGGGCCGAAGACGGGATGCCGGCACAGGAGGAAATCGGGGACCAGGGAGTTTTTCCCAAGGCGACGCGCAGCCTCCGAGAAGCTCGCTGCTGTGAAATAGAGGAGGCTCATCCGCTTGAAGTCGTCAAATCGGCCCATTCTTGCGTAGAGCGCATTAACGAGCCGGGCCGTAGCCTCAAATTCACGCGTCGTCGTATCCGCGTAGTCCGTGAGTCCGGGCCCAAATTCGGGCATCCCAAGGCTGCGCATAAGCCGCGCAAGCCGCTGCACGCCGAGAAGCGTAAGGGGAAAGCCGGTCGAAAGAAGGGGGTCGATGACACCGGCCGCAGACGGCAGGAGGGCCCAGCGCTTACCGGCCACCTTTCCACTTTGGAATGCCGTCCTGGGCAGCCAAACAAACGGCATCGTCGCACGCGCCGAGGCAAACTGTTCCCCTATCGAAGGAAGTTCGCGCATTACATTCGACCATCCCTCCTGTCCGCGGCGGAACTCCAGCCGCTCGGCCACGGCGTCAACAGCCACGACACCGGCGCTTGTTCTCCCGTTGTTGAACCTTAGTACCCATACCCATCCTCCATCGAAGACGTGGTGAACGGCCGCCTGCTCGGGGGGAAAAGGCGGTGCGCCCGGCGTAAACGCGGCGGACAACGGCGAAACACCCTCGAAATGGGCATAGAGCGCCTGGGTGTGCGGGAACCCTTCTACAGGCTTCTCTTGAAGGTGCATCAACCGGTGGAAAAACCCTCGGGGGCCGCTGGCATCGACAACGAAGCCCGCAGTGATCTCGATGCCCCGTCCTTCGCGCACGCCCGAGAGCACGACATGGCCAGGTTCCTCGGCGGCGAGGTGCAGCACTGTCTCGTCGCGATAGTCGACTCCCATCGCCGCCGCCCGTTCGGCAAGGTAGCGATCAAATTCAGGGCGGTACCAATGAGTGTCGGCGACGCGTTCATTCGGGCTGGCGCCGACCATGAGTTGGCGCGAAAGCGCGGCCCCGGGATCCACGGGAAAGCGCTGTCCAAGATCGTGTTTGTAGAAGGTGAAGCCCCGCTTGAGTCCGCAGGCAATGTCCGGGTGCTCATTCTGCCAGGTCCCCCACTTGGAGAGGGAACGAACCTCCGGCATCTGGAACTCGTCGCAGATCTCCTCCAGGAGGAGATTGGTCAGGGGTGTCGTCGATTCGCCGATGGCAAATCGCGGATGCCTTCCTCGCTCAACTAGGACTACCGACAGGCCGAGGCGCCGGGCGGCCATCGACATGAGCGATCCGGCGAATCCCGAACCGACCACCGCGAGATCGAAATGCTCCCTTGTCACGTGCCGCAGCAGCTAAAGCGGGATATGAGGGGGACGGCCGCTGCGCCATGCGAAATCGGGAAATCGGCCGATTTCACGACCCAATCCGGCGCGTCCCCAGGCGGCAATATATTGCGACTCACGGGATCTGCCGATTCGACGCCGGCTTCCGCGCAAGGACCATCGAACCCACCCAACGTGTGTTGTAGTCGCCTATCCAGGCCTGGTCGAGGCCTGCGGGCCGGTCCTGCCGCCCATATGCCTGGTCATCCATCGAGCGGAATGGCAGGGGCCCGACTTCCCAGCCCCGAAGGACATGGAAATCCGCATCCTTGTCCCACCCGTAGGCGTACAGGAAAAAATCGCGGTCCGTGCCCGGAGGCTTCGGAACAAAGCGGCTGGCCTCAAACGTGAGCGCAAGTTCATCGCCCCCATTGAGGATTGCCAGCCGGTCGTCGCCCCCTTCGATCAGCGCCCGCACATCGCCATACCTTGTGCACCAGCCTGCGGGAGTACGGTCCCACGGCGGCGAGCCGACCACTTGGTCGTATTGGGGAGTGAGCGGTTGAGCGGGGGCCTGGGGCAAATAGCGGCTGAATCCCCGCCAGTGCAGGCCCGCCGCGTCTGCGTGGATGGACTGCTGCCTCGTGGCTTTGGAATCGATCCGCTCGCAGAGAACTGCTTCGTCCCAATGAATTTCAAACGATGTCGTGAGCCGAAGGCTGTGCGCCCCGTTCGGCAGCTTGCCTTCCAGGTCCACGAGTATCGTCTTAGTCTTTCCGCAAGGGGCGCCGACTTCGGTGTCCACCTTCCGCCATGAACCATCGGGAAGTTGCACCTCAAGCGTCGGGAATGGGGGCCCAACGGAGGGGTCAATCGATGCCGCGATGTTGGCCATCCCTCCGCCGAATTGAAGCCAACCCGTAAGCGCAAGCACAAGCGGCTTTCTCGTATCCACCGCCCCGAAGTCCATGGTCACCGAATACGGCTCCGCAAAACCGCGCAGCTGCGGACGGCGCAAAGCTGTCGGGGAAACCATCCTTCCGTCAGTCCTGGCGAGTTCCGAGGTCACCTCAAGCCCGTCGCTCCGGACGGCATGCACTGGCGCCCCGAGCGGCCTTAGGGTCCAGATTTCGGGGGGTGGGAAGGGCCCGGAGGCCCGCAGCTTGCTCGTGCTATAGACGATCGTCCCTGAAGGATGGTCGACCGCCATGAGGCGCGCCTCGTCGAGGTAAAGGACCTCGCGCAGCTCATCGGTAACACGAACCTCGTACGCGCCGTTATGGGGAGGAAAAGTTTCGTCGTTACCCAGCGCCAGCATCTCCTCCGGATTTGAAGGCACGAGTCTGGACTTGGTGAGCGGCAGGCCCAGGGGTGCGGCCCCTAGGATATCCGTCACAAAGCGGAATCCATGGCCGTCCCAGGCGTAAAGATACGGGCAGGAGCCGCTCGGCAGCTTGGGCTCCACGACAGCGACCGGCACCGCCGGGACCGCCACATCCAATGTGGTCGTGGCCAAGTCGGACCAGTGGACCGTTAACGCATCCAGCTTCGAATGAGAACCGATGCCGATCTCAATCGGAAGCGCATGCACGAAACGGCTGGTTCGCCAATTGCCGGCGCTCACGTCGATCCGCATGCCCAGCGCGCTGGCATTTGAGCGCGTACCCGTGAGGTGAATCTTCAGCTGGCGATTCGCATTACCCCCGTCGTTGCGCCAGAATTGAAGCCCCTTTGGCGTTGTGAGAATCAGGTCACTGGAGCCACCGCCGTCAAAATCGGCCGCGATCGCACCGTCGACCGGGCCAACCGTGTTGAGGCCCAGGGAGGCCGTGACGTCGCGGAACCCCGCGTGTGCCTCGTTCCGCCACACCCGAATTCCGTCGGGCCCGTACGCAAGGATGTCAAGCCAGCCATCATTGTCGAAGTCCACGAGGACTAGGCCTGCCGTGCGAAACCCCGCGGTCGGGAGGCTTACCGGGTCCTTGTGGCCGCTGAGGAGCACCTTGATGCCATCCTGCGTCGCGAGAACAACATCGAGTTCCAGGTCATTGTTTAGGTCCCCGACCGCAATGATCGATGCTGCCGGCCATCCGTCAGACACCGCGCTTGGGGCAAATGCCGAGGCCCTCCTCTTTGTGAAGTAACGCGGCGGCTGGCCCTTCATCGCGACGAATACGCCAGGGAGGCCGTCGTTTCCCCAATCCGCCATTTCAATCGCCGTCGCGCCTGGGAGAGTGCCGGGAAGACCGGAGTCATCTACGTTCGTGTCAAACGACGAACTTCCTATGTTGCGCGAAACCTGGAGGCCGGAGTTGCCCGGCATTATTGTGACAAGGTCCAGGTTTCCGGTGACGTCGAGGTCGCCGAGAAGGCCTGAAACCGCCCGAACCTGCCCGAGCCCGGTGGAATCTGAGTAATCATAGGCCCTTCCCTCGGAGGTTATCTTGTAGACGCGGGAGCCGTCCTCCCCAAGGACTACCACACAGCTGGAGCCGTCATTTCCCAGGTCCCCCACCAAGGCAGAACCATATTTCGCACCACGTTCCGCTGGCATCGGGCGACCAAGCGGTGAAAAATGGCCCAGCCGGTTGTCGAGGAGGCGAAACTCCCCGCCCGGCTCGCGGGCCACGATGCTGTTCCTGCCGTCGTGGCCGTAGTCGACGACTGCGATCGGCCCCTTGTAGTCGGCCGCCTTACCCCCAAATGCGGCATCCGTTGAATTGACAAAACGAACGGGAATGCCGGGGCTCACCGGCTGTTCCAGAATGAACGGTTCGAGTGGCTTCGTGTATGCGCATTGCTCGAGCGCGGCGGGGTCCAAAGGCCCCGGTTGCCCTTTCGCGGCGAGTTGCAGGTGCTGGCGAAGCTCGTTGGCTGCCTCGTCGGTCTTGCCCAGGCGATCGTAGAGCCGGCTAAGGAGATAATGCACCGTCGGGTGTGTGGGATCGTAAAACGCTACCGCCTGGAAGTCGTTCAACGCCTCCTGCCTTTCGCCCAAGGCATCATGCGCCAGGCCCAGCTGGAAATTCAATGCGGTGACGCGTGTATCAATGGCCTGTGACTGCTGAAATGCCTGCACGGCCGCCTTCCATTGCGAGAGGTGCATGTAGGCGCAGCCCATCAGATAATACGCCGCAGGATTGTTTCGATCCAAGGCGAGCGTCTGCTTCGCCATTTCCACCGCATCGGCCTCCCGGTTTAGCCTTAGGTAGGCATTTGCAATGTTGAGCCTGGCGTCCGTCGACTCGGGCGATGCATCGAGCGCCTTGTTGTAAGCCCGGGCTGCCGCATCCAGGTCTCCCTTCCGCATGAGGTTGTTGCCGCGATTCATCAATCTCACAAAATCCTCGTTGCCCGCATGGTGCCACAGCAGCCACGAACCGGCGGCCAGCACGGCAAGAATGATGGCAGACCAGAATAGGCGCATTCGCATATCGGACCCTATTGGCTCCAACATTGCGCAGGGAAAGTCGATTACGAATTCGCGCGCGACACCTGCCAGCGCTGCATTTTGGAGGCGCCGCCATGTCGCTCGACAGGGTCGAGGCTACCGGTGGCGTGCGGTGCCGAAACAACTCACGGATTCGGCGATCGCTGCAAGCGAAGCTGCATTGGCGGACCGCGATCCTCGTTATCGGCCCCCCAGCTTTCGGCCGTCTCACGGCACCTTGGTGATCGACCATACGAGCTTCACAGGGGCGAAGTCGCCCTTCTTCAGGTGCGTGAGCTGCAGTTGATTTCCGCAAAGGCATTTCTACCAGAGTGAACCGCGACCCGACATCGCTAGGGCCCAGGCACTTGATCACGGTTGGATCGCATGCGTTAATCTTGAAAAACAAGGACATTGGGTCCGTTACCGGCGTAAGCTTGCAAACCAAGGCATCCCTGTAACCCGGCAACTCACTCACGAAAGCGTTTGAGAAGTCGCGACACGAAACCGTGTTGCGCCTTGACCGCGCCGGTGCCGGCGGCAAATTGTTATCCCGCCAACAAAATCAAAAATAATATCATGGAAAAATTAGACGCTATTCTCGCTAACCAGTCGAAGCTACTCGCGAACCAGGAGACGATCGAGGCCAACCAGTCCAAGATCATCGCCAATCAGAAGAAATTCGAGAAGGTGCTCGGCAACCAGGGTGAAATTAAGACCAACCAGTCCGCCATCCTCAAGAACCAGAAGAAGTTCGAGAAGGTGCTCGGCAACCAGTCGAAGGTCCTCGCGAACCAGGGGACGATCGAGGCCAACCAATCCAAGATCATCGCCAATCAGAAACAAATCCTCGCTAATCAGAAAGCGATTCTCGCGAAGTAAGGCGCGCCTGCCGGTGTGGATGGGGTCTGTAGGAAGATTCGAAAAGGGGCCGAGTCAGGAGACTTCCATCCCACCAAAGGTGGGACCTTGCCGAAAACCTAGGGGGAGAATTTTGGAAGGTACGACAGAGCGGGGTGTTGAAAAATTAAGGTGCCTTAGAGGTACTTCGGATGGCGCTTCACCCATTCGGCTATTCCCGAGGCAAGGATCGACCCGTGGCCGCCGTTTACCCCTATTTCAACTCTGTTCACCCCAAAATATTTGTGTGATTTGCCGCGAAATTCTTTCTTTAGTGAGCGCGGTTGCCCAGATCTGGGCATAGGCACCTTATAAGTGCCCTGTAGCAGGTAGTTCTAAACGTCGCATTTTATGAACATGAATAAATTAAGAGTGGCAGCAGCCTTCGGGATTTCATTAGTTATCTTTATCGGATGCATTAGGGCCGCGGATGATTCAACGGCCGCACCCTCGACGCCGGCCCCCGAGTTAACAAGAATCAAGGTCGGTTGCATTGGCATCACCTGCGAGGCGCCGCTCTACGTGGCGATCGAGAACGGGTACTTCAAAGAAGAAGGGTTGGATGTTTCGCTGACAAAATTCAGCAATTGGTCGACCTACAAGGACGCGCTGGGTCTTGGGCAATTCGACATCACCCATCACCTGATCATGATGTTCCTAAAACCCATCGAACAGGGGATGGACGTCAAAATCCTCGCCGGCGTGCACCGTGGGTGCCTGAGGGTCCAGGCTTCCACCACGGGCGGTGTTCAAAACCTGGGGGATCTGCGCGGCAAGCGCATCGGCGTGCCGGGCATGGGCACGCCGCCGTTCATTTTCGCCAACCGGGCGCTGGCCTTGAAGGGCATCGATCCGTCCAAGGAAATCACCTGGAAGGTCTATCCGGCCGGCGAGTTGAAACTGGCATTGGAGCTGGGCGAGGTGGACGCGGTGGCAGACTCGGAGCCGATCGGCACCCTCCTTCTCTCCAGCGGGAAGGTCAAGAACATCGCCGACCAGGCGGTCGACGAGCCCTTTGCCAGCGAGTATTGCTGCGCAGTCGTGGCAAATGGGAAATTCGTCGCCAATAACCCGAAGGCCGCCGCGGCCGCGACGCGCGCGATCCTGAAAGCCGCCAAGTGGGTGGAGGCCAATCCCCGAGCGGCCGCTATCATGGCAGTGCAAAAGAAATATCTGGCCTCGACGCCGGAAATCAACTCCGTCGCCATTTCGCATCTGAGGTACGAGCCCAGTATCTCCGGAGGTGAGAGGGCCGTGAGATCGGCTGCGGTGGCGATGCAACAAGTTAAGATGCTCAATGCCTCCACTGATATTGACGACCTAACACGGCGCGCTTTCCTCCATTTGGACGGCGTTTCCGATGACTGGCTCAAATCGGTCCAGGTCGAGAAGTTGGCCGAGGGCCAGTTGCTCCCCGACCAGGATGCTCGTGTTCGCGTTGAAATCGCTGCCCACGGCACAGAATTTTTCTCGTCCTGCTGCAGTGCAGCCGTGGCAAGCAATTGACGCGGTCCATCGAAGAAATCAGTAGGAATCAGGCAGGGCGTCCGACTCCTTCCATCCCCGGATTGCCATTCAGAACCCTTCTGACGGTTCCGGCGGCAGTCATAGGGGCGATGGTGGTCCATGCGGCCGTCTCGCGCCAAGAGCCTGCAACGCAGACCCATTCCTACTGGGTTTTGCTGGGGACGGCGCTGGCAATCTCCTTGGGGTTATCGCTAGTCCAGCGGTGGTCCAAGAGCTTGCGGCAATGGATGGGCCACATGTTCCCAATCATCGCGGCGGCCGTGGTGCTCTTGACCCTCTGGTCCGTGATCACTTCGGGGTTTCGTTGGCTACCGCTTCCCTATTTCCCTAGCCCCGCAGGGATTCTGCAAAGCATGATTGAGGACCGTGCCCTGCTGTTTGACAGCACCTGGCATTCGTTGCTGCTGCTGCTAGGCGGGTACACGCTGGGTGTCGCAACCGCATTGGTCACAGGGGTGTGCATCGGCTGGTTCGACCAGGCGCGCTACTGGGGAATGCCGGCATTGAAACTCATTGGGCCGATTCCAGCGACAGCGTGGATCCCCCTGGCGATGGTGCTGTCGCCGTCGCAGACGTTGTCCGCGGTGGGATTGATCGCGCTGTCCGTGTGGTTCCCGGTGACCATGTTAACCGTCTCTGGTATCGCCAATACGCGCGCGTCCTACCTGGACGTCGCGCGCACCCTTGGCGCGGGGCGCGGCTACCTCATCTTCCGCGTGGCGGTACCGGCGGCAATGCCCAGCATTTTTATCGGGCTGTTCATGGGCCTAGGCACCTCATTCCTGACATTGGTTGTCGCAGAAACGGTCGGGGTCAAATCGGGCCTTGGATGGTATTTAAGCTGGGCCCAAGGCTGGGCCGAGTACGGCAAGGTTTACGCAGCCCTGATCATCATGGCAGCGTTTTTCTCAACGATCATAACGGTGCTGTTCAAACTCCGGGACCGGGTGCTCGTCTGGCAGAAAGGGGTGATAAAGTGGTGACAATCACCGCACCCGATGTCGTTAGAGAACCTTCCTCACTCCGCGCGCGAGGGGTGACCAAGAGCTTTGTCGCGCACGGCGATTCCGCGGTTCGCACGCTGGCGCTTTCGGATGTTTCGTTCTCGGTCGAGGCCGGCGAGCTGGTTACCATCATCGGGCCTAGCGGCTGCGGCAAATCGACCCTGCTGAGGCTCCTGGCGGGGCTGGAAACCCTGGATGCGGGCGAACTCCTTGTCGGCAATGACCCTATTGCGGGGCCAAGCGCGGAACGTGGGCTGGTATTTCAGGACCCGAATCTTTTCCCCTGGCTCACGGTCAGGGGCAATATCCAGGCCGGATTGGTCGCGCGAGGTGTGCTGCATGCCAAACAGCGCGTAGTGGACGTTTTCATGCGCCTTGTTGGCCTTGAAGGCTTTGCCAACGCGTATCCGCACCATCTTTCCGGCGGGATGGCCCAGCGTGTCGCACTCGCGCGGGCCCTCATCAATCATCCGAGGGTACTCTTCATGGACGAGCCGCTGGGCGCGTTGGACACTTTTACCCGGATGAATCTTCAGGATGAGGTGTTGCGGCTGTGGCAGATGAACCGGATGACGATGCTGCTGGTCACCCATGATATCGACGAAGCGATCTACATGAGCGACCGGATTGTGATCATGACGCCACGGCCCGGTAAGATCGACAAGACCGTCTCCGTGACGCTCCAACGGCCGCGCCGACGAAACAGTCCGGAGTTTCTTAAGCTTCGGGGTGACATTCTGGAGCACCTACATTTCGCCGGTAAGGCACCGGCAGTGGACCCGACCTGAACGGCCACGGTAAGAACGGGCTCTTCATCAAAGAATGGGGCCATTCGGGTTTGAATATCTTTCGCCGGAGATGGCGCCGCAGGCCAGCGTGCATAAATATTTACTCATTCCCCTTGACTGAATAAT
>Ga0302278_10004320_pt1 | contig 14768 bp, 12 predicted proteins | sample III_Bog_N3_2_FD_194543 | JGI IMG/M metagenome (GOLD analysis project Ga0302278, IMG submission 194543) | Peat permafrost microbial communities from Stordalen Mire near Abisko, Sweden - III_Bog_N3_2 | ecosystem: Environmental > Terrestrial > Soil > Wetlands > Peat | place: Sweden: Abisko... | reverse complement strand
GACCACCGGCTCCGGAAGCACATTCACTTCGAACAATTCCGTGACGATTCTCCTCGGCAAAGGCGACGGGACCTTCACTGCCATGCCTGTGATTCCCAACACCGGCCAGGGCTTCCCCAAATTCACTGGTTTCCCGTCTTTGGCCGTCGCCGACTTCAACCGGGACGGGAAAGCCGATCTGGCCGTGACCAACCAGCTCGGCAACAGCTTGACAATCCTGATGGGGGTTGGAAACGGTACCTTCACGCTCGCCGCGAGCCCGCCGACCGGCAACCTGCCAGGCGCTGTGGCGGCGGGAGACTTCAACGGCGACGGAATCGCCGATTTGGCCGTGACCAACGTGAACGACGACACGATAACCATTCTCCTCGGGAAAGGGGATGGGACCTTTATTCCGCAACCGGCGACCCCTGCGACCGACGATCAGCCGAATTCCCTGGCAGTCGGCGACTTCAACGGCGACGGAGTCTCCGATCTGGCGGTGACCACGAACAATGGGGAGACAATGGCTGTCCTTCTTACCCAGGTGACGCAATCTTCCATCGCGTCGGCCAGCGGCTTGTCGTTCCCTCCAGATACCGGTACACACAAGCTTGAGGCGCGGTATTCGGGAGACATTGAGGATGGACCGAGCATCTCCCGGGCGGTCCCGCTAACTGCCGAAGTGACGCCCAAGCTTGCGTGGACCACACCCTCGGCGATCGTCTACGGTACTGGGCTGAGCGCATCCCAATTGAACGCTACGGCTTCGGCTCCCGGCACGTTTATTTACACGCCGGCCCTGGGGACGATGCTCACAGCGGGAGCCCATACGCTGACTGCAAGCTTTGTCCCGTCCGATCCCGCCAGCTTCGCCGGAGCGACCACATCCGTAACGCTCACCGTCAGCAAAGCGGTCCTTTTCGTCACCGCCAAGAGCGCGGTTCAGGTCTACGGCTCGGCCACGCCGGCTTTTTCCGCGGTCCTTACGGGATTCGTCGCCGGCGACACGCCCGCCACAGCCACCACCGGCTCCCCCAGCCTCTCCACGACGGCCGCGGCCAGTTCCCCCGCCGGCAGCTACCTCATCACGGTCGCGGTGGGCACGCTTGCCGCTCCAAACTATGTATTCCGCTTCATTCCCAACACGCTCACCATCGCCAAGGCGGTCTTGACAATAACCGTCAACAGCGTGAGCAAAGTCTATGCCGCTCCACTCCCGGCGTTTGCGGCCACGATTGTCGGCTTCGTCAATGGAGACACGGCCGCCGCAATCTCTGGCTCGCCCGCCCTCGCCACGGTTGCGACGGCCGGCTACAACGTCGGCGCTTACCCAATCACAGCCGCTACAGGCACTTTGGCCGCTTCCAACTACTCCTTCAAGTTCGTTCCCGGCACCCTCACGATCGCAACGGCGGTGCTCACGGTGACCGGCGTCAGCAAATCGAAGGTCTACGGCGCGGCCATGCCCAACCTCGGCGTCCTCATCACCGGGTTTCTGAATGGAGATTTGCAGGTCCACGCCGTCACGGGCGCGGCCACCTTCAGCACCACCGCCACGGCGAGTTCCGCTGTGGGCGTATATCCGGTCACGGCTGGCCTGGGCACTCTCGCTGCGCGGAATTATACATTCACCTTTGTCCCCGGCACGCTCAACGTTACCCCCGCACCGCTCACTGTCGCCGCGGTTAACGTGAGCGTGGCGTTCAACCAGTCCATTCCAGCGCTCACGTTCACGTTCACCGGCCTTGTCAACGGAGATACTTCCGCGTCCTTTTCCGGCGCGCCAACAGAAACAACTTCTGCGGCCAAGGGCTCCGCCGCCGGGAGCTACCCGATCACCATCGCGCAAGGATCGCTCGCCAACTCCAACTACGCCTTCACCTTCAAGAGCGGAACCCTCACCATCACACCCGCCGCTGGGGCGCGGGTCTCACTGCCGCCCCGAGTGAATAAGTCTTCCGATTGAAACCAACCAAAACCGGCGATTCGGCAGTTCGGCGTCCTCGTTTCCGCTCGCGGGTATAATCGAGGGTGTTCGCCATGTCCACGCTCTCCAATCCGCCCGTTCCCGCGCGCCCTGGCTCCCCGCCCGCGTTTCCCTTCGTCGATGTGCCGACAGCGCTGGATGAGATTCGCGCTGGACGGATGCTGATCGTCGTCGACGACGAAGACCGCGAGAACGAAGGCGACTTGACCCTCGCGGCCGAATTCGTCACTCCCGAAGCCATCAACTTCATGGCCCGCTTCGGCCGCGGCCTCATCTGCCTCACGTTGACAGAGGAGCGCGCCGACTTCCTCAATCTGCCGCCCATGACCCAGCAGAACTCCTCGCGCTTCGGCACCGCCTTCACCGAGACCATTGAGGCGCGCGAGGGCGTCACTACCGGCATCTCCGCCTACGACCGGTCGCATACCATCCGGACCGCCATCGCGCCGGGCTCCACGGCCGGCGATCTGGCCCGTCCCGGCCATGTCTTCCCCCTCCGCGCCCGCAAGGGCGGCGTCCTGGTCCGCGCCGGGCAAACCGAGGCCTCCGTCGATCTCGCCCGCCTCGCCGGCCTCAATCCCGCCGGCGTGATCTGCGAGATCATGAAGGACGACGGTACCATGGCCCGCGTCTCCGACCTGATCGAGTTCTGCCACGAACACGGCCTTAAGATGCTCACCGTCGCCGAACTGATCCGCTATCGCCTGCAAAATGAGCGTTACATCACCCGCGCCGGCGAAAGCATGGTCAACACCCGTTACGGTGCCTTCCGCATGATCGCCTACGAGAGCGAAGTGAATGGCGGAGAAAGCCACCTGGCCCTGGTCTACGGGGCGCTCTGCTGCCACGAGGGCAACTGCGCCGTCTGCCCCCGGTCGGTGCTGGTTCGCGTCCATACCCGCTGCACCGCGGGCGATGTCTTCGATGCGGACTGCCGGTGCCGGGAAATCCTCGACCAATCCATGCGCATGATCGCCGAAGCCGGCTGCGGGGCCATCGTCTACCTGCACAACACCAGCCGCGGTTTCGAGTTGGACCGCACGGCCAATCCGCCGCGCCTGCTCCACCACCAGGAGCTGCGCGCCCTGGAGCAGCACGAGGACCGCCATCGGCGCATCGTCCGCGCCGTTGGACTGGGAGGCCAGATCCTCTCGGACCTCGGCATTCACCGGATCCGGCTGCTCTCGAATACGCCCATGCACATTCCGGCGCTCGAAGGCTTCGGCCTGGAGATCACCGAGCAAGTTCCCATCCCGATCATCGCCCAAGCGCCCGTTTGCGTCGAGAACGCCTAGCGCAGCAGGCGTCTGGCGAAGCAACCGGATTTTAGCTGGCCGCGTACGCAGCCCGCATCCCTGGAAGGTGCATTGACTTGGTCATCAAGGGAGCGCATTTTGAGCCGCGGATCTTTGCGTAGCTCGAAGGATGACTGTCAGCCGGTCCCAACCAGCTTCACATAGTCCGGCTCATCGGCAATCGTCCGATGGCGAAAGGCGCGTTCAATCTTTCGATTCTTCAGAAAGAATACGCCCGGCATCTGTTCCGCATCCTCCTTTATCATGCCAATTCCGTACTTGAACATCGCGCCCTTCAGCCAGCCCACCCAAACCGTCGGATTCAGGAAGTGCAAATAAGGATTGGTGCGCCCCAACGCAAACGCGGGCAATCGATAAAGCGTGGCCTCGGGATTGCTGATCCTCTCCACATCCGAAAGATGGTAGTAGTCGAAGTAGGGCCTGGCCCGCTCCGGCGAGCCGAGATGCACAAAGACGGGCCGCGCACCGCGCGCCTCGATCTGGTCCCTCACCTGCGAAACGCGATCCAGAGTCTGCGCGCAGAAGGCGCACGCGAAATGACGCAGAAAGACGAGCAGGACCGGGGACTCATCCACGAGATCGAGCAGCGATCGGCCCGTCTCAGTATGAAATCCGCGCAAGGAGTTTGCGAGGTCCAATCGCTTCGTTGGCTCTTGCATTCCCGTATCCATCCGCTCCGCTCCACTTCCCGGGGGAAGGCCGATTATAGTCGATTCGCAGCGGAAGCCGCAGTGGCGGGAGAGTCGACATCCAGGCGACGGCGAGAACCGCCACGGGGCCGGGAGTCAGCGCGGAGAATCGCTCTTCAGCGGCGTGCAACGAAAAATGCGGTACTTGACCTTGCTCTTCTCGTCTGGCACTCCTGAAGGGAATTTGACCCGAGCGGGCGGCCTTTCACGGATGGGATCTGTCCACACCGGCAAATCCTATAGAATCCCGAGAAGATGACGATCGAAGACGTTGCAGCCGCGGAAAATGAAGCCCCTGCCAATTTCGGCAGCTTGGGGATTCCGTATCTCTTTCAGTATTGGCAGCGGAAGACGGCGTTACAGACCCAGCCGAGTGTCGAGCGCGGCGAGTGGGATCTGGACAATACGCTGCTCGCCGGCCTCGGACTCAACCTCCTGGAGACGTGCCGGTTTCTCAACCCCGGCAATCTGCCGGACTTCGACAGATTTGAAGAATGGATTCTCGCAACCAATGGCGACGGGTTGGACGAGGCGCGCCTCCAGCGTCTGCGTGAAGCCCTAGAAGGAAGGCCGGTCGGCTCGCCCATCGGCAGTCTTGACGGAGTGCCGGGACTCACCGCCGAAGAACTTGCCCACTGGGAGGAACACGGGTACGTCGTCGTCCATGACGCGGTCCCGTGCGCGACCCGTGACGAAGCGGCAAACGCCATCTATGAGTTTCTCGGCGTCGATCCAGCCAATTCGGAGACCTGGTACGGCAACCGATTTGGGCACAGCATCTGGGTGCCGCTCCTCCGTCATCCCGCCTTCGTGGCCAATCGCCATGCGCCGCGCCTGGTGAAGGCATTTGCGCAACTGTGGGGCCGGGAAGACCTCTGGCCCAACGTCGATCAGGCCGGATTCAATCCACCCGAGCGCGCGGGATGGCGCTTTCCGGGGCCGCATCTGCACTGGGATATGACGATTGCGGCTCCGCATTGCTTTGGGGTGCAGGGAATCTTGTACTTGACCGATACGCCTGCGGAACAGGGCGCCTTCAGCTGCATTCCAGGGTTCCATCGCATTCTGCCGGATTGGCTGCGGAGCCTGCCAGCCTCCGAGGACCCGCGCAAGGCAATCTTTCGCCATCCGGACCTGATGCCAATCGCCGGCAAGGCCGGGGATTTGGTCATCTGGCATCAGGCGTTGCCGCACTGCAGCAGCCCCAACCGCGGGAGAAACCCACGCGTCGCGCAGTACCTCACCCTTCGTCCTACCCGGTGGCCATATACGGCGGTGTGGAAGTGACCTTCCGAAGGCTTTTGCGTGGTCAGCAGGATTCTCAGGCAAGTGGCTATTGCAGCTGACCACCTCGATTTCCAGAATGGAACCATGAGTCTCAGCGGATCGATTTCACATCCCGTCGTTATGACACGCACACGCCGGAGCCGAGACACAATTCGCCGCATTCTGTTGCTTGTCGTTGGTGCCGGGGTCTTGACGCTGGGCGTCGCGCAGCAAAAGAAGGACCAATCCATGGGCAACATGCCGGGGATGGACATGGGCGGCAAGAACGACATGGCTGAGATGGGCCCGAGCATGGCGGCGATGGCCGGTCACATGTACGTCACACCACTGAGGCCGCGGCAACCAGGCGACGAGGAGAAGGCCAGGGCCATTGTGGCGCAGGTGAAAGCTTCCATAGAACGTTACAAGGACTACCGGAAGGCATTGGCCGACGGATACGCGATCGGCAACCCGGATGTCGATGAGCCGCAGTTCCATTTTATTAGCCAGGCGAACACTCAGGAAGCCGAACATCGCTTCGATCCCACCAGGCCGTCGTCGCTTCTCTATTTCCAAACCCCGAAGCAGCGTTACAAGCTGGAAGGAGTGATGTTTACGGTTCCCACCAGCGCAAGCGAGGACGAGCTCAACAATCGGATTCCACTCAGCATGGTGCGCTGGCACAAGCACACGAATTTCTGCGCGGCTCCGGCAAATCGGGTGAAGGAGTATCTGGGCAAACACCCGAAGTTCGGCATGTTTGGCTCCATCAACACGGCGGATGCCTGCAAGGCAGAAGGCGGCACGTTCTTCCCGGAGATCTTCACGTGGATGATCCACGTCTTTCCGTTTGAAGACAACCTGAAGGATGTCTTCTCCATGAACGACGATATTCCGCACTTCGGCGCGGAGCGGCCGTGAGGCAGGGTACATCGAATCACAATCGCTTCAGGAACGCGTTCGCTTCGGCCAACTGCGGGAAGAGCTTCTCATCGGCCTTGAACGCCGCCGAGTGCACACAGCGCCTGGTTCCCCGGACGCTGACCGGATGCTTCAGGTGCAGCATCTCGTGGTAGAGCAGGTACTCGATCGCGTAGCGCGGACTCGAGGGCCGGTCGAAGACCTTGCTGACCACGATGGTATTGTGCGCGGCGTCATAGTGGCCTAAAAGGCGCTTGGCGTGATGCTCGCTCCATGTGAGCTGCGGGCGGCCGAGCAGGCCATTGAAAAACCGCTCGTTCAGTGTGTCGAAGACGTCGTCTAGGTTGTAATAGCGTCCCTCGGGCCCGAGGATGCGTTTGGCGCCGCGCAGGGAGCGCATCTGCTCCGTCTGCCGCGCTACGGTCTCGCTGTACTGGAAGCGCTTGTAGCGGTGGTTGTGCGCCTTGTCGATCGGCTTCTTGTAGATCTTGGCCAGCAGAATATGCGCGATAGCGTGGTGTACGCTCTCCGGCGCGCCCTCCAGCAAGTCCGAAAGGCTGACTAGCAATTCGCCTTCGCGCAGACGGATGGTGGTGTTGAGCGAAACAAAGCGCCGGAATTTTACGTGAATCGGCGGCATCGGCGCGCGTGGGCGCAAGATCCGGTATTCCTGCTCGAAGATGGAGACGATCCCTTCCGCCTCGGCCTTTGGGGCGGCTCCAGCCGACGGTTTCTGCTTCGCGCCCCTCGCTTTCGGCTTGCCTGGAATTGCGGGCTTCGCCGGGGGAGCCGCAGGTTGCGGCGCGGGCAAGAAATCGAACAGCCGCTTAAGCGAAGGGATCATGCCGAGCCTCCGTTTCGCCAGCCGGAGACGCCAATTGATGCTTCCACTCCAGAATCCGCGCGCGCGCGGCGGCAGCCTCCGCCTCGGGGATGTGGCCGGCCTTTTGCAGGGCGATCGAGAGGCTGGTGTGCGCCAGCGGATCTTGCGGCGTGAGCACGGTGAGAGCCAGCGCGACGGCCACCGCGGCTTCAAACTGGCCCGCTTCCCGAAGCGCCCGGATCAGACCGTGATGGGCCTCGACATGCCCGGAGTCCGCGGCAATCGCCGCCCGAAAAGCCCGCGCCGAGCCACGAGCATCTCCCGCCGCCAGCAGTTCCACTCCGCGCTCCGAAAGCTCGTCGGCAGAGAGGAGAATTGGCTGGGATGATGAAGGCGGCTGCACATCCACCATCCTATCAATTCGCTCGCGCGGGCTCGTTACTCGTCGGTGATCTTGCGCCAGCTCTTCCTGGAGCTATCGGCCCATGGGCTGGTCAGGTTGGTCGTTGTTCGGGGCAATACGACCACATCCACGCGGCGATTCTCAGCCCGGCCTGCCGCCGTATCGTTTCCGGCCACGGGGTGAAATTCGGCGTATCCGGCGGCAGCGATGCGGCCAGGCGCGAGAGCGTCTGTGGCGAGAAAAATCCGTGTCAGCCGGGTGGCGCGCGCCGAGGAGAGCTCCCAGTTTGAATCGAATTCGGCGGTATGGATGGGGATGTTGTCGGTGTGCCCCTCGATACGCAGATCGTAGGCGGTCTTGCCCAGCGCGGCGGCGATCTGACGCAGGACGGGCAGGGTTTCCGGGTGCGGCGTCGCCGAGCCGGAGTCGAAGAAACCCGCCTCACGCAAACTGATGACTAGCCCATCCTTGCCCATCTGGACTGAAACCGTATGCTCGGCGATTTGATTGGCGAGCATCTTTTGGAGGTACTTCTGCACCTGCTCAAGATCTTCCTTGACCCGGGCGGGCGCCATTACCTGCTCGCCCATCACGATGGTCATCGGCGAAACCGCTTCATCCTTGGTCAGCGCGGAAACGCCCTTCAGATTGGTTGGATTCCGCGAGGAATTGGCAAAGATGCCGAGCGAGTGGAACGCGGAGTCAATGGCCTGGGAAAACTGCGCTTGCTTCTTCTGATCCGCCTTGGACGAGGCATAGAGAACGACGAAGAAGGCAAAGAGTAACGTGATGAAGTCGGCATAAGAGACCAGCCACCGCTCGTGGCTGGCATGGGAGGCTGCACGACGCCGGCTCATGCGGCTTGCTCCGCAACTTCCGCTTTGCCGACCTTGGTGGCATCCATGAAACCGCCCAGCTTGACCTCCAGCATGCGGGGATTGATTCCTTCGAGGATCGAAACGACACCTTCCAGCATCATTTCGCGGCGCTGATGCTCTTCGCGCAGCCGGATACGGAGTTTGCCGGCCGCTGGCAGAAGGAAGAGATTCGCTACCCCCACGCCATAGATGGTGGCGACAAAGGCCACGGCGATCCCTTTGCCGACCTCGTCGATCTTGTCCAGGTGTTGCATCACCTGGATCAGCCCCAAAACCGCTCCCAGAATGCCGATGGTGGGCGAAAAGCCGCCAGCGGACTCAAAGACCGCGGGGAGCCGCTCCTCACCCTCCGCTTGCGTGTCCATGGTAAGGGCCATGATTTTGCGCAGCTCCGCCGGCTCGGTGCCATCGATGGCCAGCATGAGCGCCTGGCGCAGGAACGGCTCCTCGATCGATTTCAGGTCGGCATCCAGCGAGACCACGCCGGAGCGCCTGGCCTTGTTGGCGAAGGCGACCATCATATTGATCAGTTTTTGGTTTTGCGCTTGTGGGGTAAAGAAGACATGAGCCAGCCGTTTGAATGCGGCGACGACGGTCGGGAGCGGAAATTGCAGCAAAACCGCGCCAAACGTGCCGCCAAAGACAATTAACGCCGCCGTCGGCTGCAGAATTTGGCCGAGGTTGCCACCTTCCATCAGAAGCCCGGCGACGATCCCGATCACTGCCAGAAGCACGCCACCAATACTCGACTTATCCATTGCTACCCCCATAGAGAGCCTTTCGGGATGAACCCATCAATTTGATCGTTCCCCCATGGCAGTTGGGCCACCATCCCGCGCAGGCGCACCACGCTTGATGCCGGCCGCGCTCACTGGTCGCTTGCGCCTCGGTTTCCGCCGGCGGTGATGAGAGTTCCGGCTGAGCCCGCTTCCGGACTCAGACTGCTGAGCGCCACCAGTCGATGCAGATCGGAGGACGACTTGCTTTGCTCCGCAACAGCCATCAGCAGGCGTGCGCGGTAAGCGAGCACTCGCTCCACAATCTCCGCGCAGGTTTCGCGGACAATCAGTTTCTCCCCCTGGATCAGCGTGAGCATGGTGTCGGGGGAAGCCTCGGCAATCTTGATCAGGTCGCTGTTCAGGATCATGGGATTGCCGTTCAAACGGGTCACTTCAATCATGGAGGCAAATCTCCTCTCCTTTTGCCTATCGGCAGCCGGGGCGAGGTCACGAGTTGCGATTTGAGTTCAGGACAAAAAAGCGACAATTTGCAAAGAGCGGCGAGCGGAGGCTAAAGTCGCGGACCGGGCCGCCGATGAACCTGCCAGATGCGGCAGCAGGCTTCACCTCCGGTCCTGTTCGAATCCATCGCGTTCGAATCCATCGCGATGGAGCAGGGCGGGCCAGGACCGGAAGCGGTTGCAAATCCACGCATCGACCAGGAGTAACCCCATGGCATTGGGCGTACTGAACAATCTCTCCGCGATTTACGCTGAGAATAACCTGAACAACACGAATAACAGTCTGCAGGGCGTATTGCAGCAGCTGTCTTCGGGTTCCAAAATCAACTCGGGCTCCGACGATGCGGCCGGCCTTTCGCTCGTAAACGGTCTGCAAGCCAACTCGACTGCTCTTACCCAGTCCGCCACCAACGCCAGTGAAGGCGCGGGCCTGCTGCAAGTGGCCGATGGCGCACTCTCGCAAGTGACGAACCTGCTTAACCGTGCCGTGACGCTGGCCACCGAGACATCGAACGGCACCCTCAACACCACCCAGGAGGCCGCGGCCAACCAGGAGTATCAGTCGATATTGTCGGAAATCAACAACATCGGGCAGACCACAACCTACAATTCCAGCCAGGTCTTCACCGGCGCGGCAGCCGGTGTCAACATCTACACGGGCGACTCCTCCACCACCGGCGCTTCGCTCGATTCTCTCTATTTCGCTCCGCTGTCCTCGTCCACCGTGGGCGACTCGGGCGGCACCGTGGTGCAGAGCTCGGCGGGTGAATTCGTCGATCTGTCCCTGGCGGCTACGAGCGTCCTGACCACAGCGGGTCAGGCTGGCGACACCGTCACGGGCGGATTGAAGTTCACGATCACCAACCAGGACGGCACCACCACCAATTTCACTACCACCGCAACCACCGTCAGCGGGCTCATCTCCGAAATCAACAAGGACGGGATCCCCGGCGTCACGGCGAGCCTCTCCACCCAAGGAGCCGTAGGGGGCACCGCCGGCGCGACCACCGCTCTCGCCGACACCGGCATCCTGCTCACCAACACCAACTCCAATGTGGTCATCGCCGACGCGACTCTGTTGGATACAACCACCGGCGAGGCCGCGACAGCTCTCCAGGCTTCCACCAAGGCAACTGAAACGATCAGCTACCAGCTTGGCGGCAACGCTGAGCAGACTTCCAATCTGGCCGCGACCAACCTGACCAGCCAGGGCAACGCCGAGACTGCGCTGACCACGATCAACGCGGCCATCAACAACGTTGCCGCGCAGCGCGGTTATCTGGGCGCGCAGGTCAACACCCTCAACGCCGTTTCTCAGGTCGTCAACACTCAGCAGGAAAACGTGACCTCGGCGCAGAACTCGGTGCAGGCCACCGACTATGCGTCGGCCACCTCGCAGCTTTCCAAGTATGAGATTCTGAGCCAGACCGGAATTTCGGCCCTGGCGCAGGCCAACAGCTTGCAGCAGGAAGTGACCAAACTGCTTCAGTAAGTCGCTGAAGCGGAACTTGAAACGAGGGAGGGCGGCGAACGGGCGCCCTCCCCGTTTTTCTTGCGCCGAGCGAGGAAGGATCCGGCGCATCGTTAGGGCATTCTTAGTCCGATCCGGCAGGGGTGGCCATCCGGCTGCCTGAGGGCCGATGGGGGTTGCGATGGGAACGGTTGGAATCAGCTTCGGCTCACCCACGGGGGGCGTCGGATTCAACGTAAGCAGCACGGTAAGTCAGATTGTCGCCAACCTCCAGGGAGTGGAAACACCCTGGAAGAACCAATTGACCGCTCTCGAGAGCCAGGACACCGCGATCTCCAGCCTGGGAAACCTTCTCTCCACTCTTTCAAACGATATTGGCTCGCTGACCGATTTTCAGGGCGTCCTGGCGACAAAGCAGGGCTCCAGCTCCGACCCGAATGTGATCGCACTGACTTCGGCTTCCGCGGGAGCGGTCGCCGGCACCCATACCATCGTCGTCAATTCCCTAGCCACAACTTCCTCGGGCTACCTGAGCGAGATTGCGAATGCTTCGGACACGCTTTCCGGAAGCCTTTCGATCGAGGTCGGTACCGCGAGCGCTCAGACTGTGACGCTTGGATCCAGCGACAACACACTGGCCGGACTGGCGGCCTCAATCAACAACGCCGGAATCGGGGTATCGGCAAGTGTGCTGACCGACGCGACCGGTTCGCGGCTCTCACTGGTTTCATCAACCTCCGGAGCCACGGGCGGTCTCACCGTGACCTCCAGCGTAAGCGACACGGCAACGAACGCCGCTCTCGCCTACACGACGGCCGTCTCCGGTGTGAATGCCAGCCTGACCGTGGATGGCGTCGGAATTACGACATCTTCGAACACCGTCAGCACCGTCATTCCGGGCGTTACGTTTCAATTGCTCGCCCCATCGCCCGTTACCGCCGGGACCGCGGAAACCGTGCAAGTCCAGATCCTGAACGACAGCGCTGCCATCGTCAGTTCCATCTCCCAGTTTGTCTCCGACTACAACGCGGTCGTCAGCGCGGTCAACACCCAGGAAACCAGCAACTCCTCCGGCTCGCCCCAGCCACTTCTGGGCACACCGACCCTCACGCTGCTCCAGGAACAGTTGCTGGGAGCGATCAATGCGACCAATTCCCAGGGGGACATCGGCAACCTCTCTACCCTCGGCCTGAGCGTCAACGACGACGGTACAGTTTCGCTCAACACCAGCACTTTGAACTCGGAGCTGAATACGGATTTCTCCGGCGTTGTGAGTCTGTTCCAAAACTCCGGGGGCTTTGGGCCGACGTTTTCCAACGCGCTCAGCAATCTTGGAACCTCAAACGTGGAAGGCGCTCTCAGCCTGGCGCTGGCCGCCGACAGTTCAAGTGAGTCGTCCCTCAACCAGAACATCTCCAGCGAAAACACACTCATTTCCGCGCAACAGTCGAGTTTGACCCTCGAATTGAACAGCGCCAACGAGATATTGCAGGCCATCCCCTCCAATCTCAACGATGTGAGCGAACTCTACTCGGCGATTACCGGGTACAACGCACCGACCCTCGGTTAAGGAGCTGCGGAAGTCATGGGAAGTTATCAGGAGCGAATCCTCGACGGGGCGTCCCCGGTCGAACTGGTGGTAGCCCTTTACGACGGGATCATCCGCTTCTTATACGCGGCCATTGCGGCTGTTGAGCGGGGAGACGTGAATGGACGGCGGGTGGCCGTCAAGCGGGCGATGGACATCCTCATCCATCTGCAGGCGCGTCTGCGCATGGATATCGGGGGAAGGCCTGCGCAGGTGCTCAGCGAGTTCTACGCTTCCATGTTCGCGCTCATCCTGCAGGCTTCCCAGTCGGCCTCGGCACCGCGATTCGAAGAAGTGATTGCGCACGTGAGGAATGTTCGGGACGCCTGGCGTCAGGTGGCGGCCGATCCCTCTGTGATCGCCAATCCGGCCGCGGGGGCGGCGTCCAAACCGGAGCGGGCGCCGGCTACTTCGGCGCGCCCCCCGTCTACGGCCGAATTGGAACCGGTCTCCCGCTGGACTGCCTGAATTGCAATTTCCTCATCCGGCTACCGAGAGCTCTTCCTCGAGCAGTTGCTTCTCGAAGAGGCCGGCGTAGTATCCGCCCTTGGCCAGTAGTTCGTCGTGGGTGCCGAGCTCGAGGATTCGCCCCTCATCCAGAACTGCGATTTGGTCGGCTTCGCGCACGGTCGAGATGCGGTGGGAGATAAGAATCGTGGTGCAGGAGCGAGCATCGCCGTTGCGGGTATAGCTGCGCAGGCCCTGAAGAATGCGTTCTTCTGTGTAGGTATCGACGCTGGCCAGTGCGTCATCCAGAATGAGGATGCGGGGGTGCCGCAGCAGGGCGCGCGCGATGGAGGTGCGCTGCTTCTGACCGCCGGAGAGGGTCACGCCGCGCTCCCCGACGACGGTCCCGAAGCCCATTGGAAACTCCTCAAATTCTCTGCGAATATACGCGGCCTCCGCGGCCTCCAATATCTCCTCCTGCGTCGCGCCGGGCGCGCCAAAACACAGGTTTTCGCGGATGGTTTCGCTGAAGAGGAAGGTCTCCTGGGGCACCACGCCGATGTTGGAGCGGAGAACTTTAAGGGGATAGTTGCGGATGGGCCGGCCGTCGATCAGGAGCGAGTCGCCCGCCACATCGAGGAGTCTTGGAATCAGGTTGATGAGCGTGGTTTTCCCTGAGCCTGTCGGGCCCACGATGGCGAGGGTCGAATTGGCCGGGATCGAGAGCGTGATGTCGTCGAGGACGGTCTTGTCCCCGTAGGCAAAGGTCAACCCGCGAAACTCGATCTCGCCGCGGAGCTCAAGGTCCGCAGGAATCGACTCATCCGCAAGGCTGTCATCGATGGCCGGTTCGGCTTTGAGGATCTCGTCGATGCGCTTGATCGAGGCTGTTCCGCGCTGGAAGAGGTTGATGACCCAACCCACTGCGATGATGGGGAACGTGAGGAGCACCATGTAGGTGTTGAAGGCGATGAAGCTGCCCACGTCGATCTTGTGGGTCAGCACCAGATGGCCGCCGACGTAGAGGGTGATGACCATGGAGACGCCGAGGACGAATTCGAGCGTAGGCCAGAGCATTCCCATTAACTGAACCAAACGGAGAGCCCGGCGGATGTACTCGCGATTGGCTTTTTCAAAGGAATCGATCTGGGACTGTTCCCGTGCAAAGGCGCGGATGAGGCGCGCGCCGGAGAAGTTCTCCTGGGCGTGGGCGGTGATCTCGGAGAAGCTGGCCTGGATGCGCTCGAAGCGCTCATGAATCCGCGCGCCGAAGTATTGTATGAGAATGCTGACGATGGGCATGGGGGCTAACGCGACGAGCGTGAGCCAGGGGCTGATGCGGAGCAGGAAGTAGAGCGCGCCGACGGAGAAGAGGACGGTGTTGGCGCTGTACATGATGGCCGGGCCGAGCAGCTGGCGAACGGCGCTGAGGTCGTTGGTGAGCCGGGCCATGATGTCGCCCGTGCGGTTGCGCTGGTAGTAGCCGGAGTCCTGCCGCTCGAGTTGGCGGAACAGGTCGTTGCGCAGGTCGAACTCGATCTCGCGCGAGATGCCGATGAGAATCCAGCGGGAGGCGTAGAGGAAGACGCCTTTGAGGAGGGCGATGCCGATGAGCAGCCCGGCGTAGAAGAGGATCTTCTGGCGCATGGCCGCTGGCGAGAGATCGGCGTGGTTGAGCTCGTTGACGGCGGCTTCAATCACTTTGGGGAAAAGGACCCAGATGGCGTTTGTGGCCATCAGCGCCAGAGTGCCCCAGA
>Ga0302278_10004309_pt1 | contig 14793 bp, 10 predicted proteins | sample III_Bog_N3_2_FD_194543 | JGI IMG/M metagenome (GOLD analysis project Ga0302278, IMG submission 194543) | Peat permafrost microbial communities from Stordalen Mire near Abisko, Sweden - III_Bog_N3_2 | ecosystem: Environmental > Terrestrial > Soil > Wetlands > Peat | place: Sweden: Abisko... | reverse complement strand
CCGGGGTCGCATCCCTCGCGTACCAGTTCCGTCTTCGAGTACTTGAAGGTTCCGGTCACTTCCACTTCCTTCCCGATGCGCACAAAGAGAGGGCGCGCATAGGCGGGAAGCCTCGACGCCAGATGCGTTCGCAATTCTTTCAGATCGATCGCTTCTTTGGCGACCAGGGCGACCATGCCGGCGCGTCCATCCGCCGAGTTGATGGCGACCCCATAGACGTTTGCGTGCGTGACTCCAGGGAAGGCGGCGACCGCCTCGGCGACCTCGGTTGTAGCCACATTCTCGCCCTTCCAGCGGAAGGTATCTCCAACCCGGTCAACGAAGTAGAAGAAGCCCTGCTCATCTTTGCGCATCAGGTCGCCGGTGCGTATCCATGCGTCTCCAAGGGTAAAGACATCGCGCACGATTTTGCGAGCGGAGGCTTTCGCGTCCGTGTAGCCCTCAAAGCGAGTGCCGACCGCCGAAGGATCGTCGGCCAGCTTGCCGAGCGCTTCGCCTGCCTCCTGGGGTACGCAGCGAATGCAGCGCCCTTGCTCGTCCCGGGCAGGCTCGCCGGTTTCAAAATCGAAGCGGACCAGCGCGGGCGAAAAGCGATGCGCCAGGTAGGGCGGAATGCGTCCGATCGCGCCGGTCTTCCCTTCCACATTGAAGAGCGAAACGCCGCCTTCGGTCGAAGCATAAAACTCGAGAATGCGCGGAATCTGGAAGCGCTCTTTGAATTTTTCCCATATCTCGGGAGCCAGGCCATTGCCGCAGGCGATCCGGATTCCGTGCTTCGCCGTCGGCGATGCGGCGTGGAGCAGGTAACGGCACAGCTCCCCGATGTACTGAAACGTGGTGCACTCCCAGCGGACAATGTCGCTCCAGAACTGGCTTGCGGAGAATTTCTCGCGAATGACAACCGACCCGCCGCCCACCAGAGCCGCGCCGATCGCCTGCACTCCGCCAACGCTGTGGTACATGGGCAGGCAGTTGTACATCCGGTCCGAGGGCTGCACTCCCATCATGCCGGCAAACCAGTGGCTCCACTGCAGGACTCGCGCGTGGCTGACGCTTGCGGCCTTGGGCAGTCCCGTGGTGCCGGAGGTGTAGATGAACAGCGCGCGGTCTTCGATGGTGACCGTGCGGCGCTCATCGGGGCTTAGCGCCTCCGTGGAAAACTGCTCAATCTCGTGGTCAATCCGTTGAAACAGCGAGTGATCCGCGCCGTGCGACCAGAGCGTCGGCGACTCCGCCAGAAGCGGGCGGACATCGGCGAGGGTCCCTATGAATGCGGCGGCCGCGATGATGTGGCGCGGATGAACCGCGTTGATGCAGTGCGCGAGCGAGGCGCCGGTGAGGTTGGTGTTGAGCAGCGCGACCACGCCGCCCACGCTGCCGATGCCCAGCCATACGGCAAAATACTCGGGCCGGTTCGGCATGAGGAGGCAGACAACCTCGCCTCTGGCCAATCCCTGCTGGAGCGCCCAGCGGGCGTACTGACTGGCGCGATCGCTCAGTTGCCGGTATGTCATCGACTCCCGGTCCGAAAGCAGCGCCGGCGCGTCGCCCTGCCGCGCCGCCACCTGCTCGACAACGTCGGCCATGAGTCTTTGCGGATTGCGCGGAATGGTTGCGGCGAGTTCCAGCGCGCGCATCCAAGCTTTGGAGGGAGAATTGGCGTTGGGAGACGCGGGTACAACGGGTTCAGGCGCTGCGGTTGAGTTCATGCTGTATTCCCCGCATCGATGGTCATTACCGTGCCAGTGATGTTCTTCGCCTTGTCGCTGAGCAGGTATTCGACGGCGTTGGCAATGTCGTCCACGTCCGCGAGGCGCTTGAGGGCGCTGCGCCGGGCGATTTGGTCGCGCTGCTCGTCCTTCATGCCGGTGGTCAGGTCGGTTTCGACAAAGCCGGGGGCGACTGAGTTCACGTTCACCCCCATGCGTCCGACCTCGCGGGCCAGCGAGCGCGAAAATCCCAGCAAGGACGCCTTGCTGGCGGCGTAGGCGGCCAGTCCGCTGTAGCCGGTAAATGCGGTGATGGATGAAAGGTTGACGACGCGCCCGCCGCCATCGGCCATCATGGTGCGCACCACGTACTTGGTCAGAACGATGGGTGAGAGCGTGTTGACGCGCAGGAGCTGCTCGATGTGCGCGTTGGGCATGAGGGCCAGAACGCCGTCAAAGCTGATGCCAGCGTTGTTTACAAGTCCGTAGATTGGTCCGTGGGTCTTGTGGAGAGTCTTGACCAGATTGGCGATTTCCTCGATTTCGCCCAGATCGAACGGAACAAAATGAAGCGAACCCAGATTGGCCCGCTCCGCCTCCTCCATCACTCGGCTGAGTTCGGGGTTTTGTTTGCGGGCGACCACGAGCACTCGGTAGCCCGCGCCGAGAAGCTTGCGGGTGATGCCGAGGCCGAGGCCGCGGCTGCCGCCGGTGACAATCACATTACGCATCGCGACGGACCAGCTTTCCGGTCTCGGCGACCGCCAGGGACGGGACAAAGTAGATTGCGCCGGGAATCTTCCAGGAAGCGAGCGACTCGCGGCAAAACAGGAGGATGTCGTGCTGCAGCGCGCGCGCTTCCGGGCTGCCGCGCTCGACCGCGACTTTCAGAGCCACATCGGCCACCACGATCGCGCCGGTAATTGGATTTTTCTTGGTCCGTACACGCGACATCTCGACCCTGGGATGGCGGTTGATGACGGCTTCGATTTCTTCCGGATGCACCTTTGAGCCGCCGACGTTAATCACGCCATCGCGACGGCCGAGGAACTGATAACGCCCTTCGCGCAGTTCGACCACGTCGCTGGTATCCACAAACCCTTCCGGATCGCGAATGGGCCGAAGGCCAGCCTCGCCCAGATAGCGGCTGGCCGTGCGCGCCGAGCGAATGCGCAGCGAACCATCCACGACTTTCATTTCCACTTCGGCGGTCTGTTCGAGCGCCACGGCGGGAAACCCGGCGATTTCATCGCCGACTTCAAAGGCCACGCCGGCTTCAGTCGACGCAAAAGCGTGAGCGAGCCGCGCCTTGGGGAAGGTGGACCGCAGCTGATTGAGAATGCCCTGATCTGCGATTTCTCCGGAGAGCCGAACATACTCCGGATCAAGGAGCTTGGCCGCCGGGCTCATGAGTGCGCGGCGCCAGTGCGAGGGAGTCCCAGAGATGTGCGTGACGCCGCTTGCGCCCGCCCGCGCCAGAAAAGCCGCTGGCGGCTCCGTGGCGCTCGAAAGCACCAGCGAAGTGCCGGTAAGCGCCGCGCGCAAAAAGATTTGCAGCCCGCCATAACGGCGGATGTCGTAGAAGGTGCTCCAGACGATCTTTTTGGACGAATTGCTCCCTCGCTTGATCGCCCCCGACAAGCTCGACAGGTTGTGCTGGACCAGCTTTGGCGGCCCACTGGTGCCGGATGTGAGCAAAATCCACTCCGTCTCACACTGCGCGCCGCGATCGCAGACCTGCCTGTTTAGTTTCGAAATTGAAGGTTCGAGGACCAGCAGCGGAAGAGCTTCCGGACCCATCGGTCCGCGGTCGGAGATAATCGCTTCCGCTTCCGACGCGGCGATCACCGAGGGCAGATATTCGAGCGGCAGGTCGGGCGGGCACAGGACCATGCGCCGGGCGATGCCGTCGAGTTCCAGCATCACCGAAGCCGCAGTCAGCTGATCGGCGACGAGAACTACTACCGAGCGGCCGCGCAACTGCTCTCCGCGGCCATCGATGCTGGATCCCCAAACCAGCTGGCTTAGCGTCAGGCGCCTTTCGGCTCCCTCCACAAAGCAGCCGGAGGGATCGCCGCACTCGTTGATGGTATCCGAGAGAGAAACCGGCTTATTTTGCAGCATTCTCATAGGCGCTCACGAATTCGCCAAACGTGACGGGAAAACGAGCGTCTTCCGAAGAGCTGAGTGGATCGACGCCGAGCACATCTTCGAGCCGAGCGACGATGACCGCAAAGCACAGCGAATCCAGCCCGGAGTCTAAAAGCTCCAGGTCGTCCGTGAGCGGAGGCAGTTGCTTGTCGTGTTCCAAGGCAACTTCTTTGAATTGAGCAATGATTTCAGCTCGAACCGTCATTGAAGACTCTTTCTCGACTTTCTGTGGTAATTAGGCCCTCGGGGGAGATGCCCCGAAGGAGCGAAACGGTTTTCGCGGTTACTCGGTTTCCGTTCGCGTCGGCGATGATCGGCAAGAGCGGGCAGCCCGCTCACGCAGTTCACGCAAGACCAGGAGGCGGAACGGTTGGAAACAGGAGACGGCGGGCAGGACTCAGCAAGCGGGGGATTGACTTGCCGAACGAGCCCGGTTCCAGGTCCTGACGAGCGCTTAGGAGGCGACTCCGTCGGGGCGGTTGAAGACGATCTTTTCGATCAGCGCGCGCAGGATATGCACTCCCTCAAAGAGATCCTGGTCCGCGCCGAGCGGGTTGACGGACTGCTCCACCGCGAGCGCGTTGAAGAGGCCCTCAGTGTGCGCAATGTCGCAGACTCCGTGTACGTCGGTGTACTCCATTTCGGTGGAACCCTGGAGGACGGCCAGATCGGCGAGATAAGACATGAAGCGCTGGATGAATCCCTCAAAGAGCGCCATGCTGGCCAGGGACTGCACCGGAGAGAGTTTGCCCAGGAAGCGGCGCATGCTCGCCAGTTCATTGTTGACGGCCAATGCGTCGGCGGAAGTCGGGAAGGCGCCAGCGCCAATCGCGAACCGGCGAAGCATATCCGGATGCGCGTCGCGGCACTCTTCGTGCAGGTTTTCCAGAATGATCGGGCGAGCTTCTTCGGCCTGAGTGGCGATCAGAGTCGCGGTCATCCAGTAGATGAAGTTGCCTTCGAGTACTGAAGTGTAGCGTGCAATGATGCCGCGACGCTCTTCGGGGGTGAGCAGGTTCTTGTTGGGCAGCGAAGCCATCAGTTCTTCAATCTGGGTGTTGATCGCGCTGCGGTTGGCGGCATCGAGCGAGTCGGTGGGCGACTGCTGGGGGGCGAGAAGCGTCGTGGTCATAGTTCACCTTCATTCAGAATCGAGGTTAAGAGTTCTCAGGATCAGGCGCAAGTCGTGGACGCCCATGGGAAGCTTTCGAGCAGTTTGCCAATCGGGACCGAGTGCGGAACTGCGGATCCGCACAAACTAATAGAGTTGAGAGCCGGAAGGAGAAGCTCTCGCCTACCGGCGAAAGTTGAACGGCGCCGGCAGTTCGGAACTGACCGCGCAGGAAGAACCTCGCTGACGCGAGGGCTGGTTAAACGCATTGTCCGCCCATCATACACCAAACCGGACAGATAAAAAGTGAGCCCTTTCTAACCTGCGGAGTCATGCTTTCCATGCTCCCGCAAGTTACCCGGCGCGAGCAACTGAGAGTATACCGCGCAGGTCGTTGCGCTGACCGCATCCCATGAATTGCGGACGCGCGCAGTGGCCGCAATCTCCGCTCTGCGGCTGTCAAGCGCCGCGAACAGGGAGCTTTGAAAATACGTTTCCATCGTTCTGGCCAGATCCGGCGCGTCACTGGGGCGGCAGACAAACCCGGTTTCCCCTTCGACGATATCCTCGCGGAAGGAGCCCACATCCGATGCAATCACGGGCAAACCGAAGCTATAGGCCATGAAAAGCACGCCGCTCTGAAATATCAGCGTGTAGGGAAGGATCAGTGCATCGGCCGCTTTGAAGTAGAGCTCGATCTCATCGTTGGCGATGAAACCTATCTTCCGGATCACTCTTTGTCCGAGGCCCGCGCGCTCGATCTTCTGTTGGATCTCCCGAAAGTATTGCGTCGATTCTTTTTTCGGCTCGCCCGCGATGATCAGCCGGTAACTCGGGTCACGCTGCGCAAGCTCCTGGAATGCCTCGACCAGATAATCGAGCCCTTTGTAGGGAAGAATGCGGCCGAAGAAGAGCACCACCTTCTCCGAGCCATCCAGCCCCAGCTTTTGCTTCGCCTCCGCAGGTGTAAGTTCCGTGCTTGGCACGCACTCGTAGATGCCGAAAGGAATGATGCTCACCCGTTCGCCGGTGACGCCGAAGCGCGTAACAAGCTCCTCCTTCATTTTTTCGGTATGAACGAAGATGTGGTCGACGAATCGGTATTGAAACGTAAGGGAAAGCCGGTTGAGGAGCGATTCCGTGCCGTCTCGCTCCGCCGCGTTGATGTTGTGGGCGGTAAACACGAGCTTCTTGCCCAGCGCCTTGTAGTAGACCAGCAGCAGAGTCCGGTCGAACCACTGCAGTTTGTAGTTCCAAAGAATGTGAAAGACCTTCGGCTTCGCCGTGGCCGCATACCGCATGAGCCTGCGATAAAAGCCGAGATGAAAGAACAGTTTTCCCATGCGGGACTTCCGCCCGCGGGTGTCGCCGTGGAGATTGAGAAACTTGAGTGCCGGTGCCCCGCGCAGTTCCGGGGTCTCCATTTCCGTGCTTGCGATGAGCTCCAGTTGGACGCCCCGGCCGGTGAGGGCCATGGACAGGCCCGTGGCGTAGTGCGGGTCAATGCCCCCCGTCAGGAGCGTGATGGCGAGTTCGGAGACTGGACCACCGAGGGTTTTGCCGCCATTGGCCGTGGGTACTTCCATCGCAGGGCTTTCCGTCAAATTCATGTATTGGCCCTCCGTCTCATCACTTGGTTTCGAAGGTCGCAGTCCGAACAACTGGTTGCGCGGCTGGGCGCAGTTTCCGCAGAGCGCCGAAGCCCGGCACCAGATCCGGAACGAGTTGGGCCAATTCAATCAACGGCGCGAAGCCTCCATAGAGCAGGACGACCGCGACCAGGTAAAGCAACGCGAAGACGGCGGAATTGACAATCATCCGGAGCATCGCACCAGCGAGGCCGGCGGGCGCGACCAGCGGGAGCCAGTGAATTGTCCCGACGATCGCCGCGGTCGCGAAGCCCGCCGCGAGCGAAGCCACCATGTATCGCCAAACCGCCGCGATGATCGTAACCACCCGAAGCCCGATCGGATGGCCGGCATAGTAGAAACCGGGAACCATCAAAACGAAAAACGATGTGGTCCAGGCACCAGCGATTCCGGCCGGCCCCCAGTGGAGTCCAATCGCGAAGAGCGCCGCAGTGACGGCAAGTTCAAAGACCGACCAGCCCAGCCAGCGCCGGGTGGTGCCGAGCGAAAGATGCACCCAGGCGGTGGTCTGGTAGATGAGCATCAGGCCAATGCCTGGGGCGAAGTACATGAAGATTCGGCCGGATTCTCCCCACGCCGGGCCCATCAGGATGCGCACCAGGTCGTGACTGACCAGGGTGAGATCGGCGCTGGCCGCCATGCCCACGAAAGCCACAATGCACAGCGCCTTCATGAAGTACCGCTTGAACTCCTCGTGGTCCTTGTTCTTCCGGCTCAGAGCCGTGACGATGACCGACACAACCGGGGCAATCAACTGGCACGAGGGGAGAACGAAGAGGTCGAACGCCTTTTTGTAAAAGCCCAGCGTCGTTGCGCCAAAGCGCCAGCCGACGAGCAGGTTGTCGAGGTTGCCGGTGCCGTAGTTGATGCTGAAGCGCCCATAGACATCGATGGCAAACTTGACCATCTTGCCGGTGCCTTCCACGCGGCTGGGAAGACCGGGTCTCCAGCGGCAGAGAATCAGAGCGCCAACCAGAATGGAGGCTGGCTGGACGATGGCCGCCGCGACGAGCGCCCAGTAGCCCCAGCCGAAGTATCCGCAGACGATGGCGGTCGCGACATAAATCACACGGGCGATGACGTCGTTGACGGAAACGATGCCAAAGCGAAGACCGCGCCGGACAAGGCTCAAATGAACAACCGGCGCGATGGCCAGGAAGATGGCCACCGCGAATCCGATCGCCACGCGGGTGATGCGCGGATCGCCATAGAAGGCAGCCATCAGGCGGCCTGCGGCGGCAAACAGCGCCGCCACGATGAATCCTCCACCCAGGTTGATCCAGAAGAGGTTGGTTGCCAGCGAGTGGTTGAAGGTCGGCCGCTGCAGGATCGCGTCCGAGATGCCGGCCACGCCAAAGCTGGCAAAGAGCAGACTGAAGGTGGTAACCATGGTCACGAGGCCAAAATCGCCCGGCGTCAGGATTCTCGCCAGAACGGTCATCCCCAGCATCTGGATGATGAAGACGCATCCCTGACCAAAGATAGTGACCCCCGCGTTGCGGACCGTCCGTCGCGGCGCACCGGCGCCTTCGCCGGGTATCTGGAATTGTCCCGCTGCATCGAATGGGTTCAAGCTGAAGGCCTTCCTTGATTACACCCTGGAACTGAATACTCTGTACGCTGGCGGCCTGAGCGCGCCACCGCGTCCGCGCAACTGCTGCTGCCTTATCGTCGCACGAAGCGTACCATGTCTTCGGTTCTTGACTCCATTTCCGGCACATCGCGCGCACTTTGGAGTGAAAAGGCAAACCAGTCCTGGTCCCCTGTCGGCACGGATGAGTCAAGAGGCTGGGGAATTCAAAACCCCTTGTAAATGATCTGGGGAGACGGCTGGTTAAGCAGTGCCGTCATGACAAAGACGGCAAAACCCAGCGCGGAGACGTAGACGACGCGCGCATAGCGGCTCTCCAGCACGGGTCCATTGGCGGAGTGAATGCTAAGAAGCGCCGCGCGCAGGGCTTCCCATGCTCCGAGGACCACGGAGGCGCATAGCCAGATCGCCAGCCAAACGCCCAACCATTGCGCCACCCCGATTGAAGAGAAAATGGCGTCTAGCTGCTTCCATCCCGCCCAGAACCAGAAGAGCGTAAAGGCGAACCAGCTAAAGGTCAATCCGCGGGCAAGAATCGTGTAAACCATGCCCTTGGCCAAAGCCCGGTAGCGCTGGCGTCCCATGGCGCGGGTCAGCCCCAGCTGCCACAGCTTGTTGATGGAGACGCCCCCGCCCTGCAGGACGCCAAAGATGACAAACTCCGAGGTGCGGCCATGCCAGACGCCGACCAGGAAAAAGGTCACGAAAAAGCAGAAAACGCTCAGGAACGGCTCCAGAACCGCCGAGGAAATGCGCCGCATCAGCGCCAGCAGCAGCGGATTGTACACATAGGTCTTCAGCCAGTTGGAAAGAGTGATATGCCAGCGGCTCCAGAAGTCGATGAACGAAGCGGCTGAGAATGGCCGGTCGAAGTTCTCCGGCAACCGAACGCGCATCAGCCGCGCCAGCGCAATCACAATGTCGATATAGCCGGAAAAGTTGGCGTACAGAAAAAAGGGGTACAGGACTGCCAGCCTGAAGACCGCAAAGGCCTTGACCGCCGGCGGAGCGGGCTGCGCCAACTGCGACAGCAGGTTTTCCTGAGCCGTTTGAAGCAGGAGCGCCAGGACGTTGACCTTGAAGAACCCGCGCACAATCCGCTCCAGCTGCAGGCCGACAGTGCGCCAGTCGAGTTCGAGAGGCTCCGCAGCGAACTGGTCGTGGGCAAAGTCGTCGTAGCGCTGGATGGGGCCCGAAATTAGGGTGGTGAAATTGAGCGTGTAGAGCAGGTACGCGCCAATGCCGATGTGACGCTTCTCATCCCCGTCGCCAGTCTCGATCAACAGGTGCAGCACGCGAAAGAAGATGTACGAGAGCCCAAGGGTGAAATAGGGCGTGTGCAGGAACGCGCCTTCCGGCAGAAACGTGTACTTTTTCAGCCACATGTACACCAGGATGACGGCCAGCAAAATGACGGCCATGAACCTCGAGAAGCCGCGCTCGATCAGGACCAGGCAAAGATAGCCGAGGAGAAGAAACCCGGCCATGGGCAGGAAAACGATCGGCTGGTGCGCGAGCAGCCCCAGAAAGAGCAGGCTGGCCAGCATCAGCACCACCGATCGCCAAATGCGCGAGCGGCTGAAGTTGGAGACGAGCGCGGCGGCCAATCCAAAAAACACAAACTGAATGGAAGCTGTATCCATGATTATCTCTTTTGCTCCGCTTCAGCCTGCGCGCGTGCGCCGAGCGTGAGCCCGGGAACTGAGCCGTTGGTCAGCTCCCTGGCCAGGAATTCGGTAACCATGGCGTGCCCCTCCGGATTGAAATGGCCATCGGCCGGGTAGAATCCGTTCTCGGGATTGGGCGCCGTGCGGTAGTCGGGCAGAATGTCGACGTAGATGCCCCCGTGGCTCTCAACGATGGCGCGCATCTCCTCGTCGAGCTTGTAGGGGTCAAGGTCGGGCGACCATTCGCCCTTGGAGATGAGCGCCGCGACTATGCGCGTCGGGGTGAAGACGGCCACCACCGGCACACCGGCCGCTTTGGCGTGGGCCATCACTTCGGCGACGTATCCATCGAATTCCTTCAGATGGGTCAGCCGTCCCGGGCTTGGTTCGGCGTCCAGGTATTGCGATTCGTTGGTCCGGTTCCGCTTCAGGTATTCGCTTTGGCTTTCGTTGACGGCGATGAAATGATTCAGCATCACGTACGACCGAGTTTCGCGCCAGTTGCTGTTGACCGCGTGCAGAATCGTTGACACCCCCAGCACCGCTTTCATGCGAATCCAAGCGATGGATGGAAACGCCGGCGCCGCCCCCGGCGCTGTTGAAAACTTCTCCGAAGCGCGGGGCATTGCATTTTCAGCGACAAAATCGGCGGGCGCCAGAACGGAAGCGAGTTGGATATCCGAGTAGTTGATCACCCAGAGGAACATGTCCGGCTTCTGCGCCAGCATCTGATCGATGTCAAGCGCAACGGTTCGCGGCGTTTTTCGCGGCAGGCTCGCGTTGTAGAGCTCCACCTTGCGTCCGGTGAGCCGGGAGAGCTCGATAGGCAGAGTGGCGGCAAAAGTCTTCTCCCGGGCCACTCCGAGACCCACGGGAAAGGACGTGCCGGTCATCACAATGCGGTAGGTATCCGCCGGCTTGGGTCCGCACTCGACCGCAGTGTAATCGCCGCAACTGTTGAAACGGTACTCGACCAGGTCTCCTTCGGGAATTTTTTCCGTGCAGTTGCATTTCGGTATCCCCCGCACACCGGTCGAGCGGTCGTCCCACACCAGACAGGGCCGCATGCTGCCCTCTGAGGGAAAGAGTTTCATCGCGATCAGTTCCATGGAGACGCCGAGCAGAGCGAGCGTCAGCAGCCCGAGCCCAGGCAGCAGAATCCAGTCCATCCACGGGAGTTTTGCCTTTTTCGGCGTCCCGGTGACCGGGATTTCGGACGTGCTCATGTTGATCGATTCTCCTTGAATGCCGGTCGCGGGCGCCTCACGCGCACAATCGGCGATTGAACCGGCTTCGGCGCGCGATCACCGCATCGGTGAAGGCGAAATTGCTTGCGACCGTGAAGTGAATGAAGAGCGATGACTGTTCGATGGCTTCGCGTGAACCGTTGACGTCACCGGCTGTCCGTCGTGTTCGGAAGCGGCCCGGTCACCGGGTGGAGAGTGGATGGTTCCTTGCCTCCGATGTTGTAAAGGAACTTGTCCAGCGAAGAGAGGAGCGACCACTTCAGCCGGGGCAGCAGAACCTGGGCTCGCCAGCCCGCATCCTGCCCGAAAAACTTCGCGATCCACGCGTACTTCCAGGAAAGGCGCGGTGCGCTCACCTCGCCTCCCAGGCTCCGGGCGATTTCCTGCGCCTCGCGGAAAACGTCCTGCCGCTCGGGATAAAAGAAGACCATCCAGTTTTGCAGGTACGTCACGCACGCGGCGTGTACGCGCTCACTCTCTTCCAGCGACCTGATATAGCGGATGTGCAACTGCATCGAGAGCCACTGTGCATTGCGCTTCCGGTCAGAGGTGCCGATGTAACTCAAGCTGCCTCCGCCCGAGGCACGATAGTACACCTTTGCTTCCGGGACGAAACGCACGCCCTCGCTGGCGAGCAGGACGCGGCAAAAGTACTCGCCGTCGTCGTCGCCCAGCATACGCGTGTCCCATGGGCCAGCGGCCTCGCACAGCTCGCGGCTCGTCAGCCAGGTTCCGGTTTGCATCAGCAGATTAAGCGACATTTTGCGAACGAGCCAATCGGCCGGAGTGAGATCGGCCCACAGAGCCGAGGGGACAAACTTCGCTTCCTTGTACCGGTGCAGGAACTGGCTCCATCCGCAGGAGAGAAGCAGCCGCTTATTGCCGAGTTGTTGCGCCACCGCCATCTGGCGCTCGATCTTGTCCGGGGAGATAAGGTCGTCCGCATCCAGCCACTGGATGTATTCGCCTCGACTCAGGCTGTAGGCGGTGTTTCTGGCCGCCGCCGCGCCCTGATTCCGCTGGCTGGCCACGCGGACACCCGCCTGCTCGAACTGCCGCGCCGCGGCCAGCGTCCCATCCTTCGAACCATCGTCCACAACGATGATTTCCTTCGGTTCCCATGTCTGCGCAAGCGCCGAGCGGAGACACGGGCCAATCCACTCCTGCGAGTTATAGGCCGGAATGAGTATGGACACGAGCGGTTTCATCTTCAGGACCCCACAATTCCCATCTGCAATGCTCGTTTGCCGCGTATCTTCCGGAACGCTTTTTCGTATGCCGCCAGAAGTCCGCCGACGGAGTATTCCCAGGCCAGCTCGGTGCGAACGCGATTGCGGCCAAACTCGCCCATCCTCTGCCGCTCTTCAGGATGGTCCAGCAGCCAGAGGATCTTGTCGGCAAAGTCTGCAACAAGATTTTCGCCGCCGCTGTAGAGCGAAGCCTCCTGGGCGCTGAACTTGCCTTCCTTCAGATCGAACTGCACGATTGGCTTGCCCAGCGCCATGTACTCCATGATCTTGATCATGGTGGACAGGTCGTTCATCTGGCAAGGCTTGTCCGGATTCACGCAGACATCCGCGGTGGAAAGAATCTCCAGCAGTTCCGCATCCGGAACGCGCCCGGTAAAGTTGACGATTTCGCCCAGGTTCTTGTCCTTCACCATCTGCCGGAGAGCCGGCAGCCCCGGACCGCCTCCGACGCAGGTGAAATGAACGTCGGTGCGCCCAAGGCTCCGGATGTGATTGGCCACGTCGAGCAGAATATCCAGCCCCTCCTGCTCGCTCATGACGCCAACATAGCCGACCAGATACTTCTTGCCGTACTTGAGAGCCGGAATAGCGGGAACCTCCACAAAAGTCGTCAGATCCGGCCCGTTGCGCACCACGAAGACATCTTCCGGGGCGAGGCCGCCGCGGGAGATGGCCACCTCCCGGTAGCTCCGGTTGGTCGACATGACGACATCGGCAACCAGGAACGTCAGCTTCTCCAGGAAGAGCTGGGCTTTGTAGAAGAAGTCCTTCCGGTCGTATTTGGACAAGTACAACTCCGGATTCACGTCGTGATGATCGAAGATGTATTTCACCCCGAAGAGCTTGAACGGCAGCGCCACCAGGAAGATATCGTCCGGCGGATTGCATCCCTGAATAACATGAAAATCGCGGCGCAGATAAATCCACCAGGAGTAGAGAAACTCCCAAAAGAGGGCACATCCATACTCCCAGACGTAACCGCGAGGCGTGTTGCCCTCTTTGGGCATGGGATGCCGGTAGACATGGATGCCCTCCAGCAATTCATACCCTTTTTCATATCCCTTGCCTTTAGGGCATAGCACCGTCACTCCATAATCCGCCTGCCGCAGGGCAAGAAGTTCCTTCCATACCCTGGAATCGAAGGGGATGGGCAGGTTTTCAACAATGACGAGCACTTTCCTCTTCACAAGGGCCTCCGGCCGGCCGAGATTTCCTTATACAACCCGGCGAGCGCGCAGAGCATGGTTGCCTGTCCCCAATGAAGAGTGGGTGTCTTGTTTACCAGCCACGAAGTGTAGCGGCGATAGTAGAAGTAGCCGCTCGGATCCTGCATATTCGCGATCGTCCATTCAGTCACCTTGAGCGCCATCCGCAGCGCGTCCGGGTCGCGGTCGGAAAAAAAGACGAAGGTGTCGATGGCCTGGGAAGAGCATTGGATATCGAGGGGAAGCGTTTTGTGGTTGTAGTACTTGGGCGTTCCGTCTTCGAGAAAAAAAGTCTGTTTCCAATACTCGTAGCCCAGCATCATGTGCCCGTTGAAGCTCTTGTCGCCGGTGCTTTCTTCGTAGTGCTTGTAGCAATCGAGGTTATAGGCGGTGTGGAAGTTATCGACCCAATGCAGGTTGGCCTTCTCGCCGTACCACCAGGCGCCATCCGGCTGCTGGTACTGGGCGGTGTATTGCATCGTCTTCCGCGCCAGCGAACGATACTCCTCGTTTCCGGTGTAGGCATAGGTGCGCGCCAGCAGGCTGCCGCCGAGCACATTGGCGTTGTGCACCTGGCTGTCGAGGCCCGGAACGTAGCTGATGCAGACGCCCTCTCCATCGGGATACTGCTTGAGATCGTGGAGGATGTGCTCGCAGGCGCTCACGACAACATCAAGGTACGCTCGATTCTTGAACTGATCGTACCCGTCCAGGAACGCATGTCCGATCAGTGCGGTCCAGACCACCGTCGGGACACCCTTGGGCAGATAAAAAGTCCGCGATTGATAATCGAAATGATTTCCCCAGCAAGCCCCCGTATATCCCTTCGATCGATTGTCGAGCAGCCACTGGAGTGAGACCGCGGCCCGATCGAGCCACATCGTGTCGCCCGTGGTCTTGTACATGCGGATGAATCCCCTGGCGAGAAAGCCCATCCCCTTGCTCGAGTGATTCTTGCGGACACCCATTAAAGGACGCAGATTGATGGGGAAACGCCGGACGCCCTGCTGGAGCACGGTGCGCAGCAAGGGACTTCCAAACGTAAACGGGCGCACAAACCGTGCGTTCAAACCATCGAATGTGTCGTAGCCGCGGTAATCGTTCGCGACCAGCCATTCCGAAAGAAGGCTGATGGATTCGAGCAGGCGGTTCTTGGCCACCTGAATCTCCACCTGTCCCATCAGTTTCTCACCAGCAAATGCCGTCGTACTTT
>Ga0302278_10004303_pt1 | contig 14805 bp, 8 predicted proteins | sample III_Bog_N3_2_FD_194543 | JGI IMG/M metagenome (GOLD analysis project Ga0302278, IMG submission 194543) | Peat permafrost microbial communities from Stordalen Mire near Abisko, Sweden - III_Bog_N3_2 | ecosystem: Environmental > Terrestrial > Soil > Wetlands > Peat | place: Sweden: Abisko... | reverse complement strand
ACCCTGATCGGTGGGGTGACCGTATTTCTCCACGGTGGCGGCATTGCGGCCCTGATTGACGTCAATCAATACCACCCGGTAGTGGCCTGCCAGTTCCTGTTTGACCGCCTCATCGGATTTAAAAAAGCAATGAATCTTCTGGCACCAAACGCACCAGTTCGCCCCAAACTGCAGCAGCACCCGCTGATGCTCCGCCCTGGCCCGGGCCAGCGCCGCCGCAATCTGCTGCGCACCATCCGCCGATTCGTCATAAATGGCCGAGGGACGACAGCCCCCCTCCGCCCCCGGCAGAAACAAATAAGCCGCCGCCGCCACTGAGGCCACCGCCAATAATAAAATGAATGCCTTTAATTTCAAATCATATCCTCCGTGCCTCTGTGTCGTGGTCAATGCTCGATTTCATTTTCTGCCGCGGCACCGCTTGCATTTTCCAAATATATCCGCCTTATCTTGTAAACATCATCGCAATAAAAGCGGTAGTTTTTTAAAAAGTTCTCCTGGAATTTATTAAAATCATACACCGATGGAATACTGCCGGGTGGACGTTGCGATTTAATGAAACGGGTGGGGGCCACATCATTCGTGATGTCAAAGCACAGAAAGTTTTGGTTGTAGTCGCATTTTCCACCGTTTAAGCCGCTGCTCCAAATAAATTCATGATCCTGTATCACCGCGTACTGTTGAAAGGAATTCAGGTAAATCGACCGGTGCAACAAATTAGTGGTTTGATAAAGAGAATGCCCTTCATAAATTTGGTCTGACGGAATTGGGATCCCAAGGCGGTCGAGAATGGTTGGAAGCAAATCAACCTCCGACCCGACGGTATAATTAACTTTGAAGGACGGGCTGCCCGGGTCCATGATGATGAGGGGAATATTTGCCAGGCTCGTGGAAACCGCCCAGCCATGTCCGATGGGCCCGCCATCCACGCCGAGCATTTCGCCATGATCATCTGTTATAATAACCATTGTATTGTTGAGCAAATGTGTTTTTTTTAACTCGTCCAATATGGACGCAATGTTCCAATCCATGTACCGCAGCTGATTCAAATATAGCGGCTGATAATTACCTCGTTGTGTCATTTTGTTTTTCATGAACGGGGAGGGTATCCCGTCGTAAGGATAATGCGGCGCCGCGGGCACATAGGTGAGAAAGAAAGGGGCTTCCATCCCCGCCCGCTTCCTGATTTCCGAGCAAATGGCCCGGGTGGTCTCCTCTTCGCGCAGGCCCCAGCTGACCGGCTTTGTCGAACGCGGGCCGGGCATGGTGTCAGCATCATACATTTCGTCAATTTCGCGACCGTGCAAAAAATCCCGAAAGCCCGTGTAATCGAATGAGGAGGAGTAGAAAATGGAACAGAAATAGCCGTTTTGATGCAAAATCTCGAAAAGGCTTCTGACCGGAACCCTTTGCCGGGTGAACGCGTCATAATCTTTAACTGGATAAAGTGAGGTGAAAGCGGCGAATCGTGCATGTATGGAACTTTGGAAATCCGAAAAATAATTGGGGAAGATCTCCATCCGGCTTATATACTGTGAAAGCAGGGGTTCAGTGTCCGGAACCCCATTGAACAAAGACAAGTATTCGTCATACGAAGACTCCATGAAGATCAGAACAACATTGAGATTTGTCCTTGCGGGGGAGGTGGTGATTACTGGATACTGCAAGGCATCCGACAACCCGAGTTTTCGGGCAGAAGCGACGAATTCATCAGGGGTCATCGGCGAAGTCACAGCCTTTCTAATTAAAGGGCAGTTACACATCATATTAACAGGCCACATGCCTTCGACCTTGTCCGGGTCATCGGCAAAAAGGCCGATAAGCGCTAGAATGATAAAAATAAATCCCACGTAGTTCATTCCCCGGTGTTCGGAGTGCGCCCGATCATCAGAACCCCGGGCCAACCAATGTGTCAAGCTTATAACCAGTAGAACGTAGAGCAACACCAGGGCCGCCAAAGCGCAAATTAACCCTGACAGATAGGGCCGCGCCAACAACCAGATCATCTTGGGCGTGTCATTAAATGTCAATAAGTCCCATCCCAACCTGACACCCATCACTTGTGAAAGTCTTAAATCAATCAACGCAAGGCCAATAACCAGGATGCAAATCAAATCCAAGGCTAACAACCTGCTTTTGGGCAAAAACCACAGCCAGCCGGCCGCCAGCGTCCCGATTACAAATACGACCAACACCTCATCGATAAAATAGCGCGGCAGCTCCAATCCCAGACAAATTAACTTGTTAAAATTGCCAATCGCGGTAAAATGCTGGCTGAGTAAAAGCCAAAACGTCGCGATGTAAAACGGCATGACCATGAACCACACGCGGGTAAATCCAAATATAACCGATACTGCCGTCGCCAAACCAAACACTTCACAAATGCTGACCGTGAGCAGTATCGAATAAGAACAGGCACCCGGAAGCACCATGGATGCCACAAGTCTGAATATTAACCAACCGCATAAAGTCCAAACGGCCGGCAAAACCAACCAGAGCGAATCGTTCCCGTCTTTGAAGCTCCGGCCGCCAGCTAGAAAGGCCAGTCCCAGCCCATCGAGGGCGAGCAATTCATCCTTGAAGGTCACAAACCCTTGGAAATTGACCATGGCGAAAAGGCCGAAATATATGGCGGTTAAGTATAGGGCGTAATCTCCGCATCGACGGCAAATTAAAAGCCGATAGAAGATTGTGTAGCTCGCCAGCCAAATTCCCAAAAAAGGTTTGTGAACGCAAATAATCGGCCAATAGGAACAGGCGGCATCTTTCAAACGGATTATAAAATTCGCGGACAGTAAACCCGCCGGTAGTGTTACATGGTATATCAGAGCCATGAACGCCACCCCCAATCCCAGTATCGTGTAGTTCGCCGCGCGCAGGGCGACGATTGCATTATTATTGGCTTTGATGCGAATGCAGAGGCAGACGATGCTGCCCGCCATAACTAAGACGAAAAGATAAAACCAGGCGTGGTTAATCCAGGTGACGGGGGTTCGGAAAATGCGGAAATGAATTTCAAACAAATATTTTCTCAGACTGATCAGCATTGCGATCTTAATGGCCGTCAGACTGACCAATAACGCAAGAATTCGACCTGCCGCACGCGGCTCTAAGTTATAAAAGCGCTTTAGAAAGCCCGGCTGCTTTATAATTTCTGCTTTGGTTGTAAGATTACTCATTCCGCATTTACTGTCTGTCAAATGATTTGAACAAGGAATTTAAGGCTGGTGCCGGTAATAACTCAATCCCAACAAAACCCAGAATGCGCCCGCCACTGGCATTGTAAAAAAACCCCCGTCGAACCAAAATCCAATTAGCAAAACCATTGCACCTCCCCGGCAGATCGTGGTGAGTGGCGCGGTTGATTTTTCATGTTTATTTTGCGAATGCGCTTCATTACCCCGGCTAAATGCGAAACGGCAGAGGGTTGCAAAGCATAACAGGGTTGGCAGTCCCAGGGTGGCGCCTAAAAGCAAATAACTGTTCATTTGAAGCGCCGCACTATTATCCACGCCCAATTGCAGATAATAGTTGGAATACAGCCTTTCGGGTTGATTCCAACCCAAACCCGCCCAGGGGTGCTCCGCGATAATCTGCCATGCGCCTGTCCAGGCGGTTACGCGGTTACGCCAGGAAAAATCATTTACATCAACGGCGGAAAAAATGCGGTCCAGCGTGACAGATTGCCTTAAATAAGCCAGCTTCCAGCTTGTCATAATGCCGGCTGACAGGCCAATCGTTAAAATCGTGAATTTGCACTTAAGAACCCGGACGGTGAGGTGGTGCAATATTCCAACCCCATTGACCGCGTTTTTCGCATTTTTTCTGGTTGTCGTAATAATAAGATAAATTAATCCTCCGAGTGTGGCCGCCCAAGCTCCACGGCTATAACCGTGAAATAGACCACGTCCGGCGAGAAAGGCTGCAAAAATGCAAAGCCCGGCCGCCAGATTCTGTTTCCGCAGGAATTTCCACCTTGTCGTTGTCCGGAACATGTTCACCCCCAGTTGCCATGCTCCCGCGCCAATGGCCAGTAAAAGGCCGCACCCCATTAACAGCCCGAAGACATTTGGATTTGTCCACGGCCCGCCCCAACGGAATTGATGGTGGTACTCGTATCTGGAATGCTCATTATGCCAACTTGAAGCGACGCAGAGAAGCCCCAGCAATACACCAAATATCAAAACGTGAAAACGACCGCAATAATTCGCATTATTTGTGACGGTCGCATTAACCAACACAATCTGCAGCATCATTATTCCGGTAAAAAATATCAAGGCGTCACCATAAGGTTCGTAATCCATGGAATTAAATATTACAGCACCGAGCCATGCCCCGCCGATCAAGATGTTGGTTCCTCCAAATGGCCAACGCCCGAATTGCGCGCAAACATTCCGGATGAGCAAGGCCAGATTGAAAAGCTCCAAAAGCAAAAGCAGTCGCTTTTGCATTTGCGCCTCCCCCAGTTTATGAGCAAGCAGCCCAATGGTATGATCAGCCGCCGCAAGTTGTCGTCCAAACAACATTACCGCCAACAAGTTGACCAGACTTAGATTGACAAACGTAATTGCGATTCCTCTCCACATCGGGTTTTGCTTATAAGTGAGACCGCCGGACAATTTGCATCAACATTTTGATGATTTATAATCCCAGGTCTTTTAACGTTGCATTTTGTTCATTTAAATCAATGCCGGTGGGTTGTAGTTCGCGGCGAACAAACAAAAGGCAATCGCGGTCGCGCGCCACGGGCGAGTAACTGCTGATCCAAGCAGACCAATCCGCATGCTTTAATACCTCCTGATTGATGACGAAGGCCGCAGGCTGGTTTTTCGCAAGCAATTCCACCATGGCATGGTCAGAAATCCCGCCGGACAACAGCTGACCCCATGGGATCACGGTGAGCGTCGCACAGTCCGCCACCGCATTAACGGCATATTTCCACTCGTTGTCGGCCACGAATATTGTGTTTCCTGATTTGTCTAATGATTGCAATTTCGTGGCAATCGTGGAAGATGCCAACCGTGCCGATGCATGATACGCTGCCTTGACCTCCATTTCTCGCTGCCATCCCCACAATGTCAGCGCGACAACCAGCCCGGCACCAATGAGTTTGCGTTCTAAATTCGAAACCTGGAGCGTGCTCCGCAAGCGCCACAAGTCAACGGCTCCGACGCCGGCCAAAGTGACCACTGGAATCATCAGGTGAATGTTGAAGGCATCTGCAAATGGACAATGAACCAGGTGAAATAACAGGGCCGCCAGGGCCGAGGCCAGCCAGGGAACAACGGTATTGATGTCATTTTTCAAATACCGGCTGGCCACCGCAAATACCGCCAATATGCTGACCAGCCAGCCATTAACATAAATTATTGGGTCAAGATGAATCTTCCTGTTTGCCGGCTTCATGAAGTCGAAATGGAATAGATCCGGAGATCCCATGGTGCCGCTGAAAATGGCGCCCAACAGGGTCAAAATCGCAATTGCGCCGGCCCACCAAAGGGCCTTCCGCCAATTGCTTTGGGCTATGTAAACGAATGCTGCGATCAGTGCGATTGCGGAAGTGGTCTTGATCGAGATGGCAATAAGCGCAATTAAAGCTGCAATCAACAAAGACCAATAATTACCTTCAAATATGACGAGGGGAATTAGGGCGGCGGTGGCCACGGCATATGCTGGAGCCTCCAGCGATGAGGTTGTAAAATAAAACGGCATGCCGAACCAAAGCATCAAGGTCGAGATTAACGGTGCGGTTGCCACTCCTTTGGATGACCAGTAAATCATCCAGGTCAACGGTAATAAACATCCCACCACCAGCACGGTCAGCCGGCCCGCTAAAAGTGAGGCGCCGCCCAGCGCGAGCAACCTATTGCCGACAATATACCATGGTGGTGAGTTATTCGGATCATGGAAATTTGCTTGCGGCGAAGCCGGGCCTTGAAGCGATTTCGCCATTTCGATGCTCTCGCTGCCGCCCAGCGGATGTCCGTTCCACAATACGCAAACAACGGTGCCCGCAAGCAGCCAGCAGCCCAAGGCTAAAAAGCCGGATCGATTGAATAAACCACAAGCTGCCGCCGAATGGGTTGACTGCACTTTGGGGCAGAGCCCGAGAAACGATGCAACCCCCATTATTGCCGCTAAAATGAAAGAAAGCGTTGATTCTGCTTTTGTCAAAAACCTCCAATGACTTAGCAAGCCACCCAGGCAGGGGCACGGACCGCTGACTTTTAGTTCAACTTGTATCGCATGATAACCAATGAAGACAACCGCCAACCCGAGGCATGCTGCCAAGAAGGCCCGCTCCGCATAAAGCATTAATATCGCCAGCGCAGCTAGTTCTACAAACACTCCCCCCCAGACATAATCCCGGTACGTTCCGGGCAAAAAGGGGTGGGATTCAGACAGAAACCCACCCCCTCTGACAAGTCCAAATATTTTTACAACCAACGTTAAAATCAAGATTGAAACACAGACCCAAGCGCTAGGTTTAAGCGGTGATGTTCTCAACTTTTTTCAACGGCTGTTCCGAATACACCCAGCTATTCGCAGTGGCCGCTTGGCTGATGGCCTTTCCAAGGAATGTTGGTTGTACCACAGCCGACATTCACGGCTCCATCATACCAATACAAACTCCAAGTGCACGTCCCCTTTGATGCCGATTGATTTGATCCAGAGCCGGAGGCTTGCTGGCATAACGTCATTGTTCCGCTGGCCGAGGCCGCGGATAGTTTGTGCCCATCACAGGATGAATAGGCGTTGGGACCGGAGCTGTCACTCGAACAACTGGGATTATAAGCCGTCACACAGGCTAGCGTCGTAAGGGCAATCGTACAGATCGTCACCGTGACGGCAACGCCGCCCACCACCTTGTTTTTTAATATTGTTGCTTTCATTTGATGTTTTTTTGTTTTACTTGGTTTGTTGTTTCCAGTGTCTACCCAATAGCACCAGAAAAGCCGCTGAAATGCCGGTCAGCAGAAGCAGGAAGAATGTCCCTTTTCGCTCGTTCGTCGGCGCCGCCAAATGGGCGGGCGTTAAAGCTCCGTTGAAGACCGAGTAGGGCGATTGATTTGACCAAAGCGTGACATGCCTTTGAAATCGCATGTCGGCGAATTGCGTTGGCTTAAATTCGTCAGACACACTGTTATCATCGGCAAATGTCATTGTTAAAAACTCGTAACGCGATTTTGAAGCAGCCCGGTTCATCACAAATACTTTCGGAATATTCGAACGATCATCTTTATATTCATAGGTGACTGAATAATTGTAAGCGTCATCGACACTTGAAAATGTTGCCGTCGCAGGCCGGCCACTCGCGTCCGGTGTTATTGCCCCCTTAACGACCACCGTCTCGGTCGGAAGTCCTTTCTTGTCAAACTTGACCCCCACCTTGCTGCTAAATTTCAAGCCGTCCCATTGGATTTGTGCGTCTGTAATGTCGATGACATTCAAAAGACGTGGCAGCCCGAGCGAAAGGGCGGAGTGCATTATATTCCGGTACGCGGTGTTATGCTCTAATAGGCTGTTTTTCACATTTTTCCTGTCTACAATATTTATGTCCGTGTCGGAAATGATCCAAACATTGGAAGACGACGCGCCATAAACACTGTGTCCCGGTTTGGAAACCAATAGCGTCGCGTCATTTGTGCTTGGCTGCAATTGCTGGACATACCAGGTGTTACCATCGAGTCCCAATCCGAATCTCCACCAATCTTGGTGTTCTACGGTTCCATCAGATTTAATGATTTCTCGATAGAAAACGGCCTCCTTGATTGCCACTTTGCCATTCACAAAATCTTGAAAAGTCGCGCTCTCGGCACCGGTTGTTTGGCCGTCAAGGTTCGAACTCCAGAAAAGCAAAATCGCCAGGCAAGATGACAAGAGAAAATAATATTGAGAACGACGACTCCAAAACTTGCTTATATTATTTGTTCCCAATGCAATTTTACGCATCCCCCGGAAAAAGATCATCGCTTGCTCGGTTCCACAGAACCACATGTTGGCATGCGCTTTACGCATGGCCCGGCGTTTTTTGCCGGCGAACCCATCGCCCCCCCTGCGGTTAAGTATTTGTCCATCCTTTTCAAAAGAACGTCCGTCAAGTAGCGGCGGTTTCCCCCCCCGCCACCGTTGTTCCCCATCTAATATTGTTCGGCTTTCGTTCATTGACTTTGTTGATTAAACCAAGGTTAACCGGGGTTTTACAGGGCAAAGATTTAGCATTTGCGGACATTTGATATTAATTGTTTGTCATTTGCGGACAGTTTTGGATTGCTTTCGTTTGCTGGGGATTGTTGGGATGGACAGATGCCCGTTTTGCTTTTGTAATGGCGGGTGAGGCTGCTTTGCTGCTTGTACCCCACACGGTCGGCCGCCTCCTTGACGGAGGAGCCATCGCACAATAATTTATCCGCCGTGTGCAAGCGTTGCTCTTCCAGCCAGGTTTTTGGGTTTTGGCCCAGATGTTTGATGAAATGCCGGTGCAAGGTTCGCACCGAGACGTTACACTGCTTCGCCAGTGCCGATGCGGACCATTTGGCCAGCTTCGCCAATTCCTGCCAGTTTTGGATGAGGGACAGCGGGGAGGACACGGGAGTTTTTAGGCGTTAGGCTTGGGGCCGGAGGGGGAAAGTAGGGTCTCGGGTCTGGGGTTTGGGACAGAATGACAGAATATCCCGAATCCGATTTTGGTCATTCTGTAAATTCTGTCCAAAAGTTCGCGTGTTTCACCTGTCCGCCATAACTTTAGCGACGGCGGACGGCAAAATATCCCTTGGCTCTTTCTCCGTGCCTTTGTGCCTTTGCGGTTAATTTCCAGCTTCATTTTTCGCCTTTCTGTAACGTTATTTCCCTCTGGCAATGCGGGCAGGGGGTTTTCTGGCCCAACGCGTGATCCGGGAATTCCAAGCGACCGGCGCAGGCGGGGCAGGCCATTTTCAGGGTCACCGGCTTTTGCAGCGTCACGCCGGCCCGGCAATGCGGGCAGGGGATTTGTTCGCCAAATAAATTGGTGGGAAACTCGATGTGCCCGCCGCAGGCGGTGCAGGCAATTTTGAGAAAGCGGACATACGCCGCCGGAACAGATCCGGGCGCCCCGGGCTTTGCCGACCCTTGCGTCCGGCCGTTCCGCTGCGGCGACGCCTTCGCCCGCCTCGGAAACAGGATGGTCGCCGCTACCGCAAAACCGCCCAACACCACATACCAAGGCAACAGCCCCACTAGGATCCCCGAATCTCCGCGCGCGAGGTGCAGTGGATCAGTGAGACTGCCCAGACAAGTGCCCTGCAGTTGGCAGTGTACCCACACCAACCCGGCCTGAAAGGCCAGGTAAACGGTGCCCAGCCAGGTGAGCCAGACAGTGGACAGGCCGACTGATTTCCCAAACAGACAGACCCACGCGACCACCAGTTCAACGGTTCCGACCACCAGTACGGCATAACGAAGGGGCATCCCCAACAGAGCATCGGGCAGGGACAGGGCGGGTGCATCCCCGGCGGCGATGATCAACCGGATGAGCGCCGCCATCAGCAGAATCACCCCGGCGGAAGCGATGAAAATCTTGATCCACGAAGGATACATCCCGTTTTTGGCGTCGGCGGCCATGGATGGCACGGCGGCCAGGCTGGAAGCCTGGGCCATCTTTCCCGCCGGTTCTAAAGTCTTGGGGTTCATGGTATTATTCCTCAAAGATGAAGTGCATCATGGCGTGGTTGCGTTCCAGCTGGGCGGCATTACCGATGAGATGGTGATTCTCCCCGGGATGGATCACATATTCCACCAGCACACCGGATTTAAGGGCCTCGGCCTGAAATTTTTGGAGCCGTGGTTCCTCCTGCTCGTTTCCCCCGGCACTGATGAGGATTTTGGGCCGGGTCTGATGCGGCGGCGCGGTGGTAAAGTCGGGCAAGGCCGTTGGATTCAAGAAAATCCCGCCCCGCCAAAGACTGGGCGTCCGGGTCAGACATTCGCTCAGATATTTTGTTTCCGCGCTGGCGGCAAACAAATAAACCCGCTGCGGGTCAATATTGGGTTCCTTCACCAAAGCCTGGGCGACGCCCCGGACGTTTTCCTCCCATTGCTCGATTCCCGTCCACCATTCCTCCCGGTTAATGATCACCACATAAGCTCCGCAGGTCGCGATGTTCGGCACCCAGAGCCGCCCGTGACCGCCGTTAATGGCCACGCCAAACTGGGTGTTCCCGAGAACCAACGGATATTTCTTGTGCGGGTTGAAATTGGCCGGGAGATAAACCGTGCACGTGACACTGCGCCCCGACGGCAATTTGACCGACCGGTAAGTGGGCGGCAGATTGGTGGCGTAGGGCGACGGGTAATCTGATGCCGGGGCGACCGACCGCAATGCCTCCGTCTCCAAATCATATTGCCAGATTCCCGCCGCGGGTTCATTGCTCGCATTACCCCAAAACAACACCTTCTTTTCATCCGGCGACAGCTTGAACCAGCCAATGCCCGCGTGTTCCAAAATCCGCCGGTTTTCCGCGCCGGATAAATCCGTAAATACCAACCCGGTGTGCCCCGGCTCATGACTGTTATAGACCAAATCTCTCGGGCCGGCCCATTGCGCCGACTGGAGGGAGCGCCCCTGCGTCACCAAAGCCGCCCCGGCCAGGGCTTCGGATTGCGCGTCCATCTGCCATAAAAAGTCCTGGCCGGCACCGGTGCGGCTGATCAACAAACGGCCGGTTTCCGGCGAATAATCAAAACCACCGGCCGCGCCGGTATCGAGGGCATGCCACACCAGCGGATTTCCCGCCGTCAGCAACCGGCCGCCAAACCATTTTTCATTCAAATATTCCTCCACCCGCCCGCGTTCGGTGGTGTCCAGCGCCCGGTTGTAAACCAACAGTTCGGCAAAGTCCCCGTCCGAACCGGCGGGATTTCCCCCGGTGCGCAAACCAATCTCCACCGGCTTGTCCGCCGTGTCATACGGATACGCCGTGGCGGTGGTGAGGAGACCGTTGACATACCCCAACTGGTGGACGCCATCATAAACCACCTCCAGGATGCGCCAGTTCGGCGCTGCCGGCGGCGCCATGTTGTCCGCCTCGCCCCACCCGGCCGGCAGATAGGTGAAATTAAACTGGTCATTAATGCCAAAGTATCCCCCCTTTTGTCCGGTTTCCCCCAGGTTAATCAACATCCACAGCCCGTCCGGCGTGCGGCGCATCACCACAAACACCGTGCGGGGTTCCGCCCCCTTGACCCCGGGGCTCCCGGCGGTTTTCAAACCCGTGGCATTGATGCTGGAACCGCCGGATTTGAAATGGATCGTGCCCCGGCCATTCAAACCCCCCGGGCTGTCGGGCGCATTGAAAACCGGGGGATATTGATTCACCGTGGCGGAATTCCCATTGCGGCTCAAGTCGGCCAGATAGGACACCGGGGTTTGATCCGCTTGCTGTAACGTGGAAGCGTCCAGCCTAAGCGTCAGATTAGTCATCAATGGCGTTTCCGATGCCGGGGTGTGCGGCGGCCGGAACGGATTATTGGTCGCCGCCGCCGCCGCCGCCAGGTTGATTCGGCAAATGTAACCATCCTGCAGCCAGGCAACCGCATGATCCCCAATCGCCCGGAGATTGGAGAGCGTCCCCTGATGCGGCAGCCGTTGAACCGCCCAGTCTCCCCCGGCTGACTTCTGCGCGTAACAAAGCGTTTCCCCCTCCAGCCAGGCCAACTCCTGCGGGGCCACCCAGATAACCTCCGTGGGTTCATGGGCCGCCATTGATTCGGGCGTCACCGCCTGGGATTCATTGGCCGGATAAATGAACAGCCGATCCTGGGTGCTGTAAACAAACGCGTGGTCATCCGGCGCCCAGGGCCACGAACGCAGATAACACCCATCCGCAAAAACCCCCAGCCCATTGGTCTGCTCACAGATCATTTGTTTGCGCCCGAGGGCGGTGTCGCAGAGGAACAAGCCGAATCCCCGGGGCGCCGTCGCCACATAGATGAACCGGCTGCCATCCTGATTCATCTTCGGAAAGTCATTGAACAGGCTGACCGATCCGAAAGCCGCCGTGATTTCCCGGCGGTGGGCCGGCCGGCCGGCGTGTACCCAGAGCAGCCGCCCGCCCACCAAGACCACGGCCAGGGCGGCCAGCCAGATATCGGGGTGGGCTCGGATGGAGCGGATTAACCGTTGGAAATTCATAATCATTAGCTAATTAGCGCCGGCAGCTTCGGCATTTCATACCCATCAGGCATCCAAGTTTCATTTCTGAGTCTCTGGGCCGGCGGTTTCGGCCCGTCCGGGACCGCCCACCCCAAAGGAATACAACGATATCTACCATACTAATACGGGCAAAAAACCCCGTTCTTCCAAAAAAAAAGTGAAAAAGTGAAAATTTTTTCCAGCCACCGCCCGGGCAGGCTCCACGACTCTCGGCGTGCTTAGAGCTTACGTTGCCCCCCTTCCCGGGCGGGTATTGGTGGACGCGGCCTTAATCCTCGCTTAAGGTTGCTTCTGCCATGCTGCTCCCGGACTTGGGCGGTGCCCGGCGTCCCCGGAGGTCAACGTTTGGCCGTCGCATGAGATTGCTTGTGATTGAAGATGAACCGGATCTGCTCGCCAGCCTGGCCCAGGCGCTGCGCGAGGAGGGTTACGCCGTGGACACGGCCGCCGACGGTGAAGACGGCTGGTTCAAGGCGGAATCCGTGGATTACGACGTGATCATTCTGGATGTCATGCTCCCGGAAATGGACGGTTGGACGGTGCTGAAAAACCTGCGCAAAACGAAAAAAACGCCGGTGCTCATGCTCACCGCGCGCGACCAATCCCGGGACCGGGTCAAGGGCCTGGACACGGGCGCGGATGATTATGTGGTCAAACCGTTTGACCTGGCCGAGCTGTTGGCGCGACTCCGCGCCCTGATCCGCCGCAACGCGCACCGCAGCACCAACCGCATCGAGATCGGCCCGGTGGTCATTGACACCGCCGCGCGCACGGTGACGGTGGCGGCGCAAACGGTCGAGATCACCGCCCGCGAATACGCCCTGCTGGAATACCTGGCCGTCCACCGCGGCGAAGTCGTCACGCGCGCCACGCTCTACGAACATTTGTTCGGCGATGACGACGACACCCTGTCCAATTTGCTGGATGTACACGTCTCCAACCTCCGCAAAAAACTCGGCCACGACTTCATCAGCACCCGGCGCGGTCACGGCTATTGCATCGAATAATAACGCATGACTTTTAATTCCATCCGGGTCCGGCTGCAACTGTGGTATGGCGTGATCCTGGTGGTCATCCTGGCCGGGTTTGGCCTGACCGCCTGGCAATTGGAGCGGGGCCAGCTCCTGGGGCGCATCAACGGCCAACTGGATCGCCGCGCGGGCTTTTTGGCCACGGCGATGCACCCGCGTCCGGGCGGCCCGCAACGCGGCGGCCCGGAGGGGGCCGGACCGGACGACGGCGGACCGGACCGTGACCACCTGGACCCGGAGGAGCCGCCCTTTGACCGCCCGCCCGAAGGCCCGTCCGGGGACGGCCCGCCCGACGAAGGCGCCGGGCCGCCCCAAACGCTGCGCCTGCCGCCCGAAACCGCCGGGTTGTTTGACGCGGGCGATCCCAATGATTTTTATTTCATCATTTATGACCGCGCGGGCCGGGAACTCCGCCGCTCCACCAATGCCCCGCCCCGGCCGCTGATCCCGCCGGATGCGGCGGCGGTTGAACCCCCGGCCGGCCGCCCTCCCGAAGGGTCACCCAACCATCCGCCGCCGAGGTTCCAAATTCAGGGCGACCGGGTCGAACTGGCGTTGCGGCCGCCCATGGGCGGCTCGGTGCATGTGGGCGGCACCCTCGCGCCGGAATTATCCGAATTGCGGCGGGTGGCGGTGGAACTGGTGCTGGCGGGGGGCGTGATCCTGCTGCTGGGCCTCACCGGCGGCTGGTGGCTGGCGGGCCGCGCCATCCGGCCCATTGCCGAAATCAGTGCCACGGCGGCCAGGATCGCGGACGGCGACCTTTCCCGGCGCATCAGTCTGGCCGAAACGGAGAGTGAACTCGGCCGGCTGGCCGCCGTCCTGAACTCGACCTTTGCCCGCCTGGAAACCGCCTTCGGCCAGCAACAGCAATTCACCTCGGACGCCGCCCACGAATTGCGCACCCCGGTCACCGTGATGCTCACGCAAACGCAATTGAGCCTGAGCCGGGAACGTACCCCGGACGAATACCGGCAGACCCTCGAGGCCTGCCGGCGCGCCGCCCAGCGGATGCGGCGGCTCATCGAGTCGCTGCTGGCCCTGGCCCGCCTGGATGCCGGGCGGGAATCCCTGAAACACTTTCAGCTCGATCTGGCCGCCCTGGCGCGCGAGGGCGTGGAATCGGTTCGTCCCCTCGCGGAAGCCCGGGGCATCACCCTGGTGCTGGACCCCGCTCCCGCCGTCTGCCCGGGCGACGCCGGGCGGCTGGCGCAGGTGGTGACCAACCTTCTAACCAACGCGATCCAATACAACCATCCCCGGGGTGAAGTGTACGTGACCACGCGGCGGGAAAACCAGATCGCCGTCCTCACGGTCCGCGACACGGGCCCGGGCATTCCCGCCGAAGATTTGCCCCGGGTCTTCGAACGGTTTTACCGTTCGGATAAATCCCGGACGACCGGCGGAAACGGCCTGGGGCTGTCCATTTGCCAGGCCATCATCACCGCCCACGGCGGCAGCCTGACCGCCGCCAGCGAACCCGGCGCCGGGGCCGCCTTCACGGTGCGCCTGCCGGCGGCCGGGTGCGGGCGGGCGGGGAAATCTTCCCCACCTTGAAGCCGCCCCCTACCAGGGGCCGGT
>Ga0302278_10004301_pt1 | contig 14812 bp, 14 predicted proteins | sample III_Bog_N3_2_FD_194543 | JGI IMG/M metagenome (GOLD analysis project Ga0302278, IMG submission 194543) | Peat permafrost microbial communities from Stordalen Mire near Abisko, Sweden - III_Bog_N3_2 | ecosystem: Environmental > Terrestrial > Soil > Wetlands > Peat | place: Sweden: Abisko... | reverse complement strand
TCGGAGTGAAAGAATCGATCAGGCAGCGCGGGGCGCGCGGACTGGCGGTTTGCGTGGCGCTAGAACCTTTTCCCTTAGGCGCAGCACAGCCTCATCGTACAATGCAAGGTCGGCTCGATTCCTATCAGCGATGTACGCAAAATCTTCCGCGGACAGCGCATAATCCCCGTCCATTTTGTCAGGGTTTGTGTTGGCACGCGGAATTTCATCGAGGTTACCGAATCCGAAAGTCGCGCAAAAAAGCCTCATGCTTTGCGAAAACTTTTCTGAAACGCCTACAAACTCGAATTCATCGATGGGCTTTCCCGCAAGATAACGGCAGGTCTCATTCTGCATCCAATCCAGGTCAGAAAACTGGCGGATGCTTAGCTTCCTTTCATGAAGCTGCCGGCAGCAGTCATCGCGCATGTCCGGCGATCTCAGAAAGTGGTAGTAATTGGACACGAGCCGCTGAACGGGATGCCGGACCCAGGTAATGTACCTTCGGCTGGGCACCACTTCATCGAAGGCATCCGCCAAAAAATGACCGTGGATAAGCCGAGTTCCTGCCGGTATTAAGTCGGCCCTTGCCGAAGCCTTCGTGAAGACGATGCCATAATTGTGCCAGACCGCGTTCCCGTACAACTGATCGATGAGCAACCGAAAGGTTGTTCCAGCGCATTTGGGCACGTGAACACTTATCAGCATCGTAGAATAGACGTATGAATGGCGTTTTGGTTACGGCGCCAAAACTACTGTCGGTCCCTCGATTGCCGATTACGTTAGTTAATCAATATCAGGATGTTATTTATGATAGGCCACCTCTAAGCAGGCTTTATCACGCATCCCGAATTAACAGGGAAGGGGTTTTTGCTATCGATTTACAACCTGAGGTTGCCCCGATTTGACGGAAACGTGTCGGGCTTTAAATCTAGGGGCCAAGGGCACGGGCCAGCAGGTCTGCGACCTCCGGATCCTTAATGATATCCTGTTCAAACAGTGCGCCCTTGTAGGTGGCCGCTGCCGTGCTAAACCCCTGGGGATTGGCACCCGGGGTCACCTCACCGACCCGGTTCATGTGATGTTGGACGACGAAGTCGCCCGCCCGCACGCCGTCAACGAACACAAGGATTCGGTTCCTGAGTGCGGACAAATCCAACGCGTTACTTGAGGCAAGGGATCCTTTCCGATCGGGGAGGAGCGGGCCCAGGATGAACACCAGTTCATGCTCACCGGGAGCCATCGTGATCGACTTGCCCGCCAGGGTGCCGTGCGCCCAGTCATCCATCTCGATCCGGTAGGACGATGTGCTGTCGGCCTTGGCCAGGATCAGGTTCCCATCGCCCGTCACACCGGCACCGAGAAGCGGCAGAGCGGGTTCGTCCGGGTTCGGCGGCGGGAATATGACCCGGAATTTGAGGACATCCCTGCGGCTTATGGCCTTGGGGAGGTTCTTAAGGAGGAAGGCATGGATTTCCTGCGGCGTGCTCGTGATCGATTCGAGCGTGCCGGCGAAGGTGCTCGGGGTGCTTGAGAATCCCTGGGGATTGGTGCCCAGGGAGACAAAGTCATAGCTTCCCTGGTTGATCGTGATCTCGGTTGTCCAGATGGGACGGCCGTCGAGCCAGAGCCGGACAATGGAGGAAAGCGATCCGAGGGCCGAGGGATCCAGGTCCCATTCCGCGGGGAACTTCGCGCGCGCGACCTGTCCCCCGACAAAGATCTCAAGCAGGTGCGGGCCGTCCCCGATTATGGGCAGGTCCGACGAGGAGAGGACGCCGAGGCCCCACTCATCGATTCCAAAGCGCACGGTATGGCCGCGGTGGGTTTCGACAAAGAGCAGGTTGCCGTGCCCGGACGTGCCCGAACCTAGGATCGGTTGGCCGACGTCGGGCTTCTGGAAGGGGAACGTAAGGTTCATGCGCCAGATGCCGGACTCAAAGACCTTGTCCTTGGGATCGCCGGGGGGCCTCGCCGCCAGGCGCTCAAAGTGTGTGATTTTGCCGCGGAAGGGCTGGTCGTTTCCGCCGGGGTTTTCACCGAGGAAGAGGTAGCCCGGCGGGGCGTCATAGAAACGCAGCCGCCCGTGGAGGAGCACCGTTCCGTCCAGGGTCACGAGGGCGGAGGTCTTCAGCGCCTCGATATCCTCCTCGCTTCTCGCGCCGAACCAGGGGTGACCCCGCGGGGGATAAAGCGATCCCAGGTCGACCTCGAGCACGTGCTCGGTACCCGGTTCCAGAACGACCAGCGACGATCTCAGGCTTCCATAGCCGCTGTGGGTGACCGCAATCTCGACGCGGTTGGCACCGTGCTGCGTCACGTAGACCAGGTCGGTCGCGTTGGGCAGGCCCGAGGTGAGGAGCGGCCGGGCGACGGGCTTGCCGTCAAAAGGGGGCAGCGTGAAGTGGAACCGGACAGGCCCGTAGCGGATGAGCCCCAGGCGCTCCAGTATGACCGACGGGGTGTTTCCGATTCGGGAGAGGAAGGCCCAGGACTTGGGCCGCGTGTTCTCGAAGCGCCCGACAAGCTGGAAGCTCGTGAGGAGATTGCTGAGCGAGGCGAGGAGCGCCAGGACCACAAAACCGGTGCGCCAGAGGCGGCCCGAACAGGAGGGCGCGGCCGCCTTTCCCTCCGCGGAAAAGCCGGCGGCCAAGGCCACAAGGAGTATGAGGGCACCCTGAAAATCCACCACGTAGCGGTTGGCCCGCGCCCCGAAGAACCCCAGGCCCAGGTACATGAGAGCGAAGGTCAGTGCCGGGAGCGCAAGGAGCTGCTTGGCCTCGGGACGCCTGAGCCCCCACAAAAGAAACCCAACCAAGGTCAACGCGGCCAAGAGGGTGACCGCCAGCTGGCCCTGGATCGTCTCGAAACCGTAGTACCCCTGGGGGCGGACGGTCGCATTCATCGGGAACACGTAGGGGAAGTAGAGGGCCAGGGCCGGGGGCCTCAGGTAGTACCACTTCAGGTTGCTCCAGAAGAACGACGCCCGGTAGAGGGGGAACCCGGCGCCGATCATGTCCGAGAGGCAGTAATGGATCCCGAACTCGAAGGGAGACCCGAAGCGGAGGTAATTGTAGGCGGCGAGACACAGGCCGATCGCCCCCGCGGGGAGCACGGCGGCCAGGGAAAGGATCCGGAGGTTTCCGCCGCGCCGAACGAGGAAGGCCGCCGCAATCGCCACGGCGGGAAGCGCGAAGACGTAGTGCGGCCTGCAGCCCACGGCGAGCCCCGTCGCCACGCTCGCCAGGCAGATCCACCGGCCGGATTTCTCCCGGTGGTGCCAGGCCTGGAAGAGGCCGAGCCAGGTGAGCGCGTGGCAAAAGTAACCCGCCGCGATCGCCGTCTCGTAGACGCCACCGGCAACGACGAGGACGGGCGTGCCGGCTGCAAGCCCGAGAAGGATCACGGAGGCCAGATCCTGGGCGGCGCCTAACGAGGGAAAGTACCGTTTCTTCGCCTCCGAGAAGATCCTCAGGTAGACCAGGAACCCCAGGGCCACGAGGACCAGCGTGACGGCGTTCCCGGAGACGTCGGAGCCCGTCAGCAGGTGGTAGGGCAGGAAAAGGAGCGCCGCGGGCACGACGCCGAAGTAGAGGTAGTACCGCCCGTGGTAGAGGCTCACGTCGAGCAACCAGCTGGCCTTGCTGTGGACTTCGGGGTCGGAGCTCAGGAGCCGGGGGTCAACCGGGGTATCCAGGTAAAGGTGGCCGTGCTCGAGGCCGTGCGCCAGGAGCGCATAGTAATCATTGGAACGCCCCTTGAACGCATATGAATTCCTAGGGTCGTCGCTACTCGAGCCCAACCACACGAACCCGAGCACGATCAACAGGCCTGCAAGAAGGCTAGCTCGGCGCATGCGTGAGGTCGGGCAGGTCCAAGGGCTAGGGGGACCGGGTAAAGGCCGCTAGGCCCCCAGCCGCTTGTCGGGCACCAGGTAGTTTTTCACGTAGTCGGCCACGGCGTCCGAAAGGGGCGTGAGCGGCTCACTGTAGCCGCTCGCCCGCAGCTTCGAGATGTCGGCCTTCGTGTAGTACTGGTACTTGGCCCTCATGGCCTCGGGCATGTCGATGAAGGTGACGCTCGGCTTAAGGCCCAGGGCGCCGAAGATCGCATCGGCGAGCGTGAGCCAGGTGTTGGCCTCGCCGGAGCCCAGGTTAAAGAGGCCGCCGGCCGTGACGTCCTTCTCGGCAAAGTGGAGCGTCATCTCGACCGCGTCCTTCACATAGAGGAAGTCCCGCATCTGCCCCCCGTCGGGGTACTTCGGGTCGTAGCTCTTGAAGAGCCCGAGCGTACCGGTCGTCCGGATCTGGTCCATCGCCTTCGCGACCACGGAGCGCATGTCGCCCTTGTGGGCCTCGTTGGGCCCAAAGACATTGAAATACTTCACCCCGACGATCCGGTCGAGCCAGCCGAGCCTGCGGGCATGCAGGTCAAAGAGGTGCTTCGAGTACCCGTACATGTTGAGGGGTCGCAGGCGCTCGATGGCCGGGTCCTTGTCGTCCATGCCCTGGGCTCCGTCGCCGTAGGTGGCGGCCGAGGAGGCGTAGACAAAGCGGGCCCCCGTGCTGAGCGCCCACGCGGCCAGTTCCCGGGTGAAGGCCGTATTGTTGTCGATCAGGTATGAGGCGTCGCGCTCGGTCGTGGCCGAGCAGGCCCCGAGGTGGAACACGGCCGAGAACTTCCCGAAGGAGCCGGGACTCTGCGCCAGCCGGGAGCGGAGCGCCGGGCCCTCGACGTAGTCGGCAAACCGGAGCGGCACCAGGTTCCTCCACTTCTCGTCACTCTGGAGGATGTCGGAGACCACGATCTCCTCGATGCCCCGGGAGTTGAGGGCCCAGATGAGCGCGCTTCCGATGAAGCCGGCGCCGCCGGTTACAAGGATTCGTCCTGCGAGGGGGTCTGAGGGCATTTAGGCGGAAAGCTCCTCCGAGCGGTTGCGGGCGGCGGCCACGGTCTCGCGGATTATGCCGCGGAAGTCCCGGTCCGACATCCTCCTAAGGCCGGCGGCCGTGACGCCATTGGGCGAGGTGACCTCGGCCCTCAGGATCTCGGGGTCCACATCGCGCCGGGCCAAAAGGAGTGCGGCCCCGAGCACGGTCTCAACCGAGAGGAGCTTTGCCGCATGGGGGTCGAAGCCGAGGCTTAGGGCCGCGTCGCGCAGCGCCGCAGCGAATTCGAAGACGTAGGCCGGGCCCGCGCCGCTGAGCGCGGTCAGTGCGTCCATCTGGGACTCGGGCACCTCGACCGACTTGCCGAGGGCGCCGAACACGGAGTCGATCCGCGTGCGGTCGGCGGCCGAGAGCGGCTTGCCCGCGCACCACCCGGTGAGGCCGGCCCCGATTTGCCCGGGGGTATTGGGCATGCTCCGGACGATGTTGCGCGCCTTGGGGAAGACGCGCTCCAGGGCGTCGAGCTTCTTCCCGGCCAGGACGGAGATCACGAGCTGTCCCTCGGAGAGGACCCGAAGGCGGGGGTCGGCCGAGGCCAGGTGCTTGGGCTTGAAGGCCACGACCAGGGTGTCGGCGCCGCCCAGCAGATCCTCAAGCGAGGCCGCAAGCCGGATGCCGCACCGCGCGGAAAGGGCGGGCCCGCTCTTTCCGCTCCCGCCCAGGCACGCGATCTGTGAGGCCTTGTAGGCGCCTTTGGCGATCAATCCCTCGACCATGGCGGCTGCCATTGAGCCGGCTCCAAGAAATGAGATCGTGTCCATGGGGATGGGCCGGCTAGGGGAGGGCGCTCTAGTCGTCCAGGTCCTTCGACTTGTCCCGGTTGCGCGGGTCGCGGACGGGGTGGACCATGAGGGCCGTGGCGCCCTTCGTGGGCTTGGGCGCCATGGTGACCTCGCCCCCGACGCTCCGCAGCGAGTGCCGGGCGATCGTCAGGCCCATGCCGACCCCGACGGTGCGCTTGGTGCTCACAAAGGGCTCGAACATCCTATCCCGGATCTCCTCGGCGATGCCGTCGCCCTCGTCGTCGACACGGACCTCGAGCATCTTATCGCCGCGCGGCTTGTCGTAGATGCGGGTCGTGATCGAGATCGGCCGCTTGTCGAGCGGGCCGTCGTGGTAGGACTCCCAGGCGTTGATCAGGATCTTGGAGAGAACCTCCTCGAAGGTCTCGATGTTGGTGTCGATCTCAAGGTCGGGGGCCGTGTTGTTGATGACCACCCCGACGTCGAGCTTGTAGTCGCTGTGGAAGCGCCGGATGCCGCCGTCCAGGAGGCGCTGGAGCTGCACGCGCGTCAGGTCCGGGCGGGACTTGACAACCAGGGTGCTCAATTGGCGGATGATCGCCACGATCCGCTGGATCGCGTCGTCCACGTTCTGGGCGTTCTTCTTCACGTTGGCCGGCTTGTCGTAGCCGCTCTTGATCAGGTCCAGGTAGCCGATCACGACGCCCAGCAGGTTGTTCAGGTTGTGGGCGATGCCCTGCGCCACGGCGCCTATCGTGGCCGAGCGTCTCGACTCCTCGAGGCGCCTCTGGAGCTCCAGGTTCTCGCGGTTGATGGCGGCAAAGCGCAGCTGGGTCTGGACCCGGGCCACGGTCTCGTCCAGGTCGATGGGCTTGGTGATGTAGTCGACGGCGCCGACCGCCAGGCCCTCGAGCTTGCTCTCCTTGGTTGTCCGCGCGGTGACAAAGATGACGGGGATGGAGCGCGTCTCGCTGCTGGCCTGCAGGCGCTCGCAGACCTCGATCCCGTCCATGTCGGGCATCATGAGGTCCAGGAGGATCAGGTCGGGCTTGTGCAGCCTCACCTGTTCCAGGGCCTCGAGGCCGTTGTTGGCGGTCGACACGTCCAACTCGCTGCGCTCCAGCTTGCGCTTGAGCAGCTGGACGTTGATGGGCTGGTCGTCAACGACCAGTATGCGCGGGCGGGACATGTTTGGGCTCTACCGGGAGAATAGGCCGCGCGGGCTTGGGGCGCAAGCCCACGCGCGCCTCATTGGTGGGCCGCGCGAAGGCGGTAGGCCTTCACCGTGTTTCTCATCAGCATGGCGACCGTCATGGGGCCCACGCCGCCGGGGACCGGCGTGATCTTGGACGCCAGGGGGGCGACGCCGGCAAAGTCCACGTCGCCCACCAGGCGGTATCCCGTTTTCTTGGACGGGTCGGCAACGCGGTTGATGCCGACGTCGATCACGACGACTCCCGGCTTCACCATGTCGCCTTTGACAAACTCGGCGCGTCCGATCGCAGCGATCAGGACGTCGGCCTGCCGGGTGATCGACGGGAGGTCCGTGGTCCTGGAATGGCAGATCGTGACGGTCGCATTGGCGCCGGCCTTCTTCTGGACGGCGAGGAGGGCCGCGGGCTTGCCCACGATGAGTGACCGGCCGAGGACCACGACGTGCTTGCCGGCCAGGTCGACCGAGCTGCGGGCCAAGAGTTCCATGATCCCGGCGGGCGTGCAGGCGGAGAAGCCGGTTGGATCCTCCTGGGCGAGCTTGCCCAAATTGAGCGGGTTGAATCCGTCGACGTCCTTCTCGGGCGCGATCCGGCGGAAGACCGCGGACTCGTCGAGTCCCTTGGGGAGCGGCGACTGGACCAGGATGCCGTCCACGGCGGGGTCCGTGTTCAGGCTGTCGACCAGCTGCTCAAGCTCCGACTGGCTGATCGTGACGGGCGGCAGCAGTATCCGGCTCTCGATCCCGATCTCGGCCGCCGTCTTCTCCTTCTTGCGCACGTAGGAGACCGAGGCCGGGTCCTCGCCCACGCGGACTAGCGCGATGCAGGGCCTGCGGCCGCCGAGCGCCGACACCTCACTCTTCAGCTCGGAGATGATCTCGGCTGCGATCCGGTTGCCATCGATCGTCTCCATCTATTTGAGGCGGAGGCCCTCGGCATCGATCACCAGGTCCTTGCTGTCAGCCACGGGCTTCAGGGAGCCCAGGACCACGACCGCGTGGCCGGCGTAGTTGTCGATCTGGTCCGTCAGGAGGAGGCGCGTCAGGTCGACATAGGCGATCCGGTTGCCGTCGGAATCATTGAGCTGCCAGTCGAACGGGCGATTCGGGTTAAGGAGCGACTTGGACGAGGCCAGCGTGCCCTCGAAGAGGCGGGCGAGGTTTGCGGCTTCCTGGGGAGTTGCAGACGCGGCGGAGGCTGCCGGGGCCGGCGCGGGTGCGGGGGCCGGTGCGACCGGGGCCGCAGCGGCTGCGGCGACAGGCTCGGAGGCCGCGGGGGCCACCTGGATAAAGCCGATCAGGGTTTTCTCCAGGCGGATCTGGGTCCAGCCGCCATGCAGGCCCGTGATTTCGGCCTTGTCACCCTTTTCAAAGGCCGTGAGGACGGCGGAGCCGTCCTTCGGGGAGAGATAGACGCTTGCGCCGGGAACCACGTCCAGGGCCTTGGAGAGGTCCTTGTTCTTCACGTACGCCTCAAAGGGTCCGGAAACTTCGACGGCGGTCCAGCCGGCGGGCGCCGGGCCGGCCTTGTCGCTCGGGGTGGGCTGCTCGGTGCCGGCCTTAAGGACCACGATCACGGCCGAGGCGGGATCCGGCTTGACCTGCACGGCCGTGGGGGCGCTCAGCGTCGCGGAGAAGAGGGTGGTGCACCAGCCGAGGGTGGCTGCGCAGGCGATCAGTTTAGTCTTCATGAAGGTGGGTGTCCGAGGGAGCGACCGCCTGGAACTGCGCTTGGGGAGTCCTAGGCGAGTGGAAAAGTTGTTCGATCTCCTTTGAAGCAAGTTGTTTTGCCCCGCGCAACGGGATTCCCTTAAGGCGCACCGCGCCGATCTGGTAGCGCCGCAGGCGAAGGACGATGTACCCCAGGGCCGAGAACAGGAGCCGGATCTCGCGCTTCTTGCCGTGGTGCATGTGCACGTCCAGGTCGAACCCGGTGCCATCGGCCCGGGGGCTGATGATGGCGGCCCGCTCGACCTTCAGGCGCTCGCCCTCGAAGGTGAGTCCCTTGACGAGCCGGGCAAGCCGGGTCGAGGGGAAGGGCTGCTTCAAGGTCACGTGGTAGCGCTTGATGACCTCGCCGGAGGGGTGCATCAGCCGATTGGCCAAGTCGCCGTCCGTCGTCAGGATGACCAAGCCCTCGCTGTCCTTGTCCAGGCGCCCGGCGCAGAAGAATCGGAACCGGTTGTACTCGCGGGGAAGGAGCGTGAAGATCGTGTCGGGATTGTGCGGGTCGTCGTTCGAGCAGATGAGCCCCCGGGGCTTGTTGACGGCCAGCGTAATCCGGGGCTGGGGGAGGGTGCGGACAATCTTCCCGCTCACGGTCACCTTGTCCACGCCCGGCGTGACCTTCTGCCCGTGGATCGCCTGCTTCCCGTTCACCCACACCTCACCCTGCGTGATCAGGGCCTCGGCCGTCCGTCGCGAGCAGATGCCTGCGTCGGCAATGAACTTCTGGAGGCGCAGGGTGCCCCCGGGGGAACCGGGCTCTTCGGGGGATTCTTTCACGTTAAAGGGCGATCGTTGCCCGGTCGAGCGGCTATGGCAATTGGAAAGGCCTTTCGGGCCCGGAGGCCTCTTCGCACAAGGCTCGTGCCGAGAATGTCCATGGTGGCACCGACGTTCAAAGGCGGCGATTCAAAAAGCCTCGCCGTCACATCCAATTCCTCTCGCCGACCCCTCGAAAGCTCGGGGTCGTTGCCCCGCATCACGTTTCCGCTTCGTCCTCTGGCCGAATCCTGCGGCCCGTGATGGCCTCTTTCTTCGGATTCGGTCAGGTCTCGAGCGGCTTGAGCCCGGCCTCGATCTCCGCGCGCCGCGGCTCAAGAAAGGGCGGCAGCGCAAGGCGCTCGCCCAGGGCATCCTGCTTTTCGTCGGTCGCGAAGCCGGGTCCGTCGGTTGCGATCTCAAAGAGAACGCCGCCCGGCTCCCGAAAGTAGAGGCTCCGAAAATAGAACCGGTCTACGGGGCCGCTGGTCGGCATGCCCATCTCCAGAAGGCGCTCCGCCCAGGCCTCGTACTCCGAGTCATTGGGGGTCCTGAACGCGACGTGGTGGACGCCGCCCGCCCCGGGTCGTGCCGGAAGCAGGTTGGGTTCGACGGCGACATGAAGCTCCGACGCCGGGCCTTCCCCCTTCATCGTGTAGACGTGGATAACGGGCGTTTTTCCAGAAGGGAGCGTATAGGTGCGGGCATGCTCCATCGAGAGCACCTCGGTCAGGACGCGGTCGGTCAGCTGAAGGTCGTGGACGCTCATGCGGATGGGCCCGAGTCCGCGGATCTGGTGCTCCTTCGGGACGGGGCTCCGCTCCCAGGGATGGCCTGGCTCAGCCTTGCCCTCGTCGACAAGCGACAGGCGCTGGCCCTCGGGATCCTCGAAATCGAGCACGGGGCGGCTGTCGCGCACGGCGATCTCACCGTGGGAAACCCGGAGCTCCTTGAAGCGCTCCTTCCACCACGGGAGGCTTTCTGCGGGGACCCTGAAGCCGGTCTGGACGACGCTGCGCGTGCCGCGGCGCTCAGGGGCCGCCGGCCAGTCGAAGAAGGTGATGTCGGTTCCCGGGCTCGCGTTTCCGTCCGCGTAGAAAAGGTGGTAGGCCGAGACGTCGTCCTGGTTCACCGTCTTCTTCACGAGGCGAAGCCCCAGCACCTTCGTGTAGAAGGCATGGTTCTCGGCGGCCTTGGCCGTGACCGCGGTCAGGTGGTGAAAGCCGGTGAGCTGGGGACCCTTGGTGTTCATGGACAAAAGGTGCAGCGATTGAAGCGGCTTGCAAGCGACGGGGGCAACCGCTTCATGGGCCCAACGCCTTGATGCCCGAACCCGTCGCCAAATCGGCCTACACGAAGGACTTTCCCTTTCCCGCACGGGTCACCGAGAACCGCCTCCTGAACGGACCGGGCTCGGCGAAGGAGACCCGGCATTTCGTCGTGGCGATCGGGGGCAGTGGCCTGGCCTACAAGGCCGGGGATTCCCTCGGGGTTTTCCCGACCAACCGCGCGAGCGAGGTTGAGGCGCTCCTCGGAGTCCTCGGAGTTAAGGGCGACGAGAAGGTGATTCTGCCGAAGGAAGCAGAGCCGATTGCGCTCCGCGAGGCCCTGAGCACAAAGGTGGCGCTCGGAGACCCCTCGCGGAGGCTGGTCGAGACCCTGGCCGCAAAGGCCACCGACCCCGGGGAGCGCGCGCAACTAATCGGGCTCCTCATGCCGGAATCGAGGGAGGCCTTGGTCTCATGGCTCTACGAGCGCGAGTTCATCGACCTCTTGACCGAGTTTCCGTCGGCCCGGCTAAAGCCCCAGGAACTCGTGGACCACATGAGGCGCCTGCTCCCACGGCTCTACTCCGTGGCGTCCTCACCCCGGGCCCATCCCGAAGAGGTCCATCTGATGGTGGCGATCGTGCGCTATACGACCAACGGGCGCGACCGGGTGGGGGTGTGCTCAACCTTCCTCGCCGACCGCGTCGAAGTGGGCGTGACGCCGACTCCGGTCTTTGTCTCCCATTCCCACTTCGGGCCGCCGGATGATCCCTCCCGGGACGCCATCATGGTGGGCCCCGGCACCGGGATTGCGCCCTTTCGCGCGTTCATGCAGGACCGGTTCGCCCTGGGCGCAACGGGGCGCAACTGGATCTTCTTCGGCGACCAGAGGAGCGCCTCGGACTATGTCTACAGAGAGGAATTTGAGGCGTGGAAAGGGGAGGGTGTCCTCACCCGGATCGACACCGCCTTTTCGCGGGACCAGGCGGGGAAGGTCTATGTCCAGGACCGCATGCGGGAAAACGCTGCCGAGCTCTGGTCCTGGATAAAGTCGGGGGCGTATTTCTACGTTTGCGGTGATGCCAAGCGTATGGCAAGGGATGTGGATGCAGCCCTCCAGGAGATCATCGGAAGCCAAGGCGGATTGAACCCCTCCGAAGCCTCCGATTATGTTAAATTGATGAAGAAGGAGAGGCGCTACCAGCGCGAAGTCTACTAATACCCAATGCTCACATTCACCAACAGGACTGCCCTCGTAACCGGTGCCGGTCGCGGTATCGGCAAAGCAATTGCAGAAACACTCGCTAAGCACGGCGTGACCGTGATCTGCGTGTCGAAGTCGGCCGACTCGTGCGGCGCGGCCGCGGAAGGGATCATCCGGACCGGGGGCAAGGCAAGGGCCTTGGCGGTCGATGTTTCCGATGGAGCTGCGATCGCGAAGGCCGCGGAATCGCTCCTGGCCGAGATCCCGGTGATCGACATCCTGGTGAACAACGCGGGGATCACCCGGGACGGGCTTCTTTTCCGGATGAGCGACGCCGACTGGAACGACGTGATCTCGACCAACTTGACGAGCTGCTTCCACTGGACAAAGCACCTGGCGCGCCCCATGACCCGGGCCCGCTGGGGAAGGATTGTAAATATCACCTCGGTGAGCGGCATCATGGGCAACGCCGGGCAGGCCAATTACTCGGCCGCCAAGGCCGGCATGATCGGCCTTACCAAGTCCCTGGCTCGGGAGTTCGCGGGGAGAAGCGTGACGGTGAACGCCGTCGCCCCGGGGTTCATCAAGACCGACATGACCACCGAATTCGTCAACAAGCCCGAGGTGGCGGCCAAGATTCTCGAAGTGGTTCCCCTAAAGAGGTTCGGGGAGGCGGCCGATATTGCCAATATGTGCGCTTATCTCTGCTCTGAGGAATCCGGATATGTTACCGGGCAAGTTTTTACCGTTGACGGCGGCATGGCAATGTGAAGCGTGAGCACACTCGGATTATCACCCAATGGCTGACCAAAAAACCATAGACCAGCGCGTTAAGGAGATCATAGTGAATCAGCTCAACGTCAACGAGGAGCAGATCACACCTACCGCTTCCTTTCTTGATGATCTGGGCGCCGACTCGCTCGACACCGTCGAATTGATCATGGCGTTTGAGGAGGAGTTCAAGGACGAGATTAAGGGAGAGATCCCCGAGTCCGACGCCGAGAAACTCCAGACCGTCGGTCAGGTCACCGAGTACATCAAAAGCAAAGCCGGGCAGAGCTGATCCGTCGCTGACGGAAGCCCGGCGTGCCGCCCCTTTCCAGGATTGGAAACCGGCCCCGGGGATTACCCTGACCTCATGAATCCGCAGACGTCCGACCGACGCGTGGTGGTGACCGGTCTTGGCGCCGTCACTTCGCTGGGCCACGACGTCGGATCATTCTGGTCGAGCCTGGTCGCGGGCAAGATCGGCGTTGACCGCGTCACGCTGTTCGATCCCTCGAGCTTTGCCTGCCAGATCGGCGCGGAGGTCCGCAACTGGGACGTGAATCTCTTCATGGACCCGAAGGAGGCGCGCCGCAACGACCGCTACACCCACTTTGGATTCGTGGCGGCAAAGCAGGCCGTCGCCGACTCCGGGCTCGACATGGCCAAGGAGGACGGCGACCGGGTGGGGGTCATCATCGGCTCCGGCATCGGAGGGATGCAGACGTACGAGACCCAGCTTAAGGTCCTCTTTGAGCGCGGGCCGCGGAAGGTCTCCCCGTTCACGATCCCCTCCCTGATCGGAAACATGTGCTCGGGACTCGTTGCGATCGAGTACGGCGCCCGAGGACCCAACTTTGGCATGGTGTCGGCCTGCGCCACGGGGACCCATTCCCTCGGAGAGGCCGCCCACACGATCCGCCGCGGCGACGCCGATGTCATGGTGGCCGGCGGCAGCGAGGCCGCGATCACGCCCTTTGCCTACGCGTCCTTCTGCTCCATGAAGGCGATGAGCACCCGAAATGACGACCCGAAGTCCGCGAGCCGACCCTTCGACAAGAACCGGGACGGGTTCATCATGGGCGAGGGTGCCGGGGTGCTGGTCCTCGAGTCGCTCGACCATGCGCGCGCCCGGGGCGCCCGCATCTACTGCGAATTGGCGGGCTACGCGGCGACCTGCGATGCCTACCACATCACCTCCCCCGACCCGGAGGGCAAGGGACTCTCGATGGCGATGAAGCGCGCCCTCGCGAGCGCGGGGAGCGCCGCCGAGAGCGTCGACTACATCAACGCGCACGGGACCTCGACTCCCTACAACGACAAGTTCGAGACGGCGGCCATCAAGAAGGTCTTCGGGGAGGGCGCCTACAAGGTCGCGATCAGCTCGACTAAGTCGATGACCGGGCATTTGCTGGGGGCAGCAGGCGGCATCGAGTCTGTGATATGCGTAAAGTCGATCGAGCAGGGGATCATTCCCCCCACCATGAATCTGCAGGAGCCGGATCCGGACTGCGATCTGGACTACGTCCCGAATGTGGCGCGCCAGGCGAAGGTGACGACCGTACTCAGCAACAATCTGGGGTTCGGGGGACAGAATGCCTCCGTCGTGTTTCGGGCCCTCTAGCCCTGGGGCTCCTCGTAGGGGCGATCCTTTTTTCAGGTTGTTCCCCGCGCGCGGGCGAGGCTCCGGTCGACGCTCCGTATTCCCTTTCCGCGCGGCGGCAGATCTGGGCGGCCCTCCAGCCCCTGGCGGCTACCCGCGGCCTGGATCCCCAGTTCGTCTACGCCCTTGTCCGGATCGAGTCGCGCTTCGACCCGAAGGCCCAGCATGGGGAAAACCGGGGGCTCCTGCAGATCAAGCCCCGGGCATGGAGGGCGGTATCAAGCCTGCCCTATGAGCCGGCCGTCTGGGACTGGCGCACCAACCTGGCGGTCGGGATGGACAGCTTGGTCGTCATGAAGAAGACCCTGGAGGAGAGGGGCGTGTTCACCTATCCGCTCCTCTGGGCGTCGTATCATTACGGGGTCGACTACGTTGTCGCGCACGGATGCGACATGAGCCGGATTCCCCGGCCCTCGGATCCGGTTTCCTATAAGCTCTGGTCGGGTGACGCGCACCCGATAAATCCTCCAAAATAATTGGAGGACAGAAGCTTGCTAGACTCAGGCCTTCTGAACGAGGCCGGCCTTAAGGGCCTTCACGGAGA
>Ga0302278_10004299_pt1 | contig 14813 bp, 12 predicted proteins | sample III_Bog_N3_2_FD_194543 | JGI IMG/M metagenome (GOLD analysis project Ga0302278, IMG submission 194543) | Peat permafrost microbial communities from Stordalen Mire near Abisko, Sweden - III_Bog_N3_2 | ecosystem: Environmental > Terrestrial > Soil > Wetlands > Peat | place: Sweden: Abisko... | reverse complement strand
GCACCCACGGCTTGGTCGCGATACGGGCGACGCGTGCCGCCAGAGCGTGCGCGATCTGAGGATCGCGATATTCGTCGATGTACCTCAAGGAGTGATTCCTTCCGCGGCCAGTGCGCCGATGTGTTCGAGGTATTTGAAGGCGCGCGCCGCCTCCTCCGCATCGATTCGCGAAATCGCAAAGCCGACATGAACCAGAACGAAATCGCCGGGCTGAACTTCGGGAGTAAAAGCGAGATTGACGGTCTTGCGTATGCCGCAGAAGTCAACGCTGCCGGAGCGAAACGCGAGATCGTCGCCAACTACGTTGAGCACTTTTCCGGGCACGGCCAGACACATAGTGAAGTCCTGTGCCGGAGGTAGTGCATGCGGCGCGCCAGCCTCAAAGTCGCCGAAAATCGGCCTAATAAGAGAATTGAATCGAAATCCGGAGACAGGCTTGCGCCATCTCGCGCACCCGGCGGAGTTAAGACGCGTTTGCGCGCGCAGGTCCCTGCAAACAAAAAAACCGGCGGCCTACAAGAGGCCGCCGGTATACAGAGTGCAACTGCGAACTTGTTGAGAGCTATTTCTTGAGCGTCCTCACGTAGGCTATGACATCGTCCGGGCTGGCAGTCAGAGTCGTAACAGCTTTCATTTTGCCCTTACCCGTGGTAATCACCGTTTTCAGATCGGCGTCGCTCTCGCCCTGAACTTTGGCGGAAGACAGTTCCGGAATTGTGGGGAACATCTTGGCGATGCCTGGGTTTGCCGTTCCGGCAGCCCCGTGACATCCTTTGCATGACTTTTCATAACCGGCTTCTCCGGCTTTGGCGTCAGCGGCGTTGGCTGCGCTGCAGACGAACGCAAGCAGCGCAATTGAGAGTGCGGCGGTTTTCATTGTTACTTGTTATTTCCTTTCGCTGTTGTTTTTTTGAAGGGCGCTCATTCTGTCGGCAATGCCGAGCGTCTTCAGTACTTCGGGTGAAGCTTCGTCCACCGCAACCATCTGATGACAGACGCTGCAGTCCTGTGTGATGGTCTTGCCGCCCGCCGCAGTGTGTCCTTCGTCATGACAGCGGAAACAACCCTGCGCATCGGTGTGACCCAGATTGTTGGGATAGGTTCCCCAGGTGACTTTGAGATCCGGGAAAACGTTCTGCTGGTAGAGTGCCGCGAGCGTCGCCCCGGCCGCAGCAATCTCAGCAGAGTTCTTGCCGGCGACCTCGGAGTATTTCGATTTGTAGAACTGGTCCAGCTTCGCCGGAATGTCCCTCGCCGCGGCGTCTTCGTTTGTATAGCTTGCAGATAACAATTCCACGGCATTCTTCTTGAGGAAGGGCAGCGATGCGGGAAGCGTTCCCGAAGCCAGCGCCTCATCGACCGCGCGGGCCGCCAGTTTGAACGAGTGCGCGGGCCGGTTGTGGCAATCGACGCACTGCATATCGAACTTCGGCAGCGAATCCACATCCTTCGCGCCGGCCGCAACAAATGTCTGCGCCTTCCCGTTCGCGTCTGTGTATTCCACCCACGGAATTGTCTGACGCTTGGCATCGGCCGCGGCGTAGCGGATCTTCGCGCCCGCGCCCATATGCGCGCCGTGAATGCCGCCGGACTTCCCGCCCACCAGCATCATCAGTACCGTCTGCGAACTCGTATTCGTCTCATCGTCTTTGTAGGACGTGACGACCTTGAGCGGCGAGCCGATCTCACGATCGCGATTGTGGCAGCGCTCGCAGGTCTCAGCCGAATTGACCAGCTTGTTCGATTCGATCGCCGACGGTATCGGCCTCGGATAGCTGTTCAGCACCACCGCCAGCATCTGCCGCGTTCCCGACATCTTGGCCGCGAACCATCCCGAAGCGCCCGGCGCCAGATGGCAATCCACACACTCCACGTGGGAGTGGGGCGCGTGCTTCCACGCTGTGAATTCCGGCTTCATGACGTGACAGCTTTGTCCGCAGAACTGAACGGTATCCATATGCTGCACCGCCCGATACGTGGCCTGGCTGCCGATGACCAGATTGACAAACGTCATCATGCCGAAGAACAACCCAAGGCGCCGCCAAGCAATCTTCCGGTCCGTAACCTCGGAAAGCCCCGCCGAAATGTGGCGGCGCGCCAGGAAGATGCCAATGGGGATCAGGGCCAGGCCAAGAAACAATACCGCCGGGATGATCAGAAAGATCAGAATCCCGATGTAGGGATTGCTTGTGTTGCCCCGCATTTGCTGTGGCAACACGAACAGCCACGAAAATCCCGCCGTGGTCGTCAGCGCGACCCCCAACATGCTGACCCAGTGACTTGTCAGCAGGGTAATTAAAGGTCTTTTTCCGTCCGGACTCATTTCTTAGCGCTTTCATTGAGCCAGGCCATCAGGTCGGCCATTTCGCCTACCTTGAAGACCGGCCAGTTGATGTGTTTCTGTTTCATTTGCTGGAGCATGGCGGGCCCGTGGCGCCAGAGCGCCGAAACCATGTTCATGCCGTTGTAAGTTCCGGCCCTTGCCGTCAGTACGGGACCAGGTCCCGCCCCTGTATGGCATTCGGCACAGTGCTTGGAAGCGAATAGCCGCTTACCGTGCGCCGCGTCGCCGGAGCTTTCAAAAAACTGCCTCGCCCAGTATTCGCTCAGAACTTCCCGCATCTCGTTGGCATCGATCCTGGGCGGCTCGGCGTGCAGCAGGGGTGCGTGATTCCACATGGCTGCCGCCACACCCGTGAGCGTCATCTTCGACGCCGCGGGCCGCTGCGCGTTATGGCACGAGACGCAGCCTTTCGAAGCGAACAACTTCTCACCGTCTTCGCCCGCGGTGATGCGGAACATCGGCTCGGCGCCCATCGCCGGAGAAACATTCCGCAGGTACACCAGCAGGTCGGAGAGATCCTGCGATGTCATTGACGGCCACGAGATTTTCTTCTGCGACAACTCGCTCCACATGGCCGGCGAGTGATTCCACATTGCACCGACAAGCGCGATAGGATCGTTCAGGCCATGCCACTGATTCACCGGAACAGCCTTTGGGTCCGGAGATGAAGTCAGACCATGACAAGTCGAGCAGGACCTGGATACGAACAGCTTCTTACCGCGCCCGGCATCGCCCGGCATTTCGAAATAACGCGATGAATAGAACGAGGCAAACAGGTCCGCCGCGCCCTGCTCGTCGATATCGCCAACCTTGATGTTCTCGAGGTTGATCGTCATCCACATCTCGGGCGCGTGGTTCCACATCGTGCCCGCCAGCAGAGACGGCGTAAAAGCGCGGTCCAGAACGCGTCCGAGATCGGGCCCCCGGTTGCCGCCCTGACCGCGGAGCTTATGGCATTGAATACAACCCTGCGAGCGGAACAACTGATCGCCGCGCACCGAATCCATCGGGATCGTCGCGGCCTGCACCGCGGTGATAGCAAAGAATGCCGCCAGTAAACCTTTCATCGCGTAAACCTCAGACCTGTCGTGAACAGGTGGGCACGAAACGCCTCGTACATGTAGAATGACTCTCCAAACCCGTAGTAACGCCACTCGGCAAACCAGCCGATATTCTTACGCAGCGGAACCGACAGCTTGACCACCGGTTGGTAGTAGGTAGTCGGCCTGCTGCCCGATGTCAGTACCGCCGATCCGCCGGCTACCAGTTTGCTCCCTTTATAGGTGCCGTTGAAGTAGCCGGATATCGTGTGGCAGTACTCTGTGTAGATCGATTCCGCCGACCCCAGCGTCTGCGGCACCAGATAGGAGATCTGCGAATGGTAGGCGCAGTGTTCGTAGGAGCCTTCGAAATCGTACTTCTTCCCGGTGGGAGTCCACGCGATCTGCGCCGACTCCTGGTGAACCAGAAATTTATAGCCCGCGCCGTCATTCGGATTGCTGTTGCTGATCAGGTTGTAGGTTCCCGACAGGTGCAGCGAATTCGTCAGCTGATACCGGCCCAGCGCGCGGGTCTTCCGGTAGTTATACAAGCTCGTGCGGAAATAAGCGCCGCCACTCGATCCGATCTCGGCCTCGCCGGTAAGCGAGAACTTCTGGCTGGCGCGCCAGGTTACGGCGCCCATCCCGATCTGTTGCCGGATGCTTTCCTTCTGGACCGTCAGCAGGCCCTCGGCCGGAAGCACCGCGTTGTCTCCGTTGCCCCAGACATAGCGGTAGCCGCCCCGCACCATCACATTTTTGCTGATATCGCCGATGATGTTGGTGTCGACCTGGTTGTAGTTCGTGGCCAGCGTGGCCTGCAACGCATCGATAATCGACGTGGTCGCACCTCCGCCGATCAGCGTATCCGACTGCCCTGCCGAACCCGCATTGTGCAGACGGTCGGTCGACCAGGACTGCAGAATGCGAATGCGATTGAGCGGGCGGATTTCCCAGCCAAGATTCGCCGATGTATGCGGCAGTTTGGCCGTCGCGGCGGCCAGATACTGTTCGCTCGTGTAGAACAACACCTGACTCAGCAGAACAAGATTACCGCCGTCGAACTGCTTATAATTAACGTCGTTGCGGGGTTCGCTGAAGAGGAACGTACCGTATACATCGAGCCAGGAAAACGGGTTCGCCGTCAGAATGCCCTTGCTGTACACGCTGGTTCCGCGGATTCCGTAATCCTGCAGAAAGCCCGAAAGGTCCAGGGTCTGGCCGAAGATCGGCACGGAACTGTTCCCCGGATTCCCTGCGGCGGTCGCAGGCGAATACGAATTCTGATCGCTCTTGTAAGTCGTGCCGCCTTCTTCCAGTGTGATGTGGAATCGGTTCTTCGTGATATGGACACCGCCCCGATACAGGTTGGTGGAATCCCGAAGCGTATCCGGAACCGCAAACGTATCGTCGTTGGTTTCGAACACCGTGACACCGGTGCCGGAACTCGAGTCGCGGTCGTAGCCAAGAAACGGCGCGATCATGCGCCCTTTAAACAGGTCAAGCGTAAACGACCCGATTGTGCGCCGGGTATCGAAAGCCTGTTCGTCCAGCGTAACGCCGGTTCCGATAAGCGGATCCGCGTAGGAAGGCAGATCGTTGAAGTAGGCCATCCGGCGATACTCCGCGTTGAACTCGTAGATACCCTGTTTATCCGCAAACAGGTGGAGGCTTTCGTAGGGGTTATCGCCCCAGTCGTAGGCCCTCACGCGGATTCGGTCGAATAGACGGCGCTTAGGATCGAGAATCGTGAAATCCGCGCCAATCAGCTTAGGCCCCGAGCCAAGGTTGACGATGCTCCGGTACGTGTCGTAGCTGCCACCTACGCCAGGCTGCCACTGATATCCGAGATCGATGTAGCCGGTCAGCCAGGTCTCCGCCGACGGTACCGGAGACGCCGCCTCGGCGGCGGGCGCGGCAGGCGCAGCGGGTGCTGCCGCCGGAGCGGGAGTTGCTGCTGCCGGAGTTGCCACGGGCGCGGGAGCAGGCGGCGGAGTCTGGGCCGCCAAAGGCAGAACAAAAGCTATCTCCAGCAGGATCAGTTTCTTCATTTGAGCAGGTTCCTGTCTACGTAACTGCCATGAACCTTCTGATGGCAGATCGTGCAGTTCTGATACTGCGGCAGGCGAAGGTCGTGGAACGCGGGCGGCACAACGCCGGCCTTGCCGTTCACTGCCACAGGCAGATTGGCATGGCATTCCAGACAGACCAGCCTCACCTCATGCCTGGTCAGCATGCGCGGATTCACGGACCCGTGCGCCTCATGGCATGTCGGGCATCCTTCATACCGCACCGGGGCGTGCTCAAAAGTAAACGGTCCGCGCTTATCGCCGTGGCATTTAATGCAGCCCGGCTCATTCGCCGCGAAAGTCTGACCCATCGCCGCCCGCGCGGAACCATGCGGATTATGGCAATCCACGCACGTCATCGCATTTTCGGGAATCTTGTGCCGATACGGCTTTTGAAATTGCGCCATTACCTGTAAATGGCATCCGGAGCAAAGCTTGTTGACCTGTTCCGGCGTTCGCGCCACAAGCCCCACCGGGCCGTTGGCATGAATCGTGTGACAGGTGACGCAGGAAACCGAGTCCTTCATGTGGCTGCTCTGAATGCGCCCCGAATGCGTCGTCTGATTCAGATGGCAGCTCATACAGATCTTGTCGGTTTGCACGGCCGTGAGCTTGGCGGGATTGCGGATGTCGTCCGGCGATACCGACCCCGCGTGCTTCGCTCCGGGACCGTGGCAGGATTCACAGGCATGCCCCTGCCATGGGTTGCGCTTATCGGAATTAACAATCTTGTGAGGGCTCTGGGCGAAGTTGTTGTAGAGATCTTCATGGCAGGTCTGGCAGGTCTCGGTGCCCACGTAATCTTCGCCGAACTTAGCGGGCGCCTTGTTATCGGCGCCCTGCAGAAAGGCCGCGAACGCGAACTGCGCCGCGATTGCCAGTAAGAGGCAATCGCGGCGCAGGTTGAGGTTAGTACTGGGCATGTACCGAAGCCACCGAGAACTGACCGGTAGTTGAGTGACACACAGTGCAGCTTTCACCAAGCGAATCGGTGTTAGCGAGGAAGTGAGCGGCGGAAGGAGCATCCGCGTGGCAACCGGTGCAGGCCGCCGTGATGGCCGGAGCCGGGTTGATCAGGCCCTGCGGGCTGGTCGTCGGATTGAGCCCCAGCGGGAGGGTCTGTTCGCTGCTGCTGACGTGGCAAACCGAGCAGTTTTCCGTATCTGTCGGCGTGCCCGTGGGTCCCATCGGAGGATACAGGATCTTCGTGAAGTCGTTGATGCTGCCCTGATAACCAACCACCGTGTAGGATGCGCCCAAGGCGGGCAGATTGACGCCCGTATGGATGCGGTGGATCAGCAGATTGAAGTTGACTCCCTGCGCGGGCAGTGCAGCCTGTGCGGCCACAACCGCCGTGGGCCTCGTCGAAGAATCCGTCAGCGAAGGATTGTGGCACATGATGCACATTTCCGGGTTACGGCGCGAGCCGCCGTGAAGTTCGAGCGAGACATGGCAGGCATTGCAGTTCGCTGCCGCCACAACCGTCCGGCGTTTGACCACCGGTGTTCCGTCGACCGAGAAGTAGATCACGTTGTTAAAGGGACTCTCGGTGACCGTCTGCTGGGATGTCGTGCCCGACAGCAGCACCTCGGCGACTCTCGATCCGTAGAAGCTGATCGCATAGCTGCCAGTCGCCTTAGCCGGAACCGCATGAGTAAAGGTGTAACTGCATGCACCGGCCGCGGAGCAGGTCGTAGTCGCCTGCGCGCTCTCGGTGACGTAACCAGGCGTCGTGACGGTGCTGCCGAAACTGGTGTAGCCGTAGTCGGTGCTCGGGCCCGCCATCATGAAGGTGAGGGAAGACATCTGAGCCAGCGGGAGAGGCTTACTGCTGCTGTCCAGCAGCGTGAAGTTAATCGTCGGGGCTTTGCCGGCCGCGCCGTTTGTCACGCTGGTCAGGTTGATCTGAACTCCGCCCAGCAGCGGATAAGGACTGCCTTTGACGGCATCTTCGGGTACCAGATGCGCTCCCATGATCGAAGCGTCGAACGGAAGTTCACCCTGCGGAATATGGCAATCCGCGCACATCGTGTCGTCGGGTTGCGGGCCGCCGGGGTGGTTCTTGCCGGTCGCGAAATTCACGTCGTCGTGGCAGGAGCCGCAGGCCACTGCGCCTGGCTTCGTCAAATAGTTGTTAGCCTGCGTCGCCTTTGTCGCATCGTGGCACACCGTGCAGCGGAAGCCGCTGGTGGCGCCGGCATCGGATGCCGAACTGGTTGCCGGGAAAACAATGTTCGAGAGATTCGTGGTTCCGATCAGGTATGGAGTTCCGGCCACCACACTGGGCAGACTCGCCCCCAGATGGAGTTTATGGATATAAACCTTGAAATCGACGGAGTTTCCGGTTGTCGCATCCACCATCTGCGGCGTATGGCACATAACGCAAAGCGCTACGCCCCTGCGTGCGCCGCCGTGGAAGGAAAGCTGGTCGTGGCAGCTGTCGCAACTTGCCGTCGCCACCACATCCCGTATCTTTGTAACCTTCGAACCGTTCGGCACGAAGTTGAGCGTGGCGCTGGCATAGTTATTCGGAATGTTGAAGGCCGTCATGGTCCGGGTTGCGTAGATCGCGACCGTGTTGGTCGCGGTCGCATCGAATCCCGCCGGCGCCTTCGTGTGAAATACATATTGATACTGGCCCGTGTTGAGCTGAGTTACGGTGCCACCCGAATCCGTCGTCGGATCGTTGAACGTCCCGGCGGCACCCGTGGAAACGCGCGTATTGTAGTTGACGTACTGTTCCGCGTTATTCGGAATATAGGCCGCAAGATAGCTGACCGTGATCGGTCCCGGCGTGTAAACACCGGCCGCATCAAGTTGCAGACCGGACGGATCGGCCAGCGTGTAAACCGCTGTAATGGTCCCGTCGCTTGCCATTGTCGCCGAGTTTATGGTTACCACGAGGCCTGGCCGCAGGAAGTCGATAATTACAGGACTTGTGTATGCTGCCTTGTCATGCGGACCGTACGCGGTTTTCCTCGCTCCCGTCATCGTGATAGCGATAGCAAGAATTATCAGCACGCGCCAGACTGCTGACCGCATGCCCCCGCTCATCCTTCTCTTTATACTTTCGATCGTCATTTTGTATCCCCTGGACATCCCATCGACCAAACGTGAAACCTGACGCTACGCACGTGGAGACCCAATAGCGTTTTGTTCGTTTGCAGCCTTTAAAAACAATGGTTTGAAGCGGTTGCGCACCAGGGGCGCTGCGTTGGGAAGGAGCGCATTGACGCGAGGCATTGACCGCATTGCGTCATATCGCGCAAGCCGATATTTCAGGCGCTGCACCGGGTTTTTCGGGAATTCCCCCGGCATTGCGGCAATTGGCTCTGATGCCTGAGTTGTTTCACCCAACTGCGCCTTCGGGCCACATCGTCGGCGCTGACCCCTCTGGCCTCTAACCTACCTGAGACAAAAGGGATAAGGCCTTCCGCCGCCCTCATTCCTCAAGCGGTGCGCCGACTGCAAGCGGATACGTGAGGGATTCGTCCATGTCATTCAAAAACATTCTGTTCCCGGTCGATTTCTCAGAGCGGAGCCGCGCGGTCGCTCCCCAGGTAAAGGCAGTCAAAGACCGTTTCGATTCCGCGCTCACGCTCCTGCACCTCATCGAGATGCCCGTGCTTGCCTATGGAGGCGCGGAAGCCCCGGTGATGTTCGATTTCCCGGTCGACGAGATGAGGGAGTGCGCAAAACAGGAACTGGACCGCTTCGCGCAGTCTTATTTTCCCGGCGTAGCCGTCAACACAGTTGTCGATGAAGGAGAGCCCGGTTCCGGCATCGCCGAACTGGCCCGCTCCTGGCAAAGCGATCTCATCATGCTGCCGACACGCGGGTGTGGCCGTTTCCGCGCCGCCCTGCTCGGCTCCGTCACCGCCAAGACTCTCCACGACGCATCCTGCGCGGTCTGGACCAACGCGAACTGCGACGAGGCGTCACCCGAACACACGCAGTGGGGCAGCATCGTCTGCGCCATCGACACCGTCCCCGAAGGCTCGCACCTGATTCGCGTCGCCTCCGGCCTGGCAGCCGAATCGGGAGCCAGAGTTCGTCTCGCCCACGCCGTCCCCGGAGCCGAGGCTGGTCTCGAAAGATACTTCGATCTCGAATTCACGGCCTTCCTCGAAGACCAGGCGCGCAAGAACATTGCCGACATGCAAAAGGAAGCGGGCACAAACTTCGACGTCTGTCTGGGCATCGGCAACATTGCCGATGTCGTCCGTCACGCGGCTGAAAACCACAAGGCGGACCTGGTCATAATCGGCCGTGGAGCACTGCCGCACTTCGCCGGGCGGCTGCGATCGCACGCCTACGCCATCGTGCGCGACATGCCCTGCCCTGTGCTCAGCGTTTGAGTCAACGAATCATGAGTTCACGAACTTGCTAACATCTCCTACGGCGGACCGAAAAGTACGGACTTGCCTTGACATCATGAGTTCCGAACGCACGTCCGAGGCACTGGAAACCCTTGCATCGATTCTCCCCGAAGCTGTGATCGGCGTCGGCGCGCAGGGTTTGGTCGAATTGTGGAACCCGGCCGCCACGCGGATTTTCGGCTGGAACGAAGACGAAGTACTGGGCAAACCCCTGCCCGCCTCACTGGGTGCTTTTCACGCCGCGCACTTCGAACCCGCCGCGCCTGTAACCGCCAAAGACGGCAAATCGGCCGACCTGAAGTTCCACGTGAACCCGCAGTCTTCGGGCGGAGCAATACTGGTGGCTTTCGCCATTCCCCACGTTATCGACGGAAGCGAGGAAGCTGCCGCGCGGGCGAATGCCGAGAGCCGGCTGAGTGAATTGCTCGAAGCCGCTCCCGATTCCATTATCGAAGTGGACCGAGACGGCCGCATTCTTCTCACGAACAAGGCTACCGAAAAGCTCTTTGGCTATTCGCGCGACGAACTGATCGGCCGACCGGTCGATTTACTGCTGCCCGACGCTCTTCAGGACCGGCACGTTCATCATCGCGAGGCCTACACCGAGTATCCGGGTACACGTCCCATGGGCCAGGGGCTCGTTTTGTCTGCGCGACACCGCGACGGCGCGGAAATCCCGGTCGAGATCAGCCTCAGCCCCATTCGCATCGGCGACAGCTTCAGCGTAATGGCCATCGTTCGCGACGTGACCGAGCGCCGCGCCTTCGAACGGCAGATCCGCAAAGCCAACCAGGAACTGGAAGCCCGCAACCGCGAAGTCGAGAACGCCAACCAGCTCAAGAGCGAGTTCCTCGCGAGCATGAGCCACGAACTCCGCACTCCGCTCCACACCATCATCGGTTTCACCGAGCTTCTCAAAGAGGAGAGCCAGGGTCCGCTGAACGACGCGCAGAAGCGCTTCGCCGGCCACGTCTACCGCGATTCCGTGCATCTGCTCGAGCTGATCAACGACATCCTGGACCTCAGCAAAATCGAAGCGAACCAGATGGAACTGCTGATTGAGAGCTTCGATGCACGCGAGGTCCTGCGTGAAGCAATGCAGGCCATGACACCCGCTGCCAAGGCGAAGAACATGTCGATGGGGGGCCAGTTCGACACCCCGGTCTATATCCTTGCCGACCGCGTCCGGTTCCGCGAAATCGTCACCAATCTGCTCAGCAACGCCGTCAAATTCACGCCTAAAGGCGGCAGCGTCTGCGTCGACATTGCCGTGACTGCGCCCGCCACCGCAACCATTTCCATCGCCGACACCGGCATCGGAATCGCTCCCGCGGACCAGCAGGTGATCTTCGACCGCTTCCGTCAGGTCGGATCGGCTGCCAGCGGGGTTCGCGAAGGCACCGGCCTCGGCCTTGCGATTGTCAAACGTCTGGTCGAAATGCATGGCGGAACCATCGGCGTTGAAAGTTCGCCGGGTAAAGGCAGCGTCTTCACCGTCACGATTCCGCGCGACCCCGCCCGCTCCCGCGATCAGCCCGTTGTCCTTATCATTGAGGATGAGCCGGGCGGCCGCGAACTCCTGGCGAGCTATCTCAACCCCGCCGGCATCCGCACAGAATTCGCCGCAACCGCCGACGCCGGCATCGAACTGGCGCGCCGCATCCGCCCCGACGCCATCACACTCGATCTTCTTCTGCCCGCCCGAGTGGGCTGGCGTGTGCTCGAAGAGTTGCGGGCCAGCCCGGAAACCAGCGGCGTGCCGGTCTTCGTCGTATCCGTGCTCGACCGCGACCGCACGGCCATCTCGCGCGGCGCAACCGAGTATCTTCAGAAGCCCGTCAACAAAGACGTCCTTCTGCGCGCCCTGCGCGAACACGCCCCCGAGCGTTTTGGCAGTCTCAGGCCCGATGTCGCCAGATAAACTGGAACACCAGCTAAGCTGATGTCAATGCACGCCGAACCCAACGTACAGATGGTCATCATCGACGACAACGCCGGCAGTCTCGAACTGCTTTCCACGGCGCTCGCCCGCGAAGGCCTTCGGATCATCACTGCGCAGGACCCCGAGGAGGGCCTCGACGCCGTCTTTCGCGAACATCCGGATATCGTTCTTACCGACCTCGTCATGCCCGGCATCAACGGCCTCGAAGTGGTGGAGCGCGTCGTCGAGTTCGATCCCGCCATTGATGTCATCCTGATGACCGCGCACTATACCAGCGAATCCGCCGTGGCCGCCATCCAGAAGGGCGCGTCCGATTACCTGAATAAGCCGGTCTCCATCTCGGCGCTGCGCGAGCGCATCTCAAAACTGATCGAGGACACGCGCCGCCGCCAGCGCGCCATGGCCGTTGCCGACGATCTGCTCGAAAGCGCGCAGTTCGAAGGCATGGTCGGCCGCAGCGCTGCCATGTGGGAAACGTTCTCGCGCATCCGCCGGATTGCGCCGCATTACCGCAGCGTGCTCGTCACGGGCGAAACCGGGACCGGCAAAGAACTGGCCGCGCGCGCGCTCCACAACCTGAGCCCTGTGGCCCACGGCCGGTTTGTGGTGCTGAACTGCTCAGCCGTGGTTGAGACGCTGTTTGAGAGCGAATTGTTCGGTCACGTTCGCGGCTCGTTCACCGGCGCCACGCAGGACAAAGCCGGACTTTTCGAATTTGCCGATAAAGGCACGATATTTCTCGATGAAATCGGCGATATGCCGATCGGCACCCAGGCCAAGCTGCTGCGCACCCTGCAGAATCAGGAAGTGCTGCGCGTCGGCTCGCTCACGCCACGCAAGGTCGATGTGCATGTAATCGCGGCCACGCATCGCGACCTGCATGCCGCCATCGCCGAAAAGGCCTTTCGCGAAGATCTGTATTACCGGCTGTCGATGATTGAAGTGCGGCTGCCGCCCATGGTCGAGCGCAAGGAAGACCTGCCGCTGCTCACCAAATACTTCGTGCAGAAATTCTCCAGCCAGTTCCGCAAGGATATCCGCGGCCTCACGCAGCGCGCGCAGGTTGTGCTGGCGCGTCACAACTGGCCCGGTAATGTGCGCGAGCTGGAAAACGTGCTGGGCCACGCCTGCATTATGGCCGTCGCGGAAACGATTGATGTGCAGGATCTGCCGGAATACCTGCGCTTCCCGCTGCGCACTTCCGCGGCGGCTGCGGGAGGCGCTGTAGCCGTGGCGCCGGGGGATGAAACATTCGAGGCGCATGAGAAGCGCCTGCTGGCCGAAGCGCTGGAGAAGGCGAATGGAAACCAGTCGCAGGCCGCCCGCGAACTGCGTATCGGGCGCGACGCTCTCCGCTACAAAATGCGAAAACACGGCCTCCTCTGAATGAGGTCTTGCAGCGTAGCCGGCCCTATGGAACCCGTTTCACAGCACGGCATCAAAATGGAACTCCTCTGAGGCGCGGACAGGGGCGCGGCAGGAAAGCCAAACCTGCGTCCCAATTCTCGCTCAGGGCCGTTTTCGGAAGAGGCGATTCGCCTGCGTTTCTGACTTAACCGGTGGAGCAGGCCTTTTCGCCCCCTTCACACCAACGGTACTCACCCTGCCAGGCGATCTCTCCGAGAATATTCGACCCCAAACCGATCTCGAACTGTGTCTTGCCCACAGGACGGCGAACTTCGGGTATGGCTTTCATGGCTGGTGCGAGAGGCGTTTCCTGTAGCCAGGGAATGCTTCCAGGAACGTCAGCATGTCGTTGGCTGAGGAGCGCAGAGCACCCGCGCCGGCAAGGGCGGAAAGGCCTTAGCTGGCGACGGGCCCGGGGAGCACGTTATGACCGGTAGCCCTGCGCTCTTTATGGAGGATGAAAGCGTAATACCCGTGTCCGGCATTCCGAGCGGTCGCGTAATGCACTTTCCGACCAGGCTCTCAAAATTCGTTCCGGCGCGGTACCCGAGGAGGTGGCCGCGGAGCCCCTGCCCAGGTTTGAATACCCGACTTCGGAACCGGTGTCGCGCGGCAAAGTGTAGCCGGAAAGGAACTGCACCCCACTTTCTCTCAACCGGCACCGCGTATACACAGGAACGAACCCTTTCCGCAACTCCTCCGGGGACCCCTGCGCCCAGGCCGGAATCTCTCATGCCAACCCCGCCCTTTGGCCAGGTCGACAAAGCCGCAAAAAACAAATATAATTTCTCCCGTCCAGCAACAAGAGGTGTTCCCAATGGCAGAGAACCACGATCAGGAAACCAAAACGAAAGTTCTGACCAGACGCGACGTCATCAAAGGCGTCATCGCCGCTGGCGCCGTCTCCTCCGCGGGCTACATGTTCCGCGGCTCCAGCGTGCGCGCGCAATCCTCCGCTCCCGGTTCGGTCGAGCGGCTCATCACCCTCAACGTCAACGGCCAGCAACGCCGCGTCGATGTGATGAAACAGGAAACGCTCGCCACCACCCTGCGCTACAAACTCGGTCTCACCGGCACCAAGCTCGGCTGCGACCGTTCCGAATGCGGCGCATGCACGGTGCTCATCGACGACGTGCCCCACTACTCGTGCTCGGTGCTCACCCACACCGTGCGCGGCAGGAACGTCGTGTCCATCGAAGGCCTCGCCAAGGCCGACGGCACGCTTCACCCCGTCCAGCAGGGCGTGGTCGACGAACAGGGTTTCCAGTGCGCCTTCTGCATGTCCGGCTTCATCATGGCGACCGTCGGCTATCTCAAAATCAACCCCAGTCCCACTCGAGCGCAACTCGCCCACGGCATCTCGGGCAACCTCTGCCGCTGTCAGGACTATGACAAAATCCTCACCGCCCTCATGCGTGGCGCGGAAAACCTAAGGAGTGCGTAAACAATGTCCAAGCTCCCCGATACCAACCCCGCCCTGCCCGTTCACGCCAACTATAAGCTGATCGGCAAGAATTATCAGACGCCCGATCTGATCGCCAAAGTCACGGGCCGCTCCAAATACGCCGAAGACTATCGCGCCGAGGGCATGCTCTTCTGCAAGCTGCTCCTCAGCCCGGTCCCCCACGGCCA
>Ga0302278_10004294_pt1 | contig 14822 bp, 8 predicted proteins | sample III_Bog_N3_2_FD_194543 | JGI IMG/M metagenome (GOLD analysis project Ga0302278, IMG submission 194543) | Peat permafrost microbial communities from Stordalen Mire near Abisko, Sweden - III_Bog_N3_2 | ecosystem: Environmental > Terrestrial > Soil > Wetlands > Peat | place: Sweden: Abisko... | reverse complement strand
ATTCCTTCGCATACCCGTTCTGCAAAATCGTCATCGGTTGGTCGCCATCCACGGCTCACGTAGATATCGCGCGACGCTGCCTGTTGCTCCATCCGCGTTCGGCCGTCGAGCCTGTCCATCAACTCCCGGGCCGATGAAACATTAAGTTCTCCCCCACGCATGTCAAGCCAGTTGAACCGGGCTACGGAAGGCCAAAGCTGAGCCAGAGGGCAATCGTCCACGCGGAGTATGAGCAGATTAAAGCCTCGGTTTGCGGTTGCTCATTGGAGAGCTTGATCGCGTTCGGCTTCAACCCAGTGCGATGCAACGGCATCCTGCGACGCAAGTACAATCCAATTTCGGCAGGCGGACATCTGTTCAGCCAAGGTCGTCGCCACGGAGCTTCCAGCCTTGAGATGTCGCTCGTCGAGCCATATCTGGAAACCAGCCACGTGTGTGAGCCAGTGGTGAAGTCTCAGTGCGGTATCTCGGTCCTTATGTGAGTAGCTGAGGAATGCGTGGTAACGACGTTCTGAAAGTCTGCTCATGACGGTTGCTTCCTGCTACAACTTTCTCATAGGCGATTCGGTCTGCGACCACAAGTCGACTTCGTAGGGCTCACCCCTGAGCGCACCAAATTGGTTGGCGAGCTTGAGCCGATACGACCGAAACTCGCTGCTGACACACGACAGGAACACTTTCATCGGCTTGCACTTCTTTTCGCTTGGTTAGCTGAGACCGGCGGTTTTCGATGAAGCTAGAGTCCCATGATCCGCTCACTTCTGCGCAGCTGCCCGAGCCCTGCCGGCTTCACTGCTTGCTTCAACGATGGTGTAACCGGCGACATTTAGAATAGTGGGAATGTCCCGGACTGCTACCCGATCCTTATCTTTCTCCTTTTCGGGAAGCTCCTCGACACCGAGACGATCGACAAAATCCGCATACGCGTCCAGTTCTCCCTTCTTCCAGGGCAGCATACTCGGATGCAGCTTCTTCTCTTCGTCTCTCGGGTCGCCATAGCCCCAGCCGTCTCTGGCTTTCTGGCGCATCCAGCGTGTGTGCTCCCTCGATGCCAGCTCTTCGAATACTTTGGGCGGGAACTGGAATGCCGGTTCGCCTTCAACCGCCGGGACCATATAGCAACCGGCAAAAGCCAACTTGCCGGGGATGTCGAGTACTTGACCGCGGTTCTGGTCCTTCACCTCCGAAGGAAGTTCATCGAATCCCACCAAATATGGATGCTCTTTGGCATCATCGTTCTTCTTCGGTCCGTATTTCCAGTTCTGAGCAATTAGTTCGTCACAGAAGACTTTGTGCGCGGCTCGCGCCAGCTTGTCCAGAACATCGCCTTTCAACGGTAGTTGATGAACCAGTGCTTGGAAGTCCTGACCGTCGACGTGCAGATCCAACTGCCCCTTGGTTGGCAGGCTCGACCGCTCGAAGCGCGTCTTTCCTTCAAGCTGGCTCATGGCGATGACCGATTCCATCGACCTCGCTCCATGCTTGTATTTCAAGGTCATTAACAGGGCCCGGAGAACACCGGAATCGATCTGCACCTGGCCCTTTCGCAAAACTTGTTTGGCGTCCCTCATGAGCATGGAGCGCAAGAGCATCGCGCGCCGCAGCACATAGTATGGGTCGTGACCCTCCTGCTGATTGGGACCAAGAACATTGAGATAGCCCTTCAGGCGGCTAACAAAGTCCGGGACCTTTGCTGCGCGCGCCTGTTCTTCTGTTACTTGCTTGCCGAAGTTATCGAGCGTCCAACTGGTTCCACCCGCGAAGACGAAGATTGCCTTGCCGATGGGATGCGCCATCTCGCCCTGCTGGAATTTACCATCCTGCATGGGCGCCAGAAAGTAGCGCAGCCAGCCATAGTCACCATCGAAATAACTGTCGAACTCGTCCCAGAACACTAGAGGTATTTTTCCCCCAAGCCCGATATCGCGCACTTGGTGGAAAGCTGCCAGCAGCTCGGCGGTGGACTGAAACTGGGACAGATTGAACTCCTTGACTTCAATCTCGTCGGGCTTGAGCGCCAACGCGAGCTCGGTAATCCCGAATGACTTTCCCGATCCCGGGGGGCCGAATACGGCAACCGACAAAGGCCGCTTGGGGCGCGTATGAGCCACATACTCGCCGACCAGAGAACCAATGCTGCGCAGGCTTTCAATCTCCTGCCTGTCTACGGTCAACAGCTTTCCGAAGCGGCCCAATGGAACTCCCTTGAGCTCCTTCTCCGCGCCATTCGTAACCACCCTGCCGGCCAGTTCTTCAAGATCTTTCGGATAGCGATCGCCGAGGATAGTCCAGTATTTGTTACCCGCGCGCATGGGCACGGGTATTTCCTGGAATGAGGTGTTTTCGGCGGTCAGTGCTGAGACGACGTCACTGACCGGAAACTCGAGCGTGTTGTCGGTTGCTGATGCGCCGCGCTTCCCATAGCCCTCGCAGTGGAGAAAGCGGAGCGCCGAAAGCCCAGCAAAGATGCCCTTGCGGATATCCGGATTCTCCGGCGCGAGCATCACCTCTTTCGCTATACCGGCAGTTAGGCACGAAGAGTAGCCCACCATCGTCCCTGGATAGCTCTTTTCCCACATGCCCTCAACCACCTCGGGGTCGAAAAGCAGCCTGCACGGCAAGTCGCCTCCGCTGTCCCGCGAATAGAGGAAAGCCCCGGCCGCGTTGAACGAGACGACAATATGAGCGCAGCCCACCAGACTAGGCAGATTGCGGTTGTAGATCACCTCCCAAACCAGGTCCTGGGCTGTGCGCTCCCAGGAAATCTCGTGGCTGATCTGCACTTCAGTGAGACGCAGATCATTCACCGTCATGACGACAATGAGCTTTTCGGAGTGGTGCAGGCAGAGGTGGTCCCAGAGTTTCCCGTGGGCAACCGGGCGGCTCATCTTCACCAGCACCCATGGGTGGCTGTCAGGCGCGTTTAGGCTGGCAGGCCATAGCTCCGGCTTGTCCCTGAAGCCAAGGTCGGCGTCATCCAGAACGACAAGTTGTGCATTTGGGTCGTCGTTTGCCACACGGGCCCAGTCACTCGACTCATCTGGATTTGTACTGCGCCGCGCACCCAAAAACTCATCTACCCGCCACGCACCCTTTTCTTTCTCCTTCCCTTTAGCTGCATCAGTACCTTTGGCGGCATAGTCGAAGAGTTTCCAGGAAGCATACGAGTGATGGTAGTGCGGGTCCTCTGAATCAATGGGGGGACCATCCCCCTTTGCGCTCCGCCGCGGCGCCTTGGACTCGAGTAACTTGTAAGGGGCTTGAGACCGAATTCCGTCCGCAACACCTCGGACGAGGTCAGCCAACAATCCAGATCCTCCACGCTGCCACCGCAGCCGGGTACAAACCTCCGGGTCCCAGAGGCCTCTTTGCGGCTCCAACCCTTGGTTGCGTGCCAGGTTCCAATCCAGCGTAAAGTCGCCGGCGACTACAACAGTCTTCGCTTCCATCTGCGCGCTCATAGTTTCCGTCCTAAGTCTCGGAGAATATGGACCCTTCTAAAACGAGGCAATTCTACATCTTGGGGAACGGAATAGGTGAAAAGCCCTTCTGTGGGCAAGAAGTGAACGTGGATGGATATGGTGGATGGTGGATCGAAACATGGAAGCGTGAAGCACCGGGGAGTGGCTGGATTGGAGCAGGGGGTGAACCTTCGGGATTTTTGGATTCTCTCTATAATGTGAGGAGCGGAAGCGATCTACTCATCTCATGCTCTGATTCCTTCCCATGTTTGGATAGGTTGCTCGTCGCCGACCCGACAGGGAAGGCTGGACTGTCGGACTGGTATGCGGCATTCGGGCGGGGAAGTATCTGATTGCCAAGTGATTGGTCGGCACTGGGTGGCAATGGGTTCCAAGATGATGGGTGAACACCCGAGAACTGGTCGCGTCGATGGAGAGCAAGCCAAAGAATCTGGGCCGGGCCTATCTAGTTGGGAAGTTGCAGGCTCAGGGCCTGTCGCGCCGCCAGTCGGTGCTGATAGTGAACGTAATACTGGAGCGAATGATCCGTGCCCTGAAGCGCGGCTGGGAAGTGGAGTTCCCGCTCGGCAAGTTGAAGCGGGTGAAGCGCCACTTCAGCAAGCTCTGGGACGCCATCGACGACTGGCCGGCGAATCGGGATCCGCACACGATCGTGCACGAGCTGGACGAGGCCGGAACTTGGGAGCTGCACCCTTGGGCGTGGCCGAAAACTGGTGCCGTAAACGCACGATCTCAACGTTCGATGAATTCAAGGTCCGTGCTCGGCGAAAGAGTATGGAAGTGAATGCAGTGTGATTCCACAGCCTGGAATGGATGTTGACGATGATGGCGAAATCTCGCGGAGGTATGAGCGTCTATGGAAAGGACGGGGATCACCTTGAACAAGGGATACATAGTCCGCAAGTTGCAGGAGCGGGGGTTGTCTCGCCGCCGGTCGGTGCAGGTCCTCAATTTCATTCTCGATGAAACGGCCGCAGCGCTCGCACGTGGCGAGGACGTGGAGTCTCCATTCGGGTCTCTGCAAAGGGCACATCATCCGCACAAGAAAATGGACGGCTGGCTCTTGGGCAGGGCCACAACTATCTACAAGAAACCCTATACTGTAGCTCTTGAGGTCGACGTCGAGAGCGAAAAGCTGCTGAACGAAAGAATTGAGGTAGTACAGTCGCCGCGAGCACCCACAGTGCGAGCTGGCTATACCGGTCTTCGAATACCGATCCATCTACCTCCCAGGCCCAGCCGACTTGACCGAGAGTGAGCTCGACATCGGGACGACGAGCCTGGGTCATTCCCGGGAAAATCCCTGAAGAAGTCGCGGATCAGTGTTTCTCTTCTTGCAGTACGACCGAGGATCATCAGATTTCGGCTCACTTCAAAGCGCTTGCGAAACGCCTTTAAAAGCACTGCTTTATTGGGCATTTTCCGGTGGGGCTTTCCGCTCACTGCCGGAACCCGCAGCTTCGGACCAGTCGTAACTGGAAATGCGCGTTGGCATGTTGGCAGCAGTTGAGCCAAGGGCCACTTTTCCGGAAAGCCGACTACTCGTCCACGTGGATGACCGCGCAGCGAAGCGCGCTCAACGGTATTCCTGCACCCTGCGGCGTTTATAGCTCCAGATCCGGCGAAAAAAGCAGTATGCCACCCGCCGCGCACCGGCAGGTCCGATGGCGCTTTCCCTGTACCCGCAACGGAAAAGCGGTACGGACCAGGGTGCCGGTCCGTGCCGCTGCGCAGGTTGTTGTTCTGGTGGTTGCTGACTTGTTGTCGAATGTGTTCGGTCCGCCATAAACCCCGACTCTGCATCGCGATGTGGGTGGCCGAGGAGATTCGACCAGCCACACCATGATTGAGCAGCGTCGGCGTATTCATGCATTCAGGCAGCAACTCAAACCAACGCTCACATGGAGCGTTGGCCGATAGCGCTTAATTAATCGTTACCGTGAATGTGGTTGTTGGCGCCGGAGTTACCGCAGGGCTGCCGGTTCCGGTCACCGTAAAGGTGTAGCTTCCGGCAGTGGTCCCTGAACTGCCAGAAGTTTCGCTCTTTTGGCTGCAAGCGACCAGGCTGCTCAGCACCGTCATCAGCACCAAAGCGCCCATTAAAGACCGCCAGCTACGCCGCCGTGCCGGAATTCCCAGGAACACCATGAACGCCAGAACCGCGCCGCCCGCCGCCGTCCAGCCTTTGCCCTTGTCGTCCGCTTTGGGCAACGCGAGAGCACTTGCGGCAGAGGTCGAAGTTACCGTGACCGTTGCCGTCCCGCTTGTGGTGGTACCGCTGAGAGCCACCGTCGAACTGCCGGAGGAGCAGGTGGGCAGATCCGTCGCACCGTTGGGAGACGAGGTGAGTGCGCAGGCGAGGGTCACGGTTCCTGCATAGTCGGTAGCTGTACTCACAGTGACGGTTGAAGTCGCAGCCGCTCCAGGTGCAACGGCAGGGGGCGTTGACGCCGCTAACGTAAACGCGGACTGTGTGACAGTGACGGAGGCCGTACCCGTGCCTGTCACGTAGTTCGCGTCTCCGCTGTAAGTGACGGTGAGGGTGACGGCTCCGGCGCTCAGGCTGTTCGCAGGAATGGCGAAGGTATAACTGCCGCTGGCGAGCGTTCCCGCGGCCGAGGTGTAACCGCCGCCCGTCAGTGTTACTGTACCGGTTGGAGTAGCCCCTGCTCCTTTAACTGCAGCCGATACGTTCAAGGTGGAACCAGAATCCAGTGTGTTTACCGCCGGCGTCACAGTCACCGTCGGCGTCAGCGGCACGGCCGTTACGGTTACCGACGACGTGCCCGTCGCAGATGAGTAGTTGGAGTCGCCGCTGTAAGTGACCGTGAGTGTGTCGGTTCCGGCGCTCAGGCTGTTCGCCGGAATGGTGAACGTATAACTGCCGCTGATCAGGGTCTCCGCCGTTGAGGCGTAACTGCCACTTTTCAGAGTTGTTGTTCCTGTTGGAGTCGCACCGGAACCGGTTACTGCAACCTTCACGCTCAGGCTCGCTCCCGCGCTCACGCTGGTCGCCCCTGGCGTTACCGTTACGGTGGGTGTCGCCGGCGCAGTCACGGTCACGGAGGCCGTGCCTGTCGCGGACGAGTAGTTGGAGTCGCCGCTGTAGTTCACGGTAATGGTGTCCGTTCCGGAAGTCAGGCTGCCGGCCGGTATGGTGAAGGAATAATCGCCGCTGGTGAGCGTCTCCGCGGCCGAAGTGTAACTCCCCGCCAACAGAGTTACTGTTCCTGTGGGCGGGGCGCCGGATCCAGTTACAGCGACCTTAACGCTCAAGCTCGCCCCCGCGCTCAAGCTCGTCGACCCCGGCGTCACGGCCACCGTTGCAGTGAGGCCGTTCACCGTCAGCGTCGTCGTGCCGTTCACAGTCGGATAAGTGCTGTCGCCGCTGTAAACCGCCGTCAGGTTGTACTTTCCCGGAATCAGCGAGGATGTCGTGTAAGTAGCCAAGCCCGAGGCACTGAGCGTTGCCGTATTCAAGGTCGTCGAGCCGTTCTGGAATTCGACTGTCCCTGTCGGAACCGACGCGTATTTCTCCGTTGGAGTGACCGTCGCCGTCAGCGTCACCGACTGTCCCGCCGCCGCTGGCGAAGGAGACGCGACGAACGCGACCGTGGCTGTTCCCTGCGGGGCGATCTTCAGCACAAAGCCATCGCCGTATCCGCCAATAGTGCTGCTACCCGCGAATGTCTGCTGGAAAGCACCCGGCGTAACGATGAGGCTGGTGGAGTTGATGTTACCTGCGAGATAGATGTCGCCTGACGCATCGACTCCGAGCCCAGCCGCTTCGCTCGCATTGGGACTATAAATGATCGTGGAAAAGAGAAGGCTCTTGCCAGTCGGGTCAAACTCGGCCACAAAAGGCTCGCTTTGGTTTGCGTTCGGCTCAACGGGGTTGACCTGGGGAAAGATGCTGCCGCCAGCCATCCCCGTAACGTAGACGTTTCCGTTGCCATCCAGCGCGATGGGGCCGGCGCCTTGTGCGGCGTCGCCGCTTGCGGTTACATCCCCCAGATAGGTGCCCCAGTCGATGGCCGTAGCGGTGGAATTCAGCTTGACCACGAAGTCTGCATTGCAGGCGCCGGTACCCGCACCGCAGGCCGTTTGGTAACTGCCTGTGGTCACGGGAAAATCCGGGGATGTCGTAAATCCGGTGACATAAGAGTTTCCCGCGCTGTCAACGACGATCGCGTTGAGCAAGTCGTTTCTGAACTCTGTCTGACCGCCCAGGTACGTGGCATAGGCGAGCGATGCGCCGCCTGTCGTCGTGACCGGGTTGAATTTGGCGATGAAGCCGCGATCTTGCGGCATGGTACTCCCTGGGGCGACCGGGGTTGCGGTGGGCTGAATCACGCCGGCCGTCGTAGGCAGATTCGGAGATACGGTGTAACCAACCAGATAAAAGTTTCCGCTGGAATCGACATTGACCCCCGTTGTCGTCGTGGTGCCCCCGCCGCTGGTGTTGAGTGTGGTGCCGAAGAGACTGGAATACAGAAGATCCGCGCCTGTGGGATCAAAGACGGCGATAAAGGAGTAGGGGGAAGCTAGCCCATAAGTCCCAACGGGGGGGATTCCCGAGATGACGGCGCCGTTTGTGGTGGGAAAGCAGGTGTAGGGGTACGGACCTTGCGGGATTAGGGCGGTTCCGTCATAGCATGAAGTATAGGAAATGCCTCCAACATAAGCTCGGCCGGCTGCGTCCACGGCAATGCTGGTGCCATACTGGGTACCGTCTCCCCCCAGGAAGGTGGAGTAGACGAGCGCGGTTCCGCTGGAGTTCAGCTTAGTGACATACGCGGAGTTATTCCCGGCCCCCACGCAGGCGGAAAACTCGGGGGTTCCGCTTGGGGGTTTCGGTGCGGGTGAGCAGAAAGCCTCGTAGGCGCCGGCCGTGATCGGGAAATCATTTGAGAACGTCTGGCCGGTCACATAGGCTTCTTTGTTGGCGTCCACCGCGATGGCGTAGGCGTAGTCCGCCCCCGAGCCCCCGCCGCCAAGATACGTGGAATAGACCAGCGAACTGCCGTCGGGGCTGAACTTGGTCACGAAAGTTGTCGGGGCTCGGCTGTTCGATGGGGTAACGTTGTTGGTCGACTGGTAGGGACTCTGGACAGGAAAATCGGTGGAATAGGTGGTGCCCGTAACGTAGGCGCTGCCCGCGCTGTCGATTGCCAGACCCTGGGTGAAGGTATAGCCGGTAACTGAGCCGCCGATCGTGTCCGTGGCGCTCCCACCCAGATAGCTGGCGTAGCTGAGAACGGGGTCGATGATCAGCGATTTGGTGTGGTCGTAGGCTCCGAGGCGAAAGCCGATCTTGTTGGCAGCCACGTCAAATGAACCTTCGACAGCGATTCTCTTATCGCCGTCCATTTGGTAGAGGACCGGCTTTTTGAAGCTGGCCGGCCCATTGGCCGCCGTCAGCACCAGGTTGCCCTCGGCGTCCACCTTGGCTCGGGCGCCATCAATCTGCCAGGCGATGCGGCCCACATCCGCGCCAGGGGCGACTACAAAGTCGTACTCCAGTTGACGCTGGTTTCCGTAGAAGACCAGATCGACGCCGGGATAAACCTGTTTATAGTCGACCTTGCCGTAGGTGTGGATGCCGGTGTGCCATTCATTTGGGTCGTTGCCGATAAAATAGCTCACGACACCTCGCAACGGGTCGGTTCCGGCGACGGCCGCGGAGGGATTGGCGCCTACGAGCTTCATGCGCAGCGTATCGACGGCTGGGACCGAGGGCGTTTTGCCCAGCACTGGAGAGGCCGGTTGCTGACGCTCCAGATTCACGACGACCTCGTCCTGCGTGAGAAACATCGAGTAACCGGAGCCGCGGGAGAGAAACCGGACAGAGGGGTCGGTTTGTCCCTGATTGGCTTCGAAGCTGAGCGGAATGCTGGCGTAATGAGTCGCCATCTGCTTCTCGGCTTTGGTGGTGGCGGGCGTCTTCGGCGCAGCGCCGGAGGTATGCAGCACACTCTCCTGCGCGGCGGCCGTCTGCGCGCCAAGCCCAAGCAGGGCCAGTGCGATCATCGTCAATACATTTCCAAGGTGCTTCATATCAACACTCCTTAGGGGAAGTTCCTCTGGTTGGCTGGTTCACTAAGACAGCGAGAATTCGGCAAATAGTGACTCAACAATCTATCGAGGGGTCGATATCGAGGGGAAAAGCGGACAAACCTGCTGTGCGAATACGGAGAAGGGTGATAGGCTTTGTTTCAACTTCACTCCAGGTACCCCCAACAAACGGAGATGGTCATGGTTCCAGCCAAGGGAGAGATCACTTTGCTTCTGGCGAAGTGGAAAGAGGGGGATCCTTCCGCCTTCGAGCAACTGATGCCGCTGGTCTATCCCCACCTGCGTGAGGTAGCCGCAGCCTACATTCGCAGAGAACGAAATCCCGACGTTCTCCAGGCCACGGCCCTGGTCCACGAACTTTACCTGCGCCTGCTGCAACAGAAAAAGGCCGTCGGGGAAGATCGCTGCCACTTCTACACCTTCGCGGCTAAAGTGATGCGCATGATGTTGATCGATCACGCGCGCGAGAGCCAGACGCAGATTCGGGGCGGCGGACACGAACGTATACCGCTTAGCGACGATCTTTCGTGGGTCAATATCGACAGTCCGGAACTACTGGACCTGAATCGCGCGTTGGACGAGCTGGGCGCGCTCGATCCGGGCAAGGTTCAACTCGTCGAATTGCGCTATTTTCTCGGTTGCACCGCTGAGGAGACCGCATCCCTGATGCAGAGATCCAAGGCCAGCGTCGATCGCGACCTGAAATTCATCAAGACCTGGCTGTACCGGCGCATCCGTCCCGGTGTCATTGAGGACGCGGTAGGACAGTGATTCAATTCGGCTTCGTTTCCCGCAATCTGAGGTGATGGTTAAAGGATACAGACGGGGTAGTCGCCTAAATGGAACAAACGACGGAAAACTTTCTGCTCATTGAGGCGATCTTCCATGAAGCTCTCGCGGCTCCAGATAAGGCGCGGAATGAATTGATCGAGGCCCGATGCAAAGGGAACCGGTCTCTCGCAGCCGAGGTGTATTCGCTGCTCGAAGCCTGCAAAGCGGAAGAAAACGAAGCGGCATTTTGCCGGTTGGAGCCGGAAGCCGGCCGGAAGGTTGCACCCGAATCGAAGCGGGCCGGTGCTTATCTGCTTGATCGCCTGTTGGGACGCGGCGGCATGGGCGCTGTGTACCTGGCGCATCGCGCCGACGGGCATTTCGAGCAAAAAGTTGCGATCAAATTGATTGACCTGCCCCTTGCGAGCGACCTCTTCCGGGAGAGATTTCGTCAGGAACGGCAGATTCTGGCTGGCTTGCAGCACCCGTATATAGCCCGGCTGATGGATGGCGGCGTCACCCAGGACGGGGAATTGTATTTGGCCATGGAGTATGTGGATGGAGTTCCCATCCATCGCTTCTGTGAAGAGCAGCACCTTTCCGTGCGGCAACGGCTCGTGCTGTTCTTGCGTGTATGCGAGGCCGTTCAGTTTGCCCACCAAAACCTCGTGGTCCACCGCGACTTGAAGCCGGACAATATTTTCATCGCTGAAGACGGCAATCCCCGGCTACTGGATTTTGGGACGGCCAAGCTGATCTCTCCATCTCTAGTTGGGCAGGGAAGCGAGTTCACACGCCTGGGATTCTTATCCTTCACTCCGCAATATGCCAGCCCGGAGCAGGTCCTCGGCAACCCCATCACGACTGCCTCCGACACCTACTCGCTCGGCGTGTTGCTCTACCTTCTGCTCACCGGTACACTGCCGTACGAGCTGAAGGAGTTCACCACGGAAGAAATGGTGCGAGTGATCTGCAACGAGCCTCCTCGCAAGCCGGCTCAGGCGTTGCGCTCGGGCACACGGCTCGATTCCGATATCGAAGCCATTCTGCAGAAAGCTCTGCGCAAGGAACCACTGCAGCGTTATCTCACCGCCGATCAACTGGCCTCCGATTTGCGCGCGTATCTCGATGGGAAGCCAGTTGCGGCGCGCCAAGGAACCATTCGCTATCGAGCAGCCAAGTTCATCCGCCGTCACACGCTGGGTCTTGCAAGCGCCGTATTGCTGGCCACGACCCTCGCAGCCGGCATTGCCGGGGTGTTGTGGCAGGCAAACGTTGCAAATGAGGAGCGGCGAAAATCCGAGGCGCGCTCCGCGGACCTGCGCCAACTGAGTGACAGCTTGTTGTCGGAGTTGGACGAGGCAATCAAGCAGCTTCCCGGCTCGACCGGCGCGCAGAAACTGCTTGTCACCCGCGTACTGGAGCACATGGACCGCATGGCCAAGGACGCCCACGGCGACCGCCTGACAGAACTCGATCTGGTGGACGCGTATACGCGGCTGGGGAATATTCAGGCCAATCGCTACGAGCAGAATCTGGGCGACACGCCGGGAGCGTTGGTCAGTCTCAATAAAGCGATTGCCATTGCTCAGCCGTTAGTTGCTTCGAATCCCGACGATCCAGATGCCCTACAAGCACTGGCCAACGCGCAGGAGTCGCTCAGCCAGGTGAAGTTCTGGAACGAAACCGGGAAGTCGCGTGAAGCTATTGCCTATATGCAGGCGGCCACGAAAACCTACGATCGGCTCGCTGCCTTGCCGAACGTCACTCCCGCTCAACTCATCGCGGCATCCCGGGCCTACAATACGCTCGGCGATGAATTGGGGCAGAACGCGTGGGTTGGGCTGACGGACCTGCCTGCCGCACTAGCCTCGTACCGGACGGGCATCGACTTCGACAATCGTGCGCTAAGTTCAGATCCAGGCATGGTGGGGGCGCGACGGGACATTGGGACCCTTCAATTGAAAATCGGAAATGTGGAACTCGAGACCGATCCTGCCCAGGCCCTCAAGGATATTGAGATAGCATTGCAAGAGTTCGACGGTCTTCCCGAAGCTGATCGAAAGAGTCTCACCACGGTGCGGGATCGCGCCATAACCGAGCGAAAAAAAGCGATGGCCCTGGAGGAATTGGGAGAGCATGCGCAAGCTGTTCCGCTCTTTGAGGAGGCTCTTCAGATCAGTCGGCAGCTCGCAGCCGCGGATCCCAAGGATCTACGTGCGATTAACGATGTAAGCAGAGTGCTGCAAGATGCTGCGTCCAGTGACGAGGATGCTGCCAATCCCGCTTTTGGCGGCTCCGCGGGCGAGCGGCGGAGGGAGCAACTCTCCGCGGAGGGCCTTCTCGAACAATCCGCATTCACTCTCGCGCAGATGCTGAAGCTGGCCCCCCCGCAAGAGGAACGGAGCGGATTGCTGGCCTACACGCAGGTGCGCATCGGATCACTTCGGCAGGTCTTGCATTTACCGGGAGAATCGGAGGCTCTGTCCGAAAGAGGCCTTGCTGTCCTGAAAGATATGGTAGAGAAAGATCCGGAATCTTTGTTCATTCTCGATCTCGCACTCGAGGCAATCCTCAAGGTCGAGCCTGCTTCGCTCCGTGACCCACGCTTGGCCGTCAAATGGGCAGAGCGCGGAGTGGCCCTGAGCCACCGCAAGATACCGAGGTGGCTGCTTTCGCTGGCCCAGGCATATCGAGATTTGGGGCAGATCGAGAAAGGCCGAGCGGCCGCCAGAGAAGGGTTAGCACTGTTACCGATCCTGCAACCGGGAGCAACAAAGCCCCGCATACGCAGGCTACTCGAAATCGAATCGCGGGCAGGCTCTTGAGCAAACGGGCTTGTGGTAAATGCTCATCGCGCCAGCCTCTGATTCGGAACCGAGTGAGATCAATCCATGGGTCATCCGAGGTCCCGGTTGGATCGGTACTGCTAACGTTGTCATCGCCAACACTCTTCGGAACATCGGCTCTGCTCCCAGCGTGTTGCCGGTTATTTCGACATTAGGTTTTTCGGAGAGAACAGGTCGCTGCTCTTGTCGAGGATCCGGGCGGGCCCTAAGTCGCTGAGATACTCGCGCAAGTAATTTGTATTCAATGAAGGAAATATCGCAATGGCTGATAGGTACCCGAAAGTCGGCCAGTGTTTACGAATTTGTTCGCATCACTTGGCCGTAAAACCGTCTTCTCGGACAAGCGATCGCCGCCAATTGAATCGTTTTCACTTTCCCAATGAGCGTATTATCCCGATGCACTCACTGAGCCGGATTACTCCCGGGAAGTCGGCTTCTCGAACGTTTCCCGAGCTCTCGGAGGTGCTCAGTGCGGATGACGAGCAAACCGGAAGTTGGTTCTCAAAACATCTGCGCAATCGATTGTAGGCAATCGAGCCTCGCTACGGCCACCCGGCCCGGTGAAACCGCAATTGAAAAGCCGCGAGATCGACGTCTCTCACCGGGAAAAACAAGGGGCAGCCAATTTTGCAGTTGGCTGCCCCTTGTATGAGTAAAATGCGTTGATGTTTATGGCTGGTACCAGGTTTGCGCCTGCGCCTGGTTACCGTTGGCGTCCTGAACCTGAATTTCCCAGTTGTACTGGGTGGATGTGTTCAGGTTGCCTGTTGGCGAACTGCCGTCTCCAGAAATCGGATCAGTACCCCAGACAAGAGTCGCGGTCGGATCCTGGCTATAGGAGAAGCCGTTGAAGTTCGAGTTGTTGCTCGGTATCTGCCAAATGGTGTTCCCGGTGTTGTCCGAAATATAGAACGAGTAAATGTAGCCGGCGGAACTTGCGCCGGCCGGATACGTCCAGGTAAAGGTAGGCGTCACGCTGGTGGTGCTGGTAGCGTTTGGTGACAGGTTTGTCGCCAGATCGCTTGCTCCGACAATCGCACCAGTGCTTCCAAACGCCGTCACCTTGCCATTCACAGTGCTGCCAGTATCCTGGCTCCCGTCGCTGTAGGTCACCGTGAAGTTGTAAGTGTCGCCAACGGTCGGCACAACCCCGCCGATATTCGAATAGAAATCAAATTGCGTGTTTCCGCAGCCGTAGCACGAAGCTATGTCAATTGGGTTGATCATGTTCGGGCCCGAAGTCAGCGTCACTGCCGCCGGAAGTTTGTTGGCCTCGCGCACGCCGAAATTGAGGTTGTAACTGCTGCCGGTGCCACCCGAATTGGTGTTTTGTTGATACTGTGTCGTTACCGTCGCCGTGCTGTTGGCGGTGGTCAACGCCGGGTTTTGTCCGGTCAGCGGTGCGGTGATGGCCAAGCCGGGCGAGTTGTCACCCGTGTCGGTCACATCTCCCGCATCGACCAAGCCGTCGTTGTTTTGGTCAAGGATTGCAAAGTTGATGTAGTCGGCATTGGAATCGCTTGGCACATAGACGGTGTACGCGTTTGCGCCGACCACAGGGGCAGCGATACGCGCGCCATAGGCCGTGCCAGTGTTCTGGTTGTAGAACCCTGCGTACAGCGGACCGGTCGGAGTTACCCCGGCT
>Ga0302278_10004289_pt1 | contig 14833 bp, 16 predicted proteins | sample III_Bog_N3_2_FD_194543 | JGI IMG/M metagenome (GOLD analysis project Ga0302278, IMG submission 194543) | Peat permafrost microbial communities from Stordalen Mire near Abisko, Sweden - III_Bog_N3_2 | ecosystem: Environmental > Terrestrial > Soil > Wetlands > Peat | place: Sweden: Abisko... | reverse complement strand
TGAGACTCGATGCGGTACACGCGCCCCTGGTTGCCAGTTGCCGCGAGCAGCCGTCCTTCAGCGTCGAAAGCGAGGGCGTAAACCAGAGCTTGCGAGTGACTCCAGTAGATGGAGGGTTCGCCGTCCGGGCCGATGCGCCAGATCTCGCTCCCGCCCGGCGCTGCTGCGTGCGGCTGAATAGTGGGAGGAAGGTTGGAGCCGTGCGGAGCAGTGGTCTGCCCGGAAGGCGGTTGCGGGGCGGCCGGCGCCGGAGTGGCGGAAGCAGGCGCGGGCGGCAGGGCAGGCGCGGCGGGAGCGGGCGCCGGGGAAGCAGCCGTGCGGTTGCCCGAAGCCGCGGCATAAATCGTGCCGTCCTTGGCCACCGCGATGGCGGTCACTTCGCGCTTCCCTGTCTGCTGCAGCACGAAGCCCTCGCCCTTCGGGTTGACGCGCAGGACCACGCCGGAGGAGTCGGTCCCGGCAATCAGGTTGCCGTCCTTATCCACCGCGAGGGAACGCACGTGCGTCTCTTCCGCGTCAAACAGGACCGCCGTTTTGCCTTGCGCGTCGATCTTCAGAATCTGTCCGGGATCGCCCGTGGCGGCGTAAAACGCGCCCTGCCCAGCGGGGATCAAGGCCCAGATGTAGTGCGCCTTGACCGTGGAAAACAGGACCGCCTTGCCGTCGTGGCCGATGCGCCAGATCCTGGCGTCGGGCGACGAAGCAGCGTAGATTTCCTCGCCCTGCGCCGCGAGCGCGTAGATGGTTCCTCCGCCTTCCAGCGTCGCCAATATGCGGGACTTGCCCGACGCGTCCAGCACATAGACTTTGCCGTCGCTGCCTCCGGCATAGACACGCCCGCCGCTCCCAGCTACGGCGCTCCAAAGGTGGGACGCGCCGGCGTCCAGGAGTTCAGCGAGCTTCGGCGCCAGGCTGATCTGGCCGGAGTTCGAAAGCGAGACTCCCTTCAGCGTGCCTTTGTCGAATTCCTGAACCTGGGAGCTGACCCATACTTTCGTCTCCACGGCAAACGCCGCGGTGGCTGCAACGACTGTTGAGCAAAGCAGAATACGTGAAACGTGCATGGGATGTTTTTTTGGAACTACTTTACTGTAATGTGCAGGCTGAGATTGCCGGTAACGACAGCGTCAAGAGAGAAAGACTCTGAGGCGCGAGCCGTCTCCGCGGTTGCGATCACCGGGCCCGAAGAGCGAGCCGAGGTCAAAACGTTCAGCACCGAGGAGGGCAGCGCCGCCATGGTGCGATCGTCTTCGTAAACGCTCGGACGGGACTCCATCAGGGTGATGGTGACCTGTGAGTTGTCTCGCTCCTGGCGGAGCAGATTCACGGCCTCCGGGGCTGTCAGATGGCGATTGACCATCCCGGCGACGAACTGCGTCCGGTTCATGACTTCGCTGTCGGCGATGAGGATGTGATGCTCGCCCTTGGCAATCGAGAGCGGAGCTTTGAGACGGAACTCGCGTGTCTCCGCGGGGCCTTTCCAGGGACGCAGGACGACTCTTCCGTGGATTTCTCCACCCGGTTCGACCTCGCTTGAATCGAGCAGCGCGCTTTCAATCGTGACGATGCGCCTTTGCGGATGCACTTCAATCGTGCTCTCAATGTGACTGATCCTGGGAGCGCCCTCGGCCAGCGTATACAGCCGGTTGAATCTCTCGGCCCACCAGGAGGCGAGCTGAAGCGGCGCGGGCATGGGAGCGTCCACGGTGGTAACCTTGTCGCGCAACTCCAACGGAGCCAAACCATCGAACTCGATCTTCCCGCTCAGGGTGTAGGTGGCCTCGTCGCTGGTGCCGTCGTTCAGATCCTGCAGGCTGTTGAACGTGGTCAGCAGGATCAGGTAGGGCGTCCACTTCGGATGGACGAAGACGTTGAAGCGCAGCTTCGTGTCGCGCGGCGTGCCTCCAGCCCAGGAACGCACGGTCAGCGAAACGGGGATCATCTCGGCGGCCTCGCCGAGCACGCCCATGATGCCGGAATGGCGGTCCTGCCGCAACGCGCCGACGATGCCGGTGGCGTTGGCGAACTTGTTGGGCTGGTAGGAGGAACTCAGCACGTGAATGATCTCGCCGCCGCTCATCGGCATGGAGATCGGGCCGAGATTGAAAAAGCTGTGACCGAAGCCGAGCACGCGGCGGCCATCGTTATAGCTCACCGTCCCAAGGCCGGTAATGGCGAGGTCGCCGTTGACCAGCACGCCTGCAATGGCCTCGCCGGGCTGGAGCGACTTGTCCCAGCCGGCGACCGGCTTGGAAGAGTAGGAATTGCCCGACGCGCCGCCAAGCGCCGGCACGACGCCCATCTGGTCGAAGTAGGGCTGGAACTGCTGGAGCGTCGCTTCGTGGAAGCCCGAGAAGCTGAGGGGCGTGCCAATGGGCACCAGGGACGGGTTCGCCAAAGCGAGCCGCGGCGCTGCGGATGCCAGGAGTTCTCCGGGCACGCTCAGAGCGTTCATCGCAATCGGGGTCAACGGCGAGTGCGCGTCGGATGGCCGCGAGCGGTCAATCTCGTCGATCTGCAGCATGTTCTCGATCGGCGTGATGCCGCAAATGGCATCGGGAGAAAAGACGCTGAGACGCAGCGCGATGGCGCCCACGAGTTTGCCGTCAATGTAGACCGGGCTGCCGCTCATGCCGCCCGCGACGTTCGTCCGCGCCGCTTTGCCGCCGAGCTTGGCCAGAATGATGTCCTGCTTCGGTCCCCAGGCATTTTTCCAGAGTCCGATAATCTCGACCGGGACAGCCTCCGGCCGGGTTCCCTGGAACACAGTCCAAGCCGTTCCCTGCAAACCGGGGCGAATGTCGGTCACGTGGAAGATCTGAACCGGCCCTGCCTTGGGCGGTTCGAGAGAGGCTTGTTCGGCTGTCGCGGCCACCGCGATGCAGCAGGTAAACGCGGCCACCAGGACCACGCGCGCCAAATTCATGGGGTTCCAATTCCTAGCCGGGGTGCAGCCCCGTATCATCTCATTATCTGTGAGATGCGGCACAGCCGCCGGAAGACGGGATTTTGGCTTCAGAACCCGGCAAAGTGATCGGCGTGAACCTGGACCCCCGCGATGGCCTGGCCGACTTCGGCCAACTCGGCGACGGAGTCAACCGAGTCCATAGGGCGGATGCGATCTACGGGAATGTGCGCGAGCCCCAAAGCCGCTAGCGTCTGGGCGGTCAACCCGGCATCGTAGCGGAGGTAGCTGAACAGCTTCCTGCCGCCGGGCGCGCCCGCGCCGATGAGATCGCCGACCTCGTGGTCGAGCGGCAGCCCGAATCGGCAATCTCCGAACAGCCGGCAAAGCATGTCGGTATGCGTCTGCATCCCGGCGATCAGCGCTTGAGGCACGTTCGACGCGACGGAGGCGAGGTCCAGATCGAAGACCGAAAGACTGGCGTCAGGCGACTCAGTCGATCCCGTCCCGACCGAGACGACTAGCAGGCTATCCCGCTCCGCCTCCCATCCCACGCGATAGGGACCGGCCGTGGCCATGAGGAACATCTGAAACGCCGGACTGTTAAAGGGCGTCACGCCGCCGTCCTGAAAAAGGAACGGCCGTGCGCCCACACGGATTCTCTCAGCCGGGAAATAGGAGGGAGCGGCGGTAGACGCGCGAACGAGTTGCCAAAGCGGCAGGCGGAGGTTGCAGTTTGCGCGCGCCAAGTCGTTGTACAAAGCCCGCGGGTTGTTGGAGATGGGCCATGTCGAGTCTGTCGTGGCGTTCCGCACCATCAGGAGCAGCAGCGTGCCGATCTGCTCCGACCCAAGTGTTGTGTCCTCGCCCAGGATTTCCTGGAGTTTCCTGGAGAGGGGATCCTTCTCGTAGCGGTACCAGAGCCGCTCCACCAGGCTGGCGCGACGGAACATTTCGCGGGCGCAACGGCTGTAGAACTCCTCGATCTGGCGCACCTCCATGCCGAGGGCCAGGCAGGCGGCAATGATGCCGCCGGTGCTCGTTCCTCCCAGAAAGTCGAACCAATCCGCAAGCCTGAGCCGCGGGTTGAGCGTGGCCTCGCGCAGCAGACGTTCCATGCGCTTCAGCACTTGCAAAGAAATGAGGCCGCGAATCCCGCCGCCGTCGAGAGAGAGGATTCGCTTGGGGCCGGGTGCGCCGATGCGTTCTGTCAGGGTCAAGTGAGTTCTCCGGCCCATTTCATGGCATACCGGTGGAGCCTGAAGGTGGGGTTGATCGCACAAAGCGCTGCAAACAAAGTCGAAAAAGCCTACGCGTGGCCGTCACCCAAGTGACGCCCGCCCCGTGGCCGGTTCATAAACACAGCACTGGCCGGCTATCCAGTCATGCAAGCGGACCGGCGCGCGTGAACCATCCTTGCCGCGAGCCCTTCGTGCTTACGCCCTTTGGGAGGGCCGGGCAAAGCACGATTTTAGAAAATGCGATAACCGCGCGATGCGGCTTCCGACGGTAGAATGAAACGAGCCGGACACTCCGTCCAATCCCGCCCGGGTGGCGAAACCGGCAGACGCAACGGACTTAAAATTCGATGCTGCCTGTGTTACCTATTGATGCCTCATTAGACGTGCTGTTTTTTCAATAACTTACGAGACGGCATAATTCGACGTATCACCACGTATCGGCAGAGATCCCCCACAAGGCTCCCACAAATTTCCGCCACTGATTCCGCAGCCTTCCACGCGTCCACTTCCTGTTTTGTTATAGACTCGGTGGCGCGTATGCGCAGGGCGAAGTCGGCAGGCAAGCAGGGTTTAGGCTCCTGTCAGGTTGCTTAGGTCCGACAGCCCGCAGCATACAGCAAAGGAGGCTCATGGACGGGAATTTGGCGCAGGTGGGGGCGCAGGCTATGGCGCAGGTGGCGGCGCAGCAGGCAGCACAGCAGGCGGCACAGACTGAGCAGATGATGGATTTGTTTGTGGGGTTCGTGAAGGGCGTCTTTTGGGTCGTCGCCGTGTACCTCTTGTACAAGAAGCTGAACGACATCCGCGACGAGCTTAGGGCGATGCGGAGGGGGGAAAAGGCGGGGAAGGAGATTAAGATCATAAGACCCCCTGGGGGGTTCTGGGATTCCTTGATTGGCTGGAAAGGATAGCCAGACCCGGGGAGCAGGTCCTCGGATACGGGGGGAGAAGCCGAAGAAGGTGTACGAGATCATCAAGCCTTAGGGAGTATTCAGAGCAACGAGAGAATGGCCGATTTTTGGAAATATCACTAGGAGGGATTGAAGCCAGATTAGGGGCTTTTTTCGGGTACGGGGGGTAGGTGTCAGGGGGGCATAGGCTCGCGGGAGCCCCGTCACTCAGCGCTCAGCGAGCGATGCTCGGCTGAGCTTGCCTGACAATGCGTTGCACGCTTGCGGCTGATAGATCGAACATCTTGCCCACTGAGCGAAGCGTAGCGCCATCCTGTGCCATGGCAGCTACGATCTTGTCATGGCTCCGAATGAGCTTCGGCCTGCCCAGCGTCTTGCCCTTGCTTCGCGCGGTCTCCAGCCCTGCCAGCGTGCGCTCGGAGATCCTGATGCGCTCTTGCTTCGCGACCACAGCAAGGATGCTTAGAACAGCGTCTTTGAAGATCCCACAGGAGTCGAGATACTGCTCGGTAAAGGATCTCCAGTTGACCCTAGCGGCTGTCAGCCTATTCAAGTGATTTAGCGTCTCCAGAACCCCTTCACGGCTGAACCGGTCCAGAGACCAGAACAGCACCATATTGAACTTCCCCTGTGATGCGTCCTGGAATAGACGCTTAAACTCAGCGCGGTCTGAGTTCTTGCCAGTCGCATGATCGACATACTCATGCACGATGGCCCAGCCTTGCGACTGGCAGAACTGGCGAAGCTGCACAAGCTGATTCTCGGTATCCTTGATTTCGCTACTCTGAATTGGCCCACTTCGATACTGTAATCTGGCCCACTTTGATCGTCTGATTTGGCCCCCCTGTAAACCACGAACCGGCTACTCTGTTTCGGGCGAATGCCCGGAAGGAGACGGTTTGCACAGGAGAAAAGACGTGGAGCTATTTGAAACCATCCGACGGGAATACCAGTTCGGGGTAGGAACGATCAAAGGTGTCGCGCGGAAGTTGGGAATCCACCGGCGCATGGTGCGAGAGGCGCTGGCAGACGCGGTGCCGAAAGAGCGGAAGAAGATCGAAAGGCCCCGGCCGAAGTTGGAGCCGGTAGTCCCGTTCATCGATACGATTCTGAAAAGCGATCTGCAGGCGCCTCGTAAACAGCGGCACACGGCGCACCGGATCTATGCCCGGTTGCGGGCAGAGCAGCCGGAAGTGCAGGTGTCCGAAACGACCGTGCGTAAGTATGTGCGGGCGAAGAAGCTGCAGATCGGCCTGATCCATCGGGAGACTTTCGTGGCGCAATCCTACAGCTGGGGACACGAGGGCCAGGTGGACTGGTATGAGATGTTCGCCGATCTGGGCGGCGAGACCCAGAAAGTGCAGATGTTCTGCCTGCGCAGCATGGCCAGCGCGGGGGCTTTTCACCGGGCCTATCCGCACGCCAGCCAGCAGGCGTTTCTGGAAGGTCATGAGTTGGCCTTTCACTATTTCGGCGGGACCTTCCACCTGCTGCGCTACGACAATCTCAGGTCGGCCGTGCAAAGAATCCTGCGGGGATCGCAGCGGGAAGAGACGGCGCGATTCATCGCCTTCCGCTCGCACTGGGGCTACGAAGCCGAGTTCTGCAATCCGGCGCGCGGCAACGAGAAGGGTGGTGTGGAAGGAGAAGGGGGCTTCTTCCGGCGCAATCATCTGGTACCGGTTCCGGTGGTGCGAGATTATGCGCATTTGAACGAACTGCTGCTGGAAGCCTCTCAACGCGATGAGCACCGGATGGTGGGAGATCGATCGCTCTGCGTCGGCGCAGCCATGGCCGTGGAGCGGGAACATTTACTGCCGTTGGCGAAAGAGGGATTCGATCTGGCAGCGGTTCGCTTTCCCGAAGTGAACAGCAGCGGATGCGCGAGGGTGCTGACGAACTTCTATTCCGTGCCGGTGGCGGTGGGAACCGAAGTCGAAGCCAAGATTCATGCCGCCTACGTGGAGCTCTGGCATTGTGGCAAGCTGCTGGCCCGGCATGAGCGCTGCTTCGGGCGGCAGCAGAAAGTTCTCGACTTGGATCACTATCTGGAAGTGCTGGAGAGGAAACCGGGCGCATTGGCGGGATCGACCGCCTTGGAGCAATGGCGGGCGCAAGGGCGGTGGCCCGCCAGTTACGACCATTATTGGGAAGTTCTCAAGCAACGCCAGGGCAAGCAGGCGGGAACCGGCGCCATGATCGAGATCCTGCTGCTGGGCCAGCGCTATGGTGCGGCGCGGCTGCGGCAGGCCGTCGAAGAGGCCCTGCGACTGGGTTGTTCGGATGCGGCCGCAGTGCGGTATCTGTTAACCGCGGACCAACTTGAGAAAAGGAAACCGGAAGCTTTGGAGGTGGGCTCTCTGGCTTCCTATGAACGGCCGCAACCAACGATGGACGCCTATGATCAGCTGTTGTTGCAGGTGCCGGTGCGGGAGGTGGTCCAATGAGCGCGGACACGAGCACGGTACAAGCCGCAGCGATCCGCGAACTCTGCAAACCACTGCGACTCCCGACGGTGGCCATGCAGGCGGTGCGCCTGGCCGAGGAGGCGGCCAAAGAAAGACAGAGCCATCTCCGCTTTTTGGAAGCGTTGTTGTCGGCCGAGGTTGAAGAGCGGGAGCAGAACGCGGCTGCACGTCGCATCAAGGATGCGCACTTCCCCAAAGTGAAAACCTTGGGAGAGTTCGATTTTCAGAGTGCGCAGCACTTGCCGGCCACGCTGATCCGTCAGCTGTCGGAAGGCGGGTACATCGACAGAACAGAACCCGTGATTTTGCTGGGTGAAACAGGGACCGGCAAGTCGCATCTGGCTGTCGGACTGGGGGTGGCGGCATGCCGCCAACGGCGACGAGTCCGCTTCACGACCGCCGCGGAGATGGTCAATGAACTGGTGGAAGCGCGGCACAAAAACGAGCTCAGCCGAGTGACGGCGCGGTGGACGCGGTATGAGCTGCTCATCATCGACGAAATGGGATACGTGGCTTTGGCCGAGGCAGGTGCCGAGCTGCTGTTCCAGGTGATCGCCGGAAGAGCGGAAAAGGCGGCGGTAATCGTCACGACGAACTTGCCGTTTTCCGAATGGACGACGGTATTTCCGAATGCGCGATTGTGCAAGGCGATGCTGGACCGGTTGACCGACCAAGCCCATATCATCGAGACCGGAAGCGAGTCGTACCGCTTTCGGCGGACGTTGGAGCAGAAGCGCGGGAAGGGGGCGAAGGTATGAAGCCCCGGCAATGGTATCGGGCCCGGATTCGCTGGGCCGAGATGGTGGCAGGGCGCGGGATTCGCCATTGGGAAGAGGGCCTATACCTATTTCGCAGCGAGGACCGTGATGCGGCGTTCCAACGCGCCTTAGAGATTGGCGAAAGCGGACAGAGCGGCGGGGAACAAGGTGGGCGCCGGCCGCGCTGGGTAGAGACCCGACTGGCCGAAGTGGTGACGCTGGACTGCTTGGGTAGGGAGTTGGAAGAGGAACCGCTGGAGGTGCACTGGATACGACTGCCGGCGACGGAGAAGATCGCCTTCGAGCACAAGTTCGAGCCGGCGAAAAAGGTGCCAGCCCCATCTACCTGAGGGCCGCGCCGGGCGCTCATTTCTGGCCGGCCCCGTCCTACGCTCCGCTTCGGCCGGGCCCGGCCAGAAATGAGAGAAGTGCGAGAAAGACCTATTTCACCGAGAAATCCGGTCAACCGAGAAAACAGGCAAAGCCTGCACGGGCAGGCGAGGCAGAAGACCAAAGGGGGGGCCAAATGAAAGTATCAAAGTGGGCCAAATAACAATATCGAAGGTGGGCCACACCTAGTTGACAAACACAATCCTGCCCTTTGTCCTTAGTTGAGACACGGGCGTACAGCGCACATTGAACGGTAGGCGTTTCCATGTCTTTCATTGTACCATAATCGACCCTATGTGAAACAAGTTTTTGCGCCTCGCAAGTCGCTATGATGCAATGCGAATCAGCCCCATTCGCGATACCCTTTTTGAAACAAGGCTAAACGTCGATGCACTCAGTGGGGGGAGCTTCCAGCATCAAGGGCTGCGCCACAAGTTCTAAGGCGAGCGTTTCGGCCATCTCAGCCAGCTTTGGATTATCTCGGATGCGGTCGATAGAGATCATGTTAACCTCGGAGCGCACCTGTGAAGTAATCGCGCTAAGTTTAGGAAAACAAAAGGGTAAGGCAGCCTTAATGCAGTCCAATCTGATTTCTAGGGGGAGGTGCTTATTCTTCCAGGTCTTCAGAAGCACATGCAACGGGTTGACGTTGGTGTCGTTCATCAGCTCTACGGCAAAGCGAGCACGCTTACTGAGCCTGCCTGCGGGGCGACCGCTGCCAGGAATTTTGCTTTGGCCTGCTACGAAAATAGGCATATGTTGTTTTTCTCCACAAAATGGGGCTGTCAGATGAGCCCAAGTCTAGGCTGCTCAAAGCCTTAGCGTTAAATGTGCTCCCATAATCCGGCGGTATCAGGGGCTTTACCCTCTCCAGAGCCGTTTCAGGGGGTTACGGCTGTCACGCTGGTCTGACCTGCGTTACAGTTTCCGGGGGAATAACACGTGCACGTGAGAGAAATAGGGCGAAAAAAAGGCGTAACCGCCGATGATCTCCACGTTTTGCTGTAACGCTGGTCTGAATTACATGACCAGCGTTACAACCAGCGTTACAGTGTAAGTGATTGCTCATGAGCATGTTGCAGAGATTTGTAACGCTGTAACGCTGTAACGCTGGTTTTGAAAACGAAAAATAAAAAAACGTTTACGTGCGCGTACGTGTACCAGCGTTACAGCGTTACAGCCCCCCTGATTCAGTGCACGTCGCACGTCTTCCCACCTTCATCCTTCCCCCCTGCCCCCGACCGCACACGACGCCACCACACCGCGCCCCAGAGGCTCGCCACGCGATCGCGCAACGCTCGGTACTCAATGCCCCCTGCCCTAGCTTCAAAACGCATCCTGAGCCCCCTGTGCCACAGCGCGGGGCATGCAGAATGATTCGGTCTGCTGATCGAAGGCTGGAATCCCCCAGATACGAACCACCGCTCCTTTGATCCGTGCTTGTGGAAGAGCTTGCCCTCCGATACCGCGAAGGATCTCCCATAGACGCTGCGTGGTAATCGCTACGCCTTGCCGCTTCAAAAACGCGGCCAGGTCCATGGACCTAAATAGGGTCTTGCCTTTCTCAGTTAATGGACGGCCCAGCAAAAGCTCGTCACGCGTTTCAGCCTGCGCTCTGCCCATGCACCACTTTTGCACGTAGGCGAGGATTGAGCCCTCTTCGCTGGCGTCATCTGGTGCAGCGATGATCTCCGCTGTCTTGAGCAACGCATTGATGTGCTCACGCCACTCTGCCGTCTTGGGCAGGGCAGGGGCGGCTCCGACTTGCTCAATCACAGCCACGCCGAACTTGTATGGATCGGCGAGTTGCTTGGCATCGACCCTCACCTGACCATCAGGCGTCTTGCAATAGAACACGGGGGGCTGAGTGTCCAGCTTCGATATGGATTCGATGCGAAGCAAATTTCCCGCTGAGCCGACGCCATACTTGCGGCCTACACAAACCGAGCGGTCACACCGGGTGGAAAGCGGCGAGTCCGAACACTTATAGCTGTAATCCTTTTTCTTGAGTGACTTGACGATGCTCACCAATTCGTCGCTCAACAGTGGGGGCTGAAGGTACTTCTGATTAAACGAATCAACCATTTCCTGCCAGCCGTCGGGGTTGGCCCGGCGGGCATATGTCCCAAGAGCCAGTAGGCCATTATTCCTGCACCCAGCTGGGAAGCCTTCTCGAACCAGAGCCATAAGACACGGAGGTGCATCGGGCAATTCGCCGGACGCTGCCAGGGGCTTTTTCAGATCGGCAGGCGTCACACGTCGCTCAGCCACTAGGGCAAGCCATTCCGTGAATGAAAGCGCATCGCCGTTGGCAGCGACGGCATAACGACCACTCTTGAGACCGTTATGATACGGTAGGTTCACCCAACTCCCGCTGCTGTCCTCATCCAGAAAGGCTTGTTTGGGGAATATCTCTGTGTTGGCGGGGAAGCCCAGCAGCGACCGATATTCCTGTAGCCGATCGATGATATATTTCGCGGGCACCGGTTCAGTTACGTGCAAGAAAGCATGGAGTCCGCCGCTCTTGCTTCGGCACGGTACGAGGGGCAGCCCAAGCCTTGCAATCCGACTGGCAATCTCCTGTAAGTTGAGATCATAACTATCAACGTCTAAGGCTCCGAAGCTCGCCGTTGAATCCGCACGGATTGGCACTATGCCCAAACCGGACACCCCAAGCAGATGATTTTCAAAATCTGCCAGTGTAGCCGCACAATGCACGGTGCGAATTCTGGAACCTGTCCGCTTTCCTCTGTCGTCTGGGGTATCGCTTACCCCGTCATAGACTCCGTGCGCTCCTGTGAAGCCCGCGAAGATTTCGGCCATCCGCTCTGCGTCTGTCTTTGTTTCTAACTCCATTGATTCCTCTTTCTTGGCTCTTGAGCCTGTCTGTATACACCAGGCCGCACCACAAGCATTGGCACGGCCCAGACCCCCGCTACGTTCCACACCGTAGCGGGGGGAGCCTTACAAACTCAATAGCTCAATCGCTAGGCGTGCTTGTTTGGCGACGTATGCGATTTCTGCCGGCGTCGGGTTAGTCTTCTTGAGTATCTGCTCGCAGTACATTGTTCCCGCCGCGTCTTGTTCCCTTTCCCATTGAGCCGCTTTCACGGGATCGGCAGGGCAGGGAGTGTCTAGCACCTCGGGCTTGCGTAGAATCGCCTTGGATGCAGCCCGCTCATCAGTGAAAAACTGGCAGATCTCTCTGCCCAGATTATTAGACTGTGACATAGCTGTTCAACTCCTTTAGCGAAGCGAGATTATCCTTTTGCGTTGCCAGTTCTTTGGCAGCGGCGATGCTGGCGCCCATCGCACGTTGAACGTCGCCCGAAAGCCCCGTGCAGCCGACCCCATGCCCGACGGACTCGGAGAACTCCGCAAAGCGGCGCCACAGCAGGGCTTGCTGCAAGATCACATCAGCGTCGGCGACTTCGGCGTCAGCCTTCGCTTTCTCAATGCGGGCTTCGGCTGTTTGGACCAGATCGGCGTTATACTCTGCAGTCGTGCTCTTGATGCCAGCGTCCATCAGCTCAGCTTGCTTCTCAGCTATGGTCAACTGGGATGCCAGGATTTCGAGATCGACGGTTTTGATATCAATGGCGATGGCTCGCGCCTTCATGTCGGCAATGTCTGCCGAGATTTTGGCGCGGTCTGCTTTGCGGGAACCAAGCAGGATGGCGCTTTCCCCCTCAGTACTAACGCCCCACTGCACGTCCAGCTCTGCCGCCTTAGCTTTCGCCTGTAGTGCTTCAAGACGGGACTGTGCAACCTCGACAGTTGGGATTGAATCACTGAGCATTGAGACCCTCCGCTTGCCTCGAAAGGCGTGATCGGCGCTCCATGGCCTCAAGTTCTCTGCCCCTTTCGGCCTGAGCTTCCAAATGCGCCTTGATTTCTTCTATAGAGGCAACGCGGTGTGACCCTTCAACGATTTTCAAAGCTGCCAGGGGCAGCAGTGCCAGGCAGAGTGACCCGGCGGTCGTCGAGCGAAACTCATTCTGGAGGGAGCATATCCACAGCCCTTTTCCGTCGTGGGGCTGCCCCTGCCAGTAAGCCTGATCCTGAGTCGCACTGACTTCCTCGCATCTGCGGCGGTGATCTGCTTTTAGCTGATCGATCAGCAAGTACATCCTGCGATAATCTTCTTTTAGGTTTGCCATTGTGTCCTTTCTTACTTTCCGCTGCCGTCAGCCATGAACGCCTCAAAGCTTTCACGGGTTATGCAGATCGCCCGGCCTACGCGAAAGTAGGCTAACTTCTTGTCAAACACTATGATCCTATAGAGGCTTGACAATGGAATCGCGCAATCTAACTCTTTGTATACGTCCTTCACACGAAGGATTTGCTTTTGAATTGGGGCCATATATGGTTGGCTCCTTAGTTTTTTTGGGGTGGGCACATCGGCGTGCACCGTGATGCAGCGATTAGGCTGCTTTTTGGGTCTGAACTAAATTGGATCGGAAGTAATCATCAAGATCTTCCGTAGAGTAGATGAGGAGATCCGAAAACCTGGAAAACTGCGGCCCGCGTCCTAGTCCCTTCTGCTTACGCAGGAAGGCCACAGAGACGTTGAGATAAGACGCAGCTTCGGCGATTCGGAGATACTTGCGGACGGGAACTGGGGACGGACTTGCGGAAGGGAGCATTGGGAAGCTCCTTTTCACGGGGGCATGAGATACCGAAGTATCTACGTTAGGCAGTCGGGGGGACTGCGGGGCAGGGTTAAAGCTGCCCCTTTAATTATTATAACACAACTGATCGTGTGTGTGCTTAGTCGAGTTTTTCTCGCTTAAGCCACTATCCTCTAGGTGAGGCTCCTAGAGGGTACCAAAAGCGGCCATCTTTCTGCAAGCCATGATCCCATGGGAATTCCGACGGTTAGCGAGAATGCAGGGGATTGGAAGCCCGCAGGCACGGTGAAATAGGCAGACTGTATGTACTCGCCGTGCGTCAGGCCGAACTCGGCGCACATCGCACGTTCTATGATCTTGAACATCTCGATCTCTAGGATGGACCACCGGGAGCCGCTACGGGCGTTGCCGATCATCAGGGCGGTATGAGGTGAATCGGCGTGCAGCGTGCGCTGCGTGGCCGGTTTGGGTTTTGACATGGAAAGAGACTATCGCATCTGAAAATCTCTGTAAACCCAACAAAAATAATGGTTTAGCTTGATTCACTGTTACGGGAGCCGTAACTTGCTGAGTGCAAGGGGGCAGGGGTACTAGTACTGGGCAAACTTTCGTGCAGTGCTCTGCGGTCGGGGTACGGCTCAACGCAGCCGTCCTATGGCGCCATAGGCGTCGTCGATCAAGTTTCCTGTGACCTTCAGGTGGTTGCTTCCTGATTCGAGCAAGCTTAGAGCCAGGTCCAGGCGCTTCCTGACGTCGTCCATCTCTGCTTCCCGGCAGTCTAGGGAGAGACGTGCGATGAGCATTGTGTGCCGCTTCGTCTCGTAGGACATTCTCCACAGGCTTCGGACAACCTCTTGGATTTGCCGCTGGCGTTCTGTTGGTGGCTGTGCTGGGAGCATGGAATACCTCCGCTAATTGGCCACGCCCGCGCGGCCCGTACCACTCTACGCCCCTACTGGTCTGCTACGCTCGTCTCATGTCGGTCTACAAGCACGGACGCTTCTATTGGTGCGAGTTCGTGGTGAAGGGAACACGGGTGCGCGAGAACCTCCGTGTGACGTCTAAACGCGAAGCCGAGACACTGGAACGGGCGAAGCGAACCGACATTGAAAGAGGGGAAGTGAACCTGCCCCCGAAGCAGGGGAAGGGGCGGCGCGAAACACTAAGGAGCTTTGCGGGCAGATTCATGGAGCACATCGGCCAGGTGTGTGCGTCCAAACCGCGAACGGTGACCTTCTACAAACAGCGATATGCGAACCTGTTGAGCTTCCCGAAGTTCGCGGCTGCCCGACTATCGGAGATCGATGAAGGGCTGGTAGATCAATTCAAGATTGCCCGGGGGAAGAAAACCACAAGGTTCAAGACCCCCGATGGCGAGGCAAAGGTATTGACCCCCGCGTCAATCAATCGAGAGCTTGCGGTCCTTCGGCGTGCGTTGCGCCTTGCGCATGAGTGGAAGCTGATACAGCGCATCCCCCGGATACGGCTGCTCAGGGGGGAACGGGTTCGTGAGTTCATCCTGTCCCCAG
>Ga0302278_10004276_pt1 | contig 14860 bp, 23 predicted proteins | sample III_Bog_N3_2_FD_194543 | JGI IMG/M metagenome (GOLD analysis project Ga0302278, IMG submission 194543) | Peat permafrost microbial communities from Stordalen Mire near Abisko, Sweden - III_Bog_N3_2 | ecosystem: Environmental > Terrestrial > Soil > Wetlands > Peat | place: Sweden: Abisko... | reverse complement strand
CGAATTCCGGCCGGGTGGAAATGGTGAGCGCGGCAGGAATCGAACCTGCGACCCACGCCTTAAAAGGGCGTTGCTCTACCAACTGAGCTACGCGCCCACACCATTGAAAACAATCAGTTAACCAACCTCGACTCCCCGGCATTCTTTGCAGATTCATTGCAGATTAGCTCAACGCGACCATCAACCAAGGTGTTCATCTGGTCCATCGCCGCGATGCTCTGCGCGTCTCGCGTCTTGATGTAGCACTGCTGCGTCACTGCGACGTTGCTGTGCCTGAGAATGCGCTGAATCGTCAAATCATCCACTCCGAGCGCGTGCAAGTTCGTCGCGAGCCCACGGCGAAAAGCATGAAAGCCGTGCCACTCGGGACGGGCCTTGTCACGGGTGTAATCGTGATTGGCGCCCCCGTGCTCGATTTTTTCCAACCCGCACGCGCAGACGTTGAGCGCCGGCAGGATCTGATCGTTTAACAGGTTGTTCATAGCAAGGGGCGTACTGTTGCGGGTCTTAAACATTATGCCACAGGTGGGATTCCCCGCGGCTAGGCGGTGCGCATCGAGGAACCTGCGAAGCGCGGGAATCACCGGAACGCTGGCCTTTGATTTCTCCGTCTTCGGTTCGCCCGCAATTCCCCGCCACATGCCGCGAGTCACCGCCAGGGTTTCGCCGTCGTAATTTTCCCATTGCAGTCCCTCGATCTCCCCGCGGCGCAGCCCGGTGAATGCAGCGACGGCGATCACGCTGCGCGACGGCTCGGGAACAAAGCGCAGCATCCCGAGCACTTGATCCAAATCATAAGCGACGGTTTCAGCCGATGGCTTCGCCTTCGGGAGAGACGTTTCGCGCATCGGATTCGAGCCAAGGCGATACTCCTGCTGAATGGCCAACTTGAAAATTCCGCTCAGGATGGATTTAAGTTTGTGTAACGTCGCCTTCGTCATTTCGGGATTGTCCCGCGCGACGCCTTCTAAGACTCGCTGCGCTTCCGGTGTGGAGAAATCGCGCAAGAGTTGAGAGCCGCACCGCGGCGCCAGGCTGTTTTTCCAGTAGCCGCGATATACATGCACCGTCGAAGCCGCGTACCGGTTCTTGATCGTTGGGAACCAAACCTGAGTGACAAACTCTTCCAGCGTCGAAGCGCGCTCGGGATTGTCACGGCTGCTATTGATTTTCGCCATGAACTCAGCCTGCTTCTGTTCCACCACTTCCGGCGGCCGTTTCATGCGGCGATGTTCGGGCGCGACGGCGCAGAGCTTTTGAGCACACTGCTTGCGCACAGCAACGCCGTTTTCAACCCGCGTATCGTGGAAGCGGATCCACCAAAAACCGCCAACTTTCCAGACATAACCTCGCTGCACTCTCGTGTTCATGCCCGCCCGCCTTTCTTGGCCTTTGGAGCCTTGCCTGCTTTGCGGGCGCGTTCGATGCGTTGTTTTTTGCTGAGCGCCGCCGCCGAAGCCTTTCCGCCCTTCGCTCCCAGTTTCGCGAGGTACTTGCTTAACTCTTCCTTGTCCATGACGTTCTCCTATCCGAGCCGTTCAAATCATACCGGCTTAGATAGGCACAAATATAAACTAACCGGCTTAGAAAGCAAGTGAAAAACCTCTCACCGCCCGCGCTCGATCGCTTCCAGATGCTCGCGCGCCAGTTTCATGACGTGCATCATGACGCAGTGTTCCCGCTGTTGAGCGTTCAACTTGCTTGCGACCTTCGCCGCCAGTGGCGCAGCGTTCGCGGTCACGCCGCCATGCGCCCGCGGATCGGCCATGCTCTCGATCAGCCAAAGAATCTGCTGGTAGACGTTCAAGTTTTTCGGCATCGGACCGATTTCGCGATCATCCGGCGGATGTGCCGGCAGGGGCGAACTGTCGAACTGGTACGGCACTTTTAGTTCTTCCACGCGTTCGACTGTCCGCTCCACCATCCGGTCAACCGTCCGCTCAACGTTTCCATTTCTCATTGACGCCCGCCAGCTTTTCGGCGCGTGAGCCACGCGGCCAGGCGAGGATCCGCTAGGTCAATCCGGACGTATTTTCCGAACCTCACAACTGGCAATGGGTCGACTGCGCCCGCGCGGGTCGAATGCTGCAGCCAAGTCTTCGGCAAACTCCAGAGCCTCGCCAACTCTGCCAGGTCCACGAGTTTCGGGACGTGCGTTTGCGGTGCCGGTTCGAGTTTCTTTAATTCCGCGATCGGGCTCATGTCCGCGCCGCCTTCGGCGCTTCGTCTGCGCCAGTTCGAATCGATTCCGACTCCCCACACTTCACTACGGTGGAGTGTGGAGTCTTCCAAGTGGTTTTCTTTTCAACGCTCCGCTTTTCGGAAATCGGCTCTTTTGCCTTCCCGGCGTCCCCTCCTTCACACTTCAGCACGGTGGAGCGTGCACTTTGCTCACACTCCACTACGGTGGAGAGAGGGTTTACCTGGGTATGGGTTGGGCCGCCTTGGGGGTTGCCCTTGGGGTTGGTTGAACGGTTAGAACTGGCAGTCACCCTCAACTCAGACCGGAGAGTGCGCTCTTTGTCGCGCTCCGTTCTTAGGCGCTCATGCACACTCGAAAGCATGGTCTGAAATTTCGGACTGTCAGGAGTGAAACGGTAGTGGTTAACGTCGCGGAAATTCTCGCGCGCCTTCGGTAACACCTGCAGCAACCCGATCTGCGCGAAGCGCTGCAAGACTTTCGCGATCGTCGTGTCAGACGCCTTGCCGGAATAGCGGGCGAGCCCGCGATACGAGATCGAAACTTCGCCGTTCTCGGCAAAGCAGAATAGGACTGGTAGAATCGCGCGCCCCGCATCGTCAAGCGCCGCCCAAACGCCGCTGCGCACAAACATCTCCAGCGGAAAAGACGAAAGCCCTACCGGGGACGTTGCCCAGCGTTCCGGCCGTGACAGTTTCGCGTTCTTCGCAATCGTTGGAACTGGCCAGCGCGCGCAGATCCATGCCGTCGCCTCTCGCAGCGCACGGCTCGGCTCGAACTCCTCATGCTTGATCACCAGATCAATCACAGACATCGAATCCGCATCGCAGCCGTGACACTTCGCGCGGTTGCGGTAGAAAGATAAACTCGCGGTGCGGTCCCCGTTTTGGTGTGCTCCAACGCGCCAGCAGTGCGCGACATTGCGCCCCGCGATGCGAATCCCCAGCGCGCTCGCTACTTCTGCAATCGGAATCCGGTGTCGTATGAAGGCCATGTCGGGAATTTCTCCGCTCACCGTTCGACCTCTTCCGGATCGCGATAACGCACCGCTTCACTGAAAAGACGCTCCTGTGGCTCTGTCTCGCGTATTGGTTTCGGAGCGCTCCGCGGCATCGCTGGGAGCGGTTTCAGCCTATAAAACCCGCGACGGCGCCCGCTGTCGGAAACTTCCAACTTGTTTTCGATCGCGAAGCCGCGCTTGCGAAGCCCATTGATCCTCGCGCAGTATTGAAGGCTGATTTCGGATAAATCACGCGCAGATACCCACGTCCCGCTCTGCTTCAGTAGTTGAAGGATGCGGCCCTCTTGCGTCTCATCGGGGATAATGCCAGTCACGCGCGCACCTCCACTTTCGGATTCTCAAGAAGCAAGAGTTGCGCGGAGACCGGACTCCACCGCCCTTTGCCCGTCATGCATCGCCCGCGCGTCGTGTGACGTTCCCTCGGGAGCCTGCAGGCCATGCACAGCGCATTCCGTGACGCCTCGATCGCGTCCAGGTCGCGCCGGTCCGACGGATGATCTGGTAACCCGACAAGGATGGCCAGGCCAGGAGTTGCCGCCTCGATCAGCGCTGCCAGCCGTCGCAATCTCTTCGCATGATTTCCCGATAGCAAATTACGGGAGCGGTCGCGCAGGACGGCCGCGGCACCGAGGAGATGACTACGCAGTCGCGAAACTTGCTCCTCAACCGCTGTCGTGTTACGTTCAAGCCGTTCCATCGTTTCTCCTTTGTGGCGCCCGCAACCTGACCGGACCGTGGGCGCCGCGCTTTCCTTTAAACGAATCCCTCCAAGCAGCCTTCCCTCGCCTGCATCCGCACATGTGAAATTCGCTGCCGGTAGAAATTGGCGAGAGTGATGGACTGCCCCTGAGTGAGCGCGCGTCGGCCTGATTCCGCTTCGGACAACCGATAGGCGGGAATCCCGGTTGCCAATTCCACGCCTCGCAGCGTCAGGCCAAGAAAACCGCGCACGCGCCGCAGATATTCGGGAGTCTCAGTCGCAATCATGGGCGGATGTTAGATCGGGCGCAGCACGGCAATCTACCCCCTCGTAAGAGTCAAAAAGGGGGAAGCTTTGTGGAAAAGTGCTGCTTAGGGATTCAGGCGGGGAACAAAAACAGCAGAGGCAATCGGGGCTAGTTTCGAGATGTTGTCACGCGTCTTTTTCGCATCATTCCGACGCCGCAACCACGTCCACCAATCATCGAACATAGAGCCCGGCTTGTGACGACTGGCGCTGATCGCGGTCAGAAGATATCGCGGATCAGAGCGCAGAAAGGCGAGCCATAAATCCAGGTTGCTGCCGGCCAAGTGGAACACGCCAGCATCGCTCCGCACGATCGTTTCAAACTGCTTAATGAGCGCATCGTTGGAGACGCTCATGCGTTGAACGGCGAACCAATGATGTAACTGCCTGAGCACTTGGCGCAGTTGTGGGACTGTCTCTTGCTTGAAGACATACAGCGTCGGATCATCGTCCGGTGCGTTCTGTTTGCCCTGCGAGATAAGTACCGAGCGCTTCCATGCTCGCGCGAATCGCATGATTTTGTCTGGCCCGTCCAGATCGTTATCCCATGCCTTGAAGCGGTCGCTCGCGATCGCGGTTTGTGTAAGAGTCCAGCCGAATGTGACCACTTGATTGATCAGTAACTCATCCACTTTTGCGTGAATCGAGCGCACGATTGCCGAGCCCGCAGCCGCTTTGCGCTCCGTCTCGGAGCACGTCAACAGTCTCTCAAGCTCAGCGTGCTCATCGGGAGTGAGTTGTCCCAAGAGCACCAGCAAAAAACGCTTTTCAACTTCGGGATTCAGCACTTCCGGCGATCGGTAGGCAAACCGGGGGATCTGAGAAACGATCTGTGGCACGTTGCGAAGCGGTGATGATCTGCGCGGCATCTGCTCACTCCCTACAGTGAGTCCCGAAGCCAGCGAAACGGTAGGGCGTCCCGCTGGTGCTGCAGTTACAAGCGCGCTTCGGGTTCTTATATCCACATACTAGCCGAATTGGACGCGATCGCCAGCGTTTTTTCTGTCACGAATCGGTCCGAATGGAAGGCAGTCTGGCTCGTGTTCCGGCTGTGCGTGATTGCCGCACATCAAGATGTGACCCGCCCCATAGACAGAACAAACGCGTTGATGTGCCATAGGTAGGTTCCCTGAAAGAGGTGATTACCGTGCGCTGCATCTGTGCCTTCCTAGTGTGCCTTGTCGTTTCCGGTTTCGCCGTCGCCCAAGACTCACGCGCTGATCTATTTGGCGGATACTCCTATGGAAGTATCGATACAAACGGACTCACAAAGTCCCGTCAGAGCATCAATGGTTGGGAAACATCAATCTCTGGCAACTTTAACAAGTGGTTCGCGGCAGAGGCCGACGTAGCGGGCTATTACAAGAATCTCAGCGGTGTGTCTGTGACGGACTATTCCTATGGCGCCGGCCCGCGCATCAATTTCAAACCGTTCTTTGTTCATGCGCTGATCGGCGGCGATCATCTCACCGGGAGCGCGTCAGGAATGTCCCTGTCTCAAGACAGCCTAGCGGGAGCGTTCGGCGGTGGAGTGCAATGGAAAGTGTCTGGCCCACTTTCTGTTCGGGCATCGGCTGACTACGTTTTCACGCGGCACAACATCACAGGCGGTCCATCGGTAACACAGAACAACGTCCGAGCCTCAGTCGGAATCGTGTACAGCTTTGGCCGCACAGAGCACGCGCCTGCATCGCCGCGTCAGTCGGCTCCAACGGCTCCAAGCGCAGGAATGAAAATATCCTCACTCGGAATCATGGTCACGGTGGGAGCGAATCCAGGGGCGGAGATTACGGACGAAGCGCCGAACAGCGTAGCGGCGCTCGCTGGCATCCATGTAGGCGATGTAATTAACGCGGTGGACGGCAAGCCCGTAAGGACTCCAATGGAGCTAGCAGCGGCACTAGTGAACCGTTCGGCGGGGGATAAAGTCACGATCGGCTTTCTGATTCGCGGCCAATGGCAGACGGATAAAGTCTTACTACTCGGAAACTGATGACCCTCGACGCGGAAAAACCTTCGGAACGGGAGTGAGTCTGCAAAGAGTTTGCAACGGCCAGTTTTAGCCGCATGGAATCACGCGATTGCGTAGAACAACGCCTGCGCTAGGCGTGAGTAACCTACGCCGGCAACGCCGGCAGAGCGCTTTCCACAAGTTGCTTGAGTCGCTCTATCTCGCGAGGATTGAAGTTATCCGTCGCCTCGCGCACGTGCTCTGCGATCTGCAGATCGAGCTCATGCGGGCTCTGTGTCGGTGCCAGGTGCACATGCTGGTGGCGATGCAGATGCAGTTCGCCCGCGGTTGGCTGCTGCTGTAACTCACCGCTCACGCGACCGATCAGTTGTAAGCAGGCGCGCAACTCTTTCAGCGCTTGCAGCGCCGCGGGCCAGTCCTTCGAGCGCTTCGCCTTTGTCGCAATGTCCTGCACTTCCGCTAGCACCGCCTCAATTCGCGCCAGGAGAGAACTGGCGCCCGCAACCTGTGCCGCGTCAATCACCGCTTGCGACAGGTGCCGCTTGTGTCGATGCAGGGCCCACGCGCTCACGCCGGTTCTTTCCGCTACAACGCGCAAACTCAGCCTGTTGCGCAAGAGCAAATCCTCGATGGCCAACTTCTCAGGATGACGGCAGATAGTGCAACTTGGAGGCATAGCGTGATTCTCCGCGTGTTGCGAGTAACTACGGTTCTGATCCGGATTATAGATTGTTGCGAATCTGTTGCGTAATCGCGTGATGTGTTGCGCAACGGGGTTCCGGGCGTTGTAAGTGAGCAGGGAGTCGTAGTTTTGGGGAGTAAGAAGCGCTGTAGAGGGTCTAGGACGGTTTTGGGGGTGTAATCGGTCGCTCGGGCGCTGGAGCGCTGCCCTGGCTAGGCTGTGCGCGTCGGGCGTAGGCTGTAGACGTTGCCCGCGTTTACACTAGATGGTTCTGTAAAGGATCGGCGTCAGCGACGCGAAGGGAAGGATGGAAAAATGAAAGTTGAAACTCTCACACCAGTGGAACGTCTACAACTAGCCAATCAGTTTGCGATCCTCGAAAAGCTCTATCACCCTAACGGTGAGCACTTCGCGAAGAACCGCAAGATTCTCGAAGACGGGTACACGCTGTTGTATGAGCAAGTTTTCCCAGGAGATCGTTGAGGAAATGAGCCTCGATGATTGCCGGTACGTCTATGACGTACTCGATATGCACACATCGCTGCGCCAGAGCTTCGAGCACTTGGCCGACAAGGAAGGGTTGGCTCTTGAAGACGTGACCTTCCATGGCTTCGACGGGAACAACGAGACTGCTCACTACGTTTTCATCCGGTTTTTAAGGGACGAGGGACAACGTTGGACGAAGATATTGAAGGACTGCGAATTAAATACGCATTCGCAGACTACCGGCCGCTACGTCGAGATGCTCTCTAAGTGGCGTGCAGCCGGTGATTATCAGCATCGGCACGAACTGACCGTTGCACAGATTAAAGCGATCATCAACAAGTAGCGTTTCGGGTTGTCGCGCGCCAGTCAAAACGCTCACCTGTAACCAGAGTGCGGGCCCATTAGCATGTCATATCTGATCGCAGCGCGATCTCCGTCAGGGTGACGAGTGAGCACGTCAAGACAGTGATCGCAGATCTCGGAAACCGTTCCTTCGGGACGGTTGCGGCCGGTTTGGGACGAACGGCGGACGATGCTTTTGGGGTCGTTGGTTAATACTTGGGTCGGATTGAGTAACATCAATCGATGATCTAGCTTTTTCACCGCCAGCAGGTCGGTGATGACCGCAGACGCGCGGACCTCTTGCCAACAAAATGCATCCCACTCCTCAAAAGACAGAGGCTCGTCCGCTAGCACGATTTTTAGCTGACCTACTTGTTGAAGCGGCTGCACCGCTGTTTTGAAGTGTTCGTCCTTCTGAACCGATAGCGCGGTCTTTCGAGAAAAGATGTAGAGCAGTGGTCCCGCGTCCGGGTCCACAATTCCGTGTATCGTGGTACAGCAGAAATAGTCTGGCGGTGTGGGGAACGATTCGGACAGGAAAGTTTCAAGCTGGTAGGTCTGCATCTGGTCCCAGTCTGGGATGATAGCTCTTAGCTTGATCCTTGGGGCGTCAGAAAAGCGGCGACGGGAGAAGAAAGCGGGCTTGTGGGAAAACTCCAACTTTTCGTTTTTCAACTCATTGAAAACACAGGCGCGTCTCATTTTGAGTTCCCACTGTGGAGTTCCCTGTGGAAAACTTTCAGCGAGGGAGCAACTTGCGAATCTGAATCGCCAACTGCCAGTCGCGCGCCGCGCTCGTGATCTTCGCGATGGTTTCCAGGTGCCGGATCAGGTCCGCACGCCACAGTGCATAGACCGCGCGCTGACTGAGTGTCGCCAGTGGTTTCCCGCCGTGCGGAGTTGGTAAGTATTTTGCGAAGTTCTGCTGTGCCATTCATGGGCCTTTAAAAAAGGCGGCCCGTTTAGACCGCCCCTAGCGCCGCGGCGCACAAGGAGAAAGCACGCCCAGCACCAACTTTTTCCAGGTGACGGGAGGAGGATTGGTGGCTATGAATCACCAAAAACTCCCGCCACCTGTTGCCCACTCACAGCGGATGGACGCCGCCGGCAGGCCGCGCCAAGTGAGAAACGGAGCACCTTGGCGAACGTAAACTAAAAGCAGGAGCGGTGCCGCCCGCTCCCGCTTTTGCGCTGCGACTCGTCAAACAGCGCAACCCGCCACGGCCATGGAGGCCATCCACCCCGCGGCGAATTTCTCTTTACCGAATCCCGAGCGCGGCGCCTGCCTCATCGTTTCCGCCAGCGTAAAGCGCCAACAAAGTGACAAGCTCTTCCAATCGTGCCAGCTTCGCCAGTCGCGTTTGTGCTGTAGATTTCTGCAGCGTCGAGGTGCGCGCCTTGTCCGGCGATTCGACAATTGGCGGGCCGGACGTGGGCTCGTATCGCGGCGCCGTGCTTTGGCTGTAACGCTGTTCAAACGTGCCGCCAGGCGTCGGCGGTGTGACGTTCTGCATCGCCTGAATCGTCGGATATTGCGAAGCCATTATTTCGCGAAATCGCGCGTAGTATTCGGGCGCGTCCGGCTTCGGTCCCACGCTTACGAGATCCTCTGCAGAGAACTCGTGAATCTCGCCCGTGCCCTGCGGAAACAGTTCATCGGACGGATGGCCCGTCGAACCAAACGTGTCGGCAACGCTGCCCTTCGCAAAACCGCTGTTTGGCTGAATCTTTCTGATCATGGCCAGTTTCGCCTTGGTCTCCGCGGGAAAACCCGCGCCAGAAAATGCCGCTTCAACACTTCCGCGGTGCGTGGCCTTCGCCTGCTCCGTCAAGCTCTCCGAACGTGTAATCGTCTTATTGATCGCGTCCAAAATTGCCGCTCTACTCTGCATAACCTGTCTCTCCTTTGTCGCTGAATTTTTCTTGCGGTTCTAGGCCGCGGACGTATGGATTCCGACCGCTAGGCGCTCGATCCGCGAAGCCGCATTTCGCCCGTCAGACTGGTTCCGCGCATGTAGATACTGGCGCGTTCTCAGATGCCCCACGATCGCGTCAATGATCGCTTGCTGTTTGTCGCGCTCTGCGATCGCCTTTAATCCCGCCTCGATCTTGTTGGCGATGAACTCCGTCTCCTCCGCGATCGCTTCCGCTTGGCGCGCCTCTTCCTCGCGCGCGGCCAACTCTGCGCGCTCCCGAGTGAACCGATCGAGCTCGCCCTTCGGAATCGCAAGCAACTGTCTCAATCCTGAAATCTTCGCCTCGACTTTCAGCATCTTCGCGCGATAGCGTTCGACATCATCGCCAGCGCCATTCGCACCGCCTGCAAGCCTCGTGCACGCTCCCGAATATTCCGTCCGCAGTCCGGCCAACTCTTCCGCGGCCTCTGCGATGCGTTGCTCGATATTTCGGACCTTCGCAGTCGCCGCGATGATGCGCTGATCGATTGTCGCCGTTAACTCTTCAGGTGCTGCGGTTGCCGTTGCCATCGTCGTTTGCTCTCCTGAGTAACTCCCCAAGCGGGAAGGGTTATTACTTGCTGTTAGTCGCTGCCTGCGTCGCCAGCGAGATCGCGATCGACTGCAAGAGTTGAAGGGTGAGCCATTGCAACTTGATCGCGTCCGCTGCACTTGCTGGCGGTCGCGGTATCGCCATGCTAGTTACAAGCTGTTGGATCTCGTCTGCGTCCATCGTTTTCTGTTCTCCCTTTTTCGCATCGTAGCCGACGCGCGAGCGAGCGCAACCACTTTATTTTTTTGGCCGTCTTTGACGCGGCGACGATTCTCCGACTACGATGGTCGCGAAATTGTCGGGGGAAAAAATGCAGACTGCGAGACAACGAACAGCGGCACAGATCGAAGGCGCGCGCACCGGTCGAGAGAAGATTAGCCGCTTATGCCAGCAACGCCAGGAGCGGGAACGCGAAGACTTGCGCGCCATGAAAGAACGCCGCGAGGAAATCGAACAACGCCTACTCGCGCGCGTCGCTCAACTTACTGGCAATGTTCTCCGCTGAACGGATGCCGGTTCCGACTGCAAGGTCCATCCGCACGCATTGCAGCGCTTGCTATCTCCGATAACGCTCAACGGCTGCGAACATTTCGGACACTGGTTTGCCGTCGCCTTCTCCGCTTGCTGCGCTACCGTCGAAAAGCCGCAACTGGCGCACGTTTTGCGCTCGGCTGTGCCGGCGCACGGTTTCCCGCAGCGCGGGCACACGAGCGGGCTCTGCGTCGCGATCGCCTTAGGTTCGTAACCGCTCCCGCGCTCAACTCCGAAAGGTTTGTCATAGCCGCTCCCGGTTGTCCCGCCGAAAAGTTCATCACTGCGCACAGTACTCCTCCGTTTCCACTACCACGATATCTTCGTCACCGCTCGTGAGAATCAGACTTAGAGGCAATCGCCAGTCTGCCGGCCAATTGCAAAAAGACGTGATCGGCGTGACGTGATCGGCGTCTATCCCATGCTCGAAGACAATATGCTCCAGCGGTCGTAATTCTCCGTCCACCAGGTCAATGGTCCAAGGTGCGGGCAGACCTTGCGCCCTGGCCAGCAGTTTCGCGAACGCTGCGCCAAAGAGCAGACGTTCATACCAAGCTGTCTCTGGCGCGTTCATTGCGCATCCTCAGTTTCTCGCCACAAAATAAACGCCCATCCCGCGATCTTTTCGAGCAGCACGCGCCGCGGAGTTTTTAAGTACTCGATTGCCTTTGTGACGATCTCCGCGATGCAGTGCTGGCGGTGAATCCCAATCTGCTGCATGATCACCGTCAACAGGGATTCGCCGTCAACATTGGAGTTTGTATAGTTTTTGCGCTGCGCGTGCTCCTCGCACGATGCCCGCACTGCAGCCGCGAACGCCGCGAACGTCTTGTCTCGCACCGGTGCTTTCATTGTGCGACCGCCCTAGTCCTAGAATCCCATCCGCACAGATTGCAGTGCGAAAACTCGCTCGTACCGGCGCAAGATGCTTTGCACGCGGGACACCGCTGCAGACTCTTCCCGGCCGCCTTCGCCTTGGCTAAGTTGCGCGCCGCAGTGAATTGGCCGCGCGCTTCACCGCTCAATGCTGCCTTCTGCGCCTCTGCCAAGGTTGTGAACTGTTCCTCTGCCTCTTCCCGCGTCCTTGCCGGGCCCAGCGGACCGTGATAAGGAACCGACGGCAATCCATGACTCGCGAACTTCTCCAGTTGCGCCTTTTGCTGCTCAGTCGCCGCATCCCCGGCCGCGTGCGCTGCAGCCATCGCCGAAGCCCACACGTAGAGCCCGCCATCCTCGCGGAAGTAATTCAGCGCTTGACTGGCGCAATCGAGCTGATCATCGTGCGGCGCGCGCGGGAAAGCGCTCACTTCGTCCAAAAACTCATTGAGCCACGGCGCCGCCTGTGGCAGATAGACGCTCCCGCACTCCAGTTGCGGAGTGCACGCCTGCGCCCGCGCTACTTTGTCGCGATCTGGATTGATCGGCCGCAAAGGTAGCGACGTGGTAGCGCGCAACTCTTGAATCAAACTCTGACCGCTTGCCGTGTCTTCGATCAAAACCGCATCCGGGCGCCATTGCTCGGCAAACGCGATTAGCATGGTTTTCAGCTTGGGATATTCCACGCGCCCGCGCCAGCACGCGAGCAGATAGAAACTCGTTTCCGTCTTCCCCCAAGCTTGCATGACCGAGAAATCGTTCTGCTGGCCAGTTTTGAATGCCGGATCCAGCGAGACGATCTTGCGGACAAACTTTTCAGGCGCGACGGTGTAGTACTGCCACCACTCGCGATGCCAGACCACGCCTTCGGCCGCGGCCGGCTGCCCCATATAGAGGCACGTCCACGCGGCAGAGCCCACCTCAAAGCGCTTCTGCGTCAGAACTTCCAAACCGTAGCGCTCGGGCCATAAGGGCTCGCCTTCGCTGCGCCCTAGCGGGTCGTTTGCTTCTGCGAGTGCGGCCAGGTTTGTAACGTCCCAGCTTTCCTCCTGGCGTTCGGTGAGCAGGTAATCGAACAGATCGCCGCATCCCCATCGTGTGCCCACTAGAATTACCGAGCCATCAGGAGCAAGGCGCGTGAGCGCGACGCGACAATACCAGTCAATGACCTCGCGACGGATCGCCGCGCTGCGCGCTTCTTTGTCGTCTTTGAAAACGTCGTCAATGATGATCAGATCGGCAGAGCGCCCGGTGAGTGCGCCATTGCGCGAGACTGCGAGGAAACCGCCGCCGGCGACAAGATCAACGCGGTTGCTGCTCGCTGCGCTGTCGTCTACTTCGCACTCGGGGAAGATTTCGCGGTGACGTGCATCTCGCAGCGTCCGCAGCACAGCGCGGCCAAGGTCCATTGCTCGATCGTCGCCATAGGTCGCGTCGACCACGCGGCGCCGCGAATTGCGACCGAGATACCAGCAAGCGAACAGGATGCTTGCCGTTAGTGACTTGCCGTGCTGTGGCGGAAGGCTGATCATCGTCCGCGGTTGCTCACTGCGTTCGATGCGCTCTAACTTCGCGACCATGAACTTATGGTGACGGCTCGGCTTGTAAGGCGGGTAAACGTACTCGCAGTACGCCAGGAATGAGTTGCGCGCCTTCTGCCGTCTGCGCTCGGCCAGGAGCCCGCCTAAGAGCGTTGCTTTTTTCGGTTGCGCGATCGGATCAGCGCCCATGCTCGCAACGTAGCAGTCAGAGAGTGCGCGGAGCAAATTTTGCGGGATGGTTTTTTCGTAGGGGAGAATCTTCGAGCGGCGACAAAAAATTTTGCAGACTCCATTGCAGACTAGCGGCTACCAACAGCAAAGGACCGCTACCAGCGGCCCTCTGCATCGTTCTATGCTATTGAAAATGCGTGACGCGCCTTGCTAGCGGCACTTTAAAAGGGCGTTGCTCTACCAACTGAGCTACGCGCCCCACCAATTTCAATCTAACATATTTTCCGCGCGTACTCGTCCGGATGAGGCGGCCCGTGACGTTTCGCGAGCAAAAGCTATACACTCGGCATTTATGGTTCGTTTGGATTCACTTTGGGCAAGACTTGCGTTTGGGCTTGGCACGATTCTTTTTTATGCGATCCTGTCGCCAACACTTGGCCATGCGGCGCCGAAGAAAGATCCGCCCTCGGTGCGCTGGACCGCAGGCGCTCTAGGTTGCACATTCGAGCGCCGCGACGATGGGAAATATGCGTGGACGATGACGGAGCGTGACCGTACGGTTACACTCCTCATGGATTCGCAGGAACTGGCCAAGAGCGGCCACCGCTTCTATCGCCTGTTCGGCGCTTATATCAGCGTGACCTATATGGGGCAGGACAAGTTTGAGTTTCCTGCGGGCGCACGGATCGACTTCGTTCGTCATCACGATGTGGTTGAGGGCTACGAGGATCCGGGACAACTCGCCAACAAATTGCAGAATGACGTGGATACTAAGGTCTTCGAGACTGAGCGCCAGATCAAGAAGAATCCCAAGATCGCCGAAGAAAAAACGGCGCTGCTGCGCCAGTACCAAAAGGAAGCGGCTGAGTTTATCGAATTTCTGAGCACGCAGACCCTGCCATCCGACGCGGTCATACTGAATCCGGGCAATCCTGAAACCCATGGCTGGGTCCTGTTCAAGACCAGCAACAAGTGGATCGGGCCATGGAAGGAGCGCGAGGACTTTATTCTCAGCGTCGGGATGAAGGATCAGATCTGGCAATTTCCGTTTTCGCTGCCGCCGACGGAAGGCGACTTGATCCTGCGCAAGCCGCCCGAGTAAGTGCAGGGGCGCATAGGGGAAATTGTGTTACAGTTTTGTGCTCGTCGTTCTCTTCAATGGAGATCTCTTCGCAAGCAACGCCCGCACCCAAGAAGTCCGCAGTGCTGTTCTACTGCCCGGTGTGCGCTGCGGAAGTGGGCGACCCGCTGACCTGCGGCGATTGCTCGGCTGTAATCTGCCGCCGCTGTGGATCGCCGTTAGAGTCTTCCGATGAACTGGGCATGGGATGATGCCGTCATTCGCTGTTCGTCGTTCGCGGTTCGCAACACCAAGGGACACCTGGCTTTGGCAGGTTGCGGCGAATAGCGAACGACGTGATGTGCTGGTAACAGGCTGAACGACTACTCCATGAACGCTGCTTCCCCGGCCACCGAAAGCGTCACGCCCGGTCAAAAGCCGGGCCTCGTCCGCGGGCTAAGTCT
>Ga0302278_10004271_pt1 | contig 14878 bp, 10 predicted proteins | sample III_Bog_N3_2_FD_194543 | JGI IMG/M metagenome (GOLD analysis project Ga0302278, IMG submission 194543) | Peat permafrost microbial communities from Stordalen Mire near Abisko, Sweden - III_Bog_N3_2 | ecosystem: Environmental > Terrestrial > Soil > Wetlands > Peat | place: Sweden: Abisko... | reverse complement strand
GACGCTGCGCGGGGCGGTTCAGGACAATCGCGAGTGGCTGATGGAGTCGTTGAAATACGCGGTGGCGCGCGCTTGAGCAAGCTGACTGCGTTTTCGATATTGCTGGTGTGCGCGCTGCTGGAGGCGGGCGGCGACGCCTTGGCGCGCAAGGGGATTCACGCGGGCACATTGGCAAGCCGTGTGGGACTCTTCGCCGCGGCGGCGGTGGTGCTGTTCTCGTATGGCTGGCTGGTGAACCGGCCGCCGTGGTCGTTCGGCAGTCTGCTGGGGATTTATGTGGTGCTGTTTTTCGTGGTGGCGCAGGTGCTGGCCATGACGGTATTTGGGGAGCGGCCTACGATGCCGATTCTGATCGGCGGGGTGTTGATTGTGAGCGGCGGGATTCTAATTACTGTTTTGCAGTGAGGGGTCAGGGGAACGGAGGAGGTGCCGGTCGCTTGATGATCTGCGCGAGCAGCAATTCGAAATCCCGGGCTTCGTCCAACTGCTTCTGAACATCCTGAGCCGGCGATTGCTGTAACTTGTAATCCGCGCGGATTCTGAGGGCGTGAAGAGTGTTGCCCGAATCTCCCAACGCGACGATGTCATCGTTGGAGTGTTGCACACACCAACCCCATAAATTCTTGTGAACCCCGCCGGCCCCCATCCGCGTGCGAGGGTCATATCCAAGCCGCTGGATCTCGGTCAGGGCTACGTTATAAACGTAATAATACGCTCCGATCTGGAGCAGTTCTTTAGCCACCAATTCCGCTTGAAGCTGCGCATCAACTCCGCCGGACTTTTTGTGTCGGCGGCCAACTGAACGGTTACCCGTAAAATGATGCCCTCGTCCGATTCCAGTGCCTCAAGTTGCCGCAGCTTGTCATTTCCAAATGTGAGTCGGAGGGGCTCAACGGCCTCGGCCAGTAGCGCGTAAAGTGTGGGAAACTGCTGTAGAGCTTCAGCGATAATGTCGCCCTCGCTGAGTAGCTTATAGTTCCGGTGAAGTTGCCGAACTTGCTCATGGGCATGACGCGAACTGAGGCGATGCTGCGACTGACCCGGAATAGATCGCGGTGGAACATCAAGAGTGAGTGATCTTCTGCCCGCCATAATATCTGCCTTCTAGTTCAAAAAATACGTCCGATACAACGTATCCCGCTGCTTCGGCACAAAGCCCGCATCCCGGATCATCCGCCGCAGTTCCTCTTCTGTCGCCTGATGATGCGTGCCCGCCGCCGACACCACATTCTCCTCAATCATGATGCTGCCCACATCGTTGCCCCCGAACCTCAACCCCAGCTGGCACGTCTTCAACCCCGGCGTCACCCAAGAGCTCTGGATATTCACAATATTATCCAGATAAATCCGGGAAATTGCCAGCGTTTTCAAGTACTCCACCGCGGTCGCCTCTTCCTTAACAAACCGCCCCAGCGACGTCAGTTCCCGCTGGAACGACCACGGAATAAACGCCGTGAAGCCGCCCGTATCCTCCTGGATCTGCCGCACGATCTCGAAATGATTCATGCGCTGCTCCAGCGTTTCGCCACAGCCGAACATCATGGTCGCCGTGGTGCGCATACCGAGCGAATGCGCCGTCCGATGCACGTCGATCCACTCCTGCGTCCCGCACTTCAGCCGGCTGATGCGGAAGCGCACGGCATCGTCCAGAATCTCCGCGCCGCCGCCGGGAATCGAATCGAGCCCCGCATCGCGCAGCCGCGCAATCGTATCGCGCAGCGAAAGCCCGCTCACCTCCGCAATGTTCGTGATCTCCGGCGCGGAAAAGCAATGACACCAGATATTGAACTTCGCTTTGATCGATCGCAGCAGGTCTTCATACCACTCGATCTTCAGATCCGGATGCAGCCCGCCCTGAAACAGAATCCCGGTGCCGCCCAGATCGAGCGTCTCCTGGATCTTGTCGAAGATAACTTCCTTCGGCAGCACGTAGCCTTCCTTATGTCCCATGGGCCGGTAGAACGCGCAGAAGCTGCAATACTCCGTGCAGAAGTTCGTGTAGTTGATGTTGCGGTCGATAATGTACGAGACCACGCCATCGGGATGATAGCTGCGGCGAATGGCATCCGCCTCCATACCGATTCCGATCAGGTCGTCGGAATTGAACATGTCGATTGCTTCGGCTCGCGAGATCATAGGGAACTTTCATTTTAGCCGCATATAATCGTGGACGCGATGAAACCGATCTTTCCCCTGATTCTGGCGGCCCTCGCAGCGGGCGCCGCGAGCGACTATCCGGTCAAGCCCGTGCCCTTCACGGCCGTCCACGTCACCGACCAGTTCTGGGCTCCGAAGATCGAAACCAATCGCAAAGTCACCATCCCGTTCGCCTTTCAGAAGGACGAGGAAACCGGGCGGCTCGACAACTTCATCCGCGCCGCCAAAGCTCTTCGCGGCGAGCCTTTCGAGAACCACAAACCGCCGGGGTATCCGTTCGACGATACCGATGTCTACAAGGTAATCGAAGGCGCATCGTACACCCTGAGCGTTCATCCCGACCCCGCCCTCGAAGCCTACATCGATACGCTCATCGACAAGATCGCCGCCGCACAGGAGAAAGACGGTTACCTCTACACCGCGCGCACCATCGATCCGCTCTCGCCGCATGCCTGGTCCGGCACTGCGCGCTGGCAACTCGAAAGCGTGAACAGCCACGAACTCTACGATCTGGGCCATCTCTATGAAGCCGCGGTCGCGCACTATCAGGCCACAGGCAAACGCACGCTGCTCGACATTGCGCTGCGCACGGCGGACCTGCTCGACCGCACTTTTGGCCCCGGCAAGCAGACCATCTGGCCCGGCCATCAGATCACCGAAATGGGGCTGGCCAAGCTTTATCGATTTTCGGGCGATGAGCGCTATCTGAACCTCGCTAAGTTCATGCTGGACGCGCGCGGTCCCGATGGCAGGCAGGGCAGCGGGCGCACCTACAACCAGTCGCACATAAAGGTCGTGGAGCAGACCGAAGCCGTCGGACACGCGGTGCGCGCCACATATATGTATTCCGGCATGGCGGACGTGGCCGCGCTTACGGGCGACACGTCTTACGTGAAAGCCATCGACGCCATCTGGGAAAACGTCGCAGGCAAGAAGCTCTACATTACCGGCGGCATCGGTGCGCGCGCAGCGGGCGAGGCGTTTGGCGACAACTACGAACTGCCCAACCGGACGGCCTACAACGAAACCTGCGCGGCCGTTGGCAACGATTACTGGAACGAACGTCTGTTCCTGCTGCATGCCGACGCGAAGTACATCGACGTCATGGAACGCACGCTCTACAACGGCCTGATTTCCGGCGTCTCGCTCGATGGCAAATCGTTTTTCTATCCCAACCGCCTTGAAACCAATGGCGAAACGCGCAGCCCCTGGTTCGGCGTGGCGTGCTGTCCCGGGAACATCACGCGCTTCATGGCATCGGTGCCGGGCTATGTCTATGCCGAGAAGGACGATGCCATCTGGGTCAATCTCTACATGGCCAACCACGCCGATATCAAGCTGGACAACGGCCGCACTGTGAACGTCGTACAGGAGACGCGCTATCCCTGGGATGGCTCGGTGAAGATGACGGTGAACCCCGACCAGTCCGGACCTTACACAGTTCATGTGCGCATACCTGGCTGGGCGCGCAACGAACCGGTGCCGAGCGATCTTTATCGCTTCACGGACAAATCCGGCGCGGCGGCTACGCTGCGTGTGAACGGTAAGGCCGTCCCGCTGCAGGTAGATAAAGGTTACGTCACGCTGACGCGCGAATGGAAGAAGGGCGACACCATCGATCTCAATCTGCCTATGTCCGTGCGGCGCGTGGCGGCGAACGAGCAGGTTGCCGACGACCGCGGCCGCGTTTCGCTCCAGCGCGGGCCGGTAGTTTACGCGGCGGAATGGGTTGACAGCCCGTCGGGCAAGGTACGGAATCTGATGTTGCCGGATGGGGCCATTCTCAGGGCGCAGCCGCGTCCCGATCTGCTGAACGGCGTCACCGTAATCAAGGGGCATGCCGTGGCTCTCTCGCGCGATGAGCGGGGCAGGGTGCACAAATCCCCGCAGGATTTCACGGCGATTCCGTACTATGCGTGGGCGAATCGCGGCAAGGGGCAGATGATGGTGTGGATTCCGGATACCGAAGTAAGTGCCAATCCCGCACCTTTCCCGATTGCCTCCCTCCGCGCAAAGGTGACCACGTCAGGCCGCAAGGACGCCGAGCCGATTCATGATGGCGAAGTGCCCGCGAAGTCCATCGACAACGCTTCCTATTTCGACTGGTGGCCCATCAAGGGCGCCACGGAATGGGTGGAGTATACGTTCGCAAAACCGACCACGGTATCCGACAGCGAACTGTTCTGGTTCGACGATACCGGCCGCGGCGAAGTGCGCGTTCCCGCCGGATGGCGCGTGCTCTATAAGGACGGCGGCCAATGGAAACCGGTCGAATCGCCAGGTCCGTACGGAATCGAAAGAGATCAGTTCAATCGCGTGGCATTTAAGCCGGTAACGACAACCGGACTGCGGCTGGAAGTCGCCATGCAGCCCAATTTCTCGGCTGGCCTGCAGGAGTGGAAAGTTAAGTAACGATCGCGAAGGCGCGTACCGGAAACGTTCCAAACGCGCGCACCTTCACAGGCGCGGCGAAAAAGCGGAACTCTGTATTGGGGAGCGCGCTCAGGTTCGTCATGTGTTCCACAATCGGAATCTCGGCCCCCAGCAGGATGCTGTGAACGGGCCGCGCCTTATCGCCCATATCGTCGATATTTAACGAATCGATTCCGACCAGCCGCGCCCGGCCGCGCGCGAGGCATTCCGCCGCATCTCCGGTCAGAAACGGATGCCCACTGAGATACGCCTCCGTTCCCCAGTGGCGCGACCATCCCGTCTCAACCAGCACCGCTTTTCCCGCTACATCGATTCCTTCAAACGCTTCCGCCCCGATGGCCGCCGCATCCGACTTGACCCGAACGCCCTCCACATTCACCAGCCAGTCAAGCGGCAATTCGGCCAGATCTTTACCCTCCGCGTACCGATGAAATGGCGAATCGAGATACGTTCCCGTATTCGCCACCATATCGATGCGACCGATATGAAACTCCACGCCTTCCGCATAATACGCGCGCGATGCTTCGCGCGAAAGGAAATCGCAAATCGCAGGTGCGGGCAGGCCTGGATACGTCACGGTTCCGTGCCCGATGGTGTGGCTCAGATCGATGGCCACTTCGCTAATTCCCGGAGCCGCCCACGCCCTTCAGAATCCGAATCGACGAATTGCTGGTGGACAGCTCAATGTTCGGCCCGCCCGAGCCGATCATGCCATTCAGATGCTTCCTCTTTTCGTCGTCCTCCGATTTGGACGTAACGCTGAACTCCGACGAAATCGAACCGTTCGACGTATCCGCGACGATGTGCGCCGAACTATTCGCGGGGAGGTGCAGTTTAATGCCGCTGTTGCGCGTTTCGATGCGGATATCGCCCTTCGGGGCGCTCCCCATGGTCAGTTCGATCGCGCCATTTGACGAAACGAGCTTAGTGGTCGCGGAGGGCGCAGTGTCGAGCCGGGCCGTGATGGGGTCGTTCGAAGTCTCGGCTTCAAGCGGACCACCCACGCCCTCCGCCCGGATCCGGCCGTTGGAACTCTTAAGCGTCGCGCCGCCCGCAATCGATTCGGCATCAATTGCGCCGTTCGACGTGTGTGCATCCACATCGCCGCCCACGTTTGTGACAGTAATGGCGCCGTTCGAGCTTTTCAGGTGCGCCGCGCTCGCCACGTCGCGCACTTTGACGGGACCGTTGGAAGTGGTGACACGGTCGATCACTGCTTTACGCGGAACATGCAGGGTGAAGCGCGCGCCATAATTTCCCATCTGCATTGACGACGGCTTCACCGCGCGGATCTCAACCGAGTCGGATGAATGATGAACGTCGATTTTCACCGCATCGCGCAACGCTTCAGACGATCCATACTTCGTGCCCGTGATTTCGACCTTGTTCTGATCCCAGCCCGAAATCTCAATGCCACCGTTGAAACTCTCGGCGTTGACCTTTCCGCCGGGCTGCATGTCATACGTGTAATGAAAATCCGATTGATATCGGTCCGAAGGCCCGATATCCCCGAACTCGCACCCAGTCAGCGAAATAGCCGCGGCAACCACCAGCGCAGTACGCATCTTCCGTCCCCCCAAGCAATCATTACGAACATCCATGATAGACAGTTCATAACAATCGGGCGTAACGGGATCTGACCCCGCCTCTGCCGGGAGGCTTTCCCGCCCTATGCGACGCTCAGAGCGGTTTCGACGGCCGCAGTCAGCCCCGCGACGTTGAAAGGCTTCTGCAGAAACCCGACCTCATCGCCGAACTGGCTCAGCACATTCTCCCCGATGTATCCGCTTGTCAGGATCACCTTCATGTTTGGGTCCGCCTCGCGCAAGAGGGGCAGCAAAGAGAGTCCATCGATATCGGGCATCCGCACGTCCAGCAGCGCCAGCGCAACCCTGCCCGCTTTCGCTTGCACCGCTTCCAGCCCGGCACGTCCCGACTGAGCGATCGTCACGTCGAAACCGCTGCGCATGAGAATCGCCTTCGCGAGTTTCGCCACGTACTCTTCGTCGTCAACTACCAGGATCACTCGTTTCTCCAAAACATACCTGCAATTTTTGACGTATGTCGTAGCATCGGCAGTACAAAATATACCCGCCGACGTCAGAGGGCTCTCAGCCATGCATTTACGTTGTGTTTACGGTAGAGTATATCCGAATTCAGTGAGGATTTTCTGGCAAAAATGCGGCCGCTCTCGGCAGTTTCTGTAAGTGCCGCATCGGCGTCCGCCCCCGATTAATCGGGATGGTTCGCGTGAAAAACAAAAGCGCTCCCCCGCAGAGGAGCGTTTGTGTTCTTCATCCGATACTGAGAAGCGCTTACAGGCCCTTTGCAGCTAAGAACAGGCAGAGGTCGTTGACGCGGTTGGAATAGCCCCATTCGTTGTCGTACCAGGCCACAACCTTCAGCAGATCGCCGCCCAGCACCTTGGTCAGCTGGCCGTCAATGATGGAGCTGTTCGGGTTCTTGAGCATGTCGGTCGAAACAACCGGGTCTTCCGTGTACGCCAGAATTCCCTTCAGCGGTCCTTCCGCGGCTTCCTTCAGCGCGGCGTTGATTTCTTTATCCGTCGCGGGCTTGCCCAGCAGCACGACGAGATCGACCACCGACACGTCCGGCGTCGGAACGCGCATCGCGTAACCGTCGAGCTTGCCCTTGAGTTCCGGGATCACCAGCGCGATCGCCTTCGCGGCTCCCGTCGTGGTGGGAATCATATTGAGAGCGGCGGCGCGGGCGCGGCGCAGATCTTTGTGCGGAAAGTCGAGGACGTTCTGGTCGTTCGTATAGCTGTGGATCGTCGTCATCGACCCTTTGAGAATGCCCCACTTTTCGTGGATGACCTTGGCGAACGGCCCGAGGCAGTTCGTCGTGCACGAAGCGTTCGAGATGATATGGTGCTTTGCCGGATCGTAAACGTGGTCGTTCACGCCCATCACGATGGTGACGTCCTCGTTCTTTGCGGGCGCCGAGATGATCACTTTCTTCACGCTGCCGCGCAGGTGCTTGCCGGCGTCCTTGGCTTCCGTAAACCGGCCCGTGGATTCGACGACAATTTCGGCGCCGACGGAAGTCCAGTCGAGCTCAGCGGGGTCCTTTACTGCGAAAACTTTGATCTTTCGGTCGCCGATAATAATGGAATCACCGTCCACCCGGACGGTTTCGGCGAGCGGCCCCATAACGGAGTCGTATTTGGTCAGATGGGCGAGAGTTGTGGTGTCGGTGAGATCGTTGACTGCGACGAATTCGATCTCGGGATTATTCAGAGCGGCGCGAACGACATTTCGGCCGATGCGGCCGAAGCCGTTGATACCTACTTTCACGGACATGGTACGGGTGTTCTCTCCTTAAGAGGGTAAAGCGTATGTACTGGGATTAATCCTCAGGATAGCAAAAGGGGGTGAGCCGGCAGCCTCGGAGGGGACATACCGGCTCGGGTGGATGATTCCTGCCTCTATATGCGGGAACCGTGTCAAAAACCGGACAAAAAATTTTGCCGCCGTACGCTCCCCCTTGCAGACGCTCAATCCACACCCCATCCAGGCCAAAGAAATCGCGCCCGCGAATTGCTATCCTGACTTCATGGGCTGTGGCTCCGGCATCAATCTTAACCAGTTCGCTCCAATTCCCGCGGGCGCTCGGAAGGTTTTCTGTGTCAAATTTCAGCGGGAGATGGAAGGTCTGGAGGAGGTTCCGTTCGAAGGTCATCCGCTCGGCCAGCGCATCTACGACAACGTGTCCAAAGACGCGTGGAAGATGTGGATCGAGCATATGAAGATGCTGATGAACGAGTACCGGCTCAACCTCGGCACACAGGAAGCCCAGGAATTCATCATCCAGCAGATGGAACAGTATTTCTTCGGCGAGGGTTCGGCCCTGCCGGCGGATTATGTGCCACCAAAGCAAAAGTAGACACCTTTGAAAAAAGCGCTGATCATCGGAGCGGGTCCCGCCGGGCTTACCGCCGCGTTTGAACTCGTCCATCGGAGCGAAATCCAGCCGATTGTTCTCGAAAAAAGCGAGTACATGGGGGGCATCTCTCGCACCGTTCGCTACAAGAACAACCGGATCGATATCGGGGGGCATCGCTTCTTCTCGAAATCGGACCGCGTCATGGACTGGTGGATGCGCGTGATGCCCGTGGAGGCGGCGAACGGCAACGGGTCGCACAACCTCGCGTACAAAGGGCAGAGTCGGGATTTTTCGGGTCCGGTGGACGGCCCGAACCCTGTCACCAGCGACCGGGTAATGCTCATCCGCAATCGCAAGTCCCGCATTTACTTCCTGCGGCAGTTCTTCGAGTACCCGATTCAGCTCAGTTCCGAGACCCTGAAGCAACTGGGCCTGGCGCGCACCGTCAGAATCGGCATCAGCTATACGAAGAGCCTGATCCACCAGGTGAAGCCCGAAAAAACGCTCGAACAATTCCTGATCAACCGTTTCGGCAAAGAGCTCTACCTGACCTTCTTCAAGTCGTATACCGAGAAGGTATGGGGAGTGCCCTGCGACGAGATCAGCGCGGAATGGGGAGCGCAGCGCATCAAGGGCCTCTCGATCACCAAGGCGATCAGCCATTTTCTCAAAAAGCGCTTTGCTTCGAAACCGGCGGGCGGTATCGCGCAAAAAGAAACGGAAACTTCTCTCATCGAGAAGTTCATGTACCCCAAGCTCGGCCCGGGCCAGCTATGGGAATACGTTGCCGAAGACGTGCAGAGCAAGGGCGCGGTGGTCAAGACAGGCTGGCAGGTGGACAAGCTTCGTACCAACGGATTTCACATCGTGGCGGCAGAGGCGTTCAACGCCGAAACGGGCGAACGCGAAACCATTGAGGCGGAGTATTTCTTTTCCACCATGCCCATCAAGGAACTGATGCACTGTCTCGACGCGCCGGTGCCGAAGAACGTGATGGAAGTGGGCGACGGTCTGGTCTATCGCGATTTCATCACGGTCGGCGTTCTGCTCAAGAAGTTAAAGATCAAAGAAGAAACGCCGCAGGGCCAAAAGCTTCTTTCCGACAACTGGATTTACATTCAGGAGCCGGATGTGCAGGTGGGCCGGATGCAGATCTTCAACAACTGGAGCCCTTATCTGGTGGCCGACCCGGAAAATGTCTGGATCGGGCTGGAATATTTCTGTTACGAGACAGACGATATCTGGAAAATGTCCGACGGAAAGATGATTGAATTTGCCAAGGCGGAGATGGCGAAGATCGGGATCATCGATTCCGCGGACGTTCTCGATGCCTGCGTGATCCGGGTTCCCAAGACTTATCCCGCCTACTTCGGAGCCTACGAGCGCTTCGAGGAAATCAAGACCTACATCAGCCAGTTCGACAATCTCTTCCTGGTGGGACGGAACGGCATGCACAAGTACAACAACCAGGACCACTCGATGCTGACCGCCATGACGGCTGTCGACAACATCATCGCGGGCCGGGTGGACAAGAGCAACATCTGGGCGCTCAACACTGAGATGGAATATCACGAGTCAAAAGCGGAAAAATAGCGCGGCCTTAAACCGGAACGCGCAGCAGATTCCCCGCACGTAACAGCTCTTCCGCTTCGGGCGCGGTCACCGGATACGAAAGCAGATTTCCCTGCGCCACATCGAACCCGATCTGCCGCAGAATCTCGAACTGCGCCTGAGTTTCCACGCCCTCGGCCACAACTTTCAGATTCAGGGTCTTCGCCAGTTTCACCATGCCCTCCACCAGAGGCACGCTGCTCGGAGTGGCGTCGAGATCCTTCACAAACACCTGGTCGATTTTCACCACGTCCACAGGCAACTGGTGCAGATACTGCATGGGTGAAAAACCCGTTCCGAAATCGTCGAGTGCGACCTGAATACCCCGCTGCCGGATGCGGTTCAGAAGCCCGGCCGAATCCCCGGTGTCCTTAACCAGTGCGGTTTCGGTCAGTTCCAGCTCAAGATGCGAAGGGTCGATCCCCGTCTCGGCGATGATCCGCAGCAAATGGGCTTCGAACCCCACATGCGCCAGTTGCATCACCGAAACGTTCACGGCAATCCGGACATCGGGAAATCCCGAAGTCTGCCAAGCCTTCATCTGGGTGCAGGCCTCCCGCAGAACCCAGGAACCCATCTCCACAATCAGCCCGGTTTCCTCCGCAATCGGAATGAACTCGCCCGGACCAAGCTCGCGCTCCATCCCCTGAATCCGCAGCAGTGCTTCAAAGCCTTCCAGCCTGCCATCCAGCGTGTACTGCGGCTGATAGCGAAGGCGGAAACCGCCGTTCTTGAGCGCCTCGCGCAGGCGGTCCTCAATGTTCTGCGGACGCGACGCGGCTTCCGTCATGCCGGCCTCGAACAACTGCACCTGATTCTTGCCCGCCGCTTTGGCCCGGTACATCGCGGCGTCGGCCGCAGCCATCAGGGTACCCGTCTCGAGCGCATCGTCCGGAAACGTGCTGATTCCGACGCTCATAGTGGCGAAGACATTCTTACCCTCAATATGGATGGGTGCTTCCAGCGTGCAGAGCAGGTCCCACCCGCGCGCTTCGGCCTCATAGCGTTCTTTCAAACGCGGAATCAGCACGATGAACTCGTCGCCGCCGATGCGGGCGATGGTCTCTCCGGAATGGAGGCCGGCGCTTAGCCTCTCGGAGATCTGCTTCAGGAAAAGATCGCCGGTCTGATGTCCCCAGGTATCGTTGATTCGCTTGAAGCGGTCCAGATCGATGAACAGAACGGCAACGCGGTTCCGGTCGCGCCTGGCGGCGAGCAACTCGCGATGCAGCCTCTCGCCGAACAGCAGCCGGTTCGGAAGCCCGGTAAGAACGTCGTGCCGGTACTGATGCGAGAGCTCTCGTGTGCGCTCGGCAACCGCGTTTTCGAGCGCGTGCCGGATGGCTTCCTGTCGGCGGTTCTTGCGCCGCAGCAGATAGCCCGCCAGCAGCGCCCCGCCCAGCGTACATCCGCCGAGGAACCACCATTCCCGCCACCAGGGTGCTTTGATGCGGAAATCGAACGTCGCCGGAACGTTGCTCCAGCCGCTGAGCGTGTCGCGCGCCTCCACTTCGAGCCTGTACTTTCCCGGTGGCATGGCGGGGAACTGCAACTCGCGGTCTGGCGTTTCCCTCCACGCCGCGGAAGGACCGAGGCGATAGCGGAACAGGATGTCGCGCTCGCGCCCGAACCGGAGTGCGGTGAATCGCGTAACCAGCGCGTCGGAAGTATAGTCCAGCGTGAAGTTGTGCGCCGGGTCCAGCACGGTCTTTCCGCTCACCACGCTGGTGAACACCGTGCGGGGCGGCTCGGACTGCTTCGGTGCCGCGCGTGGTAGAAAACGCGACAGGCCCGCGCTGGTTCCGATCCAGATATGGCCATCCGGAGACGCCGCGAAACCGTGCAGGTCGCAATCGTCCCAGACAAGGCCGTCGTGATGGTCGTACTGATCCCACCGGCCTTTCTCGTCGCGTGTCAGAATTCCGAGGTTCGTGCCGGCCCAGAGTTGTCCGCGCGCATCGAAGCCGAGGAAGTACGTGATATTCATCGGCTGTCCCGCGGGCGGATCGAAATGCTGAAACTCGGCCTTTCCGTCGACGAAGCGAAGCCGCGAAATCGTTCCGGTGAGCCGGTATCCGATCCAGAGATCGCCGTTCTTTTCGACAGCCAGCGCCACCACGGCCTTATCGCGCAATCCGTCTTCGGTGTTGAAGCGCATCCACTTACCGGCGCTGTAACGCCAGATGCCGGATGCCGATCCCGCCCAGATATCGCCGTTCGGAGCCTCGGTAAGCGCAAAACAGCGAACCAGCGCTGCATCCTTACTGGTCGCTTCATCCACGTGCCGGAATTCGGTGGTATGGGGCGCCGCCCGATACAGGCCGCGGTCCGACCCGGCCCACACCGCGCCGGTATGATCGACCAGAACGGCCCAGAAATTCTGACCCGTCAGACCGTCCTTCGCGCTGAACCAGGAAACCTTCTCCGTTTTGGGATCGAAATGGCCTACGCCGTTGGAATCGGAACCCAGCCACAGAGAACCATCCGGCGCGGCCTGCACCGCATGGATCGGAACGGGGCCAATCGAACGCATGATATGCCACGCCCACACTCCGTTCGTTCGGGCGCCGCGAAAGAAGCCGGCTTCCGTGCCGACCCAGACCGTGCCGTCGGTGCGAGGCAGAATCTCGTACACCGTCTCACCCGTGAGCCCACTCTGGGCCGTAAAGCTCTCCCACTGCCCGTAACCCAGCCATTTGGCGAGTCCGCGGCCTGCAAGACCCAGCCAGACCGAGCCTTCGCGGTCCTGCAGCACCGAATACACCGGCGGCAGCAGGCCGGAACTCCGGCCGACGACATGAAAGCCCGCATCGTCGTGAATCGCGAGGCCCTCGGTTGTCGGAACCAGCAGACGCCCCTCCGAATCGATGATGGGAGTTCCGGGGCCAAGGCCCTGCAGCGCAATCTGCGGGCGCTCGAAGCGCGACGCGCCGGGATAAAGCACCAGGAGATGCCGGTTCTGCACCACCCACAGATTCCCGGACCGGTCCCTGAGGATCGCGGTGACGGGGACCTGTTCGAGGCCGGTGTCTCTTACCGTAACCTTGCCGCCTTCTGACTGACACAGCGAATTCCCGCATCCCCACCACACCGAAGTCCCGTCTACGGAAACGCCCGACGAGCGTGCCAGCTCTTTGGACGGAGCCTGGGGACCCGCTTCGACCACGAGATTGCCATCGGTTCCAATCGTCACCGAAACCAGCCCCGATTCGGTCGCCACCCAGGTTCGGTCATGGTCCCGCGCGATCGAGTTATAACCCCACACGCCCACTCTCGATCCCGGCAGCGGCACCGGTTCAAAACGATCGGCTTTCAAACGATACAAAGCCTGGGGCTTTCCGATCAGAACGGAGCCATCCGGAGCCTCTCCGATAGAAGCCGTAACGCTTGGGCTGAGGCCTTCCTTTTCGCCGAATTTGCGGAACCGGACTCCTTCATAGCGGAAAACGCCGTTTTCCGTAGCCGCCCAGATGAAGCCCGTGCGGTCCTGGAAGAGACTCTTCGGCGTCAGGTTCGTCAGCCCTTGTTCCGAGCCAAAGTACTGAAAAGAATATTCTTGCCCCGCAAGCGGCGCGCAAAGGCAAAGTATTGTTAAGAAGCACAACGCGGAATTTGTGAGAAGCGATGTGCGGTGCATGCCGTGGCAGATCCGGGGAAGGTACCCGAGATCACAAGTTTAACGCAGTTGGCACACGCCCTATGGGACGATTCAGAGCAGTTTCCACAGTCGGTACCCATTAGTCTCCGCAATCTGTTGGATTCCCCACCATGGCGATTTCGTGCGAAAATCGTCGGCGCCGATGCCGCCGTCGCGGATCAGTATCCAGCGGATGCCCATCGATTTCAATTCGTCTTTCAAACGCATCCGCAGATCGGGGGCGGGCGGGGAAAGGGCACCTGTCTCGTCGGTCTTCAGCGGCGTCCACCTTCCGGCCACGTCAGCAACAGGTTGAAGCTGTAGCCAGCGCTGGTCTTCGATCTGATCCACAGTGATGCGATCGATGCGAACCGGCTGCGGGAAATCGACTTCGATCCACGTCTTGAAATCGGCCACCTGACCCGACGTCCACCACGAGAGCGGGTCGTTGTCGAAGGCGAGCTGAACTTCCCAGGGATTTCGGGACGCAGTCAGCCGCCACTCCGGCGAGCGCATGATTTCGGTATCGCCGTCGAAGAAGCGCAACTCGCCGATGCGCGATTCATTCTCGGTTTTGGACGCCGGCTGCAGCCGCATTTTCGAAGTGGACACGGCCGCGAACCGGATGTCGCGATGCCACTGATTTGAGAGGGGACCGGGCAGGGCTCCGAGCATCGTGTCCCACGCCTTCCGCGCGCGCGCAGAATCAAAGGAACCAATGATTTCTCTGTGGTGATAGACCAACTGGCTCATGGACGGCGAGTAAACCAGTTCGCCCGCGGGCACGAAACGGTCCAGCAGAAGCCCGGCGTTGTAATCCGTCCAGTGCGTGGAGAGATACTCCTTTTCCGGCGTCAGGCGCAGGTCGGCGCGCAGGTCGATCGGATCCAGCCGCCACTGAAAGCGCGGCAGCAACCGCTCCATCGTTCCCGGCCAGGAAGTGTACGCATGAACGGCCAAAATTCCCACTGCAAGAGCCGGGCCGGCCGCCCGCATCTCGACAAATGCCATCGCCAGCGCCAGCGATAAGAACGGCAGCGCGGGGATGAAGAACCTCGCGCCGGTATTGCCGAAGAAAGGCAGAAACATCGGGACGAATGCGATCAGCAACTGGCGTCCCGCCGGGAATCGCAG
>Ga0302278_10004270_pt1 | contig 14881 bp, 14 predicted proteins | sample III_Bog_N3_2_FD_194543 | JGI IMG/M metagenome (GOLD analysis project Ga0302278, IMG submission 194543) | Peat permafrost microbial communities from Stordalen Mire near Abisko, Sweden - III_Bog_N3_2 | ecosystem: Environmental > Terrestrial > Soil > Wetlands > Peat | place: Sweden: Abisko... | reverse complement strand
ATCCAGAATGACGCCGCAAAGAGCAGGCCTGAAAGGCCGCAACATGACAGCCCAGGGCAACGCCCTGGGTTTGCCGCCACCGTTGCCATCAAGCGCTGTAAGCGCGCAACAATTCTTCTGCTGACACAGCGGCATTCCAACGTCGTAGCGCAGGTTTCCAAACCTGCGTGCCGCGTCTTTTCAACCACGCATTCGAACGTGCTTGCGCCCCTCTTTTCATAGGGTTTTTCGCGACTCTTTCCCAAATGGCTATGCCATATCCGGGCTAGACAGACGGTTCGCCAACGGTGCCAAACCCAGGCGGCAGCCGTGCGCTATCGCGCAACCCTGGGCTGAATGATCGGACGCCTTTGGCGTTCATCCGAGAGTTTGCCTGCTTCGCAACCCCCTTGGCTCGGTGAGGAAAGATGCGAATAATCCGATTTGACATCAAAAAATACTGCAAGCATCTTTCTGGCATGAGAACGACATTGACGCTGGATGATGATGTCCTGGAACTGGCCGCCCGGCAGGCGAAGCTGCGGGGGGTTTCCCTCGGCAGGACCGTGTCGGACCTGTTGCGCCGCGGATTGAGCGCCCCCACCCCGGCCCAGGCCAGGGATGGGCTGGTGGTATTCCACCTGCCGGCGGATTCGCCGAAGGTGACCACGGAGGACGTGCGCCGGCTTGAAGCCGAGGGCGTATGAAGGGGTGCCTGCTGGACACCAACCTGCTGATCGCCCTGCTCTGGCCCAGTCATGAGCGGCATGCTCTCGCGGTGCAATGGTTCACCGGTCATCGCGCCAAGGGTTGGGCGACGTGCCCCTTCACCCAGGCCGGTTTTGTCCGGATCGTCTCAAATCCAGCGTTCTCCCGCGACGCCGTCCAACCGCGCGAAGCGATTCAGGTGCTGGCGGCCAACACCGCCGCCAAGGATCATGCGTTCTGGCCGGATGAACTGCCGTTCGCCGAGGCCGCGGCCTTTGCCGGCGTGCGGTTGCTGGGGCATCAGCAGGTGACGGACGCCTATCTGCTGGGTCTGGCGATCCGCCGGGGCGGCGTGCTGGCCACCTTGGATCAACGCATCGCCGCGCTGGTGGATCCCAAATCCGCCGCCCGGAAAGCACTGGAGCTGGTGGGCTGATGACCGCAAGGTAACGATATCAAGAACTGGCTCGCGCAACCTCTTCTGCGTTTTTTTATTCGTGTCCATCCGTGGTTGAAATATTTTTCTCTGCGCCTCCGCGTCTGCGGTGAGCTTCCCCCACCCAAAAATCCACCAATCCACCAATCCACTTTCGGTTAATCAGCTTATGGCACATTAGGAGTGAAGCACCGCCAGAATCCCTTATTTTTCGATAAAGCTCCCAGTTTGGCTTCCACCGGGCCACCGGCGTGCAAGTCTTTCATTTTGCGCTCTTTGCGTTTTTTGTGGCCAAATTCGCGCCCATTCGCGCCATTCGCGTCAACCTCTTCTGCTTTTTTATCCGTGTCCATCCGTGTCCATCCGTGGTTGAAATATTTCCCTCTCCGCGTCTGCGGTGAGCTTCCCCGCCCAAAAATCCACCAATCCACCAATCCACTAATCCATTTTTCTGTCCAACCCCTTGCCTTTGTGTTCTTTGCGTTCTTTGTGGTTCATTAATTTTTGGCTGAAGTTTTTTTTCACCTTGGACAGCCAATGTCCAAGGTCCCCTGCTAGAGTTGTGGAAAAAAGTATGAATGACCTGCTCGAACATCAAACGGTGAAGAACGCCAAATTCGCCGAACTAAAAACCCTGCTGGCCGAAATGAAAGCCGAAACCGAGGAACTGGCCCGCGCCGCCGGCGGTGCCATCGCCGATGTCGCCGCCGACTGGCTCGCCGCGCAATATCTGCACTCCCTGCGCCGCCATCTCGCCACCCTCCCCGAAGGCCCCGAACGCGTCAAACTCTTGCGCCAGTCCGTTTGCGACGTCACCGCCCTCCAGCGCGCCAGTCATTCCGCCGCCCGGCTGAAATTGGAACGCGAGCGCCTCGAACTCGAGCAGCAAAAACACCGCGACGCCCTCGCCGCCGCCCAGCAAGCGGTCCAAAAACTGCGCGACCCCAAACTCCCCCTCAGCGACGAAGACCGCCTCGCCATCGTCGCCAAAGTGGACGAAATCTTCGGCATAAGCTCAAATGACCACCCGAAACCTGCATCAAGCCCGGAGGGCGAAAGAAAATAGCCCGGCGATTCATCGCTGGGTTTGCGCCCCGCCGTGTCAAAGTCCCGTCAGGGACGAAAGAGTCAGCGCGAACTGGATCACCCTTCGTTTGCCCATCCAGACCCCAGACCCCATCACCACCAATCCAGCGCCAGAGTCAGACCAGGTCAGAGTAGGTCACACCTTTGAACCCGAACTTAAGAAACACATTGTGCAAGTGACTGTTTGTAAGTCTGTTACGCTCGCAGCTAAAACGTCCAAGCGTTCTGGCCGCATCGCCATTGGCTTCCCTCTCCCCTCAACGGGGAGAGGGATTGAGGGTGAGGGGTGGTCAGATCCAGAGCCCCCTCCCGCGCGAGCCTCCGATGGTGGACGAAGTCGCGCTGCGACTCCGTTTGCCTGCGGAGCAGGCACTTTGTGGCCTGGTTTCGCCGCGGGCTTGCGCATGACGCTATTGCCATCCAAACAACCCAGCTTTCCCAAGGCTTCAACCGCCGAAACCTCCCGGCCACACGCCATCCCTTGGGCGGTAGGGCGCGTCACTCCGTGCGCGCCGCGCCTGCAACCAGCGGGTGCAAAATTTCCCCGGCGTCGCCTTCCCGACCCGCTGCCGAGCAAGACTTTGATCGAGTTTCGCGTACCCACTTCGGAGTTCGGGTTTAGCCCAAGTCCGAGTCAGTCCGAGTCAGTCCGACCTTTGAGCGCACCAATCCACCCATCCACCGCCAAGTCGCACCCGGTAGTAGTGGTTAACACCTTTCAAGCCGAATTCCGAAGTGGGCCATGAGATCGAAAGGTCTTGCCGCGCGCCCAAGGTGGTAGGGCGCGTCACTCCGTGCGCGCCGCGCTTGTAATCGACGTGTTCAAATTTACCCCGCCGGCGTGTTCTCAACCCGTTGCTGATCCGGGCATTTTGCGGCTTTCCGCTTCCCAACTTCGGAGTTCGGGTTCAATCCAAAACCCACCAATTCCAAACCATGAACGTCAGCCAACCCCGCACCCAGCCCGGAGGGCGAAAGAAAATAGCCCAGCGATTCATCGCTGGGTTTGCGCCCCGCCGTGTCAAAGTCCCGTCAGGGACGAAAGAGTCAGCGTGAACTGGATCACCCTTCGTTTGCCCATCCAGGCCCCAGACCCCATCACCACCAATCCAGCGCCAAAGTCAGACCAGGTCAGAGTAGGTCACCTTTGAACCCGAACTCCGAAGTGGGCAATGAAATCGAATCGACATGTCGCGAGCCCATCGTTGGTAGAGCGCGTCAGACCTTTGAAATCAAAAAAACACCAATCCACCAATCCAAAAAGTCGGCCTGCTCCCCGAACCCCATTGCTCCGGTTCTGAACGCCATTCCCGCATTTCTTCATCCGTGCTAATCCGTGTCCATCCGAGGTTAAATTTACCGATCCCATCATGTTGACCGATTCGCAACAATTTGCGCCCTTTGCGTCAACCGCCTCTTTTTAGCCCCACCCACAACATATCCGCCACGCAAGCTAAATCGCCACAAGTAATGGTGTTTTTGGACGTAAAAAAGCGCAAATAAACATTGTGGGAAACCCCCGTTTTTCCTAAAATTTCTGGCATCCGATTGGCATTATTTTGCCAGCGAAAATATCTATTTATGGAGACAGTTGCGGACTCAACCGAGGACATCAATTCGACACCGGAAAAAATCGCGGACGGCAAATACGGCGCGGACGATTTAAGCCAGCTTAAAGGGCTGGAGGCCGTCCGCAAAAAGCCCGGCATGTACATCGGCGGCACCGATGAACGCGCCCTGCACCACTGCGTCAGCGAAGTGCTGGACAACTCCGTGGACGAGCATCTCGCCGGCCATTGCTCCCGCATCGAGGTGACCATCCATGTGGATGGCTCCATCTCCATCCGCGACAACGGCCGCGGCATCCCCGTGGACATCAACAAGGATTCCGGCCTGCCCGGCGTGGAGCTGGTGTTGACCACCCTGCATTCCGGCGGCAAGTACGGCCAGGGCGGCTACAAATTCTCCGGCGGCACCCACGGCGTGGGGGCGAAGTGCGTGAACGCCGTCAGCGAATGGTTTGAAGTGGAAGTCTCGCGCGAAGGCGAAATTCATGCGATGAGTTTTGAGCGCGGCAAGACGATGGAAAAGCTCCATGTCATTGGCAAAACCAAGACCACCGGCACGCTCGTCACCTTCAAGCCCGACGCGGAAATCTTCCGGGAGACGGTGGAATTCAAGTCCGACATCATCAGCCTGCGTCTGCGCGAGCTGGCGTTCTTGAACTCGGGCCTGGAAATCATCTTTGTGGATGAGCGCAAAAGCTCCGCGCCGGAAAGGTTTTATTACAAGAACGGCGTGGAGGAATTCGTCAAGCAGCTCAACCAGAACAAGGAGCCGTTGTATCCCAAGCCCATTTCATTCCGCAAGGAGATGCGGGAGAAATTGGATGACAAGGACATCGAGGTGCATCTGGAAGTGGTGCTGCAGTACAACGACAGCTACAACGACCAGGTGCTGTGCTATACGAACACGATTCACAATCCCGACGGCGGCACCCATTTATCCGGGTTCCGCAGCGCGGTGACGCGGGCGATCAACCAGTACGCCAAGTCCAATGAACTGTTGAAGGAGAAGGATCCGCAGATCACCGGCGACGATGTGCGCGAAGGGTTGACGGCGGTGATCTCCGTGAAGCACAGCGATCCGAAGTTTGAATCGCAGACGAAGGTGAAGCTGCTCTCGCCGGAAGTGGAGCGCATCACCGGCTCGATTACTTACGAGGGGTTAATGGCTTACTTCGATGCGAATCCGCCCATTGCCAGGCGCATCATTGACAAGGGCCTGAACGCCGCGCGCGCCCGCGAGGCGGCGCGCAAGGCCCGTGAGGCGGTGCGCAAATCCGCGCTGACCGGCGGCGGGTTGCCCGGCAAGCTGGCCGATTGCTCGGATCGCGACCCCGAAAACACCGAACTTTACATTGTCGAAGGTGACTCGGCCGGTGGCTCGGCCAAGCAGGGGCGCGACCGGAAATTCCAGGCGATCCTCCCGATTCGCGGCAAGATCATCAACGTGGAAAAGGCGCGGCTGGACAAGGTGCTGCAAAACAATGAAATCCGCACCATGATCACCGCCATTGGCACCGGCATCGGCGATGGCGAGGGCGAAGGCGCCTTCAACATTGAGAAGCTGCGTTACCACAAGATCATCATCATGACGGATGCCGACGTGGACGGTTCGCACATCCGCACGCTGCTCCTGACCTTCTTTTACCGCCAGATGCCGCAACTGGTGAAGCAGGGGTTTGTCTATATCGCCCAGCCGCCGTTGTACTCCATCACGCGCAAGAAAAAGACTGATTATGTGGACGACGACGCCCAGCTCAACCGCATTTTGCTGCAAAACGGCGTGGAAGAGATCACCCTGCGCAATCTGGCCGACGGACATGAATTCTCGCCCAAGCAGCTGGAGGAAATCCTCGCCTTGCTGGAGGCGCTTAACAAACACGCCACCTACATCAAGCGGCTCGGCGGTGATTTTGCCGAGTACGTGGAGCAGCGCGGAAAGGATGGCACGTTGCCCCAGTGCATGGTCAAGGTGCGGGATGGCAACGATGAGTCGGTGCATTATTTCCTCTCCAACGAGCAGTTGGAGGAATTCAAAGCCGCCAATGGCGACTTGTTTGGCGAGTTGGAAGTGGAACGCCGCAAGGATGCCCCCACCCGGCGCGCGATTCTTTCCAACCTGCATCTGGAAAGCAAAGCCATCGCCGACCTGCTCGGCAAATTGGAGCGCAAGGGGTTCAGCGTGGAGCACTACTCCGGACAGGATAAGCCGTTGTTTGAAGTGCAGGAAGGGGAAGGCGAACGCGCGGTGGTCCGTCCCTTGTTTGCCATCCCGGAAATTCTGACCGCGGTCCAGGAAGTTGGCCGGCGTGGTTTGACCATTCAACGCTTCAAAGGTCTCGGCGAAATGAATCCGGCCCAATTGTTTGGCACCACCATGAATCCCGCGAACCGGAAACTGCTCCGTGTGGACTTGACCGATGCCGTGGAAGCCGAGGAAATGTTTGTGAAACTCATGGGCGATGAAGTGGAACCCCGCCGCCAATTCATCGAAGATAACGCGTTGAATGTGCGCAATCTGGATGTGTGACTTGACAATGTAGTCACACGAGACTACATTGAAGGCATGAAGAAGAAAATCAAAGCATTGCCGTTGTACCAGCAGCCGGTGCCCGATTTGGACATGAAACCGGAAACGACCGGGACTTTGTCCTTGCATGAGGCGGTATCCATGCCCGGAGTCGGGTTGACGATTCCAGTGCGGGCCGCGAAGGCCAAGCTCTCGGCGTTGCTGGACATGGTGGCCGCCGGACAGGAAGTGACCATCACCAGCGACGGCATCCCTAAGGCCGTGTTGTCACCGGTGCGGGACACCAAGTCGCACAAGGTTTTCACGGGCATGGGTGATTTCCTCAAATCCATGCCGGTGCAGACGGAAGGGCCGTTTGCGGATGAGATTGTGCGCGCCGACCGCGATGGTCGCGGCTGGTAACATGTATCTCGACACGGGCATTCTGGTGAAGCTGCTGACTCCCGAAGCAGAAACGCTTTATTTTGAGCGCGAGCTGCTGGGACACCGGCTGGTGACATCAGAACTTGCCCTGGTCGAGGTAAAATCAGCGCTGTTTGCGAAGGAGCGCGCGAAATTCATTTCGCGGGAACAGCGCCTGCGTGCCGAGGCGAAACTGGCGGAATTGACCGGGCAGGAAATACTGGAATTGAGAGCTTTAACCAGTCATGTGCTGCGGAAGGCGGCACAGGTGATCCAAGCCTGCCATCCGGACGTGCCGATCCGGGCGCTGGACGCGCTGCATGTTGCCAGTTGCGACCTGGCGCAGGAATTTCCACTATGCACCACGGACGCGCGAATGCACGCCGCCGCCCAAGTGATGCACATTCCCGTGTTTCCGCTGACACTGCCGGTAAAACTTTGAGCGATGCCAACCATTTATGTCATAGCGGGACCGAACGGGGTGGGCAAGACCACCTTCGCGGATACCTATTTGCCATGTTTTGTCAAAGAGCTGGAATTTGTTAACGCCGATTTGATTGCCAAGGGATTGTCGCCTTACGATCCCGATTCCGCGTCAATCGAGGCCGGTCGTATAGCGCTCAAGCGAATGCGCCAATTAATCGCGCAAAACCATTCTTTCACTTGGGAAACAACGATGAGCGGGCGTTCAGCCATTACTTGGTTGCAGGAGGCGAAGACCAAGGGATACACGATCAAGTGCTATTTCTTGTGGGTAATGGATGTGGCGACCACTATTCACCGCATTCAAAGGCGGGTTGTTCAAGGAGGGCACAACATCGAAACGGAGGTTTCGCAACGGCGTTTTTACAAAACGCTGCAAAATTTTTTCCAGATTTACCGTCCGGTTTTTGATTCTTGGCGGATCTATGATAATGGGACTGCGCCGCGTTTGATTGCACTGGAAAAAAATGACCGTTTGGCCATTCGTGACCCGGAACAATTTGAAAAAATGGCTGCGGAAGCCAGCGTCGACTTATGAATCTAAAATACGAAGTTTTAGACGAGTCCACCATGGACATCGAAGAACTGGAAGCAGAATGCGCCCTCCAACTGGCCGCCATCTCCGCCATTCGCCGTGCTCGGCAGTTTGGTACAGCCCTCGTGCTTTGCGATGATGGCAAAACGAAGGATGTTCCCGCCGACCAAACCCAGCCCTACGAGAAGCATTTGCTGGCCAGCGCGGAAAAGCTAAACCAGCGCATTCAACTATTAAAACAATCCGGCAGCCCGGATTGGTCGCTTAATGATAAACCCGCGCAATAAATAAGTGCGCCGACGAAATAAATTTTCTTAAATATGCCAGACGAAATCGAATCCAATCAGCCCCCGCAGCCCCCAGCCCCGGAGCCGAAAGTCCCGGCGCAGCCAGGCGGCCTCTACAGCCAGGGCGAAAAAATCTCCAAAATCAATGTCGCCGACGAGATCAAGAACTCGTTCCTTGACTACTCGATGTCGGTGATCATCTCCCGCGCGCTGCCGGACGTGCGGGATGGCTTGAAACCCTCGCAGCGCCGCATTCTGTTCGCCATGAACGAACTGGGCGTGCTGCCCACGCGCAAGCATTTGAAGTGCGCCAAGATCGTCGGCGAAACGATGGGCAACTACCATCCGCACGGCGACCAGGCCATCTACCCCACCCTCGTACACATGGCGCAGCCCTGGGCCATGCGTGACCGGTTGATTGACAGCCAGGGGAATTTCGGTTCCGTGGAGGGCGATCCGCCCGCCGCCATGCGTTACACCGAGGCGCGGCTCACGCACCTCGGCGCCATGCTGATGGACGACATGGAAAAGGACACCGTGGATTTCGTGCCGAACTACGACGAGACCCGCACCGAACCCAGGGTTTTTCCGGCGGCCTTTCCCAACCTGCTGGTCAACGGCGGCACGGGCATCGCCGTGGGCATGGCCACCAACATGCCCCCGCACAATCTGGGCGAGGTCATTGAAGGCGTTTGCGCGCAGATTGACAACCCGGGGATCACCATCCCCGAATTGATGAAATTCATCAAGGGGCCGGACTTTCCCACCGGCGGCACCATTTGCGGCCTCGAAGGCATCAAAAATTATTTCACCACCGGCCGGGGCAGCGTGAAATTACGCGGCCGCGCGGGCGTGGAGGAACTCAAGGGCAACCGCGAGCAGCTCGTCATCACGGAAATCCCGTTCAACGTCAACCGGGCCACCCTGGAAGAGCAGATCGCCAATCTCGTCAACGAAAAAATCATTACGGAGATCTCCGCGATGCGCAATGAGTCGGACGAGAACTGCCGGCTGGTCATTGAATTGAAGCGGGATGCGGTGCCGAAAGTGGTCATTGCCAAGCTGCACCAGCACACGCAGCTCGCGGTCTCGTTCAGCGTCAATTCGTTGGCCATCGACCATGGGCGGCCGAAAACGCTCAACCTCAAGGAAATCATCCAGTGCTACATCGAGCATCGCCGCGAAGTGGTGCTGCGCCGCACGCGGTATGAATTGCGGAAGGCGGAGGAGCGCGCCGAGTTGCTTGAAGGCTATCTCATCGCGCTCTCCAATCTCGATGAATTCATTCACATCATCCGCTCCAGCAAAACGCGCGATGAGGCGAAGGTCAAGCTGCTGGCGTTCGAGTGGGCGCGCACCCAGGTGGAGCAATGGGGCATTCTCATCCGCCAGGAGAGCCGGTTGACGGCGGGGCGTTACGCGCTGACCGAGCGGCAGGTGGACGCCATTCTGGATTTGCGCCTGTATCAATTGACGGGCCTGGAAATTGACAAGGTGGACAAGGAATACAAGGGCCTGCTGGAGATCATCAAGGATTTGATGGACATTCTGGCCAAGGAATCGCGCGTGATGACCATCATCAAGGCCGAATTGCTGGCCATCAAAGAAAAGCACGCCACGCCGCGCAAGACGGAAATCATGCCCGACGAAGGCGAAATCGCCATCGAAGATCTGATCGCCAACGAAGGCGTCATCATCACCCTCACCCACAACGGCCTCATCAAGCGCACGAATGTCAGCCAATATCGCGCGCAGCGCCGGGGTGGCAAAGGCGTGATCGGCATGACCACCCGCGAGGCCGAGAACGCCGAGGACAAGGATTTTGTGGAGCATCTCTTCACGGCGAGCACGCATGATTACCTGATGTTCTTCACCAACGCCGGCCGCGTCTATGTGGAGCGCGTGCATGAGATTCCCGACATGGCCCGGAACGCCAAGGGCCGCAGCATCGCCAACCTGCTGGAATTGAAGGCCGACGAAAAGGTCGCCGCCCTCATCCGCATCTTGTCGAAGACCGAAAACAAGGAGGACACCACCTGGCAGCAATCCGGTGAGCTGTTCTTCGCCACGCGCTTGGGCACCGTGAAGAAGACCTCCCTCAGCGATTTCGCCAATGTCCGCAAAGGCGGCATCATTGCCATCAGCATTGACCCTGGCGACACCTTGATTGACGTGAAGCAGACCCGGGGGAGCACGGAAGGCGGGGACGAAGGCGACGACGTGGTGCTGATCACCCACGAAGGCATGAGCATCCGCTTCAGCGAATCGGACGTGCGTTCCATGGGCCGCTCCGCGGGCGGGGTGCGGGGCATCACACTGGAAGAGAAAGACGCCGTCGTGGCCCTGGCCGTGGTGGTTCCCGATGCCGCCTTGCTGGTGGCGGGCGAATTCGGCGTGGGCAAGCGCACCTCATTTGACGAATACCTCGTGCAATCCGAGAGCGGCACCCGCAAGCAATCGCGCGGCGGCAAAGGCCGCATCACCATGAAAGTCGGCGACAAGACCGGCGGGGTGATCGGCGCGCTCACGGTGCGCGAAAACGATGAGATCATGCTTATCACGGTGGGTGGCCAGATGGTGCGCACCAGCGTGAAGGATATTCGCGAAGTGGGACGCAACACGATGGGCGTGAAACTGGTGAACTTGGACGCCGGTGACAAATTGCAGGCCATCGCCCCGGTCATCAGCGAAGACCGCGAGGAACCCGCCAGCGAAGAACCGCCCAAATAGGGGGCCGAATCATTATCCGCATGCTGGGTGGATTTTCAAATGCGAATATTAAAGTTTTTATTGAATGTTTGCGATGGGGGTCGTGTCTGACCCTGACAATTGTTATTGTTTTCCATTATGCGCCAAAAGTCTCCATGCCAGCCAGACCTGCCAAATACCCTCCTGGCAAAGATCCGCACGCCCAGGATCTTTGCCAGAATAATCATCGTTGCCGCCGGAATTCTGGCCAGCCTGGGCGGAGTGGCATCCGCGCAAACGAATTTTGTGACCGTGACCAACTTCGTCACGGTCACCATCACGAATGTGGTGATCGTGACCAATTTCGCGCCCGCCATTGCCGCCACATCCACCAATGCCGTCTCCACTAATGCGGCGCCGGCCGTGGCCGCCGGCAAACCGGGAATCAAGCCCGGAAAAGGCAAGCCAGTCTGGGCCAACACCATTTCCGCCGGCCTGACTCTGGTGCATGGCAATCAGGATTCCTCAATGGTGTCGGCGGACTATACGGCGGAGAAAAAGACCCCGAACAATGAGTATGCCTTCGCGGCCGGCCTGGCGTATGGTGAACAGAATTCCATGCAAACTGCGGACAACTACAAGGCGTCCTTTCAGTGGAATTATTTGATCACTCAACGGTTTTATAATTACCAGCGTGACAATGGCTTGCGGGATTATATCGCCGATATCGACTACCGACTCGTGGTGGGCGAAGGCTTGGGTTATTACCTGCTCAAGTCCACGAACACCACCCTCGCCGTGGAATTGGGAGCGAACTATGAGGCGCAGGAACTGGGCGGCCAAGTCAATAATTTTGCGACCGTGAGGCTGGCGGACCGGTTCGAGCGTAAATTCGATCACAGCCGCATCTGGCAAAGCGTGGAAATCTTCCCGCAGGTGGACCGGCTTGATAACTATGTGGTCAATTTCCAGATCGGCATGGAAACCACCATTTGGAAGACCCTGCTCTTCAAGTCCTACTTGGAAGACAGCTACAACAACGATCCCGCCGCCCAGCACTTGAAGAATGACATGAAGTTGGTCACCGGCATTGGGTATAAATTTTAACCTGCGGTCGGGGTTAAAAATCAAACCGGCAACTGCGTTTACAGTCGCCGGTTATTAATTGGTTGCAATCCGTGGATTAGAGCAGCTTGATTGCCTCGTCCAAGGCGGCGATCAGCGGCGTCATGCTGGCGATGGTTTCATCGCCCATGTTGGAGATGCGGAAGGTCGTGCCCTTGATCTTGCCGTAGCCGCCGTCAATCAGAAAGCCGCGATCCTTGACCAGCTTTTGCAGCTTCGCCACGTCCACCGTCCGGCCACCCGCCTTCGCCCCATTGTTGACGCAGGTCAGCGTGCGGGATTCAAACCCCTTCTCGGGGAACAGCGTGAAGCCGTGCCTGGCCGCCCAATCATGCACCAGCTGGTTCGTCTGGCGATGGCGTTCATAGCGGTTCGCCAAGCCTTCGGCCAGGAATTCATCCAGCTTGGAAGACAGCGCAAAAATATGGCCGATGCTGGGCGTGCTCGGTGTCATGCTCTGTTCGGCGTTCTTCTGGAACTCGACAAAGTCGAAGTAATAGCCGCGATCCTTGGCGGTGGCCGCCTTGGCGAGCGCGGCGGGCGAGGCCACAAACACCGCCGTTCCGGGCGGCAGCGCAAACGCCTTCTGCGTGCCGGCCAGCAGCACGTCGATGCCCAGCTCGTCAAACTGCAGCGGCACGGCCGTCATGGAACTGACCGCGTCCACGATGAACATGACGTCGGGATACTTTTGCTTCAACGCGGCGATTTCCGCCAGCGGGCTCATCACGCCGGTGGAAGTCTCGTTGTGAATCAGGGTGAGGGCGTCGAACTCGCCCGTCGCCAGCTGCTGGTCAATGGCCTCGGCGCGGATGGGCGAGCCCCAATCCACCTGCAGGGCCGCCGCCTGCTTGCCGCACTTCTTGGAGACATCAAACCACTTGTCGGAAAACGCGCCGCACATGCAGTTCAACACCTTCTTCTGCACGAGGTTGCGCACGGCACCTTCCATGACGCCCCAGGCGGAGGACGTGCTCAAATAGACCAGCTGCTTGGTGGCTAGCAGGGTCTGAAGCTGGGGCTGCATTTTTCCGTAGAGGTCTTTGAAACCCTGGCCACGATGGCCGATCATCGGCGAACAAAACGCCTTGAAGGTTTTTTCGCTGACCTCGACGGGACCAGGAATGTGGAGTTTGACGTGTGCCATAAATTCTTTGTGAAATTCTTCACAAGGCCGCGCGGAAGGCAAGCCTTATCACCATCTCAATGAAAAATAATCGGCTGGACATTTTGCCAGGTGTTTTATATCGATCGAAAATCGGATTAATTAATTTAATCATCCTTAAAACGCGTTCAAGACATCAATCATCTGCCGGAACCGGCCATAATCGCGCCGGTTGAAGTTGAAGGCGATCCGCGCGAGATCCAGATGGTCATTGTCCGCCACCTCTTCCGGCGTGGGGTTGATGAGGGCCATTTTTCCCTCCTGGATGATGTCCGCAAAATCCTCGTTCAATCCGGCCAGCGCGGTGGGGCTGGGGGCGTTCCGCATCCGGATGATGAACTGGTCCTTGACGAAGCGCGTGGAATAAAAATTACGGTAAAAGCGGGAAATGATCTTCACCGCCTCGTCGGCATTGTCGGTGATTTGATACAGGTTCAGATCATCGGGCGAGATCAGTTTATCGCGCAAGAGGTGTTCGCGCACATTCTTGTCCCACGTCTTCCAGTAGGTGCCGCCGGGTTTGTCCACCAGCACGAGCGGCATCAACTGGCTCTTGCCCGTCTGCATCAGGGTGATCGCCTCGTACCCCTCGTCCATGGTACCGAAGCCGCCGGGAAAAAGCACAATGGCATCGGAGTGGCGGATGAAGATGAGCTTGCGGGTGAAAAAGTATTTGAAGGTGATCAGCTTTTTATCCTCGGCAATGACCGGATTGGCGCTTTGCTCCCACGGCAGCCGGATGTTGACGCCGAAGCTGTTTTCGGGACCGGCCCCCTCGTGCCCGGCCTGCATGATGCCGGGACCAGCACCGGTGATGACCATGAAGCCGCAGGCGGCGATTTTTTTGCCAAACTCGGCGGCTTGCTGGTATTCAGGGCGGTTTGGCGCGGTGCGGGCGGACCCGAAAATGGTCACCTTGCGCCGGTGGGCATAGGGGGCGAAGATGCGGAAGGCATAGCGCAATTCCCGCAGCGCCGTTTGAATCACGCGCACATCCCCGGTATCCTGCACGTCGGTGAGAATTTTCAGGGCGTTATCAATGATGTCGGCCACCTCCGCCTCGTTGGCTCCCCCCCCTTTGAACTTGATCAGCTCCTCAATTCGGCCACGCAACTCGGGATCGGGGGATTTTTCAGTCCGTCTCATAAATTCATGTTTTGCGCCCACGAGCATACGATGGAAGTTTTCCGTTTCAAGGCTTCATTTCCCCGTAAATCACCCCCCGCCCGCCGGTTCCCAGATAAACCCTCCCGTAAATCCGGGGATCACCGGTGACCAGGCCAATCCACCCGTATTGATGCCGGTCGTCATTAAGGCGCACCCAGGAAACGCCCTGGTCGTCGGAACGAAACAGCGCCCGCAATTCCCCCACCTTGCCGGCGAGATACAAGGCCGGATACGTTTTGCCCGGCGGGGCCTTGCCCAGGCCCAGCGAATCCGCCACCTGGACGCTGGCCAGCTGCGTAAAACTGGTCCCGCCATTGGTCGAGTGCCGCAACCCCGCCCCGCCCGCCACCAGCCAGACATCGTTTTCCTTTCCCGGCGTCGCGCAAATGGAAACGCCGTGGTCGCGGTTGCCGGGAGCCAGCACCGCTGCCGTTCCCGCGAAGCCGGCCGCTGCATTCGTGCTAACATAAAACCGCCCCGAGCGCGGGTTAAACGCGTAAAAGGTCTGGGGCTGCACCGCGTCCGCCACCACGCGCAGGCCGGTCGCCAACCCGGCACACGCCTGCCACTCCGCTCCCCAATCCCGGGTGACATAGGGCGGCCCGCCCTGGGGCGTCCACACCACGGTGCCGGCGTCAGCCGAAATCGCCACCGCGCCCGCGCCATTGCCCTGGGGTGGTTCTGACCGGAATTCCTGCCAGTTGTTGCCGCCATCCAGTGAATAC
>Ga0302278_10004259_pt1 | contig 14908 bp, 10 predicted proteins | sample III_Bog_N3_2_FD_194543 | JGI IMG/M metagenome (GOLD analysis project Ga0302278, IMG submission 194543) | Peat permafrost microbial communities from Stordalen Mire near Abisko, Sweden - III_Bog_N3_2 | ecosystem: Environmental > Terrestrial > Soil > Wetlands > Peat | place: Sweden: Abisko... | reverse complement strand
AGCAGCACGAAGAGCAGACCTGCGGCGGCTAACGCAATGCGCCTGAACCAGTTACGCCGGCGAGGGGCAGGCCTCAAGCGGGACCTGCGCCGGGGAGCTTGCCTCCGGAGCTGCCGGGTGTGCGTCAAGGGAAATCCCTCCAGCCTCCACTTTAACGCAGAGGCTGGAGGGATGAGAGAAGGGAGCGAGTTTTGGACGGGGGTGGAGCGATCAGCCGATATCCGCGGGGGTGTCCCACGCGGAGAAGACGAATTCCTTCAATGGTTTGCGCTTGCGGGGCGAAACCTCCTGGGAGCGGAATTGCTCGTTGGGGAGCGCGGCGGGCTCGCCTTGATAACCCAGGGCGATCACGGATCCGAAAATGTAGACATCTGGAATTTCAAAGGCTTTGCGGGCTGCATCCGGATCGAATCCACCCATCTGGTGCGCGGCCAGGCCGAGCGCGTGGGCCTGCAGCGTAAGGTACGACGACGCTGCGCCAAGATCGAAGAGGGCAACGCGGTTGGGCGAGTTGTTGTGACTGAAGGTGGTTTTGGCTACGCCGAGGATGAGAACAGGCGCGGAGGCGGCCCAAAGCTGATTTGCGGGCATCAGGGAAGCGAATATCTTGTTGTAAGCGGTGGAGTTACGGGTGCCGACCAGGAAACGCCAGGGCTGTTCGTTGTAAGAGGAGGCAGCCCAGCGGGCGGCCTCAAAGACTTTGGCGAGGTCCAGGGGCGAGACTTCGCGGTCGGTGAATGCGCGGGGGCTCCAGCGGCTGTGGAATAGGGGCAAAACGCCGTCGACGGGCGGGGCGTGCTTCAAGCTGTTGAGTTCGTTCACGGATATGGACATGGGGGAAGCTCCTTGAAAAAACGATTTCGCTGCGTTCGGTTTGATTCCGGCGGCGGGGTGGAGGATTCCTGAGAGCGCAGGTTTCGGCATTCCGCGGACGCAGCCACGCAATGAATGAAGACTGGAACAGGTCTGCGGCATCCCACTTTTGCGCCCGGCCACCGCAGCGACGAAGACCTGTCGCCGGGGACCCCGGTAAGTCGCAAAGATGGGGCACGGGCATCTGCACCTTGACGAAACGCAGATCCTTCGACTCCCTTCGCTTCGCTACGGTCGCTCAGGATGACAGAGTGGCTAAATTCAATGGAATCAGTCCGGCTCTCCCCTGTCATTTTCCTCGTAACTTGCGCCGCAAGTCAGTTGCTCAGGATGACAGTTCATTTTTGTTATGAACTTCGGCCCAAGGCCGCTAGGAGCCGGGGGAATGGGGGATGAACTTGTCCGCCCACTGGATGAAGTACTTTACGTTCGGCGCGTCGGTGTGGCCGCCGTCGTGCTGCCTCCAGGCAAGCTGTCCGTCGAGCAGGCCGGAGTTTACCGGGGGCATGGTCGAGTTGTGATAGTCGGCTGAGACTCCAAGGCCCTTTGCGCCCAGCAGCTCGAAGACCGGTTGCGCGGCTACGGTGGCCATGAAGCTTCCCTGCTGATCGAGCCATTTGGCGTCGCCCTGGGCGGGCACTCCGTAGCTGATGAAGGTGAGGCGCGGCGCGCACAGAGCGATGAGTTCGTGCGAATCGACGGGGAGATCGCCGGCGTTCTTGCTGCCGAAGGATGCGTCAGACGCTCCATACTTGATGAAGTTGCCGGCCATCCAGTAGTACTCGCCGCCGGTGAGACTCTCTACCGCTTCGCCAAAGTTACGGCGGTTCAGTTTTGCGCCCCCTTCGCCGGAGGAGCCGATGAGCCCCATGGCGAATCGCTGCTCAAACGCCAGCGTTACGAGGGCGGCTTTCCCGTAGCGCGAGACGCCTTCGATGCCTACATGTTTGGCATCGATCGTGGGATCGGTCTCGAGATAGTCCAGACCGCGAGCCGCGCCCCAGGCCCATGCCCGCAGCGCGCCCCAGTCATCCGGCTTGCGCGGCTGGCCTTTGTTTACGAGGCCGATGATCCCGCGCGTGATGCCTGCGCCGTTGTCGGCCTGAATGCTCGCCGGGTCGATCATTGCGTAGCCCCAGCCGTCGGCGATGAGCTGTTGCGTGGTGGGCGGATCTCCCACTGGACGGGGCGCACCGAATCCAAAGGCCGGCGGAAGCGGGTTGAGCGGATTGTATGCGGGATACTGAGCAAAGATCGACGCCAGTTCAGGATCGCTTTTGAGCAGCAGGGCTTTGATTGCGGCGTTGATGCGCTCCATGTCCTCAGGCGGCGGCTGGGTTGGATTGGGCAAGCCCGTGCGCCCAAACATCATGAGCAGCGGAACGGGCTTTTTGGCATTTGCCGGAACCACGACCGTCATGTTGATGTTGACTTCAATCTGCGGATAGGCGGAGTTGTCGACATGGCCCACAAGCTGCCTCGCAATCACCGGAGTGAAGCCAAGCCACTCGCGGTCGGTGACCTTCACAGTCCATGTAACGGTGGGCAGGTTCTTCGGCAGGCGGCCGTAGACTTCGCGCTCAAAATCTTCCACAATTTCGGGGCGGCGCTGGTTCCACCACATCGCGGCGGTGGTAACTTTTTGCCCGTTCTTCAGGGTGAGCACATCGGGCAGATTGGGGTAGGGATTCGCCAGAGTCTCGTCGTAGTTGGCGTGGTTGGGGGCTTTTTCATCGCCGCTGGGGCCGGGCCTCAGCGCTTTGATTCCCAACTGATCCATCATATTCTGGTGATCCTGATCGGCGGTGAAGGTCACCGGCGGCGGGGCCTGCCCCGTTGCTGACGACGCGGCAACGAGCAGGGTTGCGGAAACAACTCCCGAAAGCATCAACGGGAAACAGATGGGAACGGAACGCCGGACCAGGATCACAAACCCTCCACTGTGGCTATTTGTTGCGGACCCAAACGATGTCTATGCTATCTGACTGGATCGATTTAAGCTAAGTTTCATGAAAATCAACAGGGGGATGCTGGCAGCTGTTCTGGTTGGGCTCGGCTTTGCGGTTCTTGTGGAAGGGCAATCGGCCGCGCGTCAGGAATGGGTGGGTTCCTGGGCTGCCTCGCAACAGATTCCCGAACCGCAGAATGCCTTGCCAAGCGACGATTTGCGGGATGCGACGCTCCGCCAGATTGTGCATCTTTCAGCCGGCGGCAGCACTTTGCGCGTGCATGTTTCCAATGCGTTTGGAACGTCGTCTTTGCATCTGACTTCCGTTCACATCGCACGGCCGGTTTCCTCGTCGGCCCCCGGCATCGATGCGGCCACGGATAAGGCGTTGACGTTTTCTGGCAAGGCCGACGTGATCATTCCGGCGGGCGCCGAGTATCTGTCGGATCCCGTCGAAAATCCTGTTGCACCTTTGAGCGATTTGGCGGTTAGCATCCACTACGAGGACCCGCCTGCGCGGGAAACTGGACATCCAGGGTCGCGCGCAACGTCCTACCTGGTCCATGGGGACGCGGTTGCGGCCGCCGATCTGCCGGATGCCAAGAAGGTGGACCACTGGTATCAACTGTCGGCGATTGATGTTGGCGTGACGAAGGGGGCCTCCGTGGTTGCCCTGGGCGATTCAATTACCGACGGGCACGGCGCGACGACCAATGGCAACGACCGCTGGACGGACGTGTTGGCGAAGCGGCTGCAGGCATCCCGGAAGACCAGGAATATCGGCATGCTGAACCAGGGCATCGGCGGGAATCATCTGCTGACCGACGGGCTGGGAACGAATGCGCTTGCCCGCTTCGACCGGGACGTGCTGGCGCGGGCCGGCGTCCGCTGGCTGATAGTGTTTGAAGGCGTGAACGACCTGGGAGGGCTGACTCAAATGAGCGACCCACCCCACGATGAACACCTGGCCTTTGTCGACCGTGTGATTGCGTCTTATGAGCAGATTGTAGCCCGCGCGCATGCCGCGCACATTCAGGTTTTTGGCGCAACCATCACGCCATATACCGGCTCGGGTTACTATCATCCGCCGGCCAGCAATGAGGCGGACAGGCAGGCAATCAACCAGTGGATTCGCGCACCTGGGCATTTCGACGCGGTGATTGATTTCGACAAGGCGGTGGCCGATCCCGCGCATCCCAATCATCTTGCGCCGGGGTATGACTGCGGCGATCACCTGCATCCGTCGCCGGCCGGGTATCGCGTGATGGGAGAGCTGATTCCGCTGGGGCTGTTTCGGCATTGAGACGGGGGGCGTGGAGCTGAGACCTCGTTCGAGGCCTGAGCCCGCCGGCAAATCAGGGGTAGATGCGGTGCAGCGTGCGGGCGAAGGGGATGGTCTCCCTTACGTGGTCGAGGCCGCAGATCCAGGCTACCGCCCTCTCTATTCCCATGCCGAAGCCCGAGTGGGGGACGCTGCCGTAGCGGCGCAGGTCAAGGTACCACTCGAAGGCTTCCCTGGGCAGATGGTGCTGGTCGATGCGGCTGCTTAATAACTCATAACTTGAGACGCGCTGGGAGCCACCGATGATTTCGCCGTAGCCCTCGGGCGCCAGAACATCGACGCACAGGGCCAGAGCGGCGTTGAGTGGGTCGGGCTCCATGTAGAAGGCCTTGACGTTGGCGGGATAGCGGTGGACCATGACCGGGCGATCGAACTGCGAGCTCAGCCAGGTTTCGTCGGGCGAGCCGAAGTCGTTGCCGTACTCGAATGGGGCTTCGAGAGCGCCGGTTTTGTGGGCGTCATTGAGCAGGGAGACGGCGTCGTCGTAGGTGATTCTGGGGAACGGCGGGACGATGAGTTGAAGTTTGGCGGTGTCGCGACCGATTACTGCTAACTCGGGGGCGCGGTTCTTGAGCACGCTCTGGACAATGTGGGAGAGGAAGTTTTCTGCGATTTCGAGAAGGCCGTCGAGATCGCAATAGGCAACCTCCGGCTCAATCATCCAGAACTCGGTTAGGTGGCGGCGGGTTTTGGACTTTTCAGCGCGAAAGGTGGGACCGAAGCTGTAGACCTTGCCCAGAGCCAGGGCTGTGGACTCGATGTATAACTGGCCGGATTGCGTCAGGTAGGCTGGGTCGCCGAAGTAGTCGACCGGGAAAAGGGTCGAGGTGCCCTCGCAGGCTGCCGGGGTGAGGATGGGCGGGTCGGTGCGGATGAAGCCGTTGGTGTCGAAATACTCGGCCGCCGCCCGCATGATCTCGGCCCGAATGCGGAGGATGGCGGATTGACGCGGGGAGCGGACCCAGAGATGGCGATGCTCCATAAGGAAGTCGACGCCGTGCTCCTTGAGGGTGATGGGGTAGGGGTCGGATTCGGGGACGCGCTGGACGACCTGTAGGTCGAGGACGTCGAGCTCAAAGCCTCCAGGCGCGCGCTGGTCGGCGCGGACTTTGCCGGTTACGATTACCGAGGATTCCTGAGTCAGGCCTTTCAGGGCTTCAAAGACGGCGGGCGGAACGCTCTTGACGTGGGCAACGCCCTGGATGGTTCCGGTGCCGTCGCGAAAGATGGGAAACAGGAGCTTGCCGCTTTCGCGCAGGTTGTAGAGCCATCCGCGCAGGATGACGGACTGGCCGGCATGCTGGGCGATGGTGGCGATTGTGGCTACTGGAGGCGCGGCGGGCGCTGGCTGTGCTTCAGGGATGATCGGAGTAGTGGTTTCTTCGGGCATGAGCTTCCTTGCTGGCCGGAATGAGGCTAAGCGGCCTGACTCTCTAGGATAACGCCGGATAGGGCGGCAGGGCAGCGGCAAGGGCCTGCGCGACGGTGGGGTGCGCGAACTGAAAGCCGGCAGCTAGTAGCCTGGAGGGAACGGCGCGGGCGCTGGAGAGAAGAGCTTCGTCGGCCATTTGCCCCAAGGCCAGGCGCAGAGCAAAGGCCGGCGCGGGCAACACAGCGGGGCGGTGGACGGCTGCCGAGAGAGCGCGGGTGAGCTGGGCATTGGTGACCGGGTTAGGCGCGGTGAGGTTGACGGGGCCGGCAAGGGTGGGTGTGTCGAGGAGGAACAAAATCGCGGCGATGACATCGTGGAGGCTGATCCAGGACATCCACTGTTTGCCGGAACCGAGCGGGCCGCCGAGGCCAAGGCGGAAGATGGGAAGCATTTTGGCCAGCGCGCCGGGGCCGGGGCCGAGGATGACGCCGAGGCGGAGATTGACAACGCGGATGCCGGCGTCGATGGCGGGTTGAGCCGCGGCTTCCCATTGCTGGCACAGATCGGCGAGGAAGCCGGAGCCGGGGGCGGAAGACTCGTCGAGCAGTTCGTGGCCGCGATTGCCGTAGATACCGATGGCTGAGGCGACCAGGAGCGTCTGGGGCGGATTGCGAAGCCGGGCAAGGGTCTCAGCCATGGCGCGGGTGGCTTGGACCCGGCTTGTCACCATCTCACGCTTGTAGGCGGCGGTCCAGCGATGGGCGGCTACATTGGCGCCGGAAAGATGAATGGCGGCCGCGAACCCTTCAAGGACCAGCGGGGTAGCAATTGGAGGCGTTGCTGCGGGATTCCAGGGGAACTGGCCGGGGATGGCTACCGCAAATACTCTGGGGTTTGCATTAGCAGGCTGACTGGTGCGGACCAGTTGCAGGGCCGAAAAGCGGCGAGCGAGGGCCTGCTGGAGCGCGGTGCCGATCATGCCGGATGCGCCGGAGAGAAGGATTCGAGGCAACGGAGAACTGATATTGACGGGATCGATTGTTTTTGCTCCTGGTGAATACGATAGCCGCCGCGAGCCGGGTTATTTAGTGAGGCGTAAAAAACATTTGATCTGGACAACAAATCGACGGCCTGTGCATCCTAGTAAAGGCACGCGGAGGGCTTCGATGAGCGAATTGACGGTGGTGAAGAACGAAGAGACGCAGAAGACCCAGGTTGATCCGGAGACCGCGGAGCGATTTATTGCGGAAAAGCACATTGGCGAGCGGATCAAGCGGCTGCGCCTGAAGAAGAGCATGGGCCTGGTGGAACTGGGCAAGCACACGGGGCTTTCGGCTAGTTTTCTATCGCAACTCGAAACCGGGCGGGTGGTGCCGACGCTGCGGAACCTGGCGCGGATTGCCATGGTGTTTTCCAAAGATCTCTCCTACTTTTTTGAGAGCGAACCGAATGCGTTGTTCCGGGTTCACCGGCGAAAGGATCGAGTCAGGCTTCCGCAAACCGGGGTGGAGACGCCGGCTTACTTCTTCGAGAGCCTGGGTTACCTGGTTCCTGACCGGCACATGGACCCTTACTTTGCTGAGTTTCAGCCATTGACCAGGGAGACCGAACCGAGGGCGCACATGCACCCTGGGAGCGAGTTTTTGTATGTGCTGGATGGGGAGCTTTCAATTCGCCATGGGGAGCAGGAGTGCAGCCTGGAGATGGGCGATGCGGTGTATTTTGACGCCAGCACGCCGCACTCTTACCATTGCGCGGGAAAGAAGCCGACGGGCGTGATTATTGTGACCATGCACCAGGCCCCCCCTGCTGTGCAGACGCCATTGCGTGCGGTGGGCGCGGGGGTGGCGCGGCCGTTGACTGGGCCGGCGGCCAGGCAAGTCGGATTGGACGGATAGCTTGGTTCGCGGAGTTAGCGAGTTAGCAATTTCATTCCTCAAAGCCAAACCTTCCGCTAGCCGCGACGCCTGTCGCGGCTCATTCCAGTGTCCCGTCTCTAAAGTCCTTTGTAGAACTCACGAAGGGCACATGCAGATTCTTCTACTCCCCCCCCAAAAAACTGAAGGACGTTTGGGGCCCCGTTCGCTGAGAATGACGGCCTCTATTTTGATATGGACCTTAGAGACAGGACACCAGGAGCTGGAGGCTAAGAGCTGCTCTTCACCGGCAACGGAACTTTTTCGACAAGCTGATCGTATTCCCCTTGACAGCTTAGGAGAGTTGGGCTAGTCTCCTAATTACCTTAGGGGTGCATCTGTGAATGATCAGGCTCAACTTCTTCCAGGAACTCTCGATTTACTGATTCTGCGGGCTGTCTCGCTGGGACCGCTGCACGGGTACGGCGTGCTTCTGCGCATTGGGCAAATCTCGGGCAATGCGCTGTTTATCGAGCAGGGCGCGCTCTATCCAGGTCTCTTTCGCCTGGTGCGCCAGGGACTGCTGAAGGCGAGTTGGGGCACGTCGGAAAACAATCGCCGCGCCAAGTTCTACGCACTGACCGCTGCGGGCCGCAAGCGCCTGCGGGAAGAAACCGATAGTTGGAACCGGCTCGCGACCGCCATTGCCGCAGCGCTATCGCAGCAACCGGAGGAAGCATGAGCGCAACATTAGCGATGGGACAAATTCCTGAAGGGTCGCCGCGGCCCAGGGCCAGAATGACCGGTGTCGTTTATCTGCTCTATTTTCTGACGGCGATCGGCGCCCAGTTGATGATTGGCCACAAGCTGGCTGCGCTTGGCAACACCACAAACGAGTTTGGTGTCGGCCTTTATCTCTTGTTGACGCTGCTTTTCTACTACCTGTTCAAGCCGGTTAAGAGAAGCGTGTCTCTGCTTGCGGCGCTGTTTGGCATCGGGGGATGCGTGGTGATGGGGCTGGGCTTTTTTTATCCCGCTGCACCGTCGATAAGCCCTCTGTGGTTTTTTGGACCCTATTGTCTTTCGATTGGCTACCTGGTTTTTAGATCCACATTTCTGCCTCACATTCTGGGGGTGCTGATGGCAATCGCCGGATTGGGTTGGCTGGCCTTTTTGTCGCCTGCGGTCGCACAACATCTTGCTCCTTTCATTGAGGGCCTGGGCATTCTTGCGGAAGCGTCGTTGATGCTTTGGCTGATCGTAATGGGCGTGAACGTTCAACGGTGGAGCGAACAGGCCACCACGGCGAGGAGATGACAATGAAAGTCCTGGCTTATCTTCGTTCCTTTTTCGCGGCCCTTTTTCACCGTTCCCAGAGCGGGAACGACCTGGAAGAAGAGCTTCGCTCGCACATTGAACATCGCGCCGACGACCTGGAGCGCACCGGCCTCACGCGCGCCGATGCGGAGCGCCGCGCCCGCGTTGAGTTTGGCGGGCGCGAAAAGTACAAGGAAGAAATTCGCCAGGGCGCACCCGGCAATTCGATCGAAACTTTGGGGCAGGATGTGCGGTTCAGTCTTCGCGTGCTGCGCAAGTCGCCCGGGTTCACTTTGACCGCTGTTCTGACGCTGGCATTGGCCATTGGCGCAAACGCTGTGGTCTTCGGGTTGATGGATGGCCTCCTGCGTCCACTGAATGTGCCTCAGGCGGAGAGCCTTTACGGAACACATTACGGCGACAATCCCACATGGCAGTCGTATCAAAACTATCTCGATCTGCGCGACCGCAACCGAAGCTTCGATGAACTGGCGGCTTTTGGCATGGTCCTGGGCGTGGGTCTGGACACGGGCAAGGACGCAATTGTCGCCAACGGCTTTGCGACGACGGGAAACTACTTCGACGTGCTGCGCATTCATCCCTTTTTGGGCCGGTTCTTTCATGCCTCCGACGAGCACGGCTTCAACAGCGCTCCGTATATCGTGCTTGCTTACTCGTATTGGCACAGCCGTTTTCAGGACGACCGCAGCATTGTGGGCCGCACCGTTCAACTCAACAAGCATGCTTACACCATCATCGGAGTAGCGCCGCCCGGGTTCCAGGGGACGCTGTTGTTTCTCGGTCCCGATTTCTTTATGCCCATCGTCAATGAGGGCCAGCTTAGCGAGGGGTATCCAAGCGGGCGCAGCAACACCGGCGATGTTTTCGAGGCCTTCGGGCATCTGAAGCCGGGAGTGACTCCCACCCAGGCTGTGGCCGATGTGGACTCGGTGAGCGCGTATCTGGAAAAGACCTATCCAAGAGAAATTGTGCACCACAGCACCGTTCTTGGCAGGGAAGGTCTGACGTCTTTCGGTCCAGGAGTGCGAGCATTCGTCTCAGGGTTAATGCTTCTGTCCGGGTTAATTCTGCTGGCTGCATGCGCCAACCTTGGCAGCCTGTTCTCCGCGCGCGCCGCCGATCGGTCCCGCGAAGTTGCATTGCGCCTCGCGCTCGGCTCGAGCCGCAAGCGCATCTTGCGGCAACTACTGACTGAAGCCGTGCTGATTTCACTTGCCGGGGGCTCTGTTGGGTTGCTGTGCAGCATCGCGTTGTTGCGCCGCTTGAGCGTGTGGGAGCCCATTGCCGGGGCTCCGCTTCACCTGCCCGTTGCTCCCGGCGCCATGCTCTATTGGTTCGCGCTGGCTCTGGCCCTGATCAGCGGATTCCTGTTCGGCATTGTTCCCGTACGCCAGGTGTTGCGGGCCAATCCTTATGAGATCGTGAAAGCCGGTTCCAGCGCCAGGATCGGGCGGCGAGTGACCGTGCGCGATGTCCTGCTTGTGGTTCAGATCTCCATCTGTGCTGTGCTTGTCACGTCGTCCATGGTAGCCGTCCGCGGACTCATTCGCTCGCTGCATAGTAGCTTCGGTTTTGAGCCGCGCAACACTATGCTGGCCAGCGTGAACCTGGCAACGGGCGGTTATACCGGCGATAAAATCCCCGCCATGCAAAGACGCATGATCGACGCTATCCAAACCATTCACGGGGTAGAAGCCGTGGGAATGGTGAATGGCTACCCGCCTCTTGTGTATACCGCAGGCGACAGGGTTAGTGTGTTCAAGCAGGAGGCTACCGATCTGAAGCCGGCCAATGCGGCCATCACGCCGTTCCGCTACGACGTCTCTCCGGGATACTTCGAAGCGGCCGGCACAAGTCTGCTTGCAGGCAGGAGCCTCACCTGGAGCGACGACAAAAACGCGCCGCCCGTTGCAGTGATCAATCGGGATTTCGCCGAGAAGATTTTTGGCTCGGCCATAAACGCCGTCGGCAAGATCTACAGGCTGCAGGATGGCACGCGCGTCCAGGTGGTGGGAGTAGTTGAGAACGGAAAGTATCAATTCCTCACGGAGAATCAGCAGCCGGCGATGTTTCTTCCATTTCTGCTATCGCCGCTGAATTCTTCCTATATTGTGGTTCGCTCGAAACGCGACCCGCAGCAGATTGCAGCCGCCATGAGAAGCAAGATACGTGAGCTCGATGCCGGGCTGCCCGTCGATACCCAAACGTGGACACGCCTGCTGGAGACGGTTCTGTTTCCTTCACGGATGGCAACCATTGCGCTGGGCGTGCTGGGCGGCATGGGCGCCATGCTGTCGATCACAGGCATTTTTGGAATGGCGGCATACTCGGTAAGCAAGCGGCTGAAGGAGATTGGCATTCGCATTGCTCTTGGCGCCAAGCGCAAGGAAGTGTTGCAGGCAGCGCTGGGGCGGCCGTTGAAACTGCTGGCGTATGGTTCGGCGGCGGGATTGCTGTTGGGAATTCTCGCTACCAAAGTGCTGGCCTTCATTGTGTATCAGGCGACGCCGCGCGACCCGCTGGTATTGGCGGGCGTGGTTGTCGCCATGTCGCTGCTGGGCTTGCTGGCTACGTGGATTCCAGCGCAGCGCGCGTTGCAAGTGAATCCGATGATCCTGCTGCGCGAAGAGTGAACTCGGCTTGATGCAAAGAAAATCAGTGTTCTTGAATTCCCCGGAGGAACAATGAGACTTCTCGATTGGCTTCGCTTCCGCATAGGCACTCTCTTCCAGCGTTCGCAGATTCATGCGGAGATGGAAGAGGAACTTCGCTCGCACATTGAGCATCGCGCGGACGATCTTGTGCGCGCCGGGATGAGCCGCGACGAGGCGGACCGCCGCGCGCGAGTTGAGTTTGGCGGGCGCGAGAAGTACAAGGAAGAAATTCACGAAGCGGCCGGCGGCAATTTCATCGGCAGCGTCATGCAGGATGTGAGCTTCAGCCTTCGCGTGCTGCGCAAGTCTCCCGGGTTCACCATCGCGGCAGTTTTAACTCTGGCGCTGGCCATCGGCGCAAACGCGGTGGTGTTCGGCGTATTGAACGCGCTGATTCTGCGCCCGCTGAATGTACCCCAGGCAGAGAGCCTTTACACACTCGAGCACGGAGGCTACAAGGACCAGAGTACTTCGTATCCCGACTATCTCGATCTGCGCGAGCGCAATCGCAGCTTTGAAGATTTGGCCGGCTACATCATGCTTCCGGTGGGGTTCGATGCGGGCGGGAATGCAACGCAGGCCTGGGGCTACGAGGTGACGGGGAACTACTTTGACGCACTTGGCATTCATCCGTATCTCGGGCGCTTCTTCCACGATACCGACGAGCATGGCCCCAACAGCGCTCCTTTCGTAGTGATCAGCTACGCATACTGGCATAACAATTTTCAGGACGATCGCGGCGTGGTGGGGCGCGTCGTACAGGTGAACAAGCATCCTTTCACCATCCTGGGCGTAGCACCGCCGGAGTTCAGCGGGACACTGGTTTTCTTCTTTCCGGACTTCTGGGCGCCGATGGTTGAGCAGGAACAGTTGCAGGGACTGAAAGTCCTGAACGATCGCGGGCAACAGGAAATCTACATGGTGTTGGGGCATATGAAGGCAGGGGTGACTCCGGCACAGGCTATCGCCGATCTGAACTCTGTTGGCTCTTACCTTGAAAAGACCTACCCCAAAGACGACGCGTATATGACCTATTCACTGGCACGCCCAGGCCTTGCCGGTGACCTGCTGGGGCCCGGGGTGAAGGGCTTCATGACCGGGATGATGCTGCTGTCGGGGTTGATTCTGCTGGCCGCGTGCGCCAATCTGGGCAGCCTGTTTGCCGCGCGCGCTGCCGATCGTTCAAGGGAAGTGGCTCTGCGTCTCGCGCTTGGATCGAGCCGCAGGCGCATTCTACGCGGGGTGTTTACTGAAGCCGTGCTGATTTCACTCGTCGGAGGCGCTGTGGGGCTGCTGGGCAGCATCGTGTTATTGCGCCAGTTGAGCATGTGGCATCCAGTTCCACAATTCCCAATTTATGTTCCTGTGAATCCGGATGCAAAGGTCTACCTGGTCGCATTGCTGTTGGCGCTTGCCAGTGGATTTCTCTTTGGCGCGGTGCCAGTGAGACAGATACTGCACACCAACCCATACGAGGTGGTGAAGACTGGGTCAACAGGCATCGTGGCGGGAAACACAGGACGCCGAATCACGCTTCGAGACGTGCTGCTGGTGGCGCAGATTGCCATCTGCGCGGTGCTGGTGACATCTTCTCTGGTTGCGGTTCGCGGGCTGGTGCGCTCGATGCACACCAACTTCGGTTTTGATCCGCAGAACGCAATTCTGGTGGATACCGCTCTTCGCATGTCCGGATACACCGGCGACAGGGCGCTGGCGATGCAAAGACGCATGATTGATTCGCTGGAAGCGATTGCCGGAGTAAAGTCCGTAGGACTCGTGAGTCAAATCCCGCTGGGAGGAGGTGGGGCGACCGAGCATGTATTTACCGACCAGGCGGCGGATCTAAAAACAGCGAATGCCGCCGATAACGTCCAGGTGTTCAAGATCTCTCCCGAATACTTTCATGCGGCGGGCACATCGCTGGTGGCCGGCCGCACCTTTTCATGGCAAGACGACGCGAACTCGCCACGGGTGGCGGTGGTAAACGCATTGTTCGCGCGCAAGATCTTCGGCTCCGAGTCAAAGGCGCTGGGCAGTTACTACAAGAGAGAAGATGGAACGCGGGTGCAGGTGGTGGGGATCGCGGAAGACGGAAAGTATTATCAGTTCACCGAAGATCCAAAGGCGGCGATGTTTCTGCCATTCCTGCAGTCGCCCAGCACCATGATGTGCCTGGTGGTGCGCTCCGAGCGCGATCCGCAGCAATTGGCGTCGGCGATAAGGAGCGCATTGAGGAGCCTCGACTCCAGCCTGCCTTTGAACATTCAGACGTGGACGCAAGGAATGAATATCGCCCTGTTTGCTCCAAATGTGGCCACGGTGGCGCTGGGCGTCCTGGGCTTGATGGGCGCCATGCTGTCGATCACGGGCATCTTTGGGCTGGCTTCGTATTCGGTAAGCAAGCGAATGCGCGAGTTGGGTATTCGCATCGCGCTGGGCGCGCAGCGCAGGGAAGTGCTTTGGGCTGCATTGGGAAGGCCGCTGAAATTGCTGGCGATTGGTTCGGCGGCGGGATTGTTCCTCGGCATTCTGGCCGCGAAGGTGCTGGCTCACATTGTGTATACGGCCACGCCGCGCGATCCGCTGGTATTGGCTGGCGTGGTTTTCGCCATGTCGTTGCTGGGCCTGCTGGCCACGTGGATACCGGCGCAACGGGCGCTGTCGGTGAATCCTATGAAGCTGCTGCGCGAGGAGTAACTGGGCAGTTGAAGTAGTTATCGCGGTGTTTCATCAGCCGGAGGAGTTATGAGAATTCTCGAATCGCTTCGCTTCCGCATTGGCACTTACTTGCAGCGCTCGCAGATGCATGCCGAGATGGACGAGGAGTTGCGCAGCCACATCGCGCATCGCGCCGACGATTTGGAGCATTCTGGCCTCGCGCGTGCCGATGCGGAACGGCGCGCGCGAGTGGAGTTTGGCGGACGCGAGAAGTACAAGGAAGAAATTCACGCAGCGGCGGGCGGCAATAACCTTGCGACATTCGCGCAGGATTTGCGCTACACCCTTCGCGTGCTGCGCAAGTCTCCCGGATTTGCCGTTGTCGCTGTGTTGACGCTGGCATTGGCCATTGGCGCGAATGCCGTGGTGTTTGCCGTATTGAACGGACTGTTTCTGCGTCCGTTGAATGTGCCGCAGGGGCAGAGCCTCTATGCAATTCAGCGCGGGACCGATACGTATATCACCCAGTCTTATCCCGACTATCTGGATTTGCGCGATCGCAACCGCAGCTTCGATGCCTTGGCAGCCTATTCCATTGCGTCGGCCGGCCTCGACACAGGGAAAGATCCATCTCAGGTGTGGCTGTTTGAAGTTAGCGGGAATTACTTCGACGAGTTAGGGATTAGCCCGTATCTTGGCCGGTTGATTCATTCCTCCGATGAGCGAGGTCCCAACAGCGCCCCGTATATCGTGCTTAGCTACGCTTACTGGCACAGTCATTTTCAAGATGACCGCAGCGTAGTTGGCCGTCAGGTGAGGATCAACAAACATCCGTTCACGATTCTCGGCGTTGCGCCGCCGGGGTTT
>Ga0302278_10004257_pt1 | contig 14909 bp, 13 predicted proteins | sample III_Bog_N3_2_FD_194543 | JGI IMG/M metagenome (GOLD analysis project Ga0302278, IMG submission 194543) | Peat permafrost microbial communities from Stordalen Mire near Abisko, Sweden - III_Bog_N3_2 | ecosystem: Environmental > Terrestrial > Soil > Wetlands > Peat | place: Sweden: Abisko... | reverse complement strand
AATGCCGCGTCCCAGCCGACGTGTGAGCCTTCCTGCCGAAGAATCCTGAAGTTCGCCCGTTCCAGCGCCCGCACGACATCGGACCCGGAAACACCGCGAGGCAGCCTCACGCCGCAGCCAGAACCGGATCGTCCACAAAGTGTAGCCGCAAGTGTCTCGGCAGTTCGCCGGGTTCGAAGTGGACAGCTACGGCTTCGCGGATATTCCGCTCAAGGTCGCCGAGCCGTTCCGCCTGCGTCGTTATGCCCCCGCACCCGCCGGGATCGTCCCACGACGCCACCAGAAGGCCCGTGTCTTCGCAGGTGCTTATGCTGATCGTGATCTCGTCCACCACACCCAAGTGTATCGTGTCACCGAAGCCTCCGGCCGAAGTGACGCTAATTCGAAATCATCGCGACGGAGCCACAGGGATCAGTGCGCCCGGACCGGCATCCATTGGCATCCACAATTACGGCGAGCGGGTGCGAGTTCACGGAGTCGGCGCGGTCGAGCGAGAAAATCTGTATGAACGCACTGATGTGCGATAGACTAGCGCACTATGCGGATGGCCCGTTGGATCCTGCCCTTTCTCTTGCTCAGCGCCGTGGCTCTTGCGCAACCGGCCGACACCGGTACTGCGCACAAAGCGGTCGCTACGGCTTTGCTCAACTCGAATAACACCGGAGCCGCGCACCTTGCCTGCCCCGCTTCCATCTTTCCCGAGCCGACGTCTACCCCGCCAGGCGGCGGTCCGCCCAGAACTGCAGGTGCCCCCGCGGCCGGTCGTGGGGCGGCCGGAGGACGTGGCGCTGGTGGGCGAGGCGCGCCTCCGCCGCGCGAAAACTGGTATGCCGAAGGTGGGCAGGTGTTTGACAACCTCTATATGCTCACGACGAAGGCCAACAGCGCCTGGGCCGTGAAGACCTCCGCAGGCATCATTTTGATCGACACCCTGTTCGGTTACGCCGCGCAGGACGAAATTGTGGATGGCATGAAGAAGATGGGGCTCGATCCCGCCGATATCAAGTACATCGTCGTCAGCCATGCGCATGGCGATCATGATGGCGCCGTCAAATTCCTGCAGGACACTTACCATCCGCACGTCATCCTGGCGCCCAAAGACTGGGAACTGGCTGCCCGGCAAGCCACTCCTTACACCCATGATATGGACGCCTCGGACGGACAGAAGCTCACTCTGGGCGATACAACCATCACGATTTACTTCACTCCGGGCCACACCGGCGGTACGCTTTCCTTTCTGGTTCCAGTGAAAGATCACGGCGCGCCGCACGTCGCGATGGAATGGGGCGGGACGGCGCTGAGCGGCAACACATCGAAGGAAATGCTGCAGTCTTATATATCGAACGCCGCCCGCATGAAGGATATCGCCGATGGTTCCGGCGCCGACGTGATTATCGGCAACCACACCGAATACAACGATGCGCTGACGCTGCTGGAGCGGACCAAAGCGCGAAAACCCGGCGATCCCAACCCTTGGGTGGTCGGCAAGGTTGAAGTCGGCAAGTATCTTACCGTCGTCGAAGAATGCGCCAAGTCCTGGCTCGCAATCGACGAAGGCCGCCCCTGAAAGGATTATGCAGATGAGACACGTTGTGGTGTTCGCGACATTGATAGGTGTGGCTGCGCCCTGGCCCATGTCAGCAAAGCAATATGATGCCCGCCGCGCGGGCGACGTTATCCGGCTCGAAGACACGAGCAGGCGCATGGTGGTATCGGTCGTCCCTTCAATGGGGAACATCGTGTCCGAATTTTCGGTCAATGGCCGGAACGTGTTGCGCTGGCCGTACACATCCCTCGAGGATTACAAGGCGCGCGGTGGCGGTCTCAACGGCATCCCGTTCCTGGGACCGTGGGCCAATCGTCTGGATGAACAGGCGTTCTACGCGAACGGCAAGAAGTATACCTTCGACATGGAACTGGGCAATGTGCGCGGCGCGATTCCGATCCACGGGTTCCTGAGCGCGACCGACCAGTGGCAGGTGACGGAAGTGAAGGCCGACGGCAAATCGGCATGGGTAACCAGCAAACTCGAAGTGTGGAAACAGCCAATGTGGATGAAGCAGTGGCCGTTCGCCCATACGATCGAGATTACGCATCGACTACAGGACGGCGTGCTGCAGGTGCAAACGAAGATTACCAACCTGAGCGCGGAGCCGATGCCGGTCGGGGTAGGATTTCACCCGTACTATCAGCTCACCGATTCGCCCCGCGAAGACTGGACCGTCACCATCCCGGCGAAAACGCACTATTTGCTGTCGGGCACCAAGCTTCCGACCGGCGAAACAGAGGCTGTCGAGAAGTTGTTTCCGAACCGGCAGGGCACGCTGAAGGACTTCAACCTGGACGACGTGTTCGGCGATCTGGAGCGCGACGCGCAGGGCCGCTCCCACACGATCGTCAAGGGCAAGGAGCAGATGCTGGACATCATGTTCAGCCCGAACTATCGGGCGCTGGTGGTCTACTCACCCAATCCGACCGGCCAGGGTCTCGGGGGCAACGCCCCGCAGAATCCGAACCCGCCTGCGCGCGGCGCGGTTCCGGGACGCGGAGCAGCGGGCGGGGGCGGACGCGGCAGAGGCGCGCCCAATCCGCTCGCGACGCCGAACTACATTTGCATCGAACCTATGCCGGGTATCACCAACGCGATCAACCTGGCGCAGAAGGGCACCTTCAAGGATCTGCAGTCGGTCGCGCCTAATCAGACTTGGGAAGCGAGCTTCTGGGTGAAGCCCAGCGGTTTCTAACGCTCTGCCTCGGGGGGATGCCGCATCATCAGTTCACAGCCGATTCAGTTGCTCCCCGTGGGGCCAAGGCTTCGGCCTTGCCGCCGGGCTTCCGCCTACCCCTCGGCTTTGGCCTTTTGAATTTCTCCCACCTGGATTTCGTGGTCAGAATCAATGCGGCCGATCTAACTGAATGCAGATCGAGCGCAAGGTCGGAGGGGCGCACCAGCACAAACCTGTAACCCCGGCGAATCAGCTGAAATGCAATTCGGTCGACAGACCAGGTACCGTCCTCGACAACGACGAGCGTGTTCTTGCAGGCGCGGCCACTTTGCATCGCCGCGAGTATAACGCCGCGCGCCGTCCGCCTGGAGCCTATTCGGCCCGTCGGACTGGCAGGCAGCATGAGCGGACGATTCACCGCCGCGGACGGATGGCCGGTGTTCCCGGATACAGCCCCCCTTTCCCCGACCAGCCTCTGCGCGCCGTCCGGCGACGGAACCAGGCAGCTAAATCCCTTGTTCGTTCCGGCTGTAGGAACAAGAATGCTCAAAACACACCGTCTCTCTAGAATCGCGGTCATGGGAGCCCGGATCATCGTCAGCGCCAATCCCAGGGCCAGGCAGGCTAAGGAGAACCGGACGATTGCGCTGATTATCGGAGCCATTGTAGGCCTGTGTCTCTTGACCTGCCTGCTGATCGCGGCGGACATGCGCATCGACCTGTCGGAGCTTGAGCCGAAGCGAGCCGGCACGGAAGCCGGAGCATCGCTCGTCGGGTGGGCTACCCTGGATTCAGAGAAGCCCGCTGATCTTCCCAGGGGCAAGGTCCGCATGTTGGGATACAGGATGGATGGCTATCAGGCTGTGCCCGACGGCACGCCCGTGAAGATGTTCATGCTGATGCCGGACAACTCCTGCATGCGGCGCACCGCATTCCCGATGAGATGGTCGAGGTATGGCTGGAAGCTGGCAGGACGGTTCCCTATCGCGACAGGAGCATGGTCTGGACGCAAGGAATTCTTCGCCACAGGCAGCCCGATGCGGCTGAAGGGATCGCCGCTTATGCGATGGACCACGCCTCGGTCGAAAGCGCCACCGACCGCGACCTCGGACAGTGGTTTGTCCCCCGGCGAGCGGACTGAAGCCGTCTGCCGTCAAAGATAGTTCGTTCACTTTCCGCTTCCGGCCGCCTGTCCGAATTCACTAAAATTGGTACAGTGCCGCATGGTACAAGCACAACAGTTCGAAAGCATGCTGAAGACCCTGATAGTCGACGACGAACCGATCGCAAGGCGCGTACTGCGGGATGAACTGGCGACGCTTCCGGACGTGGAGATCGTCGGCGAAGCGGAGAATGGCGAGGCTGCGCTCACGGAGATCGAGAGTGAACGTCCGGACCTCGTGCTGCTCGATCTGCAGATGCCGGTCATGAGCGGTCTGGATGTAGTGCGGCGGCTCAAAGGCGGCCCGTTCCTGCCGGCGATCGTCATAGTCACGGCCTGGAATCAGCATGCGATTGAGGCTTTTGAAGCGGGGGCCATCGATTACCTGCTGAAGCCTGTTTCGCACGAACGTCTTTGCGACGCCGTCGAACGGGCACGCCGGTTTACAGGCCGGGAAACGGCAGAGCGGGTGGCCCGCCTTCAGGAGACCGCTGTGGCCGCGCCTTCGGAATCGCCGAAGGACAGGCCCGCGCGCAGGATCGTGGGACGCAGCGGCGCCGAGTATATTCTGCTGACGGCCGACGAAGTCTACGCTTTCCAGGCCGAGGGCGACCTTGTCTGGATCATTACGGCCAAAACTAAGCTGCTGGCGACCCAACCGCTCAAGGCATTGGAAGAGAGGCTGGCGAATACCAGCTTCCGGCGCATTCATCGTAACGCGCTGGTCAACATCGATCACGTCAGGAAGATGAGCACCCTGACCAGCCAGCGATGGCTGGTGACGCTTAACAACAAGATGGAGTTTATTGTGAGCAAACGCCAGGCGAGCAGCATTCGTCATCTGCTCAACTGGTGAACTTCCGCGCTGGAATACCATCCGTTTGCCGGGTCAGGAAGTTCATTCACCGGCCGTTTCCCGCCAGTGATCGGATTGTTCAAGGCTATCCGGGAGCATGCCCGCAAAATGGCAGGTAACACTGCCATGCAAAAACTCCTCGCTTGTCTTACTTTGGGACTCATCTGTGCCGCAATGACTTATGCTCAATCGATCAGCGCGGGCTCAGGGACCATTCGCGGCACTGTAATCGACCCTTCGGGCGCTGCTATCCCCGGCGCCCTGGTGGAAATTCAGAACCCTGTCTCCCACTACGATCAAACCGTTAAGACAGACGCCCAGGGAAAATTCGAACTCAGTAACGTACCGTACAACAATTACCATTGCACTGCGCTGGTCAAAGGCTTTCAGACGGGCGAGCAGGACATCGACGTGCGTTCTCCGATACCTGCCGAGCTGAAGGTCAGCCTCAGGATCGGCGAATCGACAACCGCCGTGGAAGTTACCGAGGCGGGCGACTTGCTCGAAACCGATCCGACCTCCCACACCGACGTGGATCGCGGATTGTTCGACAAGCTGCCTCTCGAAAGCGCGTCGTCGTCGCTGAGTTCGTTGGTGACGATCGCGACGCCGGGAGTCGCGGCCGATTCCAACGGCCTGTTCCACGGCCTTGGCGATCACGCGTCGAATTCCTTCTCCGTCGATGGCCAGCCCATTACCGATCAGCAGAGCAAGATCTTTTCGAATCAGGTGCCCGTGGATTCGGTGCAGTCGATGGAGGTAATCGAGGGAGCGCCTCCCGCCGAATACGGCGGCAAGACGAGCCTCGTGATCGTAGTGACCACCCGCTCCGGGCTGGGCGCGACGACGCCACACGGCGACGTGACGGCTTCCTACGGAACTTTCGGCAGTTCCACGGGTGGCTTCGACCTTGCATACGGCACGCAGAAATGGGGGAACTTCATCTCAGCGAGCGGACTGAACACGGGCCGGTTTCTCGACGGACCCGAATATCAGGTGTTTCACGATCACGGCAACGAGGAGAACGTCTTCGACCGGTTTGACTTCAAGCTTTCGGACAAGGACTCGATCAATCTGAATCTTGGGTTCAGCCGCTCCTGGTTCCAGACGCCGAATTCCTATTACGCGCAGAATGCGACCGCGTGGAATGGCCTGGTGGCCAATAACAATGGCCTTGGCCCCAACGGTTTACCGGTAGGGTCCGCCGACCAACGCTCCAAGATCAGAACCTTCAACATCGCCCCGACCTGGACTCACCTGGTCAACGCCAACAGCATTTTCACGTTTGCCGGCTTTGTCCGGCAGGATCAATACAATTACTATCCCAGCGATAATCCTTTCGCCGACTTCACTCCGGGACTCCAGCTCGCGACGGAGGGCCAGAGCCGCAGCCTGAAAAATGCCGGCGCCCGTTCGAATTACTCCTGGATCAACCACGCGCACAACATCAAAGTGGGCGCGACTTATGAGCACACCTTCATTACGGAGCGCGATACGTTTGGACTGGTCGACCCGACCGCGAATGCACCTTGCCTCAATGCGGACGGAAGTTTCGATACCGATCCGACGCTGGCTAATCCTGACTGTTCCGGCGCGGGCCTGCAGCAGAATCCCGGTTTTATCCCGCTCCTTGCCTGTTATGACCTGACCCGTACGGCTCCGCTGCCCGCCTCCGATGGCTGTCCGAATAAGACCAGCGGGGAGTATGGATACTACGGGCACGCCGATATCAAGGAGTTTGCCCTTTACTTTCAGGATGCGATTACTATCCGCAACTGGACCTTCAACCTCGGCGTGCGCTTCGACAAGTACAACGGACTCGCTCGGGCCGCGCAGGGCGAACCGCGGTTGGGCATCGCCTACAACTTCAAGCCGACCAACACGGTTTTCCGCGTATCCTACGCCCGAACGATGGAGACGCCATTCAACGAGAACCTGGTGCTGGCGAGTGAGGGCTGCAACAATCCCGTGATCAACGCTTTGCAGGCGACGGTTCCGGGGGGCGCCTGCCAGGCCAACACGCCGCTGAGTCCCGGTCACCGCAACGAGTTCCATGCCGGTCTGCAGCAGGCGTTCGGAAAATATCTGGTGATCGATGGAGAATATATCTGGAAATATACGCATAAAGCGTTCGACTTCAGTGTGCTCGGCAATACGCCGATTACGTATCCGATCGAATGGCAGAGCTCGAAGATTCCGGGCTACGCGATTCGCGCTACAGTTCCGAATTATCACGGACTATCGGCGTTTATCGTAATGTCAAGCGTGGCGGCACGCTTCTTCGGTCCGCAGGTTGCCGGCATTGGCGCGGGTCCCGGCGGCGATGTTGTATTCCGCATCGATCACGACGAGAAGTTTAACCAGACTACTCACCTGCAGTATCAGCCCTGGAAAACCGGACCCTGGTTCAGCCTGAACTGGCGCTACGATAGCGGACTGGTGGCCGGTCCCGCCCCCTGCGCGGGCTGCGGCGGGAACGGGCCGAATGGCAGCGACACAGTTGTGGACGCATCCGGCCTGACGCCGGATCAGCAGTTCCAGGCCGGGCTCTACTGCGGCAGCGTATTCGCCACGCCGACCACTCCCATCAGTCCGACCGGTCTCTGCCCGGCATCGCAGTATGGATCGAAGTTCCTGAGCCTTCCCGCTCCGGGCAAGGAGGACGACGATCATAATCCGCCGCGAATCGCATCCCGCAATTTGTTCGATATTGCGGTCGGACACGATAACATCTTCCACGGCGACCGGTATAAGTTCAGCGGACGTCTGACGGTAGTCAATCTGACCAATAAGGAGGCGCTCTACAACTTCATCTCGACCTTCAGCGGAACGCATTATGTTACGCCCAGGGCGATCACGGCGACGGTCGGGTTTCATTTCTAGCTGGTCTCAGCCTGGGACTCTGTGAATTTCAGGGTTTGGTTTGCGCGCCGGTCCCTGAGAGAATGGCAATCGGACTGAATGATGCAGACCGAAGAAATGCGCCGGATCGGCGTTCCTTATCTGGAGGAATTCTGGTCGCGGAAGACCGCGAATCTCCCGGACGGCGGGCACTGGGTTGCGGATAATACTCTGCTTTGCGGGCTGCGGGTCGGCTTGCGCGAAACGCTCGATTATCTGCTGCACGCGCGGCCATCGCTTGCTGAGTTCGAAACCTGGATTCTGGAGCGAAACGGGGGAGCGGTCGAGCCGGCGCGGACCGACCGGCTGAACCGGGCACTGTCGGAAACGGGTATTGCGGGCGAGCCGGCCGATGCGTTCGCCGAGCCGGTGCTGAGTGCGGACGACCTCGCGTTCTGGGATGAGAACGGCTACGTGGTGGTGCACGATGCGGTGCCTGCGGAGAACGCGCAGGCGGCCGCGCGGGCGATCTGCGAATTCATGGAGGCGGATCCGGCGCGTCCGGAGACGTGGTATCGCGGGCCGCAGGGGCACAGCATCTGGATTCCGCTGCTGCATCATCCGGCGCTGTGGGCCAATCGCGACGCTCCGCGTGTGCGGCGGGCGTTTGCGCAGTTGTGGGGACGCGAAGACATCTGGATGAACGTGGATCAGGCCGGCTTCAATCCGCCGGAGCGGCCGGGATGGTTCTTTCCGGGACCTTATGTGCACTGGGATGTGAGCCTGGCGCGGCCGGTACCGTTTGGCGTGCAGGGGATTCTGTACCTTGCCGATACGGCGGCGGATCAGGGTGCGTTTGTGTGCGTGCCGGGGTTTCATCGCCGGATCGAATCGTGGCTCGACTGCCTGCCGGACGGTATCGATCCCCGGAAAGCGGATTTCTCGGCGGAAGCGGTGCCCATCGCCGGCCGTGCGGGCGACCTGGTGATCTGGCACCATGCACTGCCGCACGGGAGCAGTCCGAACAGGGGGGCGTTGCCGCGGATCGTACAGTACATGATCGGACGGCCGAGCTGGTGGGGATACCGGGAGGAATGGTTGTAGGGACACGTTCCGCCCGCTGTGCGTCCTGGGGCATCGGGGGCCGGAGGGACACTTCAGGTGTGAGTGGTGGATTGCGGTTTGATTTTGGCCGTTGAAAACTGGTTAGGCGGCTTTCCTTTGGCCTGCCGCGAGCGGATTTCCGTAGCAGCACTTGAATTTCTGACCGGAATTGCAGGGGCAGGGGGCGTTGCGAGGAGTAATTCGCGGCGGTGCCGCCGATTTTGCGGGTGCTGCGGCCGGTTTACAATTCGAACCCATCGACCATTGGTTGCTCGTCTGCGACTGGGTTTCAGTACGGATAAGATCTGATACGTGCTTCGGAGAACAAGGAGTGTGGGCGGCCGGGGCGGTTTCGGGCTCCGCGTCGGTGTCCCTGGGTTTGGTTTTGGCGACCTGGCGGAGGTCCATCAGGCCGAGTCCCGCCGGTACGTCGGTTTCGGGGACGGCCTGGCTGCGGATGCCGCGTTCGGTCTGAAGTTTGCGCAGCGCGTTTATGCAGCGGTTCATTATGTTCATAGACTGGGCGCGGGCGCGGTCCACGGATTTCTGCTGCGCGGCGGTTTCGGGGACCTGCATGGGGTCGAGGATGGCGATTCCGGCGATGTCCCCTTCGACCATGCGGCAACGGCGAAGACGCCAGGGTCGCGCTCATGATTTCGGTGGTGAATGCTTCCTCAATGGTTCCGGCGGGGGAGAGTTCGCTCCCGAGACTAATCCATCCTGACCGCGAGTTTTGCGCGGGTCGCCGCGAGGCGGCACTGTGAAGCGTAATTAGCATCGCGGGCCTCAGCCCGCACCCAGTCCGACTCCACCGAATCCCGCGACCACAGCACCACCACGCACCGTGCCTCATCCAGCGCCTTCTCGATAACCCGGTCAGGACTTCCCCGGCGGAATCGTATGATCCCACCACACCGACCATCCCCGGCGCGCCGGTTCCTCCGCCAGAGGCTTCACGCGCGCCTTATCCGCGCGCGAATAGCTGATGAATATGTCGCTCAATCCGTGTCTCGGGAGTCAATATTCTCTCATACGCCAGCGTCTGTTTTCGGCATGCGGGGGCGCTTAACGGTTTTGGGGTTGGCGGCAGAAGGAGAGTGCAAACGACACAAGAAAAACCCGGAGACGCAGGCGAAAACGCCTACGCTACAAGGCAGGCAAGCACTCGTGGCACGCCGGATCGCCAATCCAACCCCAAATCCTCAGAATCGTTAAGCACCCGCGTCCCGGGCAGGAAAGAGCAAGCGACAGGAGAAGTGCCCGCAGACGCATTCGAAATCGCCTACGCTGCAAGGCAGGCGTTTAGCACTCCGGCACTCCGTATAGAATCGCGCTATGGAATTCAGACACAGCAAGTGGGAAGCAGTTCCTCTCGAAACGATGAGCGACGTTATTTCCCGAAGGGTTTTCACGGGCGAAAAGGCCATGGTCGCGCAGGTCTATCTCGCCAGGGATGCGGTCGTGCCGCTGCATCATCATGAGAGCGAGCAGATCACTTATATCCTGAAAGGCGCGCTCAAATTCGAACTGCAGGGGCGCGAAGTAGTGGTGCATGAGGGCGAAGTTTTGCATATTCCTTCGAACGTGCCACACCGTGCGGTGGCGCTTGAAGACACGCTCGATCTGGACGTGTTTTCTCCCATCCGCGTCGACTGGCTCACCAAAGACGACGAATATCTGAGGCGCGGCGAAATCGAAGCATAATGCGATGCGGTCCGTCTGGCTCACAGCCGTCCTGGTAGTTTCCGTTTGCGGTTACGATCTGACGGGCCGCATCGACCCGCCCTCGACTATGCCGGTGTTCCTGCACGGGACATCCTCTCCTTTCGAAACGGAAACCATGAGCGGGCCGGACGGGCGCTTCCGGTTTCGCAAGCTCGCCGCGGGCACCTACACGCTTGCGGTATCCACGCAGGCGCGCGGCGAGGCCCTGCAAACCATCGAACTGAGTCCGGGCACGGTGGATTCGAAAGGCCGTCTCGATGTCGTCGTAAAGATCGGGCGCAACCGGCTCGAAACGGATGGCGTGCATGCGAGAGGGGCTACGGTATCGGCTATCGTGCTGTCCATTCCGGAGCCTGCACTCAGGGAATATCGGGAAGCGCAACGCTGCCTTTCGCGCAGGGAATCGGAATGCGCATCGGAACATCTGCGGAAAGCCGTCGGAATTGCGCCGAAATTCACAGCGGCCTGGAATCAGTTGGGCACGATTGCCTATCAGACGGGGCGCTTTCCAGAGGCGGAAGCAAACTTCCGTAAGGCGCTCGCCGCCGATGCCGAAGCGTTCGAACCGCTGGTGAATCTGGGCGGAGTTCTGCTGAATCTGAGCAGGCCGAAAGAGGCTCTCAGCTATAACCGCGAAGCGGTGGCGCGCAGGCCCAACAACGCTTTGGCCAATTCCCAACTGGGGCTGACTTACTTCGAACTGGAGGATCTGAGTGAAGCCGAAAAGTATCTGAAGCTGGCGGTCGCGATTGATCCGGCGCATTTTTCGCATCCGCAACTGGTGCTTGCCGATATCTACCTGAGGCGCGGCGACATGCAGGCGGCGCGCGCGGCGCTGAGCGATTTTCTGGAACGGCATCCGGATGCGTCCGAGGCCGCCGTTGTCCGGCGAACCATTGCCAGTCTGGAGAGCCGATAACCCTTAAAGGCGCCCGTTGAGCATGGCGCTGCCGCATGCTGATGCGCGCGGCTCAGCAGAACCGACGGAGAATCAACTGCTTCGTTCTTGAGTTGGCGGATTATTGGCTCCACGGATTTGTTCGGGCGACCGTCTTGACATGCAGGTAGACGCTATGAGAACTATGCTCTTCACGATACTTGTTGCCGCGTACGCATTCGCTCAACAACCGGCCGCACCCGTTGCGGACGGAACCTTCCACTTCACCAGTCCCATGACCCCGCAGAACATGCAGGAAGCGGCGACGATTCTTCGTGCCGTGGCCGATATCCCGCAGCTATCCATCGATGCGCCGGATGGGACGATTACCTTTCACGGTCCTGCCGATAAGGTCGCGCTGGGCGAGTGGATACTCGGGGAACTGGACCGGCCCGGCGGCGAGACGCAGCTACATGAATACAAGATGGGTAATGGCGAAGTGGCGCGGGTGAATTTCCTGCTGCCTGCGGTGGCTACCCCCCAGGGAATGCAGGAGATTCTCACCGTTCTCCGCACCGTCGCTGATATTCAGATGGCCTTCAACTACACGTCACGGCTGGCGATTGTGCTGCGCGCCAAAGAGCCTGACACCGCCTTTGCGGAATGGATTGTCGATCAGCTCAACCAGGCTCCGCAGCAGAAACCCGATACGACGCCGCGGCAGTATTCGGTGACGTCGTCGAATCCGCGGTCGGGCAATGCGGCGCGGGTGAATTTCCTGGCCAGCGTTTCCACCGCGCGCGGGATGCAGGAAATCCTGTCCACGCTTAGGGCTGTCGCGGAAATCCAGAAAATTTTCACTTATTCGGGCGGGCACGCGTTGATCCTGCGCAGCGACGACACGGGAATTGCACGCGCGGAATGGCTGATCCAGAGCCTCGACCAACTGCCGGGACAGGCCAGTCCCGGCGCGCACGTCTTCACCACTCCCAACGCGGACGACGTAACACGGGTGTTCTACATATCGAACGCCACGGCTCAGGGACTGCAAACGGCGCTCACGGCTATTCGCACGGAAGCCAGGACGAAGAAGGCCTTCTCGACGCTGGAGCCCGCCTCGACTATTGTGGTGCGCGGCACGGCCGATCAGGTGGAGGCGGCGGCGCAGGTCATCGCGGCGGGCAACGGGCTCGCGATGCTGCGGTAAGCGTTGGAACGAGACGCAGGCGAAATCGCCTACGCCACAAGGCGCGCGGACTGGTATTCTGATCACGTCAACATGCGCGCGATTTCATTGATTATGGCGGCGGCCTTTGTATCCGCCGGATGGGCTCAGCAGCCTTCAGCCGATCTCAAGACTTATGCCTCTTCGAAGGAGGTGCAGGATCTGATTGCGAACGCGAAGAAGATCCGCAAGGGCGATGCGCCGCTGGTGTCGCAGCCCATCGTGCAGCTCGCGCCCTACCGCGCGAACCTGGAATATCGTCCGGCTGTCGGGCCTGCCGCAACTCACGAGAAGGAAGCCGAGATCTTCTACGTGATTGATGGCGCGGGCACGCTGACGACGGGCGGCAAACTCGTAAACGAGAAGCGCACCAACGCGGAAAACCTGGGCGGCACCGGGATTGAAGGCGGCGCGACGCAGGCAGTGGCGAAGGGGGATTTCTTCGTCGTGCCGGAGAATACGCCGCACTGGTTCAGCAGGATTGACGGGGCTTTGGTTTTGATGTCCCTGCACGTCCCGCGAACCGGTGGCGCGAAGTGACCCGGCGGTCGGCCATTCTGAGCGCTTCAGCGTTGGCGGTGGGCCGCGTGGCGCGCGCTCAGAAGCGCGTATTCGATGTGGGGGAGTACGGCGCGAAGGGCGACGGCAAGACTCTTGATTCCGCCGCGATTCAGCAAACGATCGATGCGGCGGCCGCAGCGGGCAATGGTTCGCAGGTGCTGGTGCGCGGCGGAAAGAAGTACCTGGTCGGCACGCTGGAACTGAAAGGCGGTATCGATTTCCATCTGGCCGACAATGCGGAATTAATCGCGAGCGCGGATCCGGCGCATTACAAGGGCGCGGCGATCATCGCGGCCAATGGCGCCGAGGGCCTGCGCATTACGGGGACGGGCAACATCAACGGCCGGGCACGCGAGTTTATGACGGGCTACGACAAGCCCAACGAGTGGTGGCTGCCGAAGCCGTTCCGGCCGAAGATGTTCGTGCTGCGCGAATGCAAGGGGCTGGAGATCCGCGGCATCAGCTTCAGCGACGCGCCGGAGTGGGGTCTGCATATGCTGGGGTGCGAGCACGTGCTGGTGGATGGCCTGCGCATCCGCAATCTGCTCGATGTGCCGAACTGCGACGGCATCGATCCGGATCATTGCCGCGACGTGGAAATTAAGAACTGCGACATTGTGTGCGGCGACGATGCGATTGTGATCAAGAGTACGCGGCAGACGCGCGACTTCGGGATTACGTCCGGCATTCACGTTCACGACTGCACGATTCAGACGCAGGACTGCGGGGTCAAGATCGGAACCGAAACCGTGCAGGATATCCACAGCGTGTTGTTCGAGCGGTGTGAGATTAAATCGAGTTCGCGGGGGATCGGAATTCAGCTGCGCGATGAGGGGGACGTTTACGATATCGAGTTTCGCGATATCCGCCTGGTTTCCCGCTATCATTCGGACCCGTGGTGGGGCCGCGGGGAGGCGATTTCGCTGACGGCTCTGCCGCGCAAGGCTGGCGGGACCGTGGGGAAATTGCATGATATACGTATCCGGAATATCACGGCGCGGGCTGAGAATACCGCGCGGATCTGCGGAACGCCGGAGAATCCGGTCACTGCGGTGACGCTGGAAAACGTTGCGCTGACGCTTGACCGCTGGACGTCATACACGGGCGGTGTGTGGGATAACCGGCCGGCGGCAACCGATGGCGTCGAGAAACATTCGACGCCCGCATTCGCGCTGCGGCATACGCGCGATGTGAAGGTGAAGCGGTGTTCGGCGGCATGGGGCAGCAGGCCGCCCGAGTACTTCACGCATGCGGTGGAGACGGAAGATTCGGCGGGAGCGGGGCTGAGCGGGTTTGTGGGAGCTTCGGCGCATCCGGAGCGCGATGCAGATATTGCGGTGCTGTGAGGAGTGACCCGAATTCCGGGGGGATTTGGAATCCGGGTCTTTGGGGGTTAGATGCGTCTGCGCGATACGAAACTGATCAGCCAGAGCACGAGGAAGATAAAGAAGAGGATTTTCGCGATTTCCGCGGCGGTGCCGGCGATTCCGACGAAGCCGAGCACTCCGGCAATAAGCGCGATGACCAGGAATACCAGTGTCCAGTGAAGCATAGTTGTGTGGGCCTCCGGTGGGCTACAAGAGCAATTGGAGCGCCAAAGGGAAAGACCCCGGCTACCCGATCGTATACAGCGGGTCAAAATCCGGCACGCCCGCGTGTCTCCCGGCAATCCACCGAAGTACATACACCACGCGGGGACTGCTGACTGCTCCGGTCAGTCCATTGGGAATGACTTCAAGCAGCAGGTGCGCGGCGGGGTTTCTGTAATAATCGATGTCGGGTTCCACATAGACGCAATCGACGCCGTCGATCGTTTTCCGGTTCTTTTCATG